>Ga0272448_1001800_pt1 | contig 28188 bp, 20 predicted proteins | sample YNPCB0191_FD_202220 | JGI IMG/M metagenome (GOLD analysis project Ga0272448, IMG submission 202220) | Hot spring sediment microbial communities from Yellowstone National Park, WY, United States - YNP-CB-019-1 | ecosystem: Environmental > Aquatic > Thermal springs > Hot (42-90C) > Sediment... | reverse complement strand
GCGGGGAGGGACCCCGAAGGGCAAGCCGAGCGTTCCGTCTGGCTTGGCCAGCGGAACGCGGGGGAGAAGCTCCCTCCCCGTTCAGGAGAAAAAGCTTTTCCGTCGTGAAGCACCTGCACCACCGAAGGCAAGACCGATCCCTCGCGGAATTTGGGCGCCGCGTGGGGGGTGTTACCGGGGGACGCTCCTTGCATCTTCCCGGGTGTCGGCCGGCTTCCGCCCGGCCGCGGTCATGGTAGAGTAAACGTGCCTTATCCTCAGGGGGTACCATGAAGCCCAGTCGAAGCCGTCTCGCCCTGCCCGGTCTCCTGGCCGCCGCCCTCCTTCTGGGAGCGCCGGCCGGGGTCCTCGCCCAGGATGCCCCAACTCCCTCCCCTCCGGAGGCGTCCCCCCTCTCCGTGTCGCTGGAAGAGGCTCTGGAGAGGGCCTCCCGGTCCAACCCCATGGTGCAGGCGGCGCGCCGGGAGGTGGAGGCCACCCGGGGAATCCGCCGGGAGGCCCGCTCCTACTTTTTGCCCGACCTCACCTTCACCGAAACCTTCAGCCGTACCGACAACCCCGTCTACGTCTTCATGGGAAAGCTCACCCAGGAACGCTTCGGGATGATGGACTTCGCCATTCCCAGCCTGAACCGGCCCTCCCCCCTCACCAACTTCCAGAGCCGGGCCGAGCTCACCCTTCCCCTCTTCACCGGCGGGAAACTCACCGCCGCCTACCGCGCCGCGGGGCTGGGCGTGGAGGCGGCGGAAGGCCGCTCGGCCTTCGCCGAGTCGAGCCTTCGCAAGGGGGTGACCGAGGCCTTCTACGGGAGCCTCCTGGCCCGGGAGGCCGTGTCGGTCATGGACGAGACGGTGAAGACCGCCGAGGCGCACCTCGCGCAGGTGGAGGCCATGCACCGCCAGGGGCTGGTCCTCGACTCGGACCTGCTCCGGATGCGGGTCTTCCTCGCCGACATGCGCCAGCAGCGGGCGGCCCGGGCGGCGGACGCGCGGGTGGCGAAGGCCTACTTGGCCTACGCCATGGGGGTTGCGGGGGAGGTGGAGCCCCGGGGGGAGTTCACCGTCCCCGCCGATCCCCTTCCGTCGCTGGAGGAGGCGGTGCAGGCGGCGCTGGCGGCCCGGGGAGACCTGGCGGCCGCCGAGCGGGAGGCCCGCCAGGCGGGGCTGGGGGTGCGGATGGCCCGGGCCGACTACCTGCCCCAGGTGGGGGCCATGGCCGCCTACGAGCAGGACACGGAGGACTTCTCGGGACACGGCAAGAACTGGATGGTGGGCGTCCAGCTCCGCCTACCCCTCTTCGACGGCGGGGCCCGGTCGGGAAGGCTCCTGCTCGCCTCCTCCCGGGAGTTCCAGGCCCAGAAGGCCCTGGAGGACGCCCGAAACCGGGTCCGCGTCGAGGTCCAGGAGGCCCTCCTGAGGTCCGAGGCCGCCGCCGAGCGGGTGGCGGTCACCGCCCAGTCGGAGGAGCAGGCCCGGGAGAACCAGCGGATCGTCGCCCTCCGGTACCGGGAGGGGCTGGCCTCCATCACCGACCTGCTGGACGCCGACACGGCCCTGACCGCCGCGGCCCTGGCCCGGGCCCAGGCGGTCCACGACCTGATCGTCTCCCGGGCCCGGCTGGCCTGGGCCATGGGGAAGTGAGCGCGGGCAAGAACGGGGATTGGTTTTTGGATTTCGAAGCGAGAGGCGCAGAGATGAAGAGAGCCCTGCTGATCGTCACCGTGATGGGCGCCGCCACCCTGGCGGCCTGCGGACACCGGCCGGAACCGCGGGAGGCCGGCCCGTCCGTGCCGGTTCGTACCGTGCCGGCGGCCGTGAAATCCCTCCCCGCCGCCGAGGCCTACACCGGCACCGTCAAGAGCCGGGACGCCGTCGTCGTCTCCACCAAGATGATGGGCCGGGTGCTGAGGATCTACGTGGAGGAGGGGGAGGCCGTGAAGAAGGGCCAGCCCCTCGTGGAGGTGGACGCCGCCGAGGCCCAGAGCGCCCTGGAACAGGCCAAGGCCGGCCTGGCCGCCGCCGAGGTGGCCGCCGCCAACGCCCGGCGGGACCTGGAACGCTTCACCGCCCTCAAGGAGGAGAAGGCCGTCACCGAGCACCAGTTCGAGCAGGTGAAGGCGGGGGCCGCCGCCGCCGAGGCCCAGAAGGCCCAGGCCGAGGCCAACGTCCGGATGGCCCGGACCCTCCTCACCTACGGGCGGATCCTCTCCCCCGCCGACGGGATCGTGACGCGGAAGTGGATGGACCCCGGAAACCTCGCCTATCCGGGGGTTCCCATTTTGACGGTGGAAAACCCGGGGAACCTGGAGATGACGGTGGCCGTTCCGGAGGAGCGGGCCCGGCGGCTGACTCCCGGCCAGGGAGCCCTCGTCTCGGTGGACGGCCTCGGTAAGGACCTCAGGGTGACCGTCGCCTCGGTGGTGGCCGCCGCCGACCCCATGAGCCGGACCTCGTCGGTGAAGCTGGCCCTGCCCGCCGATGCGGGGCTGAGGCCCGGCCAGTTCGCCCGGGTCCGCTTCGAGGCCCTCGCCGAGGAGGCGCTGGCGGTGCCCGAGGAGGCCCTCCTCACCTTCGGGCAGATGGACGCCGTCTTCGTGGCGGAAGGGGGGATCGCCCGGCTCCGTTACGTGCAGACGGGCCTCCGCATCCAGGGGAGCGTGCAGGTCCTCAGCGGCCTCAAGGCCGGGGAGGCGGTGATCTGCCCCGTTCCCGAAGGGCTCGCCGACGGGCACCCGGTGGAGGTCGCGCCATGATCAAGGTCGGCCCTTCGGGCGCCATCGCCCACTACTTCCTCAAGAACAAGCTGACCCTGCTTTTCGTGCTCACCTCGCTCCTCCTGGGCCTCTTCGCCGTGCTCATGACCCCCCGGGAGGAGGAGCCCCAGATCAAGGTCCCCATGGTGGACATCTTCGTCCCCATGCCGGGGGCCTCCCCCCAGGAGGTGGAACAGCGGGTGGTCACCCCCCTGGAGAAGCTCCTCTGGGAGATCCCCAACGTGGAGTACGTCTACTCCACCTCCAGCGCCAACATGGGGATGATCATCGTCCGCTTCAAGGTCAACTCCAGCGAGGAGACGGCCCTCCTCCGGATCTACGACAAGGTGGCCGGCAACCTCCACAAGATGCCGCCGGGGGCCATGATGCCCCTCATCAAGCTCAAGTCCATTGACGACGTGCCGGTCCTCGCGCTGACCCTGTGGGGGAAGGGCTACGACGCCTACACCCTGACCCGCGTGGCGGAGGAGCTGGAGCTGGAGCTCCGGTCTGTGCCCGACGTGGCGGCGGTGGAGATCCTGGGTGCCCAGAAGCGGGAACTGCGGGTGGTCCTGGATCCCGTGCGGATGGCCGCCCACAACGTCAACCCCCTCTCGGTGGCCCAGAGCCTCGCCGCCTTCAACGAGCGCCTGCCCGCCGGGTCGCTGGTGAAGGATGGGCGGGTGGTCCGGCTGGAGGTGGGCTCCTGGATCCGGGACGCGAAGGACGCCGCCTCGGTCCTCGTGGGCTTCTTCGGAAACCGCCCCGTCTACCTGGGGGACGTGGCCGACTTCGAGGACGGGCCGCCCCTTCCGCAGGAGTACGTCCTCTTCGGCGTCGGACCCGCCGCCTCGGAGCGCGGCATCCCCAAGGAGGCCGCCGGACAGTACCCCGCCGTCACCCTGACGGTGACCAAGCGACCGGGGGTCAACGCCACGGCCCTCAACGAGCTTTTGCTGAAAAAGGTGGAGGCCCTCCGGGGCCGCCCCATCCCCCGGGACCTCCAGATCACCGTGACCCGGGACTACGGCCGCACCGCCGGCGAGAAGTCCGACGAGCTCATCAAGCACCTCCTCCTGGCCACCCTCTCGGTGGTGCTCCTCATCGCCTTCATGCTGGGCTACCGGGAGTCCCTGGTGGTGGCCATCGCCGTCCCCGTGACCCTCGCCTTCACCCTGCTCATCTACTACCTGGGCGGGTACACCCTGAACCGGGTCACCCTCTTCGCCCTCATCTTCTCCATCGGCATCCTGGTGGACGACGCCATCGTCGTGGTGGAGAACATCTACCGCCACTTCACCATGAAGGACGGCCGCTCCCTGACCCGCCGGGCGGTGGAGGCGGTGGACGAGGTGGGCAACCCCACCATCCTGGCCACCTTCACCGTCATCGCCGCCATCCTGCCCATGGCCTTCGTCCGGGGGATGATGGGGCCGTACATGCGCCCCATCCCCGTGGGGGCCTCGGCGGCCATGGTGATCTCCCTGCTGGTGGCCTTCATGGTCTCCCCCTGGGCGGCCTTCAAGCTTCTCAAGAACAAGGTCCACGCCGGCGAGGAGGAGGAGAAGGGGCTGATGTCCCGCCTGCTCCGCCTCTACCGGCGGGTCATGACCCCCCTCACCCACGACCGGCGGAAGGGGCTCCTCTTCCTGGGCGCCAACGCCGTCCTCCTGCTCCTCGCGGTTTCCCTGGTGGTCTTCAAGGTCGCCAAGGTGAAGATGCTCCCCTTCGACAACAAGAGCGAGTTCCAGATCGTCCTCGACATGCCCGAGGGCACCGCCGTGGAGGAGAGCCTGAGGGCGGCCCAGCGGCTGGCGGAGAAGGTCTCGGAGATGAAGGAGGTCACCGACTACCAGATCTACGCCGGCACCTCCGCCCCCATCACCTTCAACGGCCTCGTCCGCCACTACTACCTCCGGCAGATCCCCCACGCCGCGGACATCCAGGTCAACCTGGTGCCGAAGGACAGGCGAAGCCGCCAGAGCCACGACCTGGCCAAGGAGGCGCGGAGGCTCCTGGCGCCCCTGGCCCAGGAGATGGGCGTCGCCCTCAAGGTGGTGGAGATCCCGCCGGGCCCGCCGGTGCTCTCCACGCTGGTGGCGGAGATCTACGGGCCTTCGCTGGACGGCCAGTTCGCCGTGGGCCGGGAGGTACTGAAGCTCTTCCGGGAGACGGCGGGGGTGGTGGACAGCGACATCTACGCCGCCGACCCCCAGGAGCAGGTGAACCTGGTGGTGGAGCCGAGAAAGACGGCGGCGGCGGGGCTGTCGGTGGCGGAGGTGGCCCGGGCGGTCTCCATGGCCGTTCAGGGCTACGACGCCGGCCTCGCCCACATGCCCCGGGAACGGGAGCCCGTGCCCCTGCGGCTCCGGATGCCCCGGGAGGCCCGTTTCGACCTTCCGGCCCTCTTCTCCCTCCAGCTCCAGAACCGGCAGGGAACCCTCATCCCCCTGGGCCAGGTGGTGGACGTGGAGCGCACCACCATCCCGCAGGAGATCTACCACAAGAACCTCAAGCGGGTCGTGTACGTCGTGGGAGACGTGGCCGGGGTGGAGGAGAGCCCGGTCTACGCCATGTTCAAGCTCAACCGCGCCCTCTCCTCCCTCCGCCTGCCCGACGGCTCCGTCGGTCTCCGCCGGCTCTACACCGAGGCGCCCCTCCTGGCCGACCGGTACGCCATGAAGTGGGACGGGGAGTGGCAGATCACTTACGAAGTCTTTAGGGACCTGGGCATCGCCTTCGCCCTGGTCCTCGTCCTCATGTACATCCTGGTGGTGGGCTGGTTCAAGAGCTACCTCACCCCGCTGGCCATCATGACCCCCATTCCCCTCTCCTTGGTGGGGATCCTTCCCGCCCACGCCGCCTTCGGCGTCTTCTTCACCGCCACTTCCATGATCGGCTTCATCGCCCTGGCGGGGATCGTGGTCCGGAACTCCATCCTGGTCATCGACTTCGCCGAGATGAAGATGCGCCAGGGAATGCCCCTCAAGGACGCGGTGGTGGAGGGTGGCGCCGTCCGCTTCCGCCCCATGCTGCTGACGGCGCTGGCGGTGGTGGTGGGCTCCTCGGTGATGCTGGCCGACCCCATCTTCCAGGGAATGGCCGTGGCCCTCATGGCGGGAGAGGTGGCCTCCACCCTCCTCTCCTGGGGAGCCATCCCCATCCTGTACGTCCTCTTCTACGGCGACAGGGCCCCCGTCCAGGACGAGGCCTTCGAGACGGAGGAGTGAGCGCGGCTGGGGGAGAACGCCGCGGAAGCGAAAACGGGAGAAGCGCGATGAAGATGCTCTTTCTGGTGACCGACAGCGAGTACGAACCGCAGTGCATGAACACCCTTCGGGAAAAGGGCGTCTCCGGCTACACCGTCATCCCGGAGGTCCAGGGCATGGGGCGGACGGGGCTCAAGCTCGGGGACCGCGTCCACCCCGGCGCCTCGGTGGTGGTCGTCGCGGTGATCGAGGACGAGGCCGTCCCCCACATCCTGGAGTGCATCCGGTCCTGCAAGGCCGAGAGGAAACTCTGCGAATCCACCCACGCCTGGATTCTCCCCGTGGAGGCCGCCCTGCACGAGGGCTGAGGCCGGTTTTCCTGGCGTACAATGGGACCATGGGGCGGCGAGGGAATCCCAGGCTGACGGGACTGCTCCTCTGGCCGGACCGGCCCTGCCCCCGGTGCGGGGCACCGTTGCGCCGCGTCCGGAGGAGCGCCGCCGAGCGGCTGGCGGGCCTCTTCGTGCCCTCGCAGAAGTTCCGCTGCACCGGCGCCTCCTGCGGGTGGGAGGGCCTCTGGAAGATGGAGCGATCGCCCTTCTCCCGGCCCTCCCGGCGGATGCGGCAGGCCGCCGCCGTCCTGTTGGGCGCCCTGCTGGCCTTGGCGGCCTTCTGGCTGGCCCGCTTCCTCTCGGAGCACCTGTGAGGGACGGCGCCACGCCCACGGGGAGCGATAACCGGTGACCACACCCTTCCGACTCCACGCCCCCTTCGAGCCCACCGGCGACCAGCCCGCCGCCATCGAGGCCCTGCGCCGGAGGCTCGAAGCGGGGGAGCGCCACGCCGTCCTCCTGGGGGTCACCGGCTCCGGCAAGACCTTCACCCTGGCGGCCCTCGTGGAGCGCCTCCAGCGGCCCACCCTGGTCATCGCCCACAACAAAACCCTGGCGGCCCAGCTCTACGGGGAGTTTCGCCAATTCTTCCCCGAGAACGCCGTCGAGTACTTCGTCTCCTACTACGACTACTACCAGCCCGAGGCCTACGTCCCCCAGACCGACACCTACATCGAGAAGGAGGCCACCATCAACGAGGAGATTGACCGCCTGCGCCTCTCGGCCACCCGGAGCCTGCGGGAACGGCGGGACGTCCTCATCGTGGCCTCCGTCTCCTGCATCTACGGCCTGGGCGAACCGGAGTCCTACTACGGCATGACCCTCTCCTTCCGGAAGGGAGAGCGCCTGGACCTCCAGAAGGCCCTCCGGCGGCTGGTGGACATGCTCTACACCCGGACCCCGAGCGTCCTCGAACGGGGCCGCTTCCGGGTCCGGGGGGACGTCCTGGAGGTCTACCCCTCCTACGAGGACCACGTCCTTCGGGTGGAGCTCTTCGGCGACGACGTGGAGGGGCTCTACCGGGTGGATCCGCTCACCGGCGAGATCCTGGAGGAGGCGGAGGCCTTCACCCTCTACCCCCGCACCCACTACGCCACCCCCCGGGAGACGGTCCTCGCCGCCGTGGAGTCCATCAAGGCCGAACTCCAGGAGCGCCTGAAGGAGCTGGAGGCCCAGGGCAAGGTCCTGGAGGCCCAGCGCCTCCTCCAGAGGACGCAGTTCGATTTGGAGATGCTCGTCGAGGCGGGGTACTGCAACGGCGTGGAGAACTACTCCCGCCACCTCACCGGGAGGGCGCCGGGCGAACCGCCCCCCACCCTTCTCGAATACCTCCCCACCGACGCCCTGGTCCTTCTTGACGAGTCCCACATGACCGTCCCCCAGCTCCAGGCCATGTACCGGGGCGACCGCTCCCGGAAGCAGACGCTGGTGGACTACGGCTTCCGGCTCCCCTCGGCCCTCGACAACCGGCCCTTGAAGTTCGAGGAGTTCATGGCGCTGGCGCCGCAGATCGTCTACGTCTCCGCCACCCCCGCCCCGTACGAGATCGGCGCGGCGGGGGGGGTCACCGCCGAGCAGGTCATCCGGCCCACGGGCCTCATGGACCCGGAGGTGGAGATCCGCCCCGCCACCGGCCAGGTGGAGGACCTCTATCGGGAGTGCCGGGAGGTGACCGCCCGGGGCCAGCGGGTGCTGGCCACCACCCTCACCAAGAAGATGGCCGAGGAGCTCACCCAGTACCTCAAGGAACTGGGGCTCAAGGTGGCCTACCTCCACTCGGACATTGACACGCTGGAGCGGGTGAAGATCCTCCGGGACCTTCGCCGGGGCGAGGTGGAGGTTCTGGTGGGCGTGAACCTCCTGAGGGAGGGACTGGACCTGCCCGAGGTGAGCCGCGTGGCCATCCTCGACGCCGACAAGGAGGGCTTCCTGCGCAGCCGCGGCGCCCTCATCCAGACCATGGGCCGCTGTGCCCGCCACGTGGAGGGAAAGGCCATCCTCTACGCCGACCGGGTCACCGACGCCATCGCCGCCGCCGTCGCCGAGACCCGCCGCCGGAGGGAACGGCAGGCCGCCTACAACGAGGAGCACGGCATCACGCCGCAGTCCATCGTCAAGAGCCTGGACTCGATCCTCTCCAGCGTCTTCGAGCGCGACTACTACGCCGTCCCCGCCGTGGCCGAGGAAGAGGCCCCCTACGGGGACCCCGAAGCCCTGGCCCAAGAGATCGCCCGGCTGGAGCGCGAGATGTTCGCCGCCGCCGAAGCCCTGGCCTTCGAGAAAGCCGCCGAGTTGAGGGACCGCATCACGGCCCTCCGGCGGCGGCTGGTATCGGGCTAGGGCCCGCCGCGGTGCAGGCGGATTACCACCGGCGTCGGTGAGGGCGATGGAAGAACTACGGACGTTTCGCCTTCCCCCTTCTCGGGATGGACGGCCCTCAGCCGAAGCCGCCCCGCTGCGAGGCCCGAGAAGACAAAGCGGCCCTCGCCGTCGGTCCGCGCCTCGGCGCCTGGCGTCATGCCCCGCTCCTCGTAGGCCCAAGAAACGAGGGCCAAAGGCACCGCCTCTCCCCCTTCGTCCAACACCTGGCCTTGCAGCGTGAGGCCGTGGAAATTCCAGACAAGATTTTCGGTGGGCCGGTCGGGAATGGTGACCGGCAGGGCCCACTCCCCTCCGTTCCAGGAAAGGGTGGCCGTGCCGGAACCCGCTGGGCAGTCCCGGAGAAGGGCAAAGCCTCCGCCGTCAGTCTGCGCATGGACCAGCGGCGCGGGGAAACCGAGAACGAGCATTCCTTCGGGGGTCTCGATGGCCAGGGGCGCTCCCGAAGCTTCTTCGTGGGCGGCCTCGAAAGAGAGGGAACCGGAAGAGGCCGGGTGCCCGTCCACCTGCGCCTGGACGACAACGTCCAGGCCCTCCAAAGGAACCGCGATTTCGCCTGGGTCCGAACCGGCGGCAACCTCCACCACGCGGCGGACCTTGGGAATCACAGAGAAGGGGGCGAAGACGGCCAGCGTGTAGCGGCCGGGGGAAAGCGGTCCGAGGGAGAAGGCACCGTCGGAAGCGGCGGTGGCCGAAGGACCGTCAAAGTCCACCACGCCGTTTTGAAGCAGAACGCGGTAGCCAGAAAAATCGCGGAGGGCGCGGGAAAGCAAGCGACCGCGCAGAAAGGCTTCCGGCTCCAAGGAAAGGGTTCCGGCGTCCACATCCTCTTCCCCCATCCGGAGCTCGCCGCTCCGGGCGGCCAGTTCGTGGAAGCGGGCCTCCAGCCGGTAGTTCCCTGGGGGTACCCCCCAAAAGGCGAAAGTGCCGTCTTCGTTTCTTTCGTCGGCCTCGGCCACCGCTTCCGCCCCCGTAGCGGCTTCCGGAGGGCCCATCTCGCGGCGCAAGCGGATTTCCGCTTCGCGGGCGTCCGGAGTTCCTTCGCCCCGGATAGCCAGCCTACCCCGAACGGAGGGTTTCCGGCCCAGGACTAGCGTTCCGGCGTCGGAGAGCACTCCCGCTTTCACCTCGACCGAAATGGCGGGGCTGCGGAGGCCCTTGGAGGAGGCCTGGACTTGGTATGTGCCCTCTTCCAGGCCCGTCGCCTCGAAGGTCCCGTCTTCATGAATTTCCGCATCGAAAGAGGCCCCCTGCGAGCTGATGCGGCTCAGCGCGGCCACGCGCACGCGATAGACCGGGGGCAGCGTTCCTTCCCCCTGGAGTTCCACCCGGCCGAAGAGCCCCCCGCCCCGGGAAAGAACGATCTCGCACCGCCCCGCCTGCTCGGGAACGACGCCGGAGAGCTGGGCCTCCAGGTAGCCGTCCGCGGAGACGAGAAGATCCCACGGAGCCTCCTCGGGGCGCTGGAGGGGAAAGGCGAAGCGGCCTTCTACGTCGGTCACCACGAAGGGGGGACGGCGTGCTGTTCCGAGGTAAACCATGGCCCCCGCAATTTTTCTCCCCTCTTCCCCCCTCACCGTCCCGGCCAGAAGGACCCCGCGGGAAAGCGAAACCACGACTTCTTGGGCCGGGGGGCGGGCGAAGGATAGGACCTCTTCGGCGCACCCCTCGGCCCGGAGCCGGACTTCGCAGGGATAGGCGGGGGGGTAGATTTTTCCCCGGGGGCCGGCAAAGGTCCACTCTTCCGTGACCACCAGCCAGGGAAGACCTTCGGCCTGATGGCGAACCTCGACCTTCCATGCGGGGGGGAGCCCCTCGGGCATGCGCAGCCGGAGGGCGAGGCTGCCGGCGCGCTCCAGCGCGAGGACAGCATAGTCCGGCGCCCCGGCCACCTCCCGAAGGGCGTAGCCTTGGGCCCAGAGAAGAAAAGGCCGCCCGGCTCCGGCCCCCTCCAGCCTCAAAAAGCCCTGGGCGTCGGAAACGCCCCGGCGGGCGACCGACTTCCGCTCCTTCGCCAAGAGAAGGGGGTTCCGGGGGGCTTCGCTCGGCAAGAAGAGCCCTGAGGCCCCCGCGAGAGCCCTGCCGAAGGGCCCCTCCACCCGAAAACTTCCGGGGGGGGCGGGGAGGGCCTTCATTTCCAGCAAAGGCACGTTCCCGTCCACGGTCACCGCCTGCGGCAGAAACCTCGGGGAGGCGATCCACAGGAGGAGCACCTGGCCGGGATGGATGAAAAGGCGGCCCTCCCACCGCCGTCGGTGGTGATCCGACCAAAAGGCTCGGGCAAATTGGGCCCATCGGATGGCTTGTACTCCAGCGCCACACCGGCGACGGGCGAACCCTGGCCGTCCCGAACTGTTACGTCCACGGCCATTCCCTCCGGAATCTCCTTGGGAAGGCCCTTTCCTGAACCCCAGAGGACCATGCCGCGGTCCCCGCTCCAAAGAACAAGGGGATCGGGAAAGGTTCGACCGGCTTGATCCCCCGTCACCTGAAAGGGTTCCCCCTCCCCGTCGGCTCGGACGGCCCAATAAAAGGCCCCCGGCTTGCCGGCGTGCGCCGGAAGCGCCGCGGCGCACCACAATCCAACCGCCGCCAACGTGACCGCTATCCCATGTCTTCTGTTCATGGCTCCCCGTCCTCGGCCGCCAGGGAAAGAACCAGCGCGGCCATTGCCCTTTGGGATGCGGGAACGAGGGGCACCTTCGCCGCCATCCGCAGCGAAGGCCGTTTACCCGTGCGCACCACCACGAGAAAGGGTAAATCTTCTTCGCCGGTGACGTACCTCGCGCCTATCTCGCGTACGCCCGCATCCCAACGAAAGGGAAGCCCCACCGAACCCTCTTCCCGCGACGGCGGCGACGAGGCCAGGTAGGCCGCCAGCGCCGGATTTCCCTTCTTCTGGGCCAAGGAAAGTTCCTCGGCCAGCGGGGCGTACCGGCAGGGACACCCCCCCGAAGGGAAGAGCAGGACCACCGTGCCGGTTCCTCCACCGAGGTCCCAGTCCTTCCCCAGGGGCTGGGCACTCTTCGGCGAAGAGCAGCCAATCGCCAGGGCCGACAGGAGGCCAAGCGTTGCCCCTACGAGCCTGCCGGCTTTTCTCATCTCTTCTTCCCCTCGCGAACGGAAGCAGCGGCCCCGCCGGCTTCGGCGGCCTTTGCCCCGGCTTTTTCCTTCTTTTCCGGCACCGCCGACAAGAAGGGCCATTCGTAGACCGAACTGGTGTAGGAATAGAACCCGTGGCCTTCATGGACCAAGAAAAGAACTCCTCGGCCAGCCTCGACCCCGCCCACGGCCAGCGTGTCCCACTTGCTGAGCGCTTTGGGAAAGGCCGCTTGCTGCCTCCCCACTTCCTCCCACCGGCTGTTCAGCCAAACCACCTCCACGTGGTTCTGGCCCGAGCTCCTTCGTTGCCAGACCACACCCAGGTACTCCCCGGCCGGGACGAGTCCAATCACGCGGTCCATGGCCAGAAGCTCCAGCGTCCTCTCCTTGTCACCGTTCGGGAGAGGCGGGAGGGCTCCGGCATCCTTTTCCGGGAAGCGCTCCAGCAGTTTTCCGTCTTCAGAAAAGAGGTAGAAGCGCAGGGGCAGCGTCCGCGCCAAGACCCATCCGCGGCCTTTCCACTCAGCCCACGAAGCGTACGCGTTCCACAACCCGGCCGCCTCCTCGGCGGCGGTGCGCGCCTCCACCGTCTCGTAAACGGTCGCGTCCTTCCCCTTCCAATCGCTGGAAAGAAGGGTGGCGTACCGCCCCCCTGGGTCTCTCTCCCCCCCGGGGCCCAGCCAGGCGCAGTAGGTAAAGAAGAACCGTTTGGGCGTCAGCTGGAAGCCCTGGACGGGGTACCATTCCGCGGGAACACGAACCCTTCCCGCATCTTTACATGCTCGAAAGAGATGGATACGGTCCCGGTTTTCCCCCTCCACGACGGCCACGGTCCCCTGGCAGGCCAAGACCCGCCAGGGATCGGTCAGAGGGACCTCCGAAGGCTTCGCCGGGACCTGCCGAAGCGTACCGCTTTCCTCCCTGTAGAGCACGAGCCTAGATGTATCCCTGTCCACCATCCATACCCCCTCCTCGGTGCACGCCATATGCGCGATGACGGAAAGCGGCGGCGAGAGGGCTAGGGGGCGGATCGTCCCCAAGCGGGGACAAGGGCTGGAAAAAGACGCGGGAAAGAACGGAAGGAACGGCAGGAGGAGAAGGAAAAGCGCCGGGAGAAACCGCCGGAGACAAACGGGAACGAAGGCCATGCTACCCTCCTCTCATTCCGGCTTAGGGATAGAATATCACGTAACAGCCGCTAGGTGATAACTTGCCACACCAACCCCGATCCGGGCCCACGTACTCCCGGATTTGCTCACGAGGCGGAAGCCCAAAGGAAAGAACGGCGGTCATCAAAAGCCCGACGAAAAGCAGCCACCTTCCAAGCCTTCGCATATCAACCTCCTTTCTTTCAACTGCCCAAACCCGGGAGGGTGGCATAGCCCGCCGGCGTTGTTACCATTTTTTTTGGCTGTCAAGACCCGGAGCGCCGGGCGGCGCCAACAGGCCCGCGCTCTCCTTCGACCCCCCGTCCCGCCATCGGAAGGACAACGAGCCACGATTTCCGCGCTCATCCTGGAACGGGCGCCTCCCTCTCCGTCTGCCGTTAGGAAAGAAAGGCCTTTCCGTGCGTGAGCACCTGCGCTAACGAAAGCCGCCGAGTTGAGGGACGCATCACGGCCCTCCGGCGGCGGCTGGTGGGCCCCTGAACGGCGGCGGCGGGCCCCGAGGAGCCCGCCGCCTGGTGCCTTTGGGCCTGGCCCGCTCCTACTCGATGCGGATGCGGATGGAGGAGCCGGCCTTTTCGAGCTTGAGGGTCTTCTGGTTGTTGTCCAAGAGCTCGTAGAAGACCAGCGGGCGGCCGTTGTCCGTGAGGACGGTGGCGTCGGGGTCGAGGGTCCCGGTGGTCACGTTCCGGAGGTAGCCCTTGTCGTCGTCGGCGCTGCCGGGGGCCGAAGGCTGGAAGCCGTCGGTGCCCTCTCCGGGGTTGAAGGCGTGGTTGGGACCGATGGCTTCCAGCGAGGGGTAGGGCGGCGTGGCGATGGCGTGGGCGAAGAGGGGCCGCCGGTCCTGGGTGAGGCTCGTCAGAGCGTCGGAGCGAAGGAGGTGGATGGCCGTTCCCACCACCACCGGAGCGCTCCAGTCCGACGTGCCCGAGGGGGCGAGGGTCGCCGTCGCCGACACGATGGTTCCGTCGGAGAGCGGCCCGATCCCGGTGAGGCTCCAGTTGCCCGACCCGTCGGCGATGACGGTGCCCAGGAAGAGGCCGTCGGCGTAGACGTCCACCGCCGCGCCCGGAAGGGAGGTCCCCGAGACGGTGGTGGCGTCCGCGGCGATGGGCACCCCCACCACCGGCGGCGGCGTCACCGACGGGGCGTCGGCCGACACCACGACGGTGTTTCCCATCCCGCTCACGGCCTTTCCGGGGGCCTCCACCGTGGCCGTGACCTGCTGGCCGGCGGCGAGGCTCACCCCCGGAAGGGACCAGCTCCCGTCGGCGTTCACGGTGGCCGTGCCCGCGCTTAAACCGTTGACGTAGACCGTGATCGTGCTTCCCGGCGCCTCCACGCTGCTGCCGAAGATGGTCTGGGACGGTCCCGCCAGGAGCGAAGCCGTCACGATGGGCGGCACGCTGGGCGGCGCCAGGACCGTCACCGGAGCCGACGGGGCCGAGGTGCCGTGGCCGCCTCCCTCGTCCGTTGCCGTCGCCTGCAGAACCGTTCCCTCCGCCAGCGGCCCGATGCCGGAAAGGCTCCAGGTCCCCCCCGCCTGCACCGTCGTCGTACCCAAAAAGACCCCGCCGGCGTACACGTCGATCCGGGTCCCTTCTGGGCTTGAGGAGGTCCCGGCGAGGGAGGTGGCCCCGCCGTAGACCGGCGACGTGATGAGGGGGCTCGGCGTCCGGTCCGCGGCGTCGGCGGAGACCACGACCTGGGGACTCGGCGCCGAGGTTCCGAGGCCGTTCGCCGTGTCCGTCGCTGTGGCCGTCACCACCTGGCCGTCCCGCAGGGAGGAGCCGGAGGGAAGGTTGAAGGTCCACGTTCCCCCGACCCCCACCGTCGTGCTCCCCACGAAGACCCCGTCCACGAAGACGTCAATGCGGGTTCCCGCCGGGCTCACCGAGCGTCCGCTCACCCGCACCGCCCCCGCGTAGAGGGGGCTCGTCACCCACGGTGCGGGGGTGAGGTCGCTGGAACCGGCCCCCACGGCCACCTCCGCCGACGGGGAGGAGACCAGGCCGGCGGTGGTGACCGTCGCCGCCAGGATGTCCCCTTCGGCCAGGGCCTCCGAAAGGCCCGAAAGGGTCCAGCTTCCCCCGGCGCCCACCACCGCCGTTCCTAGGAAGCTCCCGTTCCGGGTGACCGTCACGGTGGATCCGGCGGGGGCGGTGGAGGTCCCCGAAACCGACGTCGCCCCCGAAAAGAGCGGCGAGGAAACCACCGGCGGGGCCGGCGTGACCAGGACCGTGTTGGAGAGGCCCGACCGGGCGGAACCGGTTCCCGCCTCCGCCGTGACCGCTTCTCCCCCGTGGAGGCCCAAGACCCCGGGGAGGCTCCAAGTTCCCCCCGCCTGCACCGTCGTCGTCCCCGCCGGCGTTCCGTTGACGTAGACGGTGATCACCGTCCCCGCGGGCGAGGTGGAGGTGCCGGAGAGGGTGTTCCCCAGGGGGCTGGCCACGATGGGCCCGGCCACCACCGGAGGTTCGTGGACCACGGTGAAGGTGTGGGTCGCCGAGGGGCCGGAGAGGTTCCCCGCCCCGTCCCGGGCCACCGCGTAGACCGTGTGGGGGCCGTAGGCCAGGGGGGAGGGGGGCGTGTAGCTCCAGGAGCCGGAACCGTCCGCCGTCACGGCGATGGGGCTCCCGCTTCCGTCCAGGTACAGGAGAACGGTGGCGTCGGCTTCGGCCGTCCCGGTAAAGGGGGGCGTGGTGTCGGTGGTGGTCGAGCCGTCGGCCGGCGTGACGATCACCGGCGGGGCCGGCGCTCCCCGGTCCAGGAGGGTGCTCACGGTGTTGGAGTCGCCGGCAAAGGGGGTGGTTCCCACCTTCCAGGAGGAGTGGCCCGTGAAGTCGTAGGTGCCGTCGGTGGAGAGGTCCACCTCCACGGTGAGGTCGCCGGAGGATCCCTCTCCCAGCAGGCCCAGGTTCCAGGTGACCTGGCCTCCCGAGAAGGTCCCGCCCCCGGAGGCGGAGACGAAGGAGGCGCCGGCGGGCAGGGGGAGGGTCAGGGTGGTCTCCTGGGCCCAGCCGCCGGAGACGTCGTAGTGCAACGTATAGGTGACACGCGGGGAGGTCGTCGTGGCGGGTCCGCCGAGGGTGAGGGCCACGGTGGAGACCGCCTCCGAACTGCACGGCGCTTCGAAGAGGCTGTTGAGGAAGTACCGGGTGCCGAGGCTCCCCGGATTCCCGCTGATGGGGAGGGCGGTCCCGTACTGGTGGCCGCCCAGGTAGGAGATCTTTCCGTTGGCCGGGTTTCCGTCCAGATGGTCGGTGATCCAGACGTCGGTGGTCCCCACGGCGGCCCCGGCCTTCTTCACCATCACGGCGATGGTGGAGTAGTACGCCGACCCGGTCTTGAGGGCGAAGGCCGGCATGGAACCTCCCTGGGTGCCGAAGGTTCCGTGGGCCTGGGCAAAGGGCCGGGCGCTGTTGAGGTAGTCCACCGAAGCGGGCTTGTTGGCCTTGACGAGGCCTTGGGTGGTCAGGAAGGGACCCGCGGTGGAGAGGCTCTCGAACCAATTCACCGCCTCGCACTCGAAGAAGGCGTGCACGTCCCGCCCCGTGAGGAAGGCCCGGATCTCCCGCGCCACCTCGTTGGCGAGATCGGTGTTGGAGGGCGCGTAGTGCATGGACATGATCTGGCAGACGGTGGGGTTGCCGTGGGCGTCGAGAAGGGCTCCGTCGGGGGTGACGCCGATGGTGCCGGCGATTTGGCTCTCGGAGAGACAGTTGGGGGAGGGGCACTGGGCCGGCGTCGGGCTGTTGGCCGTGGGCCAGGAACGGCCGTCGGACATGGGAATGGAGGCGGCGTTCAGGTAGGTGAAGGCGATGACCTCGTTGCCGTCCAGGAAGACGGCGAGGGTCGGGGCCGCGTAGAGCCTCCGGCTCAGGTTGGCGGTGAAGGAGGCCTCCGCCCGGTGGACCGCCACGGAGGGGTAGGTGCCGATCCAGGCCTGGACCAGGGGAAGGGCCGCGTCGTAGTAGGCCGAATCCACGACGAAGGGGCCGCCCCGGTAGGAGGCGGAGAAGACCGTCGCGCCGAAGCCCGAGGCGGTCACCGTCCGGACCGAAGGGGCGGTGAAGTCCACGTCGCCGTAGTTCTTCGGATCCTGAATGGCCCAGTCCACGGGAATGTTGTGCTGGAGGAGCAGATACACGAGGCCGTAGGCCTTGAAGATCCCGTTGTCCTGGTAGGTGGTGTCCATGGGGATGACCAGGGTGTTGGGGGTGTAGGTCTGGCTCTGGGCGAAGGCGCCCACGGAGAGGGCCGCCGCCAGGAGGACCAAGGCCCAGAGGACGGGACGATACGACTGGGCTCGCATGGCAAAGGCTCTCCGCCCCCGCTTCTCCAGAATCCCTTCCAGATCGAAGGAGGGCTGCGCTAGCCTAAGCAAGAGGGATACCAGGGCGGAATAGGATGAAAAATGAATGCGATTCTCAGATACGGAGATTCCGAAAGTGCCACCAAAAGGAAACACGCTGTTTCCACCCGGTGGCGTTGGGAGCCTTGGGGCTTCAGGCGGGGCCGTCGAGGTCCCGGCCGTAGAGGCGGCGCATCTCCCCGTGGAGTCCTTCCAGGCCTCCCGTTTCCACCCCCTTCCGGATCCGGTCCATCAACCGGAGGTAGAAGGTCACGTTGTGAAGGGTGTGGAGGACCAGGCCCGTGGGGTCGCCGGAGCGGAAGAGGTGGTTCAGGTAGGCCCGGGAGACGTTTCGGCAGGCCCAGCAGGGACAGTCGGGGTCCAGGGGCCTCTCGTCCCGGACGTTCTCCGCGTTCTTGATGGCCACCACCCCCCGGGAGGTGAAGAGGCTCCCGTTGCGGGCGTTGCGGGTGGGAAGGACGCAGTCGAACAGGTCGTAGCCCCAGGAAACCGCCTCCACAAGATCCAGGGGGGTGCCCACCCCCATGAGGTACCGGGGGCGGTCCTCGGGCAGGAGGCCGGCGGTGAAGGCCGCCACCTCCCGGAAGGCCTCCTTCTTCTCCCCGACGGAGAAGCCCCCCGCCGCGTAGCCGGGGAAATCCAGGGCCCTCAGGTCCCGGGCCGACCGCTCCCGGAGGTCCCGGTAGGCTCCCCCCTGGACGATCCCGAAGAGGGCCGTGGAGGGGGCCGCCGCCTCGCGGCACCGGGCCGCCCATCGGGCCGTCCGGGAGACCGCCGCCTCCGTCTCCTCCCAGGAGGCTCCGCCGGGGACCAGGATGTCGAGGACCATGGCGATGTCCACCCCCAGTTCCTCCTGGACGGCCACCGCCCGCTCGGGGCCGAGGAAGAGGGGGGAGCCGTCCACCGGGGACCGGAAGGCGATCCCCTCCTCGGTCACCTGGCGAAGGGAGGCAAGGGAGAAGACCTGGAAGCCCCCCGAGTCGGTGAGGATGGGGCCCCGCCACCCCATGAAGCGGTGCAGGCCCCCCACTTCTCGGATGAGGGCGCTCCCCGGCCGGAGGGCCAGGTGGAAGGTGTTGCAGAGGACGATCCGGGCCCCCGCCTCCTCCAGGAGGAAGGGAGGCAGGCCCTTGACGGAGGCCCGGGTCCCCACCGGCATGAAGGCGGGGGTCTCCACCGTCCCGTGGGGGGTGTGGAGAAGCCCCGTCCGGCCCCCCGCCGGCCCCTCCCGAACCACCTCGAAGCGGACCACGCCGTTCCTCCCTCCCCTTCAGGATACCAGGGAGCGGCCGGCGGGCCCACCTCCAACCGTCCTGTCAAGAAACTTGACAAGTGTTCGCTCAAGTATTATCTTATCCTCTGGCTCAAGAAGAGCCGAACCGAACGAGCGAAGGAGGACATCGTCCATGGCCAAGATCATCGGCATCGACCTCGGCACCACCAACTCCGTGGTGGCCGTCATGGAAGGCGGGCAGCCGGTCGTCATCCCCAACCAGGAGGGAGACCGGACCACCCCCTCGGTGGTGGCCTTCACCGACAAGGGAGAGATCCTTGTCGGGAAGGTGGCCAAGCGGCAGGCCATCACCAACCCGCTGAACACCATCTTTTCCATCAAGCGTTTCATGGGCCGCAAGTACAGCGAAGTTCAGGAGGAGATCAAGACCGTCCCCTACAAGGTGGTCCCCGCCGACAACGGCGACGCCTGGGTGGAGGTCCGGGGGAAAAAGTACTCCCCGCCGGAGATCTCCGCCATGATCTTGAGGAAGCTCAAGGAGGCCGCCGAGGCCTACCTGGGCGAGAAGGTCACCCAGGCGGTCATCACTGTCCCGGCCTACTTCAACGACAGCCAGCGCCAGGCCACCAAGGACGCCGGACGCATCGCCGGCCTGGAGGTCCTCCGGATCATCAACGAGCCGACGGCGGCGGCCCTGGCCTACGGGCTGGACAAGAAGAAGGAAGAGACCATCGCCGTCTACGACTTCGGCGGAGGAACCTTCGACATCTCCGTCCTGGAGGTGGGCGAGGGGGTCATCGAGGTCAAGTCCACCAACGGCGACACCCACCTGGGCGGCGACGACGTGGACAAGATCCTCATCGACTGGGTGGTGGACACCTTCCGGAAGGACACGGGGATTGACCTTTCCAAGGACCCCATGGCCCTCCAGCGCCTCAAGGAGGCCTGCGAGCGGGCCAAGTGCGAGCTCAGCCAGACCCTGGAGACGGAGATCAACCTGCCCTTCATCACCGCCGACGCCTCGGGCCCCAAGCACCTCCAGCTCAAGGTCACGCGGGCCCAGCTCGAGAACCTGGCGGCCCCCATCTTCCAGAGGACCATGGAGCCCTGCAAGGCCGCCCTGGCCGACGCCCGGCTGAGCCCCACCCAGATCCACGAAGCGGTCCTGGTCGGCGGTTCCACCCGGATCCCCAAGATCCAGCAGATGGTCCAGGACTTCTTCGGCCGGGAGCCCCACAAGGGCGTCAACCCCGACGAAGTGGTGGCCGTCGGCGCCGCCATCCAGGCCGGCGTGCTGGGCGGTGACGTGAAGGACATCCTCCTTCTGGACGTGACGCCCCTCACCCTCGGCGTGGAGACCCTGGGCGGCGTGGCCACCGCCCTCATTCCGCGCAACACCACCATCCCCGCCAAGCGGAAGGAGGTCTTCACCACCGCCGCCGACAACCAGACGGAGGTGGAGATCGTGGTCTTCCAGGGCGAGCGGCCCATGGCCCGGGACAACAAGCTCCTCGGGACCTTCAAGCTGATGGGGATCCCCCCGGCCCCCCGTGGCGTTCCCCAGATCGAGGTGACCTTCGACATTGACGCCAACGGCATCCTCCACGTGTCGGCCAAGGACCTGGCCACGGGCAAGGAGCAGAGCATCACCATCACCGCCTCCTCGGGCCTCACCAAGGACGAGATCGACAAGATGGTGAAGGAGGCCGAGGCGCACAAGGCCGAGGACATGGCCCGGAAGGAAGAGATCGAGCTCAAGAACCAGGCGGACCAGATCCTCTACAGCACCGAAAAGCTGCTCCAGGAGAACGCCGGAAAGATCCCGGCCGCCGAGGAATCCCAGGTCCGCGCCGCCCTGGAGGAGCTCCGGAAGGCCAAGGACACCGGCGGCAAGGAGGCCATCCGGAAGGCCATCGACGCGCTGAACCAGGCCAACCACAAGATGGCCGAGGTGCTCTACGCCTCCGCCAAGGGCGCCCCGGCCGGCGCCGGCCCCGGACCGGGCCCCCAGGGTCCCCAGGCGGGCGGGAACGGGGGGGCGGCCTCGGCGGGCTCCCAGGAGGTCATCGACGCCGAGTTCGAGGATGTGAAATAATCGGAGGGTCCCAGCGGCGTTCGGGCGGGGAGGTGAACCATGCCGTCCAAGGGCGATCCCTTGAGGGAACTGCTCAACCTGCAGAGGCGGATGAACCGGCTCTTCGAGGACCTCATCCAGCCGGACCGGGCCTCCTCGCCTCTCCAGGACTTCACCTGGATCCCCCCCGCCGACGTTTACGAGGACGAGAAGCGCTACGTGGTGGAGGTGGAGCTCCCGGGGGTCCCCCTGGAGGACGTGGAGGTGACCGCCGAGGGCCACCTCCTCCGCGTGCAGGGCGAGCGAAAGCCCGCCCCCTCCACGGAGGACGAGTGCGTCCACCGGATGGAGCGCTACTTCGGGCCCTTTCTGCGGGAGTTCTCCTTCCCGGAGGAGATCGACACGTCGGCGGTGGAGGCCTCGCTGGAAAACGGGCTCCTCACCATCCTCCTCGCCCGGAAGCGGCCGCGCCGGTCCATCGCCGTGAAGTGAGCGGGGAGGGGACGCCGTGGCCGCCCGGAACCTCTACGACGTTCTGGAGCTTCCCAAGGGAGCCTCCGTCGCCGAGGTGAAGAAGGCCTACAAGCGCCTGGCGCGAAAGTACCATCCCGACCTCAACCCCGGCGACAAGTCGGCGGAGGAGCGCTTCAAGGAGATCTCCGAGGCCTACGCCGTCCTCTCCAACCCTGAAAAGAAGAAGCGGTACGACGCCACCGGTTCGGTGGGGAACGAGGGTCCCTCCCGGGGTCCCCGGGTGGACTTCAGCGGCTTTGACTTCGACGCCCCTCCCGCCGGGGGGTTCGAGGACCTGCTGGAGGCCTTCCTCCACACGGCCCGGAGCCGGGAGCGGCAGGGCCCCCAGCCCGGGGAGGACCTGGTCTTTCCCCTCACCCTCACGCTGGAGGAAGCCTACGCCGGGAAGAGGGCGCGGATCGCCGTCCGGCACACCGTCCCCTGCCCGGCCTGCGGCGGGGAGGGCCGCTCCACCCCCCGCCGAAACGCCCCCTGTCCCCGCTGCGGGGGCACGGGGAAGGTGGGACTTCACCGCGGTCCCTTCTCCTTTTCCCAGACCTGCCCCACCTGCGCCGGCTCGGGCAGGGACCCGGGAAGCCCCTGCCCCTCGTGCGGCGGAAGCGGCGTTTCGGAGACCACGGAGACGGTGGACGTCTCCATCCCCCCGGGCGTGGACACCCTCTCCCGCGTCCGGGTCAAGGGCAAGGGCCAGGCCGGGCGGAACGGCGGCCCCCCCGGCGACCTCTACATCGAGACCCACATCCTGGACCACCCCGTCTTCCGGCGGGAGGGACCCAACCTCCACGTGAAGGTGCCCATCACCGTCTGGGAGGCGGTCCTGGGAGGCCGCGTGGAGGTGCCGACCCTCTCCGGGGGCGCCCGGCTCAAGATTCCTCCGGGCACCTCCTCCGGCCAGGTCTTCCGGCTGAAGGAGCGGGGCATGCCTTCCCTCCGGGGGGGGCCTCCGGGCGACCTTCTGGTGGAGGTCTTCGTGGTGGCTCCTTCGGTGGTGGACGAACGGAGCAAGGAGCTGATGCGGGAGTTTGCCCGCCTCAACCCCGAGAACCCCCGGTCTTCTTTCTCTTCCACGAAGGTGTGAAGATGGCGCGACGTCCCCCCCGGAACGAAGGGAAGAAGTACTACATGATTTCGGCGGTGGCCCAGCGCTACGACGTGCACCCCCAGACCCTGCGCCTCTACGAGCGGGACGGCCTCCTCAAGCCCTCCCGCACCGAGGGCAACACCCGGCTGTACACCGACGAGGACCTCGAGCGGCTCGAGATCATCCTGAACCTTACCCGCAACCTCGGCGTGAATCTCGCGGGGGTTGAAATTGTTCTCAACATGCGGGAGAAAATGGGACGGATGCAGGAGGAGATGAACCAGTTCCTGGAGTTCTTCCTGGAGCAGCTCGGCCGCCGGGGCGTGACGCGGGAGGAGGTGCGGCAACAGGCCCTCGCCCGGATCCCACCGCGTTCCCTCCAGGCCTTCCTGGCGCATCTGGAGGGGGGTGGGGATGGCGAGAAATAGCGGCATCTCGAGCGAGGAATCGGCCCTTCTCAAGCGCTACCTCAAGGAGATCTCCCGCTTTCCCCTCCTCACCCCCGAGGAGGAACGGGAACTGGGGTACCGGATCCAGCAGGGGGACAAGGAAGCCCTCCAGAAGCTGGTGGAGTCCAACCTGCGGTTCGTGGTCTCCTTTTCGAAGAAATACCGGGGGTGGGGCCTCTCCTTCCAGGACCTGATCAACGAAGGCAACATCGGGCTCATCGAGGCCGCCAAGCGCTTCGACCCCAACAAGGGGGTGAAGTTCATCACCTACGCCGTCTGGTGGATCCGCCAGGCGATCATCCACGCCCTCTCCGAACAGGGGGGGCCCTTCCGGATCCCCCAGAAGCAGGCCAACTTCCTCTACAACATCCACAAGACCATCGCCGCCATGACCCCCATCCTCGAGCGTCCGCCGACGGTGGGGGAGGTGGCCGAGGAGATGAACGTCCCCCGGGAGAACGTGGAGGCCCTCATGCAGGCCGAGAGCGAGGACCTGCCCCTCGAGTCCTCCGGCGAGGACGACTCGGACTTCCAGCTCCTGGACAAGATCGAGCAGGTCACCATGCCCCCCGTGGACCAGAACCTCATGGACGAGGCCTTCCGGAAGATCCTCAAGGGGATGTTGGCCGAACTCGACGAGAAGGAGCGGCTGGTCCTCACCCTTCGGTACGGCCTCGACGGGGCCGAGCCCCACACCCTCAAGGAGGTGGGGGACCGGTTGGGCCTCTCCCGGGAACGGATCCGGCAGATCGAGACCCAGGCCCTCACCAAACTCAAGCGGAGCAAGAAGTGCCGACAGCTCATGGGAACCCTCAACTGACCTTCTTCGGAGCCGTCCCCCCCATGCCGATCCGCCGTCTCCTGCAGCCGGTCCTGCTGGCCGCCGTCCTCCTGCTCCTCTCCCGCCCCTTCGTGGCCCAGCTTCCCCCGGAGGAGCGGGCCCAGGTCCTCCTCCGCCAGGGTTCGTCGCTCCTGGACGAAGGGCGCCCCGACGCCGCCGAGCCCATCCTTCGCCAGGCGGCCCTCCTCTCCCCGAAGAACGCCCTTCCCCTCAGCTTCCTGGGCCACGCCCTCATGGCCCAGCGGAAGTTCCGGGAGGCGGAGGAGGTCTTCCGGGAGGCCCTGCGCCTGGACGACGAGAGCCCCGCGCTGGGCCTCAAGCGCCGTCGGGAAGCGGTGGACGGCTTGGGTCTGGCCCTGGCTTTTCAGGAGGACTTTTCGGGGGCCGAGGCCCTCTACCGAAAGGCCCTGGCCGAGGACGGGGCCTACGCCCCCTACGCCTACAACCTCGCCTGCGTCCTCGCTTTGGGGGGCCGTTCGGCCGAGGCGCTGGACGCCCTCGTCAAGGCCCTGGACCTGGCCTCCGCCTCCCGCTTCTCCCTTCCCGACCCCTCTCTGGACGACGACCTCAAGGGGCTGAGGCCCTGGGCGCGCTTCCAGGCGGCCTTGATCATGAACCTGCCTCCCCAGCCCGACGACGGACCCTCGGGGGCCCTCGTCCGCCAGGGGGCCTCCCTCCTGGCCCGAGGACGGTACGGCGAGGCGGCGGAACGGGAGCGGGAGGCGCTCCGGGCCGACCCCACGGACGCCCGGGCCTGGTTCTTCCTGGGAGGCGCCCTTCAGGAAGCGGGGGACCCGGCGGCGGGGGAGGCCTACGAGAAGGCCTGCGAGGCCGACGGAAAGCATCCGAAACTCTCCGCCCCCGCCCGCTTCACCGCCGCCCTGGAGGCGGGGCTCTCCCTCTCCTCCCGCGGCCGGCCGGAGGAGGCGGCCGCCCTGCTCCGGAAGGCCCGGGAGGCGGACCCCCAGCACCCCTGGCCCCCCTATGCCCTGGCCCGGATCCTGGCGGCGGCGGGAAAGGGCGACGAGGCCCGGGAGAGCCTTCGAAAGGCCCTGGACCTCCGCCGAAACCTCCCCCCGGGCCAGCGCCCCCTTCCCAACCCCGCGGAGGAGCCGGCCTTTTCCCCCTGGAAGGACGACCCGGCCTGGAAGGACCTCCTCCAAAGGCCGGGCCCCGCCGCTCCCCCCGCCGCCCCCGCACCCCACCCACCGCCCGTTTCTTGACAGGACGGGGCCGGCGGTCTCACAATGGGACCGATTCGGGAGGCCCGACCGCCATGCGCCGCCTTTTTTTTGTCCTCGCCCTCGGCCTTTCGGTGGCCGCCGCCGCCCAGGGCGGGAGGCCGTCCGTCAAGGTCGTGGCGGCGGGAGAGGAAGCCACCCTCTGGCTCCCCGGCGAGACGACCCCCCTGGGCGAGGCGGTGGCGTCGGAGCTGACCCTCCGGTTCGGGACCCTGTGGAAGGAGACCTTCGGCGGCCCCCCTCCCCTGCCCGATCCGCTGGAGGTCCCCCGGTCGTCGGACCTCAAGGAGAGCCTCTTCGACTCCCTCTGGCGGGCCTCCGCCCCGGCCCTGCCGCCCGCCGAGGCCACCGCCGCCCGCGCGGCCTTTCGGGCCTCTCTCCTGGGTGACCCCTCGACCCTCCTGGAGGGGATGGCCGGCGTCGCGGCGGAGGGGCGCCTCGGGGACCTTCCCGATCCCCTGGTGTACCTCTTCCTCTGGGACTGGGCGGCGGAGCGGGATTTTCTCCCAGAGGCCCTGCCCCTGGGCCGGGAGCGGGGACGCCTCCGAGGGGCCTTGGAGCGGCGCGGGGTTCCCTACGACCTCTTCCGGGAGAAGGCGGCGGCGTGGTTCTTCGGCCGGGCCGCGGAGGCCGGATTCCTTCCCCAGGCCTCCTCGGAGCTCCCCGCCGTCTGGCTCCTGGACCGGGACCTTCCCTCCGGCGCCTTCGAGGCCTGGACCTTCACCGCCGGCGAGGGGGCCCTGGCCGTGGCCCTTTCCGCCGCCGGGTCCCCCGGCTCCCTCCGGATCTTCCTTCTGGCTAGAGACGACCATGGCCGCCTTCTCCAGGAGGGATGGGGGCCGCTTCCCGCCGCCTCCTCCTTCCCCCTCTCCCCGGCGGCCCGGACCCTGACGCTCCTGCTCTGGAACGCCGGCCCCGAACCCTCCGGCTCGGGGCTGACCCTCACCCTGTGGAAATCCTCCGCACCCCCCTTCGTCCTCAAGGAGGTGGAGCGGCGCGCCGAAGCCCTGGACCTCCTCCTGGAGGAGGGCCCCGGCATCCTGGACTACCGCCTCTCCCTTCCGGGGGAGGAGGGCGGCTCCCTGCCGGCCTTCCCTTCCGAAGGGGCCGGCCTTCACCGGTACCGCCTGGCCGGCGGCGGGATCGGCGACCGGCCGGGGCTCCGCCTGGTCTGCCGGACCCGGCTGGGAGGGCGCTACGAGGCGCCCCTGCCGGAGCCGGGAGACGGCCCGCCATGATGGTCCGCCTGACCTCCGCCGACCTGCACGGCATTGACGCCGTGGCGGTGGAGGTGGAGGTGGACGTCCAGCCCGGCCTCCCCGCCTACGTGACCGTGGGGCTGCCCGACGCGGCGGTCCGGGAGAGCCGGGAACGGGTGCGGGGGGCCGTCCTCAACTCCGGCTTCTCCTACCCCCAGGAACAGGTCACCGTCAACCTGGCCCCGGCGGACGTCCGGAAGGAGGGCTCCCAGCTCGACCTTCCCATTGCTCTGGCCCTTCTGGAGGCCACGGGGCACATCCCCCGGAACAACCCCTCCCGGGAGATGGTCGTGGTCGGGGAGCTGGCCCTCAACGGGGCGTTGCGGCCCGTCCGGGGCATCCTCTCCATGGCCCTGCTGGCCCGGAGCCGTTCCCGCGCCCTTCTCTGCCCCGCCGCCAACGGGGCCGAGGCCGCCGTGGTGGAGGGATGCCGGGTCTTTGCCCTGAAGAACCTGGTCGAGGCGGTGCGCTTCCTCCGCGGAGAGGCCGCGCTGGAGCCCTTGCCCCACCGCACCTACGAGGAGGCGCTGGAGGACCCGCCGGCTCCGGTGGACCTTTTGGAGGTCCGGGGCCAGGCCCACGTCAAGCGGGCCCTGGAGGTGGCTGCCGCCGGCGGCCACAACCTCCTTCTGGTGGGGCCTCCGGGCGCGGGGAAGTCCATGCTGGCCAAGCGCCTCCCCACCATCCTTCCGCCCATGTCCTTCGAGGAGGCGCTGGAAACCACCCGGATCCACTCCGCCGCCGGCGAGGCGGCCCCCGCCGGCGGCCTCGTCACCGTCCGCCCCTTCCGTGCCCCCCACCACACCATCTCCTTCGCCGGCATGATCGGCGGGGGATCCACCATCCGCCCCGGCGAGATTAGCCTGGCCCACAACGGCGTCCTCTTTTTGGACGAGCTGACGGAGTTCAAGCGGGACGTCCTCGAGAGCCTTCGCCAGCCCCTGGAGGACCGGTCCATCTCCGTGGCCCGCGTCAAGGAAAAGCTTACCTTCCCCGCCGCCTTCATGCTGGTGGCCGCCACCAACCCCTGCCCCTGCGGCTTTCTGGGAGACCCCACCCGACGCTGCCGGTGCACCCCCCTCCAGGTTCGCCGGTACCTCTCCCGGCTCTCGGGACCCCTCCTGGACCGGATCGACCTCCAGGTGGAGGTGACGGCCATGGCCCCCGAGGAGCTCCGGGCCGCCCCCGCCGGCGAGCCCTCCCGGGAGGTCCGCCGCCGGGTCACCCTGGCGCGCCGCCGCCAGTGGGAGCGGTTCCGGGGGCAGAAGGTCCACGCCAACGCCCAGATGAGCGAGCGGATGGTGGAACGGTACACCGTCCTCGACCGGGAGGGGGAAGCCTTCCTGCTCAAGGCGCTGAGCGCCCTGGGCCTCACCGCCCGTGGCCACCACCGGATCCTCAAGGTGGCCAGGACCATCGCCGACCTGGAGGGCGCCGAGACGGTGCAGGCGCGCCACCTGGCGGAGGCGGTCCAGTACCGGACCCTTGACCGGAAGCTCTACCGGGAGGGGTGAGGGGGCTCAGGCCCCCCCGCCGATGCGCAGGCGCCAGGTGAGGCGCCCCAGGAACTCGTTGAGGGGGTTGTCCCGGGAAAGGAAGGGAAGGGGCGGCTTCCTCCGGATCCCGATGGTCCGGTAGAAGTCCAGCAGGCGCTGGCGGTGGGGGGACCGGTACTTGAGGCCGCGGTGGATGGTCCGGATGCACTGGTAGCGGTCGTTACTGGCCATGTAGGCCTTGGCGAGGTTGAGGTAGCAGAGGGGCTCGTCGGGGTCCTGCCGCACCGCCTGCTGGCAGAGGTCCAGCCCCTCGGACGCCGGAGCGCCGGCGCAGGCCCGGAGCATCCCCACGAAAGAGAGGGCCAGGGCCGAATCGGGGTGGGCCTCCAGGTAGCCCTCGAAGACCGCCTGGGCATCGAAGGTGAGCCCTCGGTCCAGAAGTTCGATCCCCTCCTTCAGCCGCGGCGGCAGGTCCACCATCTCCAGGTCGGCCATGGAAAACTCCTCGTGGCGCCGGGGGCGGACGCCCCCCGTGAAGGTCCTTTCCTACCACAAGTCCCTCCCGCGCTCAAGACCGCCGTCGGCCCCAAATTCCGCGATGGAT
>Ga0272448_1001799_pt1 | contig 28201 bp, 23 predicted proteins | sample YNPCB0191_FD_202220 | JGI IMG/M metagenome (GOLD analysis project Ga0272448, IMG submission 202220) | Hot spring sediment microbial communities from Yellowstone National Park, WY, United States - YNP-CB-019-1 | ecosystem: Environmental > Aquatic > Thermal springs > Hot (42-90C) > Sediment... | reverse complement strand
GATTCGCAGGGTTCGGCAAAGATGCGCTGCCAGAGGTTGAGTGCACGGAAGGGTCGGTCCGTGAGCATCATGCCCAGAGAAAACGGCCAACCCAAGGTGGAAAGCCACTATCCATTCCAAGCGCAAAAAAGGTGAGGTTTCTCGAGAGATTTTGCTTGAGCAGCCCCCGCTACAGCACCGCTATAAGTTCCCATACGTTGTTCAACACAACGCCACTATGAACCTTTAGCTCCCCCAAAGTCCCCCCTTTTCGCAAACAGCGGACGGAATCCGGGCTTGATGGGAACGCAGCCATTCGACTAGGATGCCAGCATGGCAGCAGCGGTTTTCATCGGTTGCGCACTGGTTTCGTATTTGCTCGGCTCAATCCCGACCGGCTTCGTCTGGTGCAAGGCGCGCGGCATTGACATCCGCACGATCGGCAGTGGCAACATCGGTGCGACCAATGTCATGCGGGCACTTGGTAAACCGATCGGAATCGTTGTGCTGCTGCTGGACGCAGCAAAAGGGTTTGTTCCTGTATTCGTTGCGCCCGTCTTCTTTCCACAGGCTGACAAAACCTGGCTGCAAATCGTCTGTTCGGTGGCCGTTGTGGCCGGTCACAACTGGACCTGCTGGCTCAAATTCAAAGGCGGCAAAGGCATCGCCACCAGCGCCGGCGCAATGCTGGCGATGTTGCCGGTGCCGTTGTTGTGCGCCGCTGTCGTTTGGGGCGTCGTGTTCGCCGTGTCGCGCTATGTCTCGCTCGCTTCGATCGCGGCGGCGGCGGCGTTGCCGGTGGCCACGGGATGGATCGAACGCAACGTGACATTCACGGTTTTCACCGCTGTTCTGGCAGCGGTGGCCATCTACAAACACAAGCCGAACATCCAACGACTGCTGGCGGGCACGGAACATCGAATCGGAGCCAAGCAAACATGAACGTCACCGTGATCGGCACCGGCGGATGGGGAACCGCGTTGGCGGTGTTGTTGCATGGCAACGGTTGTCACGTGCGCCTGTGGGGACGACTGGCGGAGGAAGTCGAGCCGATCCTGGCCACTGGCGAAAACGCGTTGCTGTTGCCCGGCGTGCGCGTTCCCGAAGCAATTGTTGTCACGATGGACGAGGCAGTCGCGCTGCGGGGCGCGGAGATGGTCGTGCTCGCTGTTCCGTCCCATGGGATGCGGGACATTTGCCGACGGTTGCGACCTCACATTCCGATGGCCGCTCTTCTGGTGCACGTGGCCAAAGGCATCGAAAACCCGACCGCCAAACGCATGAGCGAAGTCATTGCGGAGGAGTTGCGACGCACCGACATCGTGGCGCTGTCGGGGCCGAGTCACGCCGAAGAAGTGGCACGCGGCATTCCCACTGCGGTGGTGGCAGCCTCCCCCAGCACGGCGTGCGCAACCCGCGCCCAGGAGGTGTTCATGAACGAGCGGTTCCGTGTGTACACGCACGACGACCTGATCGGCGTCGAACTCGGCGGGGCCATCAAAAACGTCATCGCACTTGCGGCGGGCGTCTGCGACGGCATCGGGCTGGGCGACAACACGAAAGCGGCGCTTTGCACGCGCGGTCTGGCCGAGATGACGCGGCTTGGCGTGGCCTGCGGAGCGCGAGCGGAAACCTTTTCGGGATTGAGCGGTCTCGGCGACCTCATCGTCACCGCTTTCAGTCGTCATAGTAGGAATCGCGCCTTTGGCGAACGTCTGGGCAGGGGCGAAACCGCGCCAGAGATTCTGGCAACCACCCGAGCAGTGGCGGAGGGCGTGCGCACCGTTCTGTCCGTTCAGCAACTGGCGCAGGTGCACAAGGTCGAAATGCCCATTGCCCGCGAAGTGTATGCCATCGTCCACAACGGGAAATCTCCGCATCAGGCCGTCCGCGATCTGATGGGGCGCGACGCCAAGCCCGAATTCAGCGGCTGACGGCCTACCGTAATGATGCTACAAATGTAGCGTTATTACGGTAGCGGAACTTTTGCCCATGGAACGGGTCTCACCTACCGACAAGGAACTGCTCGCGCAGGCGCAACAGGGCAGCGACGCGGCGTTCGAAGAACTGCTGCGCCGCCACCAGCGCCGCGCGGTCAACCTCGCCTATCAGTTGTTGCGAAATCAGGAGGACGCCGTGGAAGTGACACAGGATGCGTTTGTGAGGATTTACCGAAATGTCAACGGATTCCGGGGCGAGTGCGAGTTCACCACATGGCTGCACCAGATTGTGGTGAACCTCGCTCGCAACAAACATCGCTGGTGGTGACGACGCGGCCGGCAGATCACCACCTCGCTGGACGCGCCCGCGGCGACCAACGAAGGCGAGAGAACCCGGCCATGGGCGGCGTCCACAGACCCTGCGGACGTGGAGCTGGAAAAGGCTGAGTTTGTGAAGGTGTTGGAACGCCAGATGGCAGCGTTGCCGGCGAAGTTCCGAGAGGTGCTGGTGCTGCGCAATGTGGAAGGGTTGAAGTATGAAGAGATCGCCGTTGTGTTACAGTGTTCGGTGGGCACGGTGAAATCGCGGATTGCGCGCGCCCGCGAGGCGTTGCGCGAGGCGATGAAGGATGAGTTGCGATGAGCCAGTGTGAAGCAATCCGAAACGAGATGTCGGCCTACCTGGACGGGGAATTGGCCGAATCCGAGCAGGCCGAGGTTCGGGCGCATCTCGATTGCTGCGAGCGATGCCGGCGGCATCTGGCGGAATTGCAGCGACTCAGCCACGGCGTGGCGCATCTGCCGAGATTGGAGCCGCCGCCGGGTTTTGTGGCCGCCGTGCGCGAAAAACTTTCCGCAAGAAACGAGGCCCGGTCGTGGGTGGACATAGTGTTTCGACCGCTCTGGTTGAAACTGCCGCTGGAAGCGGTGGCCGTCGTGACGGTGGCGGTCGGTGTGATGTTTCTAGCACAGGTCCAGCAGAAGCGCGGGTCGCACGTTGCCGGTGCGCCGGCGCCGGAGGCGATGGCCACGACCGCGAAACCGTCTGACGTCGCGTTGCGAACGGAAGCCGCCACGGCGAAAGGACTGCGCGCGGAAAACGAAACGCGGGAGAGGAAGGGCGCGCAAGGCGCATCGTTGCAACGTGAGGAACGGCTGTTTGCAGCCGCGCCGGAGGCGATGCCGTCGTCGGGTCGCGCGCCGGCGGCTGCAGGAGAACGCGGCCTGGGACGCCGGGTGGGAGCATTGGCGCCGGCGGAAGCAGGAACGCAAGCGACGCAGAAAACGGACAGTGGAACGCAACGAAGCGCGGTGGAAACGGTGCGGGTGTGGAGTTCCGACCCGTCGCAGATGGAGCAGCGCGTGCGGACCGTGCTGGAAACACTGGGTGGAAAGGTGATCGAGACGAAAGAGCGCGATCAGTCGTTGCGCTCGTTCCGAGCGCGTGTGCCAGCAACCAGGGTGGCGAAGTTCAAGGCGCAGTTGGCGGAGCTGAACGCGGAATCAAAGTCCGCGCCGGGTTTGTCGCGGCTGCACGCAGAAGCGGATGGGATGGGAGCGGACGCAGGCAAGTTCCGGCTGCAGGAGGCGGAGAGGGCTGAAGCGATGACGGAATTGGAGATTCAGATTGCGGCTCCGCCCGCACGGTGACGGTTACGGGCTTGTCCACTTCTTGAGTTTGTCTGCGATCGTCTTGTTGTCGGGTTCCAGTTCTGCGGCTTTGCGAAGCGCCTGGAGGGCCTCGGCGCGACGGTTGAGCTTGAGCAGGACCTCGGCGAGATGATCGAAGATCGTGGCATCGGGTTCCTTGGCGGAGAGGTTGGCAGCGCGTTGAAGGTGTTTGAGAGCTTCTTCGTAGTGGCCGAGCCGGTAATGGACCCAGCCGAGGCTGTCGAGGTAGGCGGGGTTGTCGGGTTGAGCGGCAACGGCCTGCTGGATGAGTTGGAGGGATTCGGTGAGGTTTTGGTTGTTGTCGGCCCACATGTAACCGAGGTAATTGGCGGCGATGTGGTTTTTCGGGTCGAGTTCGAGGGATTTGCGGAAGAGGGCGGCAGCCCGGTCCAGTTGTCCTGTGCGTTCGCAGGCGGCGCCGAACATGAAATAGAACGCGCTGGGAACCTGTTCTTGGTCGTCGGTTTCGATGAGTTTTTCCGCTTCGGCGTAGGCGGCGATGGCTTTGGCGTAGTCTTTCTTCTCGGAGAAGACCAGACCGGTCAGGTAGGCGACGGCGAAGCGGGTGGGAAACTTCTTTTTGGCGGTTGCCAGAATCTGGAGTGCCTCGTCGTATTGTTTTTGTTGAAATCGGAGGAAGGCGAGTCGGGCGCAGACCTCGAATTGATTCGGGTTGATGTCGAGGGACTGTTGGAAGTGGAGGGCAGCCTCCTTGCGTTGGTCAAGCTCTTCGTAGAGTTCGGCGATGGCGTTGTGCAATTCGTAGCGGAGCGGCTCGCGTTTGAGGATGCCCTTGAGGACCTCGATGGCTTTTTCCTTCTGATCGGCGCGCAGAAAGGCGGCGGCGAGCCGCTCGCGCACCAAGCTGAGGTCGGGACGCAGTTTCAACAACTGCGAGTAGCTGTCGGCAGCAGCGGCGAAATCTTCCGTCGCCATTTGCGCTTCGGCCAACCGCAGCAACAGTTCGGGATCGCGCGGAGTGATTGGGCGAGCTTTCTCGTAGCAGTCGAGCGGTCGCCGTGCCGGGATGTGGCTACCGAGCGAGGGTTTCTGTTTCAACACCGACTGGTAAAGGTCTCCCAGTCCGATCCAGAAGGCGGCATCCCCGGAGGTTTGATGGAAAGCCCGGTCGAGCAACGGAGGCACGACTTCCAGCTCGTTTCTCTGAAAATAGACCTCCACCAGCGCGCGCAGCGCGGCAAGATAATCCGGTTTCAGTTTGAGCGCTTCCAGGAAGGCCGCGATGGCCTCGGTCGTTTCGTCGCCTGACCGCCGCGCAATGCCCATCCAGAGCCAGGGTTCGGCAGACTGCGGATTGGCTTTGATGGCTTTCTCCAGAACCGTCAACGCCTTCTCCCGCGCGTTTTGGCCGAGGTAGATTTGGGCCAGTTTGCCGACGAGCGCGGAGTTTTGCGGATCCAGTTCGAAAGCCTTTTCATAGGCGGGCAGGGCTGCGACGGGGCCTTCCCGCGCTTCCAGCGACACTCCGAGGGCGTACTGACTGAGGGCTTCGGGATGTTTCTCCGGCGTGACAGCAGCCGCTGTGCTCTCCGGCGCGGGCGCCGGCGGCGGCGCGAGCGGCTGTGCTGTCCGCGTCGCGCAGCCGGCCAACGCAGTCACCGCTGCTGCCAGCGCGACGGCTCGCTTCTGCGAACAACGTTGGGGCATGGGGTCTCTGGCGGAGACTAGCGATTACGCTTCTTGTGGCGCATCGCTTTGAGCCGTTTCCGCCGTTTGTGGCGATTGATTTTGGCTTTTCTGCGTTTTTTCAGCGAACCCATAGGGTCTCCTTTGCTCAGTAGATGACCTTGTTCAAGGGATACTCAATAATGCCTTCGGCACCCGCTGCTTTCAACTGCGGAATGATTTCGCGGACCACGGACTCATCAATGATGGTCTCCAACGCGACCCAGCCTTCCGCCGCCAACGGTGAGACGGTCGGATTGCGCAACGCCGGCAGTTTCTGGAGAACGCTGTCGAGCTTGGCGCGCCGCACGTTCATTTTCAGACCGACCTTTTGGTCTGCGGCGAGCGCCCCGCGCAACAACAGGGCCAGCGTCTCGATCTTCTGGCGTTTCCAAGGGTCTTTCCACGATTGTTTGTTGGCGATCAGTTGCGGGTAACTGCTCACCAGTGTCTCCACAATTCGCAGGTTGTTGGCCTTCAACGAGGAACCGGTCTCGGTAAGTTCCACAATGGCGTCCACCAGTTCCGGCGCTTTCACTTCCGTGGCGCCCCAGGAAAACTCCACTTCGGCGTGCACCCCGTGTTTCTTGAGCCATCGCTTTGTCAATTGCACCAGTTCGGTGGCGATTCGTTTGCCTTCGAGGTCTTTGACCGACTGGATGGGCGAGTCGTTGGGCACGGCCAACACCCAGCGCGCAGGCGATGTGGTTTGTTTGCTGTAGGCGATTTCACAGACCACGTGCACGTCGCTGTCGTTCTCCGCAATCCAGTCGGCGCCCGTCAATCCCGCGTCGAGATACCCGTGTTCGACGTAGCGGCTGATTTCTTGTGCGCGGATCAGGCGCAACTCCAATTCGGGATCATCCACGCGCGGCAGATAACTGCGGCTGGTGGTGGTGATTTTCCAACCCGCTTTGGCCATCAGCGCCAATGTGGATTCCTGGAGAGAGCCTTTCGGCAATCCCAATCGCAATGGTTTGGTTGATTTCTGCATCGAAAACTTTCCTACCTGCTATTGACGGTTGTGACCAGCAGAAAGTTACGCCGCCACCTCCACGCGTCGCCCCACAATTCGCAACCGCTTCTCCGCAAACAGACGAATCGCTTCGGGGAACAACCGGTGTTCGACCTCATGGAGACGCTGGTGCAGCGTTTCCGGCGTGTCGCCCGCAAGAACGGGAACGGCCTCCTGCAAAATAATCGGCCCGGTGTCCACGCCCTCATTGACAAAGTGCACGGTCACACCTGTCACTTTCACGCCGTACTGCAGCGCCTGTTCCCAGGCTTTCAGTCCCGGAAACGCCGGCAACAACGACGGATGGATGTTCATCATCCGTCCGGCAAACGCCTCCAGCATGGGTTGTTTCACCACGCGCATGTACCCCGCCAACGCCACCAGATCCACGCGCGCTTCCCGCAGCAGCTCGACCATGCGTTGTTCCAGCTCCGGCTCCAACTTCGTCTTGAACCGGCTCGGCCCGATGAACTGCGCCGGGATGCCGCGACGACGCGCCCGCTCCAAAATAAAAGCGTCCGCAAGGTCACTCAACACCAGCACGACCTTGCCGGGGATGACACCCCGATCGCAAGCCTCCATGATGGCCTCGCAATTGGAGCCGTTGCCGGAACCGAGCACACCGATTCGCAAGGGTGAATTCATGCAAAGCTTTCTCATACCGAAAGCCGTTCGCAAAAACAAGCCCCGTTCCCTTTGCGTCGTTGCAGGATCGGCTCGGATATGCCCGCCTTGCTACGCCTCACCCTCCGTAGTATAAACAGCCCCATGAAACGGCTTCTGCTTCTCTGTCTCGTTGTGCTGGGCGGGTTCCACAGCCTGCGGATGGAGGCCGACGATTGGCCCACGTGGCGGCACGATCCGGGACGCACCGCCGCGACCGGGCAGGAACTGCCCGCCACGCTCCATCTGCAATGGAAACGCGAGCTGCCTCCACCCTCGCCTACGTTTCCCGGCGATGTGCGCTTGTGTTTCGACAAGTCCTACGAGCCGGTCGTCTCCGGCAAACGATTGTTCCTGCCGTCAATGCTCACCGACAGCGTCACGGCACTGGACACCGACACCGGGCGGGAATTGTGGCGCGTTTTCGCCGACGGCCCGGTGCGGTTCGCGCCCGTGGCGTGGCAGGACAAGGTGTATTTCGTCTCCGACGACGGTTTTCTGTATTGCGTGGCCGCTGACGACGGGCGGCTGTTGTGGAAATTCTCGCCGATGGAACCCGACCGACAAACCTACAGACTGCTCGGCGATGAACGGTTGGTGTCGCGCTGGCCGGCGCGCGGCGGTCCCGTGCTCGCCGACGGCACGGTCTATTTCGCGGTCGGCATCTGGCCGTTTGAGGGTGTCGCTGTCTGCGCCGTGGATGCCAACAGCGGCCGCGCCCGCTGGGTGAATCAAGATGGCTCCTTCGTCAAAGACGGTCTGTTGGATCACGAAGCTCGATTCGATGGTGGCCTCTCACCTCAAGGTTACCTCGCCGTGCTCGGCTCCAAACTGATTGTGCCGTGCGGCCGGGCGTTGCCGGCGTTTTTTGATCGCGCCACGGGGCGAATGGAGCCGTACACCAGCGGTTGGGGCGGTCGCATCGCGCTGGCCAAAGGAAGCTGGTATGCGTGCGGCGTCGGCGAGTTCCTGTTCCAATGTGGCGATCTCTACCGGGTCCGGGCCGGCAGCGGACCGACGAGCCATCCGCCCAAGCCCGCCGAATTCGTGACCGTCGAAGAGTTCGCGCGCCAGATGAACGTGCCGGTCGCCACGGTGGACAGTTGGATCGAGCAGTTCAAACTGGAGACCGAAACCCGCGAGGGCAAACGCTGGCTGCGCGTTCGCAACGAGGACGAGATCACGTATCTGGCGTGGCACACTTGGAGCAAGACCCAGCCCGCGCGGCCCGGCGAAGAACACGCGCTGCAGACGCGGGTGCGCCTGCAGATAGATCCGACCAATGCCAAGGAAATTGGCGCGTTCCGCGAGCCGGTGCTCACCCCCGAAGCGTTCTATTATTCCGTGCCCGCCGAAAACAGCATTCGGTTTGTCAGCGAAAGCAGCGACTACCGCACACAACCGAAAACATTCCGTTACACCGAAATGGTCGCCTGCGACCTGACCGCCGACGTGGAATGGCAAACCAAACCGCTGGGCGGTTGGGGCACGCCGCGCCGACTCGCCGGCTGGAGCAACGCCCGTTTCCGACAGCTCTGGAGCCTGTCGTCACCGTTGAAGATTCACATCAAAGCCGGTTCGCGTCTCTACGCCGGCGGCGAAGGAACTGTCGCAGCCGTGGACATCCCCAAGGCCGGCGCCGCGCCAAAAATCTCCTGGCAAACTTCGATCGCCGGCGCACCCCACCGGATGCTCGCCGCCGACGGCAAGTTGTTTGTCGTCACCGTCGAGGGCGCCCTCTACTGCTTTGGGCCGAAAAAGGTTTCCCCCAAAATCTACGCCGACACCCCGACGCCGCCACCTGCCCCGCGCGACCGCTGGTCGGCCCGTGTCGCCCACCTGCTTCAGCAAACCGGCATCCGCGACGGTTACGCCGTGGTCCTGGGCGTCGGGAGTCGCCGCCTCATTGAGGAACTCCTCCGCCAATCGGACCTGCGCCTCATCGTGCTGGAGCCGGACACCGCCAAGGTCGCATCGGCGCGGCGCGAGTTCTTCAAGCAGGGGCTTTACGGCAGACGCGTTCACGTGGTGCACGGCGACCTGGCCACGTTGCGGCTGGCGCCGTATCTGGCCAGCCTCGTCACTTCCGAAGAACCGCCATCGCCTACCGACCGTCGTTACGCCGACCTGTTGCGGCCCTGCGGAGGCGTCGCTTGGTTCGGCTCGGCGATCGAACGACGAGGCGCGTTGCCCGGCAGCGCGGACTGGGTCCACGCCAGTGGCGACGCCGCAAACACGTTTGCGTCGGCGGATCAGCGAGTCGTCTCACCACTGGGCGTGTTGTGGTTCGGTGGCGGCCTCGACAGAGTCGTGCCGTGGGTGGATGGCGACCCGCCCAAACTGCCCAGCGAAGCGGTCCCGTCGCCCTACGCCGGTGCCATCCCGCCGCCCCGCGTTGCTGGCGGACGCATGTTCATTCAGATCGGCGACGACCTGTTTGCCTCCGACATCTACACGGGCCGACACCTCTGGAAGAAAACCCTGAAGGGGCTGGACAGCTTCGTCGCAACCGAAGACAGCCTCTACGCCGTCACAGGGAAAAACTGTTTGCGGCTCGACACCGCCACCGGCAAACCACTCGCCGCCTTTCGCAGCCCGTCGGATGCCGACTGGCGCGAAGTGCGCGTCCGCGGAGATTTCCTCGTTGGCGCCGCAGGCCAACTGCTGGTCTGCCTTGACCGGCGCGACGGCGCGGTTCGCTGGAAACGGCCATCGCAGCGCGACGAGTTCGGGTTCGCCGTCGGAACCGACCGGGTCTTCTGCGTGGACTACTGGCGTTTGGAGCACCGCCGCAAGGATGATCCGAAAACGGAACAAACAGACATCATGGCGTTGAAACTGGCCAGCGGCGACCTGCTCTGGCAAACCTCCACCACCGCGCCGGCAACCGCCCTGCCAAAACTCAGAAGCTCCGACCCGCCGCTGCCGCCGCAGTTGGGATTCTCCGAAGCGGCGGATGTATTGCTTTACACGCGCAATCAGGCCACGGCAGCAGCCTATCGCGGCGCCACCGGTCAGTTGCTCTGGGCCAAAGACTGGCCTTGCAAAGAACCGCGGACATACACCGGCCATCATCCGCCGATTCTTCTGGCCGACCGGTTCATCACGCATCAGGGTTTTGTCGTGGACCTCCAGAGCGGCGAACCGATTGGCCGGCTGTGGAAATCCCGACGCGGTTGTCCGCGCGCCCTGGCCTGCACGCAGACGGTTTTCGTGCGGGACGGATTCGTCACGTATATTGACCTGGCCACCGGAGCGCAGACTTCCCTGCGCGGCATCCGGTCCGGCTGCACTGCCAGCCACATCCCCGCCGGCGGCATCCTCACCGCGCCGCACTACATGCGCCATTGCAACTGCAACTACCCGCTCAGCTTCTCCGCTGCCTTTGTGACCCTGCCGGAAGTGTCCTCCTGGGACCTTGCGAACGCGCAGAAATCCCGCTAACCGCGCCCCAAGCGGCGGCGCCGATTCCAATACCCTGCCCAAGTTTGGAGCGGCACTCGCTTGCCATTTGGATGTAACAGCTATTACACTCAAATGGCAAGCGGTGGGAGCCGAAGGTGAAATGGGTTGACGTTCGTTTCGGAAGGCTCGTCGAGCCTCTGTTCTCGCGTGCACGGGGACACGGTACCGAGAAGGCTTCCCCCGCAGGGAGAATCGGCATTGCAGTTCGGCTCGGATGGAGTATTGTGGCGCGCAGGACGTTTTGGCGCTGAGAAAATGCTGCGAGGAGATTGACCTGCCATGAACGGTTCACGGACCCGCTGCTGGCCTGATGAGTGTCTGGCCGCCATTTCGTTGACTTTCGACGACGGCTTGCCGTCGCAACTGTCGCGCGCAGTTCCGATGCTGAATGCCGCCGACCTTCAGGCCACGTTCTACCTGAACCCGCGCGGGGATGATTTTGGGGAGAGACTCGCCCCGTGGCGCGAGGTGGCGAGCGCGGGTCACGAAATCGGCAATCACACGATCGCGCACGTCTGTTCGCGCGCTTTTCGCCCGGAGCCGACGGCGCGCGGCTTGGAAAACATGACGCTGGCGGACATCGAGAAAGACATCGTCGAGGCGAAACGCCGATTGCAGCAGCTTGTGCCGGAGCAGCGGGAGATGTCGTTTTGTTATCCCTGTTACATGGAACATGTGGGTTGCGGGCTGACGCGCCAGAGTTATGTGCCGGTGGTCGCGCGTCATCACATTGCGGGACGCGGCAAGGGGGAATTCCCGTTTCCGAATCCGCCGGCGACGGTGGACCTGCATTATGCCTGGGGTTGGCCGGCGGAGCGGATGGCCGGCTCGCAGATGGTGGGGCTGGTGGAAGCCTGTGTGGCGAAGCGGAGCTGGGGGATTTTTGTGTTTCACGGCATTGACGAGGGACGGCTGGGAGTGAGCGAGAGTGATTTGCGCGAATTGGTCCAGCACCTGCAACTTCACCACGGTCGGATTTGGACGGCACCGGTGGCGAAAGTAGCCCGCCGCATCTTGGAATGGCGACAAGAGAACGGGAGCTGAGCGGCAGCGATGGCTCGGTATGGGTTGCTTTGTGTGGGCGTGTGGGCGGCGGCCGTGTCGGTGAGCGCCGGCGATGAGGAAGTCTGGCCTGCAGCCAAAACGAACGGCCGCATTTATGCTGAGTGCGCCCGGTGCGCGGAACGGATTTTGACCGGCTGGCTGGAATGCAAGCGCGACCCGGAAACGCACCTGTATTCGCGCGGCGGCGAATGGAACTACCAGGACGAGGCGGCCGATCATTACTCTTCGCTGGTGGTCATGGCTCACCATTTGCGGCCGGAGTGGAACGAACCCGGCGGCGCGTTGCACACCACGCTCGTGCAGTCGGTGCGGCTCTGCACCACGGAGAATGGTCTGCCTGCCCGTTATGATCTCCAGAACAAGAAGCGTGGCGCGGTGGATGTGTCGGCGATTGCCGAGTGGTTGCGCGACGGGCTGTTGCGGATTGCGGAATTGCTCGGCACCGACAACGATTACTACCGCGAACTGACGCGGCTGACCGATGCCCTGCTGGCCGAGGCGGAGCGTCGTGGCATTTCGAGTCTGCTGAAGGACTCCGAAGACGAGGGCAATGTTCTGCAGGTGCTGGCGCGACTGGCGGCGATGTCGGGGCAAACCCGCTACCTAGAGGCGGCCGAGAGCATTGCCGACCGGTATTTACTGGCCGATCCGTTGCAGAAACTCGCCAGCTACAACTTCGTGGATCACGGCTGCGAACTGGTGCCCGGCCTGTCCGAGCTTTTCGTCATTGAGTCAAAGCTGAACCGTCCCAGAGCGCGATCGTACCGCGAGCCGTTGCGCCGCTTGCTCGACCGACTGCTCGAAGTCGGTCGCCATCCCGAATCCGGTCTGTGGTACTGCCGCGCGAATCTTCAGGGCGACCAACCGAAACAACAAGGCCGACCCACGAAACTGAAGCAACCCGGCATCTCCGGTGCTGCGTTTCGGCCAGACGTGCCGCATTGCTGGGGGTACGTGTTGTTTGCTTACGAAAATTATGATCGCGCCACTGGCGAGAATCGTTATCGTGCCGCCGTGGAGAAACCGATGCGATGGTTGGTAGCCAACCAATCCCGTTTCGATGAGCTGAAAAACACGCAATGGCCGTGGAATCATTCCGTTGGATGTTTCGGCGACTCGTATGAAAGCATGATCATTCTTTGGAACCGCTACCGCGAAGTGCCCGGTGTTCCTGAGTGGCTTGACTGGACCACGCGGGTGGGAGGCTTGCGGCGCGAAGCCGACCCGCGCTACGGGCCGGGCGTCGGCGGCCACACCGACGGCTGTATTGGCCGAGCCCTGTGCGCGCACATGATGTTGCAGTCGCATGGCGTCCGTGCCGTGCCCTACCAGAAAGGGTTGAGTTGTGGAGCCGTGCGACACAACGGAGTGCTGCGACTGTCGGTGCGCTCCGAGCAGGCGTGGTCGGGGCGACTGTGTTTTGACAGGCCGCGCAACCGGCACGCTCTGGCCACGATTGACTGGGCGCGCATCAATGAGCTGCCGCAATGGTTTGTGGTGGAGCCGTCCTCGGTCTATGAGGTGCGGCGTGACGAGATGGACTCGGCGCATTTGCGGGGCGACGAATTGATTCGCGGCCTGGAGGTCCAACTCCAGCCCGGCCAGTGCCTGCGAATTGAAGTGGCCGAAATCCCCAGAGTCAATTCCCAGTGGTGGGAGAAGCGGGTCCGTCCATGAGGATTCCGTCCCTTGTCGGCATTTCGCCGAGCGTGGATGCTCTCTTGGGCATGCTTTTGCGTTGAAGCGAACGCCGTCTCTGTTTAGCCTGTGGATGTTTTCAGGAGAACATCATGAGCCGACAATACACCATCGGTTTGGACTACGGAACCAACAGTGTCCGCTGTCTCATTGTGGATGTGCGCAACGGACGCGAAATCGCCACCGCCGTCTGGGAATACGAACACGGCACGCACGGCGTCATCCTCTCGCGCGACCCCAATCTCGCCCGTCAACATCCGGCGGACTATCTCACGGGCGCTGAGATCGTGATCAAGAAGGCGGTGCGACAAGCGAAAATCCGTCCTGCCGAAATCATCGGCATCGGCGTGGACACCACCGGCAGCACACCGATTCCCGTGGACGCTCATGGCCAACCGCTCGCGTTTCAGAAGAAATTTGCCAAAAACCCGGCCGCGATGGCATGGCTGTGGAAAGACCATACTGCCGTGGCCGAAGCCGCCGAGATCACCGCGCTTGCCCAACAAATGCGTCCCCACTATCTCGCCAAATGCGGCGGTACTTACTCCAGCGAATGGTTCTTCAGCAAGATTCTCCACTGTCTCCGCACCGCACCTGAAGTGTTCGACGCCGCTCACACCTGGGTCGAGTGTGCCGACTGGATTCCCGCCGTGCTCACCGGCACGGAGGCGCCCGACCGGCTCACCGTCGGCATTTGTGCCGCCGGTCACAAGGCGATGTATAACGACGCTTGGGGTGGTTATCCCGACGCTGAGTTCCTCGGCGCGCTCGATCCCAAACTCGGCGCGCTCCGCGCGCGGCTTCGCCCGAAAGCGCACACGATTGATCGTGCGGTGGGCACGTTGACAGCCGACTGGGCCCGGCGCACGGGGCTGCCGGCGGGCATTCCTGTTGCCGTGGGGGCGTTTGACGCGCATTTGGGCGCGGTCGGTTCCGGGATTGCGCCCGGCACGTTGGTGAAAATCATCGGCACCAGCACTTGCGACATGATGGTGGTACCGGTCGAGCAATCCTTGCCGGACATTCCCGGCCTGTGCGGCATTGTCAATGGTTCCATCCTGCCCGGCTACTTGGGTCTCGAAGCGGGCCAGTCTGCCGTGGGCGATATCTACAACTGGTTTGTCAACTACATCCAAGCGGGCACCCACGAAGAACTCACGCGAGCTGCCGCCCAACTCAAACCCGGCGAGAGCGGCCTGCTCGCGTTGGACTGGAACAACGGCAATCGTACCATCTTGGTGGATCAGCGACTCACCGGCTTGCTGATAGGCCAGACGCTGTACACCACGCCGGCGGAAATTTATCGGGCGCTGATTGAAGCGACCGCTTTCGGCGCGCTTACCATCATCAACCGTTTTGAGGAATACGGGGTCAACGTCAAGCAGATCATCAACTGCGGCGGCATTGCCGAGAAGAATCCGCTGGTGATGCAAATCTACGCCGATGTCACCGGCCGTCCCATGAAAGTCAGTCGCTCGGCACAAACCTGCGCGCTCGGCGCCGCCATCGCCGGCGCAGTGGTGGCCGGCGCCCACAACAGTTACGCCCAAGCCCAACGCGCCATGACGGGAGTAAAACCGAAAGTGTTCCAGCCCAACCCGAAAGCGCACGCCGTGTACCAGCAACTGTATCCGCTCTACCGCAAACTTCATGACGCTTTTGGCACGACCCAGTGGCAGGGCAATCTCCACGATGTCATGAAAACGTTGTTGGACATTCGCAACCGGGCACGATCATGACGCTCGACGCGCTCCAACAGCAGGTCTGTGAAGCCAACCGGGCGCTGGTCCGCGAAGGATTAGTCATCCAAACCTTCGGCAACGTCAGCGGCATTGACCGCGCCAGCGGCCACGTCGTCATCAAACCTTCCGGCGTCTCCTACGAGGACATGCGCCCGGAACAAACGGTCGTCGTCGCACTCGACACGGGTCGGGTCGTGGGCGGTTCCTTGCGGCCGAGTTCGGATACGCCGACGCATCTGGTGTTGTACCGCGCGTTTCCTCGTCTGGGCGGTATTGTGCACACGCACAGTTTATACGCCACCGCCTGGGCGCAGGCGCGACGCAACATCCCGGCGCTGGGCACGACGCATGCCGATTATTTTCACGGCCCGATCCCCTGCACGCGCCCGATGCGTCCCACGGAAATCCGCTCCGCCTACGAAGAAAACACCGGCCACGTTATCGTCGAGCGCCTGAAGAAACTCGATCCCGACCATTGCCCCGGCGTGTTGGTGGCCTGTCACGGCCCATTTGCGTGGGGACGTGACCCTGCCGAGGCGGTTCATCACGCGGTGATTTTGGAGTATCTGGCGCGGCTGGCCAGCGAGACGCTGCGGATGGCGCCGCGCACTCCGGCGATGCCGCAGGCGTTGCGGGAGAAACATTTTCTCCGCAAACACGGCCCGCACGCCTATTACGGTCAGAACCGTTGAAGCAAAGCCTGTCATGGTATTGGCGGCGCGCCCGCGCGATGTCGGCAGCGGAGATGGCGCGGCGCGTCGTGTTGGAGTGGCAGAAACTGCGTTGGCGACGCCAGCCGCCGTGCGGCGCTCTGCCGCAGCGCGGGGACCTGCCCGCCGACACGCTTTCGGCGAAGTGTTTGCCGCCCGCTGTCCCCGCTGAGGCCGAAGAGATTCTGCGTCGCGGCACGCCCGACTGGCACCGCGACGAGACCACGGGGAAATCGGCGCCGCTGGATTTTTCGCTGGACATTGATTATCGAGATGCCGCCGCCATCGGCAACGCGAAGGTCATTTGGGAAAAGAGTCGTCACCATCACCTCACCGTGTTGGCTGCCGCCTATGCGCTCAGCAGGGACGAACGCTATGCCGAGGCGGTCATCGCGCAACTGCTCGACTGGTCGGCGAAAAACCCCTGTTTGCGCGGCTTGAACTGGTCGCACGCCCTCGAAGCCGGTCTGCGGCTCCTTGCGTGGGTGTGGTGCGAACGGCTGTTGCGCGGCTCGGCGCATCATGATCGTTTCCACGCGCTGTGGCCGGTCATCCATCAGCATCAGCAGTTCATTGAGCGCGCTCGTTCTTTCGGTTCTTCTGCCAACAATCATCTCATCGGCGAAATGGCCGGCTTGTTCATCGCGGCGACGGCCTGGCCGGTGTTTGCGGAGTCGGAGCGTTGGCGTGAAATGGCGCGGCGAAGTCTCGAAGAAGAAATCCTTCGTCAAACGTTTCCCGGCGGCCTGAACCGGGAAATGGCGTGGTCGTACCACGTTTTCACCTACGAGCTTTTTGCGCTGGCGTGGCTGGAAAATCCAACAGCGTTCTCCGAAGGGTATCGGGAGCGGCTGCGGCGGATGGCAGGCGTCATCACGGCGCTGGCCGATTGCGCTCCGAACTACGGAGATTGCGATGACGCACATGCGTTGGCGCTCGGCGGCGAGGCCGATTGGCTGCGGCGATGGACGGGGGAGACGCCGACCAACACGGAGGACGCCGGGCTGTTTGTGCTGCGGGACGGAGACATTTCGGTGCTCGCCGACGCCGGTCCGCACGGGTATTTGTCCATCGCGGCACATGCGCACGCCGATGCGCTCGCTTTCACGCTGCAGGTCGGCGGCCGGCCGGTGTTTGTGGACAGCGGCACTTACGATTACTTCGGGTCGCCTGCGGATCGTTGTTATTTCCGCAGCACGCGAGCGCACAACACGGTGGTGGTGGACGGACTGGATCAATCCATCCAAGCCGGCCCGTTCCTCTGGAGCCGGCAGGCGCGAACCGCTGTCGAGTCGTGGGACGGCCAAACACTGGTTGCTTCCCACGACGGTTATCCGGGAATCGTTCATCGTCGTCGGTTCACGCTGCGCGGTGGCCGGCTGGAGATCACCGACACGCTCGAAGGCGGCGGCGAACACGAGGCGGCCATTTTGTTTCATCTTCATCCCGAATGTGTTTTTGACGGCGCAGTGCGGCGCGGCCCGATTCGTGTGCGAATGATGTTGCCGGCGGAGGCGGCGACAATTCCGGGCTGGTATTCGCCGCGATTTGGTGAGAAAAAAGAAACCATCACCGTGCAGGTCCGGTGGCGCGGTGCGCTGCCGGTAACGCTGAGGAGTGTTCTGGAGGTGGTGTCATGAAAATCAGCATCTTTGGACTCGGTTACGTGGGAAGCGTCAACGCCGCTTGTTTGGCGCGTGACGGTCACACGGTGGTCGGTGTGGACGTGAATCCCGACAAGGTGGCCCGCATGTCGCGGGGCGAATCGCCGGTGACGGAAGCCGGTCTGGATGAGTTGCTGGCTGCCGGCGTCAGAGCCGGGCGGATCAGCGCCACGATTTCCGCGCTGGAGGCCGTGGCGGCAACGGAGATTTCCCTGATCAGTGTCGCCACGCCGAGCCGAGCGGATGGCACGCTGGATTTGGCGGCTCTGGAGGCGGTTTGCGCGCAGATCGGGCGGGCGGTGGACGCGAAAGCTGCTCGTCATGTCGTGGTCATCCGCAGCACGGTATTTCCCGGCACGACGGAACGATGCGCGGTCATCTTGCGACAGTTCGCCCAGAAGACGCCGGTTCATGTCGCGTTCAACCCTGAATTTCTGCGCGAAGGCGCTGCAGTGGCGGATTTCGACGCGCCGCCGTACACGATCATCGGCACCACCGATGCGGTGGCGGAGCGGGCGTTGCGCGAGTTGTACGGAACGATTCGCGCCCCGGTGTTTGTGTGCGAGCCGGCGGTGGCGGAGCTGGTCAAGCTGGTTTCCAACGCATGGCACGCGACGAAAATCTGTTTTGCCAACGAGATTGGCCGGCTGGCCGCCGCCGCCTCGGTGGACGGGCGAAAGGTGATGGAGATTTTCGCCCAAGACACCAAGCTGAATGTGTCCGCCGCGTATCTGCGACCGGGGTTCGCCTTTGGCGGCTCCTGTCTGCCCAAGGACGTGCGGTCGTTGACCAGTTTTGCGCGACTGAACAACATTGAAACCCCGTTGTTGTCCTCGCTGAAACGCAGCAACCAGATTCCCATCGAGCGCGCCGTCGAACGGGTGATGGCCCTGGGCAAACGCCAGATCGGCCTGCTGGGGCTGGCCTTCAAACCGGGCACCGACGATTTGCGCGAGAGTCCCGCCGTCGAACTGGCCGAGCGGCTGATCGGCAAAGGGTGCGACGTGCGGATTCTCGATCCCGCCGTGCGCGCGGCGAAACTGATCGGCGCCAACCGCGCCTACATCCAACAGCACCTCCCGCATCTGGCCAGCCTGCTGGCCGCCGATGCCGCCGAGTTGTTGCGGCACGCCGAGGCGCTGGTGGTGGTGCACGACACGGCGGAGTTTCGCGCGCTGGCGCAACAGGCTCGCGTGCCGGCGCTGCATCTGGCGTGATGGCCCGCGTTCTCATCATCGTCGAGAACCTGCCCGTGCCGTTTGACCGGCGCGTCTGGATGGAAGCGACCACCCTGCGAGCGGCCGGCCACGAAGTGTCGGTCATCTGTCCGACCGCCAAAGGATACGAAGCGCCGCGCGAAGTGCTCGACGGTATCCACATCTACCGGCATCCGTTGCCGACGGAGGCCAACTCGGCGGCGGGCTATTTGCGCGAATACGCCGCCGCCCTCTGGGCCGAGTGGCGACTGGCGCGATGCGTGTGGCGCGAACGCCGCTTCGACGTGATTCACGCTTGCAATCCGCCGGACCTGATCTTTTTGGTCGGCGCATGGTTCAAGCTGCTGCACGGCACGAAATTCGTCTTCGACCAGCACGATTTGAACCCGGAACTGTACGAATCGAAGTTTGGACAGCGCGACGTTTTTTATTTCGCGCTGCGTCTGGCGGAGCGGCTGACGTTCGCTCTGGCCGACACCGTGATCAGCACCAACGAATCCTATCGCGAGGTCGCGCTTCAACGCGGGAACAAGAAACCCCAGCAGGTTTACGTCGTCCGCAGCGCGCCCGATCTGGCCAAGTTTCGTCCCGTGCCACCGGAGGCGGCGTTTCGGCGCGGCCGGAGCTATCTGGTCGGTTACCTCGGCGTGATGGGGCCGCAGGACGGGGTGGATCACCTGTTAGAGGCCGCGCGCGAGCTGGTGGTCAACCGCCGTCGCAGGGACATCCAGTTCTGCCTCATCGGCAACGGACCGATGTTTGAGCGGCTGCAACAGATGGCGGGCGAGCTGGGTGTGGCGGAGTTTGTGGAGTTCACGGGTCGAATTCCCGACGCCGAGATGATTGCGCGCATCTGCAGTTGCGACCTCTGCGTCAATCCCGACCCGTTCAACTCGCTGAACAACGTCTCCACCATGAACAAAATCATGGAATACATGGCGCTGGGGCGCCCCGTGGTGCAATACGATCTGAAAGAAGGCCGCTCCAGCGCCGGCGAGGCCTCGTGGTATGCCGAACCGAACAACCCCGTGGACCTCGCCAACAAAATCGAGCAGTTGCTCGCCGACGAGGCCGCGCGCAAACGAATGGGTGCGCTCGGTCGAAAACGAATGGAAGAGGCACTCGCCTGGCATCATCAGGCGCCGCGTCTGTTGGCCGCCTACGCCGCTACAGTGTGACCGCTTTGCCGCTCCGCTGCGATTCGAGCACGGCAAACGTCGCGCGCGTGCTGGCGACGATCTCCTCCAGCGGAATCGGCATCGGCCCGCCACTGTTCGCCGCCGCCACAAACCGTCGCACTTCCTCGGCCTGACCTTTGTCGGAAACATCGTCCACAATCACATGAGCGCCGCCGCCGAACGCTTCGATGTGCTCCTTGTCCAAGCGAGCATCGGACACCGTGAAATAATCCACCGCGCCCACCGACCCGTCGGCAAATCGCATCGCCACCTGCACGTTCTCGGGACCGAATCCCTGCGCGAACACGCTCACCGGACGCGCTCCCGCTGCAAACTGCAGGAAATCCACAAAATGACACACCTCGCCCAGCACGCGGCCGCCGCCGACCTCCGGGTCCAGATACCAACTGTTCTTCGGCAGCGGTTGGACGCTGACCCGATACCGCATCACCTTTGGCCCACGCAACGCGCGAACCTTCTCCGCAAACGGCGCAAACCGGCGATTGAACCCGACCATCAACCGGTCGCTGCCCGCTTTCAGAATCTCCTCCAGTTCCGTTTCGCTCAGACACAGCGGCTTCTCGCAAAACACGGTCTTGCCGGCGCGCAGGGCGGCGCAGACGATCTCCGCATGCAAGTTGTGCCGCGTGGCCACCAGCACGGTGTTGACGGACGGATCCGCGAGCACGGCCTTCCAGTCCGTCGTCGCGTTCGCAAAACCGAATTTCTCTCGCGCCTTTTCCGCCTTCGCGCCGGTCGCGGTGCACACCGTGGCCAACGTCACGTCCTTGTTGGCCTTGAACAACGGCAGTAACACGCCCTGCGCATAGTTGCCCGCGCCGATGACACCGAGCACAACACGTTGCGGATGCGGGAGAGACTTGGCCGCCCCGACCGTTGCCGTGCGGGTACCGCTTTCGCGCCGGGGATACTTCAACAACACACCGACGAAATCTCCCGGAGTCTTGCCCGTGATTAGGTCGTAGGCTTTCAGCGCCTCCTCGATGGGAAAGACGTGCGTGATCAGCGGCGCCAGATCGAGCCGCAACTCCAGAAACGCCTGCATATTGCGCTGCTCCGTCCAGCGGACATACCCGATCGGATAATCCAGACCGTGCTCCTCGTAGAGCGGATCGTACCGGCCCGGCCCATAGCTTCGGCTCAGCCGCAACTCCAATTCCTTGCGATAAAACGTCTCATACGGAAACTCCGTCCCCGTTCGCCCGACCAACACCACCCGGCCACGGTCGCGGCAAAGTCCCGCCGCCATCACCAGCGGTTCATTGCTGGCGGTGGCGGCAGTGATAAGGACGGCGTCCATGCTGTCGGGTGCCGGCGACTCGACTTTGGCGAGCGCAACGGCCGACGGTTTGGGGTCATGACCAAACACACGGCAACCGGCCGCGCGCAACAGTCGCACGGTCAACTGGCCCACCAACCCCAGACCGAGAACGGCCACGTTTTCGCCCAGCCGCACGTCGGCCTGACGGACTCCTTGCAACGCGATGGCGCCCAACGTGGCGAAAGCCGCCTGCTCGAAGGGCACGCCTTCGGGAATTTTCGCGCAGAGATTTTGCGGCACGCAGACCACTTCCGCGTGGCTGGCGTAGTCCTGCCCGCCGCAAGCGACGCGATCGCCCACGGCGAACTCCGTCACGCCGGCGCCGACTTCGAGCACCGTGCCGGCGCTGGCGTAACCGAGCGCCTTCCACTGGTCGAGTCGGGAACGAACCTTGCGGATCGTGGCCGCGAGGCCCTCGCGTTGGAGCGTGTTTAGAACCTGCCGCGCCAGATCGGGACGTTGACGCGCCTTGCCGAGCAGCGACGCCTGTCCCATCTGGACGGTCGCGCGCTCCGTGCCCGCGCTCACCAGCGAGAACGCGTTTTGAACCAGCACCTGACCGGGCGCGACCACCGGCGGCGGCACCTCCACCACCTTCAAGTCGCCGGTTTGAAAATCCTGGACCAGTTGTTTCATGGGCGTGGCGATTCTACCGGCTCGCGCGGCAATTGCGAAACAATAAATCGGAACTTGCCCGCAGCCGTCCGCTCGATGGCCTCCACGTACTCGAATCGCACCCGAACGCTCTCGCCCAGCCGTTGCCGGGCTTCGGCCAGCACGGGCCGCTCGTCAAACCCGTCGGCTCGAACCACGCGAATCACGATCTCCTCAAGCCGCGTCTGCACAATCTGCGCCTCACGAACGCCCACGGCATCCTTGAACAGATGATCGAGCCGACCCACCCATCGGCCATCGGGCGTGCGGATGTAATCCTCGATGCGTCCTTCCACGCGCTCCATCAGCGGGAAGGCGCACCCGCAGGGACAGTCGCCGCTTTTGGCCGTCGCGCGGTCGCCGACGCGGTAGCGGACGAGAGGCATGGCGGGATTGTTCAGGCCGGTGCAAATCATCGTGCCGTCGTCGAGCAGTTCCAGCACGCCGTAATCGGTGCGGTAGTGCAGATTGCCGGCGGCGCACTCGACGATGTTGCAGGTCATCTCGGTGTTGCCGTACCAGTTGAACACTTTCGCGCCAAAGGCCCGTTCAATGGCGGCGCGCTGAAAATCCAACAACGTTTCGCTGGCGGTGAACACCGCCTTGCACGGGCAACCGCCGGCCTGCGCCAGCAGATACAGCGAGGACGGATACCCGTGCACAAACTCCGGTCGATAGCGGCGCAACGCCTCCACATAGGCCGAAAGATTCCGGGCCGACAAATGATAGGAGGAACACAACAGCCGGCGCTCCACATAATCCCGACGCCAAAACGGCGGATGTTGCTGATTCGGCGGCACCACGGGATGACCCGCCACATACGCACAACGACTCAGAAACGGCGTGCCGCCCCAGGCTTTGTGTCGCCACCGAAACGCCATCTCCATTTGCTGCGTTTCCACGGGAAACCGCACCGCCAGCGGCGTGCCCGTCGTGCCGCTGGTGCGCAACTCCATCAATCGGCGCGGATCAAACTCGTCGGATAAAAACTTTTCCGGGTTCGCCGCGACGGTTGCCTTGTCGAGCACGGGCCACTCCGCCAGATTCTCCGGCGAACGCCCGCGATAGGCCGGCACATGCGCCGCCGCGTAGCGCAAAAGACGGCGGAGTGCCTCCTGTTGTTCGGCCAGCAACTGATCGCGCGACTTCTTTTCGTTGGCCTCCAGTTGCACCAGTAGCCGCGGGAACGCCCCGCCATACTTGAGGCGGTAGTTGCGCGCGCTTACAACATTGACCGCGAGCGTCTGCGCCCAGACCGGCAACGCATCATATAGGCTCTTGCCAGCAATCACGTAGCACCCTTGCCATAGAAGCGCAGCGGGGCGCAACAGTTTTGTCACCGGGGAACGAAGTGTGCCAACAGGCACATGCACTGCTGGGATGCAGTTGTATGTGTGGAATCAGCGGCATCGTGTCCGACCAGCCGCGAACGCCAGCTGAATTGCGCCGCGCGGTTCGCCGCATGGGCGCTTGGTAACTCCACCGCGGCCCCGACGCATGGGGTGAATACGCTGCCGAGCGCGTCGCGCTCGGCCGCGCTCGCCTCGCCATCCTCGACATCGCTGGCGGCCAGCAACCGATGGCCGCCGCCGACGCCCGCGTCCATCTCCTCTTCAACGGCAAAATCTACAACTACCTTCAACTCTGGCGCGAATTGGAAATGCGCGGACACCGTTTCCGCACCAGTCATTCCGACACGGAGGTCATCCTCAACGGCTACCTCGAATGGAACACCGGTGTGTTCGCTCGGCTCGACGGCATGGTCGCCATCGCCATCTGGTTCCGAACGGAACCACCAACTTCACCTCGCACGTGAGCTCGACGAATCGCAATACGCCGAGACCATCGCCCGTCATCTTGGTTTGCCGTTCCACTGCCGCCGCGTTCGCGCCGAAGAATACATTGCACGTTTCGACGATTGAGCCTACATCAACCACGATCCCTCCGCGGATCCATCTTCCCTCGCGTTGATGTTGCTCGCCGAGGACGCCCGCAACCATGGCATGAAAGTCATGCTCGCCGGAGAAGGTGGTGACGAGTTGTTCGGCGGCTACAACAGCTACCTGCGTTACGCTGCATTTCTCACGCTCTCTCGGCTACCCCTTGCGAATCTCTGGGCGCGTTATCTCCCCTTCACCGCCGAACCACGTGGACAAGACTATTGGCGCCGCCTCCAACAACGTGATCTAAAGTTTCTTGGCACCGGCCACCTCACCCATCGACAGACTCGGTTGGACCTCCTCCACCCCAGCCTTCACGATTTTGCCTGCGCTTTGGAAGACGTGCCACCACCGTTGCCTCCCGCAAGGCCGCTCCGTTGCGCCATGCTTGCCGACGAGTTGATCCGCCTCCCCAACGATTGGCTGATGCGCACGAACCGTGCCACCATGTTCTACGCGCTGGAAGCACGTGTCCCACTGCCTGCGAAAGACGTGATTCGATTGGGCCAACCGGCTCCCTGACGAACACTGCATGCGTCTCTTCGGTAAGAGAACCAAGCCGCTCCTGAAAAAGCCTTGCTGTCAGTCGTGTCCCCGCCTCCGTTGTCCACCGGCCCAAACGTGGTTTTGATCTGCCCCTACGCGATTGGCTCCGCAGCAGTTTTCGCGACACGCAACACGAGTTCCTCCGCGACCAACGCATTCCTTGGCTCAACTACAGCACCGTCCGCCGCCTCACGGACATGTTGGTCACCGATGCCTCCGCGTTGCTCTCCAGCCAAATCTGGGCCTGGATCGTCTTGGAAAAATGGTATCGCCTCTGGATGCAAGCCGCCGCACGCTCCGCGCTTCCCCGCATTCATCTAGAGTCTTCCCGCCTACCAAGCCCTCCGCGAAGAAATCGAAACATCCTGACGGCCTACTACCGTTTGACCACCGGCGCAGGCCAGGCGGCCTCCATCGCTCGCGCCACGGAGTTGCGCACCAGCCCGTCCTCCTACCGGGCCGCTTGGCGAATGACAGCGACGCACGGTTTCATGGTCTATCCAATCCCCGAAACTTCGGCTCCTGTCAATACGTTCGTTCCCGTCTCAGCAGTCCGCCGCCGCCAGGGGGGCGCGGTGTCCCATTCCTGCTTCGTCTCGGTGAAATGAATCTCCACACCGATCCGAGCTTGTGGTAGCATGGGCACGATGAAAACCGCTTTCCTTTTTCTGGTTGTGGCGGCGGCTGCATCGGCTTCGCCCCTGCGGCAGTTTGTGGACAACCACACGATCGCGGGTGCCGTTACGCTGGTGGCGCATCGCGGCAAAATCGTCAGCCTCGAAGCGGTTGGATACGCCGACCTTGCCACGCGCGCGCCGATGCGAACCGATACTCTGTTTTGGATTGCCTCGATGACGAAGCCGATCACGGCCACTGCCGTCATGATGTTGCAGGATGACGGCAAATTGTCAGTGGCAGATCCGGTCGAAAAATATCTCCCCGAATTCAAAAACCAATGGATGATCGCTGAGAAAGGCAAAGACAGTCTCACGCTGAAGCGACCGCCGCGCCCCATCACCTTGCGCGACCTGCTCACGCACACCTCCGGGCTGGGCAATCTCGACGCGCCCCGACCGGATTGTTCGCTGGCGGAACTGGCGATGGCCTACTCGCAAAAACCGCTCGAATTCGCCCCCGGCAGCCAGTGGCGATACTCCAACTCTGGCATCAACACCCTCGGTCGCATCATCGAGGTCGTCTCCGGCAAGCCGTATGCCGAGTTTTTGGAGTCGCGCTTGTTTCGTCCGCTCGGCATGAAGGACACGACCTTTTGGCCGACGGAACGTCAAGCTCGCCGCATCGCCAAGTCCTACCAACCTGCGCCGGACGGACGCGGCCTTCAGGAAACGAGCGCCCCCTTCCTGAAAGGGCCGCTCACTTCGCGCGCCCGCACGCCGTTTCCCGCCGGTGGCCTGTTCTCCACCGCGACCGATCTCGCCAAGTTTTACCAAATGGTTCTCGATGGCGGCATCGTCGGCAGCCGTCGCTACCTGAGCGAGACCGCCGTCCAGCAGATGACCACTCCGCAAAGCGGCGACCTCAAAACGGGTTTTGTGGACGGCATGAGCTTCGGTTTCGGCTGGGGTGTCGTGAAAGCGCCACAAGGCGTCACCGCGATGCTCTCGCCCGGCAGTTTCGGTCACGGCGGCGCTTACGGCACCCAGGGCTGGATTGACCCCAAACGCCAGCTTATTCTCGTCCTGCTGATCCAGCGCGCCAAACTCCCCAACAGCGACGCCTCCGACATGCGCCGTGTCTTTCAGGAACACGCCGTGGCGAGGATCGCAAACTGATACGGAGGGGGACACGATTTATGAAACAGCATCTCATGGGGATTGTTGCTGCCGCGCTCCTGCTCGGAACCGCAGCAGCACCGACCAAACCCTACAGGCCAACCGAAACCGAACTCCGACACATCCAAGCGAAGATGGAGGAACTGGCCGCCGCCTTGAAACAAGTGCGGGCCGACGACGCGCTCTTGGCCGATGTCGAGGTCTATCACAAAGCCGCTGTCTGGATTGTCCGTTACGCCGACGAAGAGTTTTATTCCCAAAAGTATGTTGCCGATACGCTCGCCGTTCTCGACCGCGGCCTCGCCCGCGCCCGCGAGCTTGCCGCCGGCAAACCGTCGTGGCCGACACGGAAAGGTCGGCTCGTGCGCGCTTATCGGTCGCGCGTGGACGGCAGCGTTCAACCCTACGCGCTCACCATCCCCGAACGGCCCAACGGCCGGCTGGATGTCGTGTTGCACGGGCGCGGCACCATGCTCAATGAAGTCAGTTTCATTGCGGCGCACGACTCCACCAACGCCGTCCCGCCAGAACAACAGCACATCACGCTGGAGGTCTTCGGCCGCGGCAACAACGCCTATCGCTGGGCGGGCGAAACCGACGTGTTCGAGGCGCTCGCCTCCGTTCGCCAGCGTTACAAGATTGACGAGAATCGAATCGTCCTGCGCGGTTTCTCCATGGGCGGCGCCGGCACGTGGCACCTCAGCCTCCATCATCCCGATGTCTGGGCCGCTGCCGAGGCGGGCGCGGGATTCACCGACACCTTGCGATACGCGAACCTCGAAAACCTCCCGCCTCATCAGCAAACCGCGTTGCACATCTACGACGCCGTGGACTACGCTCTCAACGCCTGCAACTTCCCTCTGGTCGCCTACTGCGGCGAGGACGATAGAGCCTTGCGGTGCACCACCCTGATGCGCGAAACGCTGATGAAGGAAGGATTCCACTTCAGCCCCGACGGACTGAATTGGATCGGGAAAGATTTGCGCGCGCTCTTCCTCATCGGGCCGAAAACCGGCCACAAGTTTCACCCCGAAAGCAAGCAGCGCTCCGAGCAATTCATCCAGAGCATGCTGCCCCGCAGAATGCCCACTCATACGCGGTTTGTCACCTACACGACTCGCTACAACCGGTGTTTCGGAATCGAAGTGCTCGCGCTGGAAAAACATTACGAGCGCGCCGAGGTCGAAGTGCGTCGCGCCCCCGACGGCCGACTGCTGGACTTCAAAGCCCGCAACGTCGCCCGACTGGCCATTGACGGGCGGGAGGTGCGATTGCCCGGCCCACCGGTCGCAACCACGCCGTTGCGGAAAACCCACGGCCTGCAAGGCCCCATGGATGATGCCTTCATGGACTCGTTCCTGTGTGTCCACCCCGCCGACGCCACAGACCCACGGCTAGAGAAGTTCCGCCACGAATTCGCCAAATGGATGCGCGGTGATGTGTGCGTCAAGCCCGACAAGGCGGTCACCGGCCAGGACGTTGCCAATCACCATTTGATTCTGTTTGGCGACCCCGCCAGCAATCTGCTCATCGGCCACATCGCCGGCCAGTTGCCGATTCGATGGACCAGAGACGCCATCATCGTCGGCAAACACACCTTCAGCGCCGCCGAGCACACGCTGGCCATGATTTACCCCAACCCCCTCAATCCGCGCCGCTACGTCGTGCTGAACAGCGGTCACACTTTCGGAGAGAAGGACTTTCGCGGCACCAACGCGCTGTTGTTCCCGCGCCTCGGCGACTACGCCGTGCTCAAACGCGACGGAACCGTCGTGCTGGCCGGATTCTTCGACGAGAACTGGCAGTTGAAAGATTGATCCCCCTTGCAATCCACGTTGACCCATGTCGGGCGTGTGCGTAGATGGCGCTTGCCAGTGGCGCGCACATCACCGGCGTGGACTACTTCCGCGAAGTCACTCACCCGAAACCGTTTGCGCGGGACCCCCGATGAGCAATACAGCCGCACCTGGAAAATCCAACGTGGAGCCGACGGCCAGATGCATTACGCCGACGAACTGCCCCCTGCCGACATTCCGATTGTCGCCTACGGTATCAAATACAACATTCTCCGCCGCCCGCGACAACGCAGCTTCAAAGTCCGGGTCGTCCCGGCCACCACTCCCGCCGAAGAAACCTTGAAATACCATCCTGCCGGCGTCTTCCTCTCCACCGACGACCCCGAAGCTATGCCTTATGCCCACGCCGCCGCGCGAAATCTCTTGGGTAAGGTGCC
>Ga0272448_1001797_pt1 | contig 28214 bp, 28 predicted proteins | sample YNPCB0191_FD_202220 | JGI IMG/M metagenome (GOLD analysis project Ga0272448, IMG submission 202220) | Hot spring sediment microbial communities from Yellowstone National Park, WY, United States - YNP-CB-019-1 | ecosystem: Environmental > Aquatic > Thermal springs > Hot (42-90C) > Sediment... | reverse complement strand
TTTGATTGACACTGTAAGCTATAAATTGATAGACTTTAAACGCAAATTAGGCAGTAAGCCAATATAAGGTATGGCCCCGTGGTGTAGCGGTCGAACATGCCACCCTGTCACGGTGGAGATCGTGGGTTCGAATCCCATCGGGGTCGCCAATATCTTCAGCGACAAATCCCTTTCTGTCTCACAGATATTAGATATACCAATAACTTGACAGATCATAGACTTTTTTTTAGACTGCGAATGTATCCAATAATCCGGGTGGAATGATGTTGATCGTAATAATTTCAATATTTATCATTTTACTGGCTTTTATCATGGGGTCCCTGCCCTTTTCAGTGTGGATTGCACAGTTGGCACGAAATATAGATATCAGACAATATGGAGATGGAAATCCGGGAGCAACTAATGTATTTCGGGCAGGATTGGTTGGTTGGGGGATAGTTGCGGTGTTTGCTGATGTTTTTAAAGGAATACCTCCTATAATAATTGGCAATTTTATTATTGGTCTGCAGCAACCGATTCTTTATATTACTGGTGTAGCTGCTGTTCTGGGGCATGCATATTCTCCTTTTCTGGGCTTTCGAGGAGGTAAAGCACTTGCTGTATTCGGTGGTACGTTGATAGCCTTGATGCGCTGGGATATCATCGCAGTTCTGGCGGCGCTGTTTATAGTTGGTGCATTATTCTTCATCAACGATGCATGGACAGTGCTTTTCGGTATGTTTGGCTTATTGGTTTATTTATTGCTGCTAAAACCGGATATGCTGGCATTCATTTTCATAAGCGTTATTACATTTATTTTTATACTGAAACAAAGACATTCTTTCAAAACTGTTCAGTTTCCCAATGGTCGTTTGATGGGATGGATTAAATCCAGAAGAAGAGTCGCATAGAGTAAGCGTCAATAGATACTTTATATGCGAATATATCAATCAACTATTCATACAGAGATTGTTGATTAGCTTTGGTCAGTAATGGGCAGATGAATTCTGGTTTGTCAGGATTGACAAACGCAATCCCCGAGTAAATATAATCGGCAAGATAATCTGCCATATCCGATAGTTTGTATATTTGTTTGCTGTAAAGCCAGTTAATAACCATAGCCCGCATTGCACCGAAAAACATATGGACGATAATATGTGAATTTATGTCGGCACGTATTTTTTTTCTGCTCTTGCCTTCTTCTATAATTTTCACCAATACAGCGCTTGATTCTCGAGCCTTTTCCAATGCACTACTGTGCTGATACCAGTAGCTGATATTTGTACTGGCAAATACCAGATAAGCAATATTCGGATTGGCCTCAAAATATTCGAGTTGGTGCTTAGCCAATATTTTTATCTTATTTTTAATATCGTTAATTCCCAGTAAGTGTGCGTTTAATTCTCGATTTGTCCTGTCTACAATAAGCTTAATAAGCGTTACATACAAATCATCTTTGTTTTTAAAGTAGTTATAGATACTGGTGGTAGGCACTCCGGCTTTGTCGGCAATTGAACGCATTGTGGCCTTTTCAAAATCCCCATTACTGAAAACATCTATGGCGGCGTTGATTATCAAGTTTCGGGTAATCTTATGTTGGGACCTCATTATTAAAACCTTTTATACGATATTTATCTATTAATGATTAATAACTTTGTTTGACAGTTTTGTAATTACTCTGTTAAACTGAAACAACGTTCTGTTAATATAACTCAACATATAACAGTACTCAAGATATATGAACAACGTTCGTATGTAGGGTACCATTAATTGAATCGCAAGTCAATATTATATTAAATATCCAAATTATGGGGGGAATGGATGGATTTTAAATTTGGTGAAAAGGAAGAGAGTTTGCGTGAAGAGGTTCGGGAATTCGCCAAAAGGGAACTTGGAAGTAGAGTAGTCATAAGCGGACTGGAAGAGGAAAGTAGTGATGACGACTGGGCGTTTTCCATGCTGATGTCAAAAAAGCTAGCTCAAAAAGGGTGGTTGACAATGGCATGGCCTAAAGAATATGGTGGGCAAGGCGCATCATATTTTGAGCAGCATGTTTATATCGATGAAGCCAGTTACTGGGGAATCCCGGGGACAACTATGGGTGTAAGTGGCATAGGTTGGGTCGGCCAATCGCTTATGCTTTTTGGAAATGAAGAGCAAAAGAGTAAGTATATTCCGTTAATAGCTGCGGGCGAGCCGGATGGGGTTTGGTGTACTGCTTATAGTGAACCAAATGCAGGATCAGATTTTGCCAATATCCAGACAAGGGCTGTTAAAAGCGGAGATGTATATATTTTAAACGGTCAGAAAATCTGGACGAGTTGTGCTCATCGAGCGCGATGGTGCTGGCTGGCCGTAAGAACTGACCCTTCTGCGGGCAAAAAACAGAAGGGAATCAGCCTGATGATTCTGGATATGACCAGTCCCGGTATAACAATAAAGCCCATATATAACTATGCCGGACTTCATATATTTAATGAATTATTTTTTGACAATGTTAGAGTGCCAGCAATTAATCTTGTTGGAAAGGAAAATGAGGGCTGGTATTACCTGATGCAATCTCTGGCTTTTGAACGACATAGTATAGCACCACAATTTTATGGCAATGCCAGGAGGATTTTGGAATATCTGATTGAGTATGCCAGGACAACACGCTATAAAGGTAAAGTACTGGCTACTGATCCGATCATACGGCACAAATTAGCTGAAAGTGCTATTCATCTGGAAACTTTGAAAATGTTTGGCTATGAAATAACTTGGAAAATGAGCAAAGGTATCATCCCTGTTTATGAAGCGGCCAGGAATAAGGCTTATTGCGATTTTGTTATTGAGCGTCTGGCAACTACTGGCACCGAGATTATAGGGATCTATTCTCAGGTGGATATAAAGTCACGCTGGGTGAAAATTATGGGGAGCATAACTCGGCTGTATATGATGTTTCCTGGTCTTTCGATAGCAGGCGGTACCGATGAGGTGCAGAAGAATATTATTGGCCAGTTCAAGCTCGGTTTGCCCAGAGCATATTAGAAGGTTATGAGGTACGGTGTGGATTTCGATTACACAGAACAACAGAACATGCTAAAAACGATGGCTATGGACTTCTTGTCCAGAGAGTGCCCCAAGGTACGGGTACGCGAGCTTGAAAAAACAGAGATTGGGTATGATCCGGAAGTATGGGCGAAGATGGTTGAGTTGGGCTGGCAGGGTTTGATAATCCCGGAGCAGTATGGTGGTATGGGTGCTGAATTTCTCGATCTTATTGTATTAATGGAAGAAATGGGAAGAAATATATTCCCTTCGCCTTTTTTTTCAACTATAGGGCTTTGCACAATTCCCTTGATAAAGTATGGCAATAAGAGGCAAAAGTCCAATTATTTACCACTTATTGCCAGCGGTAAAAATATATGGGCACTGGCAATTATTGAGCGCTCGGGTTTTTTACATCCGGCGGAAATTAAATGCGAAGCTGTGTATGATGGAGATGATTATATTATTAATGGCGAAAAATGGTTTTCGCAGTATGCTCATGTTGCCGATTGGTTAATTGTAATCTGCCGTACAGGACTTGAGGAAGATGATATAACCGCTTTTATTGTAAGCAACGGTACAAGAAATATAAAAATAGATCGTATACCCACAATTGCGGGTGAGGGATATTGCAGAGTAAGATTTAAAGGTGTAAAAGTTAGTCCCCAAAATATACTTGGAAGATTATCCCGTGGTTGGAAAGTTGTAGAATATTTGACTGAATATGCAACTGTTTTAAAATGTGCGGAGGTAGCGGGAGCTTGCCGGGCAGTGCTGGATATGACCGGAAACTATGCCAAAGAACGAATTCAATTTGAGAAACCGATCGGTTCTTTTATGGCTGTTCAGCATAAACTGGTTGATATGCTGATTGAAGTGGAAGGTTTGCAGTATCTGGTATATCAAGCCGCATGGCTGCTATCGACTAAAGGCAGTGCTGATTTATATACGGCGATCGCTAAAGCAAAAGCAGACGAAGTCTATCAGCGTGTTTGTATCGATGGCATTAAAATACATGGGGCTATAGGTTTTACAATGGATCATGATATTGGCTGTTATTTCAGGAGGGTTAAAGGAGCGGAGTTCGTTTTAGGTGATCGTGAAATGCGTCTGGACAAGATTGCCCGTAATATGAAGCTGGAATAAATAAAATTAAACAGATTGATCTAATGATAATAAGAGCTATAAGGAGGTAAAATGGTAGGCATTGTATCTTATGGAGCACATATACCCCGGTTTCGCATGGATCGAAATATCATGCAACTGGCACTCCTCTTTCTCGGATTAGCACCGTTGCGGGGTGAAAAGGCAGTGGCTAACTGGGATGAAGACAGTATAACTATGGCAGTAGCTGCGGCTAAGGACTGTCTTGGTGGTCAGGAATCAATCCACGTAGACGGACTTTATTTTGCGACCACATCTCCTACTTATTCGCTGAGGCAAAATGCAGGTATTATAGCAGCGGCTCTGGATATCGGTTCAGCGACGAGGACGATGGATTTTACCGATTCAGCAAAGGCTGGAACGAGTGCTTTGTTGTCTGCAGCCGATGCTATTGAGGCAGGCTCCTGCAATTGTTGTCTTGTTTCTGCATCAGATTGCCGGGTTAGCAAAGTGGGGTCAAGCATCGATTATATATACGGGGATGGTGCAGCTGCCTTTCTTGTAGGAAAAGAAGATATCATTGCCAGCTTGGATGGCTCTTTCTCGACAACGCATGATTTTGTCGACCGGAGACGTTTGGAAGGTGAGCGTCTGGAGCATATATGGGAAGAGCGTTTTATTCGTGAAGAGGGGTATATGAAGCTGATTCCCGAGGCAGTTGAGGGCCTTATAAAGAAATATGCATTGAATATCAAAGATTTTTCCAAGGTGTTATATGCTTGCTCTTTCCCTCCTGTGCATTCGGCGCTCGCTAAGATACTGGGTCTGAATCCCGAACAGGTGCAGGATCCGTTGTTGATGACTGTAGGGGATACCGGAGCGGCACATCCACTTATGATGCTAGTGGCGGCACTTGAAGAAGCACGACCGGGTGACAGGATAATGGTTATAAGTTTTGGACAGGGGTGTGATGCATTTTATTTAACTGTAACTGAGAATATATCCAGAATAAAGGATAAAAAAGGGGTTAAAAGGAATCTTACAAACAAGGCACCTCTTGGTAGTTACGAAAAGTACTTGGCCTTTCGAAAATTGATGCCGGTAGAGGTAGGCATTCGTGGTGAGGAAATGATTTTTACATCATTTTCTATCGTTTCCAGAGATAATCGAGAGCTGTATGGTATGGTTGGTAGCAGATGTATAAAATGTGGAACTCCATGTTGGCCGGCTCAAAGGATCTGCCCCAATCCGGATTGTGGTGCCATAGATAAAATGGAGCCTTATCGCTTTGCCAATAAAACCGGCCGAATATTTACTTATACAAGTGATTTTCTGGCTCCCAGCATAGACCCTCCTGCTTCTTACGGTTTCATTGATTTTGAAGGTGGTGGCAGGGCGGGTCTTGACTTTACGGACTGTGATGCCAACTCATTAAAAGTCGGCATGCCGGTAGAATTGAGCTTCAGAATAAAATATTCTGATGAAAAAAGGGCAGCAGTGAATTATGGCTGGAAGGCAGTCCCAATCGTATCCTGACCGGAATATAAATATGATATTTAAACAAGGAGGAATTTGTTATGGCAGAAGGTATTAAAGATAAAGTCGCAATAATTGGTATGGGTTGTACGCGATTTGGTGAAAGGTTTGATGCTGGACCTCAGGACCTCATGGTTGAGGCTTTTGTTGAGTGTATGGAAGATGCCGGGATTGAGAAGAAGGATATTCAGGCGGCATGGTGGGGAGTGCATATGCCCGATATCAGTGTGGGAAGAGGGGCAACAGTACTTGGGACAACTTTAAAGCTACCTTTTATACCGATAACGAGAGTAGAGAATTACTGCGCTACCGGCTCGGAAGCACTGCGTGGTGCCGTTTATGCGGTTGCCTCAGGAGCTTATGATATCTGCCTCGCACTGGGCATGGAAAAGCTGAAGGATACTGGTTACGGAGGCCTTCCGCTGGCTGGAGGCATGGGATACAAATCACCACTATATAGCGTTAACAGGACTGCGCCGGGGGAGTTTGCCATGATGGCTACCAAATATTTTTCGCAATATAATATCAGTCCACAAGATGGGAAGCTCATGCTTGCCAAAGTATCTGCTAAAAGCCATAAAAACGGCGCTATAAACCCTAAAGCTCATTTGCGGAAGGAAGTGACAGTAGAACAGATAATAAATGCTCCAATTATAGCCTGGCCATTGGGTCTTTTTGACTGCTGCGGCGTGAGTGACGGCGCAGCAGCCGCTATAGTCTGCCGGGCTGATATGGCTAAAAGTTTTAGACCTGATCCGGTATATGTAAAAGCCCTCCAAATTGCTGTATCTTCAGGAGAGGAAGTGCTTTATACAAAATGGGATGGATCTCATGTTGAGGCGGCATACAGAGCGGGTATTGCGGCATATAAAGAAGCAGGCATCAAGAACCCGCGCGAAGAAGTGAGTATGGCAGAGGTGCATGATTGTTTTTCTATCACCGAGGCAGTAACCATGGAAGACCTTCAGTTCAGTCCGAGAGGAAGGGTAAAAGAAGACATAGAAGCAGGCAGGTTCAATGCAGATGGCCCCCAGCCAATTCAGATCGATGGTGGTTTGAAATGTTTTGGCCATCCAATTGGAGCGAGCGGATTAAGAATGATGTACGAAATGTACAAACAATTGCAGGGTAAAGCAGGCAATCGTCAGTTGAAGAATCCTAAAATCGGCCTTACCCACAACATGGGCGGATTTCCGTCAGTGAATATTGTAAGCGTTTGCATCGTCGGCAATTGAATTGGGAGGGAAACCGATGGCTGTATTTGAGGTTCCTGAGCCACTAAAAAAATTGATCGGGCAGGTGGTGGCTACGAGTGTCAACCTGATTGAACAGGGGGCTATACAACGCTATAGTCGGGCAGTTGGGGATTCAAATCCTCTGTATAATGATGTGGAATATGCTGTAAACACCAGGTGGGGTCGCTTAATGGCTCCACCTGCATTTGTGGGCTGGCCTGTGGGGGCTGATAGTTTTGACATGATAAAATTTGTCGAAAAACTGATTGGTCTTGGTGCACCGAGCGGCCTGCTGGATGGAGGTGTAGAGTACGAGTTTTGTACCCCTGTGGGAACGGGTGATATATTGTTGGCTGTGGTTAAAATATTGAATATAGAAGGTAGAGAAACCAGAATGGGACCTACTATGATAACTACAGTTGAGAGCACTTTTACCAACCAGAATGGAGCTGTGGCCTTAATTATGAGAAATACATTTTTAAATTTTTGAAGATAATCCTGTGAAGGTGACAAGGAGGATCAATGGTCAAACAGCTGTATTATGAGGATGTAGAAATAGGGCAAGATATTCCTGTTTTACAAAAAATCGCCACGACTCGGATGCTTGTTCAATGGGCAGGTGCTACAGGAGATTTTAACCCTTTGCACTATGATGAAGAGTTCGCAAAATCGTTGGGTGTTGGTGGGCCCATCGTCCACGGTGCTCTTAAAAAAGCTTGGCTGATTAATTTACTAACCGATTGGATAGGCGAGGAGGGGCAAATAAAAAAATTTTCATGCCGCTATCGCGGTATGGATTATCCACGTAAAATGGAAACGTTTGATGTGCCTAAAGATGGTGAGACGTGGGTATGTAAAGGTAAGGCAATTAAAAAATTTATTGAAGGGGATAATCATTTTGTCGAATGTAATGTATGGGTGGAAAACGGTAAGGGTGAAACAACTACCTCCGGCACTGCACTGGTCAGTTTGCCATCTAAAATAAATTGATTTTCATGTATTCGAATAAACCGGCGTTTTATAGGCAGCCATGTCTGTGGTAGACTAAAATAAAACGGAATGGGACGTACAATTTCAGATGATTAACATGATTGCCGCGTTTGTTTTCTCAGTGATCGAAAGTTATTTGTTTGGTTGTATACCGAGTGCATATCTGGTGGGTCGGGCATTTAAAGGTATTGATATAAGGCAGATCGGCAGTCGAAATATGGGAGCTATGAATACGTTTTATGTTATAGGCTTTTGGCCCGGCATGCTTGTTCTGGTAACTGATATCGGCAAAGGTATGCTGGCTTTATTGCTTAGCTACTGGATAGCAGTATATTTTATACACATACCTGCGTCACTGGTGGTACCGTTGGAAATGACTGCAGGTTTGGCCGTCATTATCGGTCACAACTTTCCGGTATTTCTCAAATTTAAAGGTGGAAAAGGTGGAGCTACAGCAATTGGGGTATTAGCTTTTTTATTAGCCTGGGTTGTACCGTTGGATTTCGGAGTTTTTAAATTTCCTTTACCCCTAGGTTGGGTTATTTATCTCGGATCATTTTTGCTTTTAATGCTTATTACCAAATGGCCTACCCTTTCCTATGGGATTTCTTTTATCGCATTTCCATTGATTGCGTGGTTTGCGTATAAAGATACGCTGCTGACCGTTTACTCGGTTTTTATCGCTCTTATTCCCATATTAATGTATATTCCTCGTTTGAAAGAGATAATTGGTTCTTCGAACGGAAATTTGAAACGGGCTGTATTTCGAAAGAACCTAAAAGATCGGCTATAACTCACTTCGTCTTTTCTCAAAGGGGTGATCTAAAATATCAAAATCGGGTCGGTAAAATTCGGCCGCATCTAATGTCTGAATCCAGCCGTTTTCGAGTCCTAAATTATCCATTAATGATACAACTTCATTGTATTCTTTCTGACTTATCTTACGTGCAAGCAAGGGCTCGTTATAGGCACGATGTGCCGGATAATATTGTGCCATTAAGCTGATAGCAACATTTTTAGATACGTTTTCTGCCAGCCATTTTAATGAATCTTTGCTTCCAGCTATTTCATTTGGCAAGATCAGATGGCGCACGATTAACCCTTTTTCCGCCAGCCCATTTTCATCGATTACAAGATTTCCTGTCTGTCTGCACATCTCTACTATCGCTGCCCGGCTGATATCAACATAGTTGCTTGCTTTTGAGAATTTCTCTGCCCATACGTTTGAAGCATATTTTATATCTGGAAGATAGATATCTATGATCCCATCAAGCATTTTTAGTGTTTCGAGTGAATCATATGCGTTGGTATTATATACAAGGGGAACATGCAGACCTTCAGGGATAGCTTCGGTGAGTGCGTATATTATTTGTGGAACGTAATGTGTTGGAGAAACAAGATTTATGTTATGACAGCCAAGGTTGTTTTGTAGATATAGCATTATATGTGCAAGATCGGAAGTGCTTATTTCTCTTGCTGATGTGTTTTCTCCCTGGCTGATTTGGTAGTTCTGGCAAAAAATACATTTCATGTTACAGTTACTGAAAAATATAGTTCCCGATCCGCGGGTACCGGATAATACCGGTTCTTCGCCGTGGTGGTCGCAAAAACTTGAAACCGATGTTAAATTGCCCGATCGGCAGAAACCGTGTTTACCTTTAAATCTATTAGCTTCACATTTTCTCGGGCAGATATCACAGGATTCAAGGCGTTCCATTAATAGTAATGCGCGTTTTTTTAATTCGCCGGATTTATAGAGCTGTAAATACGTACGCATATTCGTGATTTTTACTCTCTGTGGAAGTATAATGACTGCGTAGATTAACAGTCAAAATGTCGCCTGTAATCTTTTAATGTATGTATTGAATATTAGTCTATTGTTGTGTAATATAGGAATAAAGCTCGTTACATAAATACGCTTATTTTATAGAGGTCCTTGAGGAGTGTGGAAGAATGCCGAAATATATCATCGCACATGACGTGGGTACCAGCAATAATAAGGCGGTTTTGGTAGATTTAGAGGGGAAGGTACATGGTAAGAGTATGATGCCGTTTGAGATAAATTATCCGCAACCGGGATGGGCTGAGCAGAATCCGGAGGATTGGTGGAAGGCTGTAGCTCAGACGACGCGGCAGTTGATCACCGAAACGAAAATAGCTGTTGATGACATATTATGCATCACTTATTCAACTCAAATGCTGGGAATAGTTCCTGTGGATGATAGAGGATACGTATTGAGGCCAGGTATTATCTGGCTTGATAACCGGGCTCCCGAAGAAGCTCGCCTGGTGATGAACAAGTTTTTAGGTCCTTCAGTATTTGCCGCAATAGCAGGAGCTATTATAAATGGTAAAGATGGTATACCTAAATTGATATGGCTAAAAAAGCATGAGCCCGCGGTATATAACAGGATGAAATACTTTCTTGATGTCAATGGGTATCTAACCTATCGCAGCACAGGTGAAATGGCCATGTCCTGGGCGAATGCATCCGCGTTCGGGCTCGATTTGAAAAAGAAGGTGTGGCTATCAGCGATATTCCGATATGTTGGTTTTGACCCCCATAAACTGCCTCCTTTAGTACGCTCAATTGATCAAGTAGGTAAGCTGACTACAGAGGCAGCCGAGCAAATGGGGTTAATAGGCGGAATACCGGTTATGGGTGGAGGAGGAGATGTACAATCTGCTGCCGTAGGCTCGGGAGCGGTAGGTGAGGGGGATGGGCATATCAGCATAGGCACGTCTGCATGGGTTGGCGTGGTAACTCGAAAAACACCAACGGGAAGGAATGGAATTGCAGCGATACAATCTGCCGATCCGGATAAAGCACTACTTCTTGCACAAATGGAGCTTGCCGGAGGGTGTCTTAAGTGGCTTGGGGATGAACTATGTCGGGCTGAAAAATCTAATCAGGATATAACCAATATATTTGGTTTTATGGATAGCAAAGTGCAAGAGGTCCCAGCCGGTTCAGATTATCTGATATTTGTTCCCTGGATGTATGGAGAAAGAGCCCCTGTGGCCGACCCTTACGTCCGATCGGGTTTTCTGAATTTAACTCCGGAGCATACACGAGAACATCTTATACGGGCTGTCTATGAGGGCGTGGCTTATAATATCCGCTGGATTATCGAGCGTGTTGAAAAAGAGTATAAGTTTCCGCTTCCTGTTTTGAGGATTATCGGGGGAGGCTCTCTGGGCCATCCATGGATGCAGATTATCGCTGATGTAACCGGTAAGAGAGTGGAAACTGTTAAAAATCCGCAGGAAGCTGGTGCCGTTGGCATTGCTATGGCTGCAGCTGTTGGTATGGGTGTGTATAAAAATTTCGATGAATTAAAAAATGTCGTTGCCCTGGATAAAGTATTTGAGCCGAATATGAAAAATCGAGGTATTTACGATCTTCTTTATAGTTCATTCAAAGATCTTTACAGCAGTCTACGTCAGTTTTATCTGAAAGTAAATAAACAGAGATGTGACATCAAATGATGAAATAATTCTAGGAGGGAGAGAATGAAAACCGAAGAGATACTTAGCATGCCTGTTTCCTTGTCGGATGGAATAGATTATGACGATTATATCATCGGCACCTATACCGTAACTTACCCCGCCGCATTACCAATGGCTGTAATTGCCCCTATGCTAGCCATTGAGCAAAGCACCGGTACATGGGTGCCCGTGCCCGGAGAAACGGCCGAAGTTAGACGGCAGCATGTAGCCAAAGTAATCGGTGTTTATGAAATTCCTGACTACGAATATGCTGTACCTTCAGGAATTCAGGATCGTAACTGGTTAGTTCAGATAGCTTTTCCTGAGATAAATATCGGGGAACAGCTACCGATGTTGTTGACCACGGTGGTCGGCAATATATCTATGGGCGGACAAATAAAGCTTGTAGATATAAGATTGCCCAAAAAATATGTAGCAGGCTTTAAAGGGTGCAAATTTGGTATTGATGGAATCAGAAAACTGCTCGGTGTAAAAAAACGGCCTTTATTGAATAATATGATAAAGCCCTGTACAGGTTATAGGATTGAAGTGGGGGCTGAACTTTTCAGACAGGCGGCACTGGGTGGATGTGATATTATAAAGGATGACGAGTTGATTGCAGATGCCTCCTTCAACAGGCTGGTTGCACGTGTAAAAAGATATATGGAAATAGAGAAGCAGGTTTTCGAAGAAACCGGTGAGCATACCCTCTATACAGTCAATGTTACAGATAATGTGCCAAAAATATTCGAGAACGCCAAACGAGCTGTGGAAGTTGGAGCAAATGCTATTATGATAAATTATGTGGCAGTTGGGCTTGCTGTTATGCAAGCTATTGCGGAGGATCCCACTATCAATGTGCCGATTTTAGGCCATATGGATGTTGCCGGGGCTCTATACATGTCTCCGTATCACGGTATTAGCTCACATATAATCCTGGGTAAATTACCACGCCTAGCCGGAGCCGATATAGTTGTTATCCCTGCACCTTATGGCAAAGCGCCTGTAATTGTTGATAAATTCACCGCGGTAGCCAGGAATCTAACCTATCCTTTGTATCATCTTAAACCCACATGGCCTATGGCTTCAGGCGGTATTACTCCTTCTATGGTTCCTAAAGTAATGCAGGATCTGGGGAATGATATTGTTATAGGTTCTGGGGGTGGGATACATGCGCATCCTGATGGCCCTATTGCTGGTGGCAAAGCATTCCGACAGGCAATAGATGCGACAATGAAGGGTGTCCCGCTTGAAGAATATGCGAAAACTCATAAAGAACTGGCAGCCACATTAAAACAATGGGCTGATCCCTTTAAGAAAGGATTTTAGAAATTTAAAGAAAAAGGAGAAAGAAAATGACACGGATTACATTATTGGGAGCATGCGGAGCAGTTGGCAGCGTTGCAGCCGGAATACTGGCCAGCAGTGGTGATTTTGATGAGATGGTCTTGTGCGATCTTAACCTCAGAAAAATTAAAAACATAGCTAAATCACTAAATAAGAGTAATATCAGTGCCAGATCATTCGATGCCGATAATATGGAAAGTATCAAAAATGTGATTAAAGGATCAGACGTGGTCTTAAATTGTGTAGGTCCTTTCTATAAATATGGACCGAGGATATTGAGAGCGGCAATTGAAACCAAAGTTAATTATGTTGATGTCTGCGATGATTTTGATGCGACCGTATCTATGCTGAAGATGGACAAAGCTGCTAAGAAAGTGGGGATATCGGCTTTAATCGGCATGGGAAGTTCTCCGGGCATGGCAAATGTTATAGTCAGGTTTTGTGCTGATAATCTATTTGATAAAGTGGAATCTGTCGATATATATCATGCTCATGGAGGAGAAAAAGTCGAAGGGCCAGCAGTTGTAAAGCATCGTATTCATTCTATGGAAGCTGATATTCCCATGTTTCTTAATGGGAAGTTTACAACAATTAGATTGTTCGAAAAGAGTGGTAAAGCACTGGAGGAGGTCACGGATTTTAAGAATGTGGGCAAGTATAGAGTGTATGGTTATCCGCACCCGGAAACGATAACACTGCCGAGATACTTAAAAGGTGTGAAAAGAGTAACTAATCTCGGTTTGGTTCTACCTCCCGCCTATGCCGAATTGATAAAAGGCATGGTGAGATTGGGTGTAACTTCAGCAAAACCAATCATTGTGCAGGGGGTAAAAGTTAATCCACTCGAGTTTGCAGTTGCCTTTATTCTATCTCAAAGGGCCAGACTGACACGGGAAGCCGGTCTCACCGAGGCTCAGGGCTGTTTGAAAATCGTGGTAAAAGGAAAGAAAAACGGAGCTAAAAATACCTATATCTTCCAAATGACTTCTAAGGGTAAGGGCATGGGTGAGGGTACCGGTATACCCGCGGCTCTAGGTGCAATATTAATGGGAAGTAAAAAGATTACGGTAAAGGGTGTACTACCTCCTGAAGCATGTGTAAATCCTATGGATGTTATTAATCTCATAAAGACGAAAATTAAATTCGAAGATGATAAAAAACGGGGAGGAGTTCCTATTGATATAACACATATCGATAAGGAAGGGAAAGAAACAGAGATAAAATTGTTTTAAATATCAATCTATTCGATAGCATATGAGCGGCTGTGAATATTTGTGGTTATAAAGATTCGGATAATAGGAACGATCCGGATAAAAAAGATCATTGCTACCAGTAAATTTTACAATAATAAATATTTATAAAACCCCAGATAATATTTACAGAACTATTGACCATGGCGCTTTTATATCGGGTTTAAATTTACAAATCCAAGAAAACAACTGATTCTATTCAGCAGTTGAAGATAGATAAACAATTGTAAATTTAACTTCGCAGTAATGTCTTTATTAAATAAAATTAACTAATTAAATCCCCTGACTAAGCATTTTGAAGTAGTTCTTTGTCTTATACAAATTTATAAAAATTAGTTAAGTAAACCGATGTGCTTAATAAAGCAAAGGTTTACTATAATCAAGGATCATCTGAGCACAAGCCGAAATCCTAAGGCCTAAAAAGCAGTTCAACGGTCCACTCAGACAGTGTCCGTCAGTTCGGCGGACAACCGCGGAGGTTGATTATTAATCCATAGGAAAATGAGCGCAATCGATTTATGGTTGCTAAAGATAAAATTTGCAGGAGAAATACGATGAAATTTTCGCATGCACTTGTTTACTATGGATTGTTTGTTGCAGTTGTCCTCATTGTGACTGGCGGTTTTATCTTCAAAAGAACAACTACAGATGAATCTCCTTTATGGATTACCCCACAACAGGTGACACAATTTACCCAACAATACTCCAATTCAGATATAGTTTTTATTGATCTATCACGCTATTATTACAACGATGGACATATTAAAGGGTCAATCAACTACCCAAAATGTGCTATTCCTGCCGTAATTGATCACCTCGATAAAAATAAAATTTATATTGTTTACTGTCACGGCACCGGTGCACCCTTATCGAGTGCATATAAACTTAAAGATGCAGGATTTCCTTATGTTTTTGCTTTACGGGGCAACTTTGGTTCATGGGTAGACGCTGGTTACCCTGTAGAAAATCACACCTCCTTTAATTGATTGGTATGGCCTGCTAATATGAGCAAAGCTGTTAAATATACACCGAGGACGGTGCCACCGAAGGGTAAAATGAGTTTAAATAAATGGATATGGATAAGCGAATCGATTATGAGCCCCAACCAGAAAGCGCCACCCATACTCAGGGGCATAATTATGAATAGTACAATTGGAAATTTTATTAAAAATTCCCACCAGCTGGTATTGATTTTTAATAACTGCTTTAACATGATGCCAGCACCCAGGTGAGCATTGAGAATGCAACGATGATAGCGGTAAGAACGCCAACGGCAATAAAAGCGGATACTATCCCTACAGTCCATACTTCTCCATCCATGAAAAACCTCCTATCATTTTTTATTTACTCTCTCCGGGCCTGGCTTTGCAGGGCACGGCCCGGAGATTTTATTTGGTTTCATTTTGGTGTCTGCAACATTACAAAAGTAAATAAAACTAACACTAAAATAAATACTCGATTAATCAACCAACCTTTGTCTGTGTGGTTTCCTGTAAGTACTTTAAGCATATATCGGGATAATGACTTGCCAGGCCCTGCAGGAATCTACGTCCGGGCTTTTTGCAACCTGTTAAGACGAGACATAGCATCGAAGGCGATATGCCCAGTTTTGACGCCAGCTTGGCATTGGTCAGGTTCTCTTTTCGCATTATGTTATAAAGCTCAGCCTCAAGGTTCATATTTACTATAATAAATTAAAAATTTACTAAAATCAATAGTTTTTTGAGATGATTGACATGGTTAGTAAAAAGATTTACCATAGTAAACCGATAGTTTTGGGGTGGCCTAACGGGGTAAAATGTTAGGCGAATTCGTCAAAGAAACCCGTACCAAGCGGGGTCTATCCCAGGCTGAGCTGGCCAAATTGGCAGATTTGTCTCCTTCTTTTATATGCCGTATAGAAAAAGGTGATTATAAATCAGTAACAATAGCATCGTTGAACAAATTATCCAGGGCACTGAAAGTTCCTATAAACGACCTGAGTAATCTTTTACTGGATAAAAATCCAAAAGATGATTTGCTAAAGAAAACGCCATATGAGATAATAAATGAACTTGCCCTTTCTTTGCCGGCTATTGTACCGGTATATGCGGAGATTAATAGCAGGCAGATAATAGAATATGCTTTTGTACCGAGGGAGTTGGTTATAAATGGGGGTAGGGAGATGAAACTGATAGGTATTAAGTCCAGCAACCTTGAGTATGATGATGTGGTGCATAGGGGTGACATAATTATTTGCTGCAAAGAAATGGATCCTTCTCCGGGCGATCTCTGCTTGATAAAAAATGGCGATATAATTAGAATCGCACCTTATAAGAAAAATGATGAATGTATGGCTGTCATTCTGCAGGTAATTAGGGTCGTAAAGAAGCTGAATTAAGCGGATTCTGAATATACATCTGAATAATACAAATAATGGGTGGCGTGATTAATCACGCCACCCATTATTATATTTAAATATATATCGATGCCTAATGCAAATCCATAAAACGTTCCAGGGCAGGTGGCAAAATTCTCTGGACTGTTGTATATGAACCAAGAGATGGTTTTACCTGCAAGCTGAATGGATCGTTACAGGTAAGGTTTTCAGACAGCATCTTGCCAGAGCCAAGATCTGTTAAATCTATGGAGATTTCAAACTGCTCACCCGGTTCGAGTAGATTGTTTCCATTGTCATTGCCAATTGGGGTTTTGATCCATTTAACATTATTTATATAGTCTGACTTTGTTACCAGACTGATCACGCATTTATTTGTAGCATTTTCTGTACCATCACAGGGTGTAAGATCTATAGGATTTCCTGCGATAGCATTTTTTAAAGTAAAATATATATTTTTTACGTAACTAACAGTATCATCCGATTTGGCGACTACCGAGCCAGAGATCTCCAGATTGCTTTTAGCTTCTTTTAGAGCCTGGTAGAGGGATTCTTTGCTTCGTTGCGCAGAAAAAAGTCCGGCGCTTAAGATGGCATACCCGAATACAGCTGCAATAGTTACAAAAGCTATTAATATAATGGCGGTTTCAAGGCCGGTCATACCTTTTTCACTTTTAAGAAATTTCAAAAATGATGCCATGTTGCCTCCATGCTGGTTAGCTAAAATATCCTACTTTTATTAGCTTATTAGCAGTATATTTCAGTTAGAAATAGCTTAAAAGTGTAATTTTAATGAGCCGAGTAGGTAAATTTTAGAATTAACTGAAACTAATGGAAATTACAATTCAAGAATAAAGTTATACATCGTCTGGATATATAGCATATTTTTAAAACTGTGATTTATCTATGTTTATAAACTGTCGGAGATTCAGGAGGTCGATACTGAATCTCCGACAGTTTTTAGCAAGTTGGTTAATGGAGATCCATCACCTTTTCCAATGCTGGCGGGAGGGTCCTTTGAACGGTTATAGTTGAGCCAAGTGAGGGTTTAACCTGCAGATTGAAGAAATCGTTGTAGGTGAGATTTTCCGAAAGCGTCTTATTATCGCCGAGGTCGGTAAGATTAATTGTAACTTCGAATTGCTCGCCCGGTTCAAGCAATCGGTTGCCGTTGCTGGAACCGATTGCTTCAACACTCCATTTAACGTTATTGATATAGTCGTGTCTTGTGGTAAGACTTATAACACATTTATTGGTGGCATTCTCAGTCCCATCACACGGGCCCATGTCTATGGGATTGCCTGCAATGGCGTTTTTAACCGTAAAAAGTATTTTTTCAACGTATGTTGAAGTATTATCAGCCATCGCTATTACCGATCCGGATAACTCGAGGTTGCTCTTAGCTTCGGATAGTCCAGCGTATACGGTTTCCTTGCCTCTCTCGGCAGAAAATAGGCCTGCGCTCAGGACTGCATAACCAAAGACCGCTGCAATGGTCACAAATGCGATAAGGATTATGGCAGTTTCAAGGCCGGTCATGCCCTTTTCTGCATGGTGCATTTTTTTTAGAGCATTTGTAAATTTATTGTACATCTCAGTTCTCCTTTACTTCCTAGTTCCGTGCTTTAAGCTACAGAACTAAAATAATTGCGTTTGCTACTTATAAATTATATTTGTATAAATACCGATTTCAATCACCTGTCTGTCCTAATGTGATTAGTACTTTAGTCCCTTCAAAAATTATCGCATAAGTAATGTCGATACGTGAGGCTGATTGTACGGTTGATAGATGTGCGAAAGAAACATGGTAGGTATCATTAAGAAATGACATTCTAGGGATGGTTATTATATTATTATACGGATGATTTTGTAAGAAAGGATTGTTCAGTTGATAAAGAACAAGTCAAATCTCGAATTTTTGTTTTATCCTAAAACAATTGCAATAGCCGGTGTATCTAAAGATTTAAACAAATTTAACGCCGGTCTGAAATTTCTCCAGTGTTTGATTAATTTTGGTTTTCAAGGGAAGATCTACCCTGTAAATCTAGGCGGTGGTGAGGTTATGGGGATGAAAATATATAGAAGCGTAGAAGAAATACCGGATCGGGTAGACTACGTGATTTCGGCCGTACCGGCAAAATATACGCCTGAACTGGTGTCGGATTCCGTTAAAAAAGGTGTTAAGGCCATACATTTCTTTACGTCTGGTTTCAGTGAGATCGAAAACGAGGAAGGAAAACGTTTACAGTCGAAGATAATAGAAGAAGCTAAAAAAGGAGGACTAAGGGTAGTGGGTCCTAATTGTCTGGGTATTTATTGCCCGGCCGGTGGACTTACCTTTAACGCTGATTTTGCAAAGGTCAGCGGCCCGGTTGGCATGATCTCCCAAAGCGGTGGTAACGCAGCTAATTGTGTGCATGAAGGAAATGAAAGAGGCATATTTTTCACCAAAGTAATAAGTATGGGAAACGGCGCAGACTTAAACGAATCTGATTATCTCGAATACCTGGCTCAGGATGATGAGACCAAAATAATTACCGGGTATATTGAAGGTGTGAGAGAAGGTCAGAGATTTTTTAGTGCGCTCAAGACTGCTACAAAAACTAAGCCGGTGATATTTTTCAAAGTGGGCAGGTCTATCTCAGGAGCGGAGGCTGCATTATCGCACACGACAGCTCTGGCCGGCTCGAACACAATATGGGATAGTATGATGCGCCAGGCAGGTGCGATTCAAGCTGAAAGTATCGAGGAGATGATGGATATAACACTGGCCTTTAATAAATTACCCATCCCCAAAGGACGCAGGATTATCATTGTTGGCATTGGAGGTGGTGCTAGTGTTATACTTGCCGATGAGTTCAGTAATGCAGGTCTGATTTTGCCCAAACTTACAGATAATCTGCGTAAAAAATTGATACGTTTATATCCTTCCGAAGCGGGAAGGATTTTTAAAAATCCTGTTGATCTAAACAATTTCGAAAGCCCAGATATATTTTTTGAAACATTGAAAACGCTAAATGAATGCGAAGAAGCCGATCTTTTAGCCATACATGTTGGTTTTGATCATTTAAGCCTTATGCCAATTGTGGAAAAGGAATTTATTATAGGTATTTATTTGCGATTGATACGCCAGATTGAGAGCAAGTTAGAAAAATCCTTGCCTATCATATTACACAGTTACTCTTCGCTACATACAAGAAAGATGGCATACGATGCAAGCAGTCGATTGACGGCGGAAGGCTTTGCTGTTTTTCCTTCAGTTCGCCGTGCAGCAGTAGCTCTGGGCAAATTTGTTAATTATTATGAACGCAGAGCTATTATGGATTTATCAAATATAAAATGACTATTAATTTAACTTTCATTATACTGTTGGTGCTTTCGATGCTTATAATGTGGTCAGGTACTATTTTCTCTTTTATATGGAACAGGTTATTAACCAGGAGGTCAGTAATATTATCCTTCTTAGTATGTATTATTCTGTCAGCAATGATAGCCATTTTTTTTACGGCACTTTTGGCCGGCATGGGTATGATTTGGGAGATAACCATTTAACCGCCTATGAAATATGAAGAACCAATATGGATATTTTTAGCGAATCAACCATCAGATTAAGCAGAGTGCGTCTGAATGATGCTGCAAAATTGCTGTCCCGAGCCTTTTGGGGTGATCCTTTTTGTGCATATTTATTCCCCGAGGAGGAAACGCGCAGCGTGTTATCTCAGAAATTTTATCTTCTGAATCTACAACATATTATGATGGTTGGTGAAGTGCATACAACCTCTTCATTTAAGGGCATCGCCGCCTGGCGGATTTTCGGTGCCGGATCGATGAAGAAGGTTGAACCGGAATCTGATCCCCGTTCAAAGCTTTCCACGATTATGGGAGAATTTGCATATGCAAGACTTATGGCCGCTAATAAAATGCTTAATGAATCGCATAAACGGATTATGTCAATGCCTCATTGCTACCTGCTTTTTCTGGGTGTTGAACCGGGACATCAGGGTAAAGGATATGGCAGTATATTGATTGACCCCCTACTGAAATACGCTGACGATAAATGCCTTCCATGTTATTTAGAAACAATGAGAGAGGAAAACCTGCTTTTCTATGATAAGTGTGGATTCAGGGTGGTTCAGGCTAAAGAGTTGACCGATGAAGGACCTTTTGCCTGGTTCCTGATGAGGAAACCTGTAAAATAGACCGGTTTTTCTACATGCTGCTTGTCATGCGATACAATAAGTAATGTGAGATATTGGTTACCCGCACATATTCTGACCATATTTTCATTATTATCCCTAATGTGTGCTTCTTGCACGCCTCGAATTGCTTTATACAGCGAATACAGCAATTCCGCTTATGATTTAAGGTATCTTATTACACCGGATGATGTGGAAGTTAGGTCTCTGCTAAGGTCTATTCTGGCTGATGAGAATGATATGAGAACGGACTTTCGCAGGATACAGGACTGGGTGGCTTCCAACATCGTCTATGATTCAAATGTCACAAATGATTGGCAGAAACCGGCGAAAACACTTAAAACGAGACGCGGGGACTGTAAAGATTATTCGACGTTGCTATGTACATTATGGCGAGCATACGGAATACCTTCAGATACGGTCTATGTAGCCATAGGAGCAAGTTATGACGGAAGGTTGCATGCTTTTGTGATTGAAAAATATATAACTGGGGAATGGCAGGTGATTGAGCCACAGGTTGGCGGATTTATTAAATCCACCCTCGGGGCTATAGATACTGCTGAAAAGTATGCTATAAAATATCTATTCAATGATCTCGAATATAGCGGTCAACCAAACTGGATTTATTCCAGAGTAAATGGTGGTGATAGTGGTGTAAAAATCGACTCGCCGGATTTCGATAAACCATTATCACTGCCGGTTGTTAATTATTTTACATGCGTTCCCCAGCGTATCAGTGCTGGCCAGAGTGCTGTTTTGAGATGGCAGGTATCCGGTGCCGATTACGTGAATATTAACGAAGGAATAGGCAACGTAGAATCTACAGGGAGTGCTGTGGTTTATCCCTCAGCGACTACTGAATACAGGATAGTTGCACGAAACAGGGAGGGGGTAATAAATTCTTCAGTTACAGTCAGAGTATTGCCCGTCCCTTATGTCAGACAGTATGTTAAGACGGAAATTGCAGGTGATGACGCAAATCGTGCAATGATTATCGGTTTTGCCGGATGGTTCAGTAATGATCAGATCATATCATCGGCCAGAGTCGGACAGCAGGTATCGGCCAGGGTGAGTATTAAGGGCGGACATTCAGGTCAGTGCTTAATGCGAATTTGGAGATCGATGGTTAACAGAAAAGACGATGTCATCGCCATGCAGGCATTCAACTATGACGGTGTGGAAACCGATCAACAAATTTCGTTTGCTCCGTCATATGCTGTGGGTGAATCGGGTACTATAGGCTATTATTTAGATTTGTCGCTTGATTCTGAGCAGATCTGGATTATGCCGGATGGTTATCCGCTCAGGCTGATGGCTGTTCCCAGACCTACCGGGGGGACTTTTCTGGTGAATTTTGCCGGTTGGTGGAATGGGGTAGGTTTTGTCCAATCGATAAGGAAAGGTCAGCTAATAAAAGGCATTATCACACTTACCGGAGGGACGGGAGATATTTATACGTTACGTATAAGACGTGATGTTGAAGGGGCAAGCGATGAGATAATAAAGGAGCTGAATTTTACATATGACGGTACCAGTTGTATTCAAGAGATTTCGTTTAATCCTGATTTGCCAGTGGGTGAATCTAGTACCCGCGGTTATTATTTAGAAATATACAGGGGCAATACTTATATGTGGACATTGAGCGGCACATATCCGCCGAGATTAAAAGTGGAACCGTAAGCATTAAAGGCGTTAGAAGAATTGATATTTGTATGGTATCGGATATCAAAGATCGGTTCTATAAATGATGATTGTGATCAGGAGTTCGCGAATATGAATGCGAAAAGCGATAAAAATATTTGCCGTATCTGCATAAAACAAACCGGGGGTTGTTGCGTTTTTCCTCTGGAATCTGGATGGAAGATCCCGATATTGCCATCCGAGGTATTTCGGATTGCTGAATATACGGGCAAAGAGATTCCACAGTTTTTAGATACAACACCGCTGGTTAAAAGCCAGATGGATTATTATTTGGGAATGCATGATGATATCTGGGCACGGTTGTTTTCAATATGGCAGTATCCCACAGGGATTAAAGGGAGATGTCATTTTCTGGGTAGAAAAGGATGCATGCTTCCGTATAACATTAAACCTTTTATCTGTCAGGTGTTTCCTCTGGATTTTAATATCACCAGAAATACTATTGTTATTAATTACAGCATTGAATGTCTGTTACTGCAATCCTTAAATTCGTGTGAGAAGGTCACTGAATATTTCGGAGATGACTTTGATGCGCTCAAGCACCGTTATAAAGTATTCATGGGTGATCTGATACTGTTGCTGGATCACCTGGAAAAGGCAAGGCAAAGTAATCAACGGAACAGCGCTTACCCTATTCTTGTCAAAAGCGCTTAAAATAGGGTGGTCGGGGTGGACGGATTTGAACCGTCGACCACCTGAACCCCATTCAGGTGCGCTACCAGGCTGCGCTACACCCCGTGTATAGAGGATGAAAATATGTTATCATAATTAAGCGATTACGGGCAATGTGAATTGCCTTAATTTTATTTTTAACTCGAGGGGTTTTTAAATTGGCAAGAAAACATCGTAAGGATAAAAAAATTGAGAGAACTCCGACTAAGCGTCAACTCTCTAAGTGGGAAAAACAGAAAAAGCAGTCTAAAATTATCATAATTAGCACAGTTATTATAATTATTTTACTGGCCGGAGTTATTGGTGTGGGTGTTTATCTTGATCAGGTAACTCCATATCAGAAAGCTGTTATTAAAGTAAACGATACTGTATTTAGTTACGATTATTATATTAAGATGCTTGATACTTTAACCAGAGGTCAGCGAGATCAAAATGTTCTTAAGTATTATGTTGATCTCGCTGCGGGGGTTATACAGGAAGGCGAAGTGCTGAAGGAAAAAGCTGCTGATATGGGTATTACCGCCACATCTGAAGAAATCGAGAAAGAGCTTGAATCCGCCAAACTGCCGAGGTCAGATGTTAATATCGACCTTGCCAGAACGAGGATAATAACACAGAAATATATGAAGCAAAATTGTTTTCCCAAGCAGCCTAAAAGCGTTGAGCAGGCTGAGGTTCAGGCCATGTTTCTGGAAAATAGCTTAATGGCAAAAGAACGTAAGCAACGTTTACTCATGGGTGATAATTTTTCCACTATGGCTGGTACACTTTCTATTGAGAGCACTACCCAATCAAAAAAAGGTTATTTAGGCTGGATACCGAAGGGGTATGAGAGTTATGCGATGGGATCTCTAAAAGATTCGGCGATCAAGGATGTTATATTTAAGATGAAACCGGGAGAAATAAGTGACCCTGTTTATGATGATAATATAAGCAAGCCTTTTGGTTACTGGGTGCTGGAAATTACGGAAAAAGATGATACCAAAGGCGTTCATGCACGGGGTATTCTTTTAGGATCAAAAGAAGAAGCCGAAAAGGTGCGGGCCGATCTGCTTAATGGTGCAGATTGGGCCGAAATGGCCAGAAAATATTCCCAGGATTCAAGCGGGAAGAACGGCGGCGATCTCGGATGGAAAGTACCGGGTATGGAAAAAGGCATGCTCGATCGTATTCTTGCTGCTCTTGAGGTAAATAAATTGAGCGATGTCATTCGAGACGATAGCGTAACCACAAAAGGAGGTTATTGGGTTATCCAAGTGCTTAAATTGGAGGATAGACCGCTGGACCAGAATATCAGTCAAACGTTGGCTGATGAGTGCCTGGGGGAGTGGGTACAGGGCCTTATGAAGGATGCTAAGATAGAAAATTTGCTTGACCAGAGTCAGAAAGATCTGGCTGTACAGAAGATAATTAGAAGCCGGAGCAAGTGATTAAATGAAAAGGCGGCCGATTAATATTGCACTTCTGGGAATTGGAACTATAGGGAGTGGTGTGGCACGTGCATTGATGAGCAAGAAAAAATCACTTGCGCGTCAGGCGGGAAGCGTGCTTGCTCTTAAAATGGTTGTAGAAAAAGATATCACCAAGCACGGTTTGCTTGGGCTGCCAAAATCTATTTTTGCAGAAGATTATAAAAACTCCATTAACAGCAGTGAAATTGATATTGTGATTGAATTAATCGGGGGAGAATACCCTGCTTATGAGTATATAAAACAGGCGTTAACTCATGGTAAGCATGTCGTAACAGCTAATAAAGAAGTAATGGCCAAGCACGGCGCCGAACTTCTATCCATTGCACGCGAACATCACGTCGGTTTACGATTTGAAGCGAGCGTGGGAGGCGGAATCCCGTTGATATCGCCCTTCCAGAGAGACCTGGTGGCTAATGATATACAAGCTGTTTATGCGATAGTCAATGGGACTACCAATTACATTTTGACCAGAATGGCACATGATAATCTTGACTTCACTGTTGCTCTGAAGCAGGCACAGAAGCTTGGTTATGCCGAAGCAAATCCGGCAAATGATATAGGTGGCCTTGATGCCGCGTATAAGCTGGCTATTTTAACATCACTGGCTTTTGATATGGATGTTAATTTTGATGAAATTTATTATGAAGGTATCACCAGATTGCGGTCCCGTGATTTTCGCTACGCCAGTGAGCTGGGATATGCCATTAAATTGCTTGCCATTGCCAAACGATCGGGTAACCGAGTGGAAGCACGTGTCCATCCTGTTCTAATACCTGCTGAATCGTTGCTGGCTAAAGTTGATGGCGTTTACAATGCAATTTATGTTACGGGTGATCTTGTGGGAAATGTACTTTTTTATGGCCAGGGTGCGGGCCCATTGGCTACTTCCAGTGCGGTGATTGCCGATGTAATAAACATTGCACAGAATATCAATACAAAACGTGATAATGCTCCACGATTTATACCGGAGAAGCGATCGGGTATTTTACCTATGGAATCTATCCAGACCCGTTATTATTTTCGCATGAATGTTCTGGATCAGGCGGGCGTGCTTGCTGAGATCTCTGCTGTGATGGGAAGCCACAAGATAAGTATATCATCGGTGATTCAGAAAGAATCCGATCCGACCAATCGCACCGCCGAGATTGTGATTATGACGCATCCGGCTGCTGAAAAATCTGTACGTGATGCTATACAGGTTATCGGAAGGCTTAAAGTGGTAAAGGAAATAAGTAATTTTATAAGAGTTGAGGTGATATAAAAACAATGAGGGGTATATTGCAGCGTCATACGGGTGTATTGCAACGTCATAAGGAATACCTTCCTATTACCGATAAAACACCTATGATTTCTTTGGGAGAGGGTGAGACACCTCTGGTGAAATCGGTCAATTTGGCTAGAGAATTGGGAATAGGAGAACTTTATTTCAAGCTGGAAGGATGCAATCCGACGGGTTCTTTTAAGGATCGTGGCATGGTGGTTGCTATAGCCAAAGCTATTGAGGAGGGAAGCAAACGGGCTATCTGCGCATCAACTGGCAATACCAGTGCTTCAGCAGCTGCTTACGGTGCCCGGTTTGGTCTGAGGGTTATCATCCTGGTGCCGAAAGGAAAAATTGCTGTTGGTAAGCTGGCACAGGCTATAGCTTACGGTGCTGAGATTATTGCCATTGAAGGTAACTTCGATCAGGCCCTTAAGGTGACACGTGCCCTGTCTGAGAAGCACCCGATTACACTTGTTAATTCGCTGAATCCTTACCGAATTGAAGGACAGAAAACATCGGCTTTTGAAATTATCGATGATCTCGGATATGTACCGGATTATCTATTTTTACCGGTTGGCAATGCCGGGAATATCACTGCCTACTGGAAAGGTTTCAAAGAATGGAAAAGCATTGGAAAGGTTGATAAAACCCCGGTAATGATGGGATTTCAGGCAGAGGGTGCTGCTCCTATTGTGAAAAACATGATTATCGAGCAACCTCAAACTATTGCTACGGCAATTCGTATCGGTAATCCAGCAAGTTGGAAAGGAGCAGTTGCAGCACGTGACGAATCGGGGGGGATAATAGATAGCGTTACAGATGACGAAATTCTCGAGGCTTATAAATTGATGGCAGGTAAGGAAGGGGTATTTGGAGAACCAGCTTCAGCCGCTCCTGTTGCTGGGTTGCTTAAGCTATTACGGAAAGGTAAAAGCTTCAGAGACAAGACGATAGTCTGTATAGTAACAGGGAACGGGTTAAAAGATCCTGACGTTCCCGTGCGTTATGTTCGACCATTTCCTGAGCTTCCTGCCGACCTTGAAATAATAGAGAAACACCTGGGGCTGAAATAATCGATTTTCGGCCGAAGGAGGTGGTTAAAATGTTGAAAGTTGTTTCACATGACGTTGGAGCTTTTTATCAGCATTATCCCAGAACGGCAACTGTAGTAACAGTTAAAAAAGGTTCGAAGAGAAATGCTATGGCAGTTGCCTGGCATTGCCCGGTGTCCTTTAAACCACCCTATTATGGGATTGCCATTGCACCAAAGCGTTATACTTATAATATCTTACAGGAGACGAAGCAGTTTGCAATAAATTTTATTCCATGGGAAAAGGTTAAGCTAATAGCTTTGCTTGGCGGTAGCAGCGGGATTACAGTTGATAAATTCAGCAAGTATAATCTATCAGAAGATAAACCCGACAAACTGGACGTGCCAATTTTAAAGGATGCATATGCATCCTTTGAGTGCAGAGTAATAGATGACCGGATATTCGGTGATCATGCATGGATCATAGGTGAGGTGTTGGCCAGCCATATAGCACAGGACGTTTTTAAAGAAAATGGTACGATCAATCTGGAGAAGGTAAAACCATCTTTATATTTAGGTGCGGATCTTTATTGTACCTCTGAATTTAACAGTATGACTTATTTAAGCAGGGAGTAGCACAGGTATAAGGTAGTATTTCTTGGAGCGTGTTTATTGTAAATGATAGATGCAGAAAAGATTAAGCAAGTTGCACTTGAATTAATTAAAGCTATTGGCGATGATCCCACTCGTGAAGGGCTGTTGGATACGCCGCAGAGGCTGGCAGAAATGTATGCCGAGCTTTTTGAAGGAATGCATATGGATGCCGGTGAGGTACTTTCTACCGGATTTTCGGCCGGTCATCATGAAATGGTAATAGTCAGAGACATTCCTTTTTATTCAATGTGCGAACATCATTTTTTACCCTTTTACGGTGTAGTTCATATAGGGTATATACCTGATAGCAGAGGCAGGGTAGTGGGGATAAGCAAACTAGCGCGGGTTGTTGAGATATTTTCACGTCGTTTGCAACTGCAGGAGCGCATGACCAAGCAGATAGCTGATGTGATCATGGATTCGTTAAAACCTCAGGGCGTAGCGGTGGTAATACAGGCCGAGCATCTCTGCATGATTATGCGGGGTATTAAGAAGCCAGGGAGCAATGTGGTCACATCCGCTATGCGGGGGATATTTGAAAGGCGTTCAGTGACCAGGGCAGAATTTTTATCCCTTGTCCAGGGTAAATGACTGTTATTCGTGCCTTAGTGCTTCGATCGGATCTAGGCGAGCCGCACGAAATGCGGGATAGGTACCGGATACAATACCTGTAAACAGGGCTACCAATAAGGCCATAATAACCGTATCAATTGATATAGGTGCGCTGACAGGCATATTGTTCATGGTCTGCCCCTTGACACTAAATGAGCCGATTACTGCCAGCAGTAGACCTATAATACCTCCACTGACACTTAGCATTGAGGATTCAACCAGAAACTGTGTAAGGATATCGCTACGCCTGGCACCGATGGCTTTACGTACTCCTATTTC
>Ga0272448_1001796_pt1 | contig 28219 bp, 20 predicted proteins | sample YNPCB0191_FD_202220 | JGI IMG/M metagenome (GOLD analysis project Ga0272448, IMG submission 202220) | Hot spring sediment microbial communities from Yellowstone National Park, WY, United States - YNP-CB-019-1 | ecosystem: Environmental > Aquatic > Thermal springs > Hot (42-90C) > Sediment... | reverse complement strand
TGGCTTTCCACACCTTATGCTGAGGTCGGAGACAGGTTCCGCTGGTTGCACCCTGATGTGGCGGGGCTCCTTTTCTCCCCTGAGCGCCATGGCCTGGTTGCATGGCATCCTGTCTTCGCGGCCGGGCTCGCAGGGCTGGTCCTGTTCATCCAAAAAGACCGGCAAACTGCGCTCGCCGCGACCGGCGCGGTGCTGGCCGCAGTTTACGTGCTGTCCAGCTGGTCGGTTTGGTGGACCGGAACAGGGTTCGGAAACCGGTTCTTCATCGGCTTTCTTCCTTTGTTTGGGCTGGGACTTGCCCGGATTGCCGAACTCTTCATGGCGCGCATCGGCGCGGCCTGGACCGCGGCGGTCGGCGGGGCGCTTGCCGCCGGCAATTTGCTGCTCATGTGCGCATACCTTGTGCAGGCTGTCCCGCAGGGCATTCCTGAAGACTCGCTCGTCACAGACCGTGTCTTTTCCTTCGTTGATCTTGCGCGTTTCATGCTGGGAACCGGCCGGTGTTTTGCGGCAGCTCTCACCGAAGGAGCGCTGGGCCAGGGACCGCCGGTTCCAGGGAGGCTGATTGATGCAGTCCGGTGCGGGGATGCGGCCGGCGCCGCGGAGGTTTTGGTTTTTTGCGGGGTCGCGGCTCTGGGAATTGCGTTTCTGACGCGGGCAATTGTCGCGTTCTTTTCATTGCCCGGACGCATTCGGGCAGAGGCTGAGAGAGCTTTTCCTGTCGTCGGAGCGGCTCTTGCAATCGCGGCGTCAGCATGGATCGCCTTTGCCTGCAAACGGCCAGGCGAAAGTGCGCGTTTCAGCAGGCTCGAATTCGAGCCTGCGGTGATTGACCGGATGAGCGGCCCGTTCAACGCGCCGGTTCTCTGTCCCTTTCCTGTCACGGCTGTTGACGTAATCAATGCCCTGCAATACGCGCATGGCGCGGCTCAGGGCGAGCCTGTGGCCGTGATCACAGTGACCGATGCGGGTGGCGCTTCCTATGCGAAGACCCTGCGCGCGGGGATTGATACTGCGGAAACATCCTTCCTGAGGCCGGAACATGCCGCGGCGCTGCGTCATGGCATTGAGGGCCTGGAGATAGCGCGCGCAAGGATGTGCAGGGCTTTTTCGCTCCGCAGATATCCGCTGCTGGTTTTCCGGAGCACTTTCGATCTGCCGGAACCGACGGTGATAAGAAGCGTGCGTATCGAGTATGTTTCGGATTCGGGAAGGATGACGATCGAGGATGTGTTTGTGAGGGACTTTCAGTGTCGTTGACAGGTTCAAATTGGAAAAATGCCGCAGGCTGCGCGCTGTCGCTGTTCCTGGCCGGGGCGGCGTTTGCGATGAGCCTGAAACCCTTTCATTCCCGACACTCAGGGATTCGCCTGATCATGGTCTGCGTGCCGGGACTTTCATGGGCGGATGTCCGTTTCATGGAGCGGGATGAATCATGTTCGGCAATCCGGTCGCTTATGTCGAGCAGGGCATGTTGGGCCGGGCTGCGTTGGACCGCCGAAACCGCGGAGGGAGTTCTTGCCACCCTGCTGACAGGAAGGTTCCAGTCATCTCACGGCGCGACAACCGGGAAGGATCTGGAATGTTTTGATGGAGCAGCGGATCCGGTCCAGAGGGTGATTTGGGATGTGCTGGCGGAAAACGGCCGGCCTGTGGTTGCTGTCGGATGGCCGCTGTGGTATCCGCTTCCGGCCGCAAGAGCTGTCATCGTTCCGGTGACAAGCCTGGAGCAGGATGCTCAAGCCTGCGCCGGCGCGGAGCGCGGCAGAGGTTCCGAGTCCGGCGAAGTTTCTTCTCCCTCCTTCCTGACGGAAATAGAGTGCCGGTGCGCCCGGCTCGACAGGCTCGCTGTTAGAGCCGCAATGCATGCTGCTGAACGATTTGGCCGGCCGGATATTTTTGTGTGCCTGCCAGGTCTGGAAAAATGGCGCAGCGCTGAAAGGGGACAAATCCCTCCGGACAAAGCGGCAGCGGAGAGCTGTTTTCTGCTGTTGCGTGACGTGGACCGTGCAATAGGAGCGCTGCTGGCAGCGGCCGATCCTGAAAAGACTCTTTTTGTTCTGATGTCGGCTCCGGCGAGGAGATCTGCCGGATTCGGCATGCGACCTGCGGATGAGCGCTGCATTTCAGACCAGGCCGGGCCAGGAGTGCTGCTGGCCGCCGGTCCGGATGTGCGGGTTGGAGCTGCGGACAGCGTTGTTCGGGATGTTGATGTGGCGCCGATGATCATCTATCGGCTCGGCCTGCGCGTTCCCCTGGACGCTGACGGCAGCCCCTGGAACCTGCTTTTTGGGGAAAAACATGGCATTCAAAAGTCGGTTCTTTTTGCAGAATAACGCGCGCTGGAGAATGGCGATGAGCTTGCTTGCCGCTGCGGCCGCCTGGTCTGCGGTCAGTCCGGCCGCGTGCGGCGCGGACATTCCCATGGAAGCATTCACGTGCCATACTTCGACAAAGGCGGCCGAGGACGTGGCGGTGGGTCCCGATGGCAGAGTGTGGGTGGCGAGCGATGGCGGAATCATGGTGATCAGGGAAGGAAGGGTGGAAGGAAAGTTGACGCGGCAAAACGGGCTGGTCCACAACAACGTTCATCGGATCGCGCTGGCGGCGGACGGCAGGATGTGGGTTGCCACCAGCGGCGGGGTCTGCAGCCTGTCGGACCGCGGCTGGAGGCATTACACAGTGAAAGACGGGTTGACCGACGAATATGCGACCACCGTGGCGGTTGACAGCAGAAGCCGCGTTTTTGTCGGCACACGCCGAGGCGCGTGCGCGCTGGCGGCGGACGGCAGGCATTTTGAGCCGCTTGATGACGCGCACGAACACGCCCGAAGATGCGTTCATGACATTTTCGCCGCTCAGGACGGCTCAGTCTGGTTCGCAAAGGAGAACGGCCTGACAAGGCTTCTTCCGGACGGCCGATGGCAGTCGTTTCGGGCCGACCCCATGATAGCGACCGGCAGGGGTGAAATCGTGGGAAAGCATGTGTTCGCGGTCCTGGCTGACCGGTCCGGATTGATATGGATCGGCACTGAGCGAGGGGCAGGAGTCTTTGACGGCGCAAGGTGGCGCCGCTTTTCCTCAGGCAACTCCCTCGTCGGCATGGGGGGACCGCTCCGCGATTTTGTGTCATGCCTTGCCGAGGACGCGTCGGGCTGCATCTGGATGGGATACGGCGATGCGGCGGAGGGCGTTTCGTGCGTGAGCAACGGAGTCTGGAAATCGCTCGGTCCTGGCGCGGGATTTTCCGAATGCCATGTCCGGAGAATTGCGTCTGACAGACGCGGCGGATTGTGGATGGCTGGGTGGGCTGGTATTGTGCGCGTTGGGGATGAGGGCATTGCCCGTATCGAGGAGTTCGGCGAACTTCCGGACAATCATGTTGTCTCCATCAGGCGAAAGGGGAATGGAAGCATCATGATCCGTACCGCCACAGGTCTGGCATTTTTCCATGAAGGGCGCAGGATGAGCGATGAGGATGCGGCGATCGCGGAAAAGCTCCCTGACCATGCAATCGAGGGGGCAGTGCGGGCCGAGTTGAGGGAGCATTCTGTGTTTCTGATGATCCCGGGCCGTTCCAGAATGGAGAAGGCCACCCTCGCCGGCAAAGATTTTCCCGCATGGGTCACGGCGCTTTGCTGGGAATCCGGAACGGTTGTGTGGATCGGCACCGCATCCGAAGGCGCAATCAGGATGGACTTGAGTCTGGCGAAGTGACAGGTTGTCCTGTCCTTGTTTTGCGCGGGCAGAAATCCGGGTTTGTGACCGGTGGGGAATCGGTACACGTCGGAAAAGGAAGCGAAAGGTGATATTCCGCAGAGAGGACAGGAAATGCCTGCTGGCGCTCGTTGCCGTAGCGGTTGGGTTTCACGGCAGAGGGCTGCTGAACGGGGCGTGGCCTGCATACGACGACATCGTTGCCCAATACTGGCCGTGGTGGACCTACGCTGTTGAGAGTCTGCGTCAGTTCCGGTTTCCTCTATGGAACCCTCATGTTGCCGGCGGAATGCCATACATGACCAATCCGGAGAACGCGCTGTATTATCCGCTGAAGATTCCATTGCTCTTCCTGCCATTTTTCCCCGCGGTCCTTGTGCTGAGAATTCTGAACGCGATTGTCGCTTCCACAGGAATGTTTGCCCTGCTGCGCGGCTTGCGTGTGGCGAGGATCTGCGCCGTGGCGGGAGGCTTGATGTTCGCATATGGAAGCTTCATGTCGTACGAGCAGGTTCACATTCCCTATGTCAACACAGCGGCCTGGTGGCCGTGGGAAATGCTCCTGATCAGGATGATTTTCATGCGTCCCGGCTTTCGTGGAGCGATTCTGCTTGCATGCATAACAGCCATTTCTTTTTTCGGCGGCTCTCCCGGCATATTTCTGATCGGTCATGCGGCGCTGGCTTTTTTTGCGGCGTTCGCCCTTCTTGACGCGGCTGTGAAACGCAGGTTCGCCAGGTGTAGCCGAGCGCTTCTGCGCCTGGCGCAGGCTGCGGTGATCTTCGCGGGCCTGACGGCGGTGCTGTGGCTGCCGGCCCTGGAATTTACGGCCTTGTCGGTGCGCTCAGGCGGGCTTGCGGACCTTGGTTCTTACGAGCGTTTCGCCATGCCGCCGGAGGGTTTGCGGGCCCTTGCTTTCCCATGGCTGCACTGGTTGTCGGGCGCTCCGTATTTTCCCCTGCACCCGCTTCCCTTCGTCAGCATTCCCTATGTCGGCGCGGCAGGCGTTTTTCTCGCCCTGAACGGGCTGGTTTCGAAGAGGTATTTCCGATTCCTCGCGCCTGTTCTTGCGCTGGTCCCGTTTGCCATTCTGATGGGAATGGGCGCGCGTACCGGTTTTGCGGAAACGGCGATGAGACTGGCGCCCTTCCTCCGATGGTTCCGTTGGCCTAACGATTATTTCTTCATCCTCTATGCGGTGATTTCCATGGCTGCTGCGCTGGGCCTGGATGTTCTGTGGCGGCCTGGCCGGATGGCCGGTTTGCGGCTGGTTGCAGGATCCGGGTTTTATCTGGGCGCCGCGGTGCTCCTCGTGCCGGGCATTGTTTCCACAGCCGTCTTTGCCGCGGGCATGGCTGCAGCGGCGGTGGTGTACGTTTTCTCCGCCCTGAGCCGCGGATTGCAGCGGCCTTTCAGGTTCAAGAGCCAGGCATGGGCCTTCCTGATCGCTGCGATGATGGCTGATCTGGCGCTTTTCAGCGCGGGGTACAATCTCGCGGTGCCGGCCGCGTCTCTCAGGAAGGTCACGCCCGCCCGGATCGTCGGATGGATCCGCAGGCACGCAGGGTTCGATCGCGTCTCGGCTGCCACAACAGGCTGGCAGCTCTATTTCAGGGGGCAGGAGCGCGCGGGACAGGGCTATTTAGGGATGTTCGAAGTTCCGCCCGCACCTCTGGACAGGCCGCTTGTCGAAGAGGCTTTTCGGGCCGTGAAACCGCAGCTCAGATCCTGGAATCTATGGCGCAGGCGTCTGATCTTCGAGGATCAGGAGCGGTGGAGCCTGACCTGGCCGGTGAACGCTGCCATGCTGTTCGGATATCAGGATGTCTCCGTGTATGACCCGTTTATCCTGAAGAATGTTGCGGAACTGTATCAGCGTGTTCCGGTCGAGCGGTTGTGGAATTTGATGAGCGTGCGGTATGTGGCCCGGCCTTCGCGGATCATCATGGATGGGCTGGAAGAAGTTCTTGAGGTTCCTGCCGGCCGGATCTACGAGAACAGGAACGCGTTCCCGCGCGCATGGATCAGCCGCGATATCCGTGACGGCATTCCGCACGAACGCGTATTCGAGACGCTGGCAGACCCGTCGTTCGACCCCCGCCAGACTGTGCTTTTCGAGGATTGCATACCCAGCCTCTGGAAAGATGCGTTGGCCGGGGCAGGCAGGGTGGAGGGGGAGGAGGCGGGGATCTTGGAGTACCGGCCCGAGTCTGTGATGGTGCAAGTCCAGCTCGCGCATCCGGCATGTCTGGTGTTCAATGACATATTCTATCCCGGCTGGACAGCGCGTCTGGAGGACGGGCGCATGCTCAAGGTGTGGAAGGCCTGCGGGGTTTTCCGTGCGGTATTTCTTCCGGCCGGCAAGCACACCGTGGAGTTCAGGTTCGAACCCTGGTCCTGGCGCGCAGGCGTGCTTGCAAGCGCGGCATCATGGGTCTTTGCGGGTGTTGCGTTATGTCTGGCTGGCAGGAGAGGATGCTTGAAAAAAGGATGAAAACTGCGCTCCGGTCTTTTCCTGAACGGTCTGCTGTGTCGGCGGCAGCGGCTCTTGTTCTTGCGATCGCGGCGTTGTGGGCAGCGCACAGGCGTCCTGAACCAGCGATCCTCCTGCGCCTTTCGTCCGAGCCGGAGGCGCAGTCCGCGAGGGGGAGCGAGCTGGTGGCCTGCGTGTCGCCTCCATCAGCGGCATTCGGATTGGACGGCTCCGCCGTGCGTCTTGCTGCTGATTGCTCCCTGCGCTTTGGATGCGTAACCGGTGGCGGCGGTTGTTTGCCGCTTGAGATCGTTGCCCGCGGGACTCCCGTCAGGGAGCGCTGGCCCGTCCTCACGATCAGCGTTGACGGAGACCCTGTCGCGGACGTCACGATAGGGTCGTCACGATGGGGAATTTACCGCATTGCTTCAGCGATACCGCCTGGCAGGCACGTGGTTGGCCTGGCATTTGCCAATGACGCGATGAGGTATCCGGAGGACCGGAACGCGGACATACTTTCTCTGCGCCTTGGCGGCGGGTCGTCGCCGGATGACCCGGCGTGGCGATGGAGAACGCCTGCGCTCATGGCACCCGAGAAGATGGCCTTCCAGAGGTTCGGCGAGTTCAGGGATCGCGTTTACAGGATCTGGCTCGGCGGCAGCGTGGCTGATGATTTTATGTGCGATCTGTCCGGAAACTATCACGTCAAGGTCAGGGCAAAGGCGGCCGGCGGCAGGGCTCGGCGCGTTGTTGTGAGGATTGACGGCAAAACTGTGATGGACAGGGATGTGGCCCCTGGTGGGTATTCGGTTTACGGCTCAGCCGTGAATCTCGAGCAGGGAAGGCATTTTGTGGAATTGGAGAATGCTGCCGGGCTGTCTGAAAAGGTTTTCGGCGTCGGCATCCGTTCTCCGCAAACGGATCTGCTGCTGGATGGCATACTCATGGCTCCTCCGGGTCATTCTTTTGTTCTGCGTCGGGGTCCCCTTAACATGCCTGCTGCGGGTCGGTCCGCCGCTGCGACAGAGTTCGATTATGCATTGGAATTGTTCAGGACTCCTGACGGGTGGTGGCATTTCCGACCCGGCGGATACGGCCGCCTATGGATAACGTGCGGCCGACCCGGCAGATGGCGGCTTGCGTTCGATGCAAGCGGATCTGCGGACCGGGAGGGAAATTTGCGCGTATTGCTGGACGAGGAACACGTTGCCAGGTTCTGCGTCAGGGGGGAGGCTGTGGAGCGATTCGTTGCGGAGATGAACATTGGGGAAGGGGAGCACGATCTCTTCCTGGTCCTCGAATCATCGGATGCGGCCGTGGAGTTGCGGGACCTTGTGTTCACCCACATCGAGGGAGGGTGAGCTTGGATCAGATGCGGCGCAAACTCCTGGAGATTGCAGGCAAGGGCCTGGGCCTGCCCTGCCTGTGCCTGGCGCTGCTTGCCGGCATGAAGGGAGGCCCGGACTACACCGAATATCTTACGTGGGCGCGCGCGTTCGCCAGCGGAAGGATAAACGACATTCCGGGCGAGCAGGGATCCGTTACCGGGTTGCCGCTCGCCCTTGCAGGCCACGGCACGGGGCTGTTGTTCGCTCCTGCGGACATGGTGAGGGGCATTGCCCCTGCCGTGGATTTCAGGCTCATCGGCTGGCTGGCCGCGGTCTTGACATGGTTGCCCCTGTTCGATGTCGTTTGCCGCGCAGCCGGGCACAGGCGGACAGCCGTGCTGATATGCTCTGCGCTGTTTATCGGCACGCCGCTTGGTTTTTATTCCTTCTACGCGGCGTCAGAGACCTTTGCCCATGCGCTTGTGGCGTGGCTTGTCTGGTGGGTGTTCATGAGGCGGGATTGGCGCTTGACGGACTGGCTTGCGGCAGGCTGTCTCGCCGGTCTTCTTGTCGCGGTAAGGCCGTTTCTCGGAATATATGGCCTTGCGGCGTTCGCCTGCGGCGCATGGAGGACCGCCGTCGTCCGGCGAAAGAACCGGTCTGAGCTTGGCGTTGCAGCGGCAGCGGCGCTCGCGCCTGTTGCGATTGCGGTCATTCAAGTCATGCTTGTGAACGGATGGATGACAGGCTCGCCGTGGAGATCTCCTTACGATTTCGGAAAAGGGGAATTCGCGAGCCTGGACATCCGACACCCGGAGCTCCGTGCGTTTCTGTTTCATCCGTGGCATGGACTTTTCGTGTATCATCCAATCTTTGCGGCAGGTCTTGCGGCGCTTGCCGTGATCGGGCTCGGAAGCGGCGGAACCGGCCGGGCGGCGGCGCTGTTGGCGCTTCTGGTCGTCTGCGTTCATGTGTGGGGCCAGGCATCGTGGTACTGCTGGTGGATGGGGGAAGGGACGTACGGATCGCGCGCAATGGGGCCGGCTGCGATCGTTCTCGGAGTGGCGCTCGGTGCTGCGCTGGGGAGGGGAACCGCAGCGCCTGCTCTCAGGCGCGTTCTGTGCGGGGTGATGCTCGTTGCATGCGCCTGGTCCGCGGTTCTTCTGGCGCAGGGACACACGAATTTCAGAAGTTATGCGGAGCTCTGGTCTGCATGTGCGGCATTCGCGGTCAGGCCCGGATTTGCGGTTGCCGCGGCCTCGGCGGTTCTCGTATGGCTGGCCTCGTACGCGACTGCGAGGCGGACTTTGGACGGTTGGGAAAGCTTCATTGCGTCTTGCGCCGTGACAACTGCGTTTGGTTGCGGAATTTATACGGGCTGGAGTTCGCTGGATCGGATCAGGGAACTGTTGGGACCTGCACGGAACGCGGGATGGATGGCGCCGGCTGTGTGCGGGATTCTTGCGGCAGCATGGGCTTCCCTGGACTGTGCGGTCCGACCGCCGCGACCGCTGGTTTTCAAGGCAGCGGCCGCAGGCGCGGCCATGGTTTATGTCGGATGCGCATGCCTGTTCGCCAGACTGGCTGTTGACGCGGAAAGGATCGCAAGAGGTTTTTCGCCCCAGACGCGCAGGTTCGCCTGCCTGTGTTCGACAGATCTCGAAGAGGCGCGCGAGGCGCTGATGGAGTACGAAAAGGTCGGGGGTTTTGAGCGCCGCAAGGCCGCGCTTCGATCATTCATCGAGCAGGAGGAGGGGGTCTGTCGTTTGGAGCGATGAATTCGTCTGGCCGAACTGTTATGCATACGCGCCCGTCCTGACTGGAGGAGATGGAAAAGTGGAAAAATCAGATTTCATTCCGGTAAGCGGACCTTGGCTTGACATCAGAGAGGAGGCCCTTGCGCTCGAAGCTCTGCGTTCGGGCAGGATTTCAGGCTCAGGCATTTTTGTGGAAAGATTCGAGCGCGCATGGGCGGATGTTTGCGGGCGTCGGCATGGGGTGGCGGTCTCGAGCGGCACCGCGGCCCTGGAAACTGCTTTCTTTGCTCTCGATCTTCCGCGCGGGAGCGAGGTTGTCATGCCGGATTTCTGCATGATTGCCTGCCTTGCGGCGGTGTTGAGGAACGGCCTGACGCCTGCGCCGGTGGATGCAGACCCTCAGACCTGGTGCATGGACGTCTCGCAGATGGAGTCTGTAATAACATCCTGCACTTCCGCGATATTGGCTGTTCACACGTACGGGCACCCTGTTGACATGTCCGCTGTCGAGACTCTGGCGCGGCGTCATGGATTGAAGATCGTGGAGGACGCAGCCGAGGCGCATGGCGCGAGCTGGGGAGGGCGGATATGCGGCGGATTCGGAGATATTTCGACTTTCAGTTTTTACGGGAACAAGATCGTGACCTGCGGGGAAGGGGGTATGGCGCTGTGCGATGATGACGGCCTGGCCGGGATGTGCCGCAGGTACAGGGAACTGGGTTTCTCGGCCACGGACAGATTCCGTCATGAGATAATCGGCCAGTCGTTCAGGCTGACAAATCTGCAGGCGGCCATCGGTTGCGCCCAGACTGCGAAGCTTTCCGAATCCCTTGCCAGAAAGCAGAACATGGCCCGCATGTATGACACCCTCCTGTCCTCGATTCCTGATCTGCAGCTTCCGGCCAGGCCGGCCGGAGGAGTGAACGCATACTGGGTGTACGGCATTGTGCTGGGCGAAAGCCACAGAGTGTCGGTCGGCGAAGTCAGGAGAAGACTCCTGGAACTCGGGGTGGACACAAGGCCGTTTTTTGTGGGAATGCACGAGCAACCTGTGGCGGCCAGGATGGGATTGAAGTTCAGGGGCGCCTTCCCTGTTTCAGAGCGCCTTTCAAGGCGCGGCTTCTACCTTCCGTCCGGCGTTGCGATCAGCGAGGAACAGATTCACCGCGTGGCTGAGGCGTTGAAGAGCGCGCTTCGCGTGTGAACCCTGACCATGCGTTTGAGAAACGGCCGGATTGCATGACCGATCGGAAAAACATGGCGTTCAGACGCAGAGTTGAGACATTGGCTGCATGCGCGATTGCGTTTGCGGCAGGTTGCGCCACGCTCCTCCATGAGACGGCGTGGTTCAGGCTGCTCTCCCTGCGTCTGGGTTCTTCGGCGCAGGCTGTGGCTGCTGTTCCTGCGGCGTTTCTTGCAGGCATGGCGCTGGGCAATACGGTGTTCGGAAGGCTTGCCGACCGCTCGGCAAGACGATGGTTCTTTCTCGGAACAGTTCAGTTGGCTGCTGCCGTGTTCGGGTTTGTCGGAACGAAGTGGTCGCTCGGCGTTCTTCCTGTGTATGCGGCGGCTGCAAGGGCGCTGGGGCCGGATTCCTGGCAGGCCGGCGCGGCGGCCTTTGCGGCAGGATGCGCTGTGGTCATGGCGCCAGCCTTTTTCATGGGCGGCGCTTATCCGCTTCTGGTCAGGCTGATGTCCGAAGGAAACTCGAAGCCGAACACGGCGGCCGCTCTTGCGTACGGCATGGGAAGTCTGGGCGGGACCCTGGGCGCCGCTCTTGGCGGATTCCTGCTCCTGCCACGGGTGGGCGTGAACTTTACGCTCAGGGTTGCGGCCTGGTGCAACCTGTTCGCTCTTATTCTGGCCGTGGCCGGCACCGTGATGAAACTGCGCGCCGCGGCCGCTGGCCGGCTCGAACACGCCGGCGAGCGAGACTTGACAGCAGAATGCTGCAGTCCGGGTCCGTCAGCGCGGATGCTTCTGATTGTGGCGTTTTTTTCCGGCTTCACCGCGCTTGCCATGGAGACGCTGTGGATGCGGATGCTCGCTCTTGTGATCGGCCACACGGCTTTTTCGTTCAGCGCGGTGCTGTCCGTTTACATGGCTGCGGTGGCCGCGGGCGGTCTGCTGTGGGGAAGAAGACAGGCTGAGGGACTGACGGGGCTCGGCCGGCTCGGCTGGATGCATGCCGCGCTGGCCGCATGCTGCGTGGCTTCGGTGTTTGTCACGGTCACGGCGCCAGCCGCCATTCAGGCGTGTTACCGCGCCTCGGAACGGGCATCGTTCGGTTCGTATCTGATCGCCAGGGTGTTGGTCTCAGCCATGGTTGCCGGGCCTTCGGCTTTCCTGATGGGGGCGCTGTTTCCCCGGATTGTCAGCGCCTACTCGGCGGCGCGCGGCGGCACGGCGCCGGGTTGGGCGGCCGGATGGGTTTCGGCGCTTGCGACATTCGGGGGCATTTTCGGAGCGATTCTTGCCGTATTCGGTATGGCGCCCCGTCTGGGATCGGGACTCTCGGCAGCAGGTGTAGGCTGCCTCAACGCGCTCGTTGCTGCAGCGCTGCTGGCCTCTGCAGGCGGGCGGATGAGGGGCGCCGGAATCGCGGTTCTGTGCTGTGCGCTCGGGCTGACTCACGTATTGCGGCCCGCGTTGAGCCGGGGCGGGGCGGTGGTTGCGCGGCAGTTCGGCGCACGAATGGTCAGCCAAAGGGAGGATGCCGCCGGCACGGTCACGGTTCTTGAGAAGGACGGGAAGAGATGGATTGCGCTGAATGCCACGCCCATCATGGCGCCGGTCTCTCCAGAAAGGCAGGAACCGACAACGGATCTTGTGAGCGGACATCTGCCGATGCTGCTGTGCCCTGGAGCGCAGGACGCGCTCTTTGTCGGGCTGGGTTCGGGCATCAGCCTTGGCGCAATGTCGCTGTACGGGGCAAGACACCTGAGAACCATCGAAATCTGTCCGTCTGTCATACAGGCCGCGGAATTTTTTGCAGGAGCGAACCGTGGAGTTCTGAAGGATCCGAGAACCTCGGTAACCATCAACGACGGGAGGAATCAACTTTTCTGCGAGCGTCGCCGTTACGATGTGATCGGATTCGACGACTGGATAGCCGTGGTGAACGGCGCCACGCCCATGGCCACGGTTGAATTTTTGGAAATCGTCAAGAGCCGGCTGAGACGGGGCGGCGTGTATTCGAGCGGCCCGGGTTCAATGGATGATTTCTTCAGAATGGAATTGCGAACCCTTCTGAAGGTCTTTGACCATGTGGCAGTGTTCGTGTTTCCGGACACTGGATGTTTCTATCCTGTGGCTTCAAACGATCCGATAGTCATTGACTACCAATGGATCCGCGAATGTTTTCAGAATCCCCGAACCGCAGAATCGCTCGCTGCGATGAACCTTTCCGGCCCGGAGGATTTCATTGCCGCGCTGGTCTGCCGGACCGAGGGAACGGCTCGGCTTGCGGGAGCGGGGCCGCTCTGCACGGACGACCTTCCGCTGACCATGTACCATCCGGCAAGCTGTCTGAACGTTGACATGTTCATTGCGGAGCGCTCCAGACAGCCTGATGCCGGAGACGTTCTCGACGCGATTGCCTGTGGATTTGAAGATCCGATGCGCCATGTTCGTTGCGGCAGTGACGCGCGGGCGGACCTGGAGGCGCGGGTCCGGCGCGCGCGCGCCGCGCTGAAGGAGGTGCTTCTCGGCGCTTTCGTGCTCCAGGACCGGTCCGAAAAGCTTGCAGCATTCCGCAGGGCGAAATCGCTTCATCCCGGCTGCAGGTATGCGGATTTCTTCATCGCTGCACTCGAGGAACACTGAGACATGCCGGAGAATCCGGCTCTCGCTTGCGTCATGGTGCCGGATCGTCTAAGGTCGGAGAAGATGAGCATATGTTCCGCGATTTTTCAGGAATTGTCGTCTTGAGAAAAGGGCAAAGAAACAATCGCGATGAATGCAAATGAATTGCAGGAAGAAGCTGCAAGAATTGCCCCGCTCATAGACCACACTCTTCTCAGGCCTGATGCGACGCGGGGGGACATCGCAAGGCTGTGCGAGGAGGCTGTCCGTTACGGCTTTGCTGCGGTGTGCGTGCTGCCTTTCAGGTTGCCTGAGGCCGCGCGGAGGCTGGCGGGCAGCCGGGTAAGGGCCGCGACCGTCATCGGTTTTCCGCACGGAGCCTCGACTTCGCCCGTCAAGGCTTTCGAGGCCGCGGAGGCCATCCGGGCCGGAGCTGAGGAGCTGGATATGGTGATGTGCGTCGGCGCAATGAAGGACGGCGATCACCGATATGTTCTGGAGGATATCCGCTCAGTAGTTAAGGCTGCCGAAGGCCGGTCAGTGAAGGTGATTCTTGAGACGCATTTTCTCTCGGAGGAGGAGAAAAGGATTGCGTGCCGGCTCGCGGTCGAGGCCGGGGCTCGCTTCGTGAAGACATCTACAGGCCTCACCGGCGGCGGCGCCACTGTGGCGGACATACGTCTGATGCGAAGCGTGGTCGGGCCTGATTTCGGAGTCAAGGCAAGCGGAGGTATTCGCACCCTTGCGGCTGCTCTTGAGCTTGTGTCGGCTGGCGCGACGCGTCTGGGGACCAGCGCCGGCGTTGCCATAGTTTCATCCGGAGTTTCGAGTTCGGGAAACGGCCGGGCCGCATAACCCGTCGGAAGGAACAAGGTGTTCAGGCCCTGCCCTGCTGGACTGTGCGCGCACGAAAAAGTGAACAGGATGAATTGGAGAAAGAGGTCGTTTCTCGAACCGATGGTGATTGGCCTTGAGCGCGGCATCAGGTTTGTTGCAGGTCGCTTTCTGATCGTGGGAGGAAGACGGATTTGGACGGGAAGTTTCGTTCCGGGATGTGCAGGCCGAGAGCCTGCCTGCTCATGCGGGGCGGAGCCATCGGCGACGCTGTTCTGACGCTTCCAGCCGTCCGGGCGCTGCGTAACCATTGGCGTGGAACGAGGTTTTGCCTGGCAGGATACCCGCATGTATGCCCTCTGTTTGCTGAGGCCGGACTTGTGAACGAGTTCGTTTCGCTCGATACCGCCCGCTTCGCAAGATTGTTCGCCGCTGCGCCGGCGTGGGATGCGGAGGATACCGCATTCTTCGGGCAATTCGACCAGATTGTGTCGTGGCTGCTCGATGAAGAAGGCCGGACAGCCGCGAATCTGGCTTGTGTTTGCAATGGCCGTTTCGTGAGCGTTTCTCCAATCCCGCGCGGCAGGCACGCGGCTGATGCGCTTCTCGATGCTGCCAGGCTGGTTGGCGCAGCCGGGCCCGGGGCTCATGCTCCCTTGCTTCCTCTTCCTCAGGCGGTGATGGAGAGGGGGAGGAGTATCGCGAACCGCTTCGGAACAAGAATAGCGGTCATTCATCCGGGAAGCGGAAGTCCGAAGAAGAACTGGCCGCTGGAACGATTCGTTCGGCTGGCGTCGGAGCTTGACGCAATGGGGTTCGGGCCCGTGTTCCTGTGTGGGCCGGCCGAGGCCGGCATCGCGGCCGGACACAACATGCTTGCGGATTACCCGACTGTGTCAGGCCTTGCGCTGCGCGATGTGGCCGGATTTCTTGCATCGGCCGCCCTTTATGTTGGCAACGACAGCGGAATTACTCACCTTGCCTCTGCGGTTGGAGCGCCGACCGTTGCCGTCTTCGGACCGACGGATCCATCTGTCTGGGGGCCTGTGGGGAGCAATGTGAGGGTTGTCCGGGGAGAAGGCGCGGGGCATGTTCTTGAAACGGTCGGAGTGGGAATGGTTCTCGATGCTGTGCGCGGCATGTTGGAGAGGGAGTCGGAAAGGGGGAAACGATGAATATTCTCGAGGAAAATCCGGAACGTTTTTTTCACGGCACGGTCAGGCTTGAGCACGAAGGAGGGCGCTTTCATCCGCTCCGTTTCACGGCCGGGCAGGTCGCGCACTACGATTCCAGGAACGAGGCGCTGGCTGTTCGTGTTCGCTGCCAGGCAGGGCAGACGGTGGAGTTCGCGACTGACAGTTCGACAGTCGCAGTTTCAGGAACGGCAGGGACCGGCGCGAGAGATTATTTCTCGCTGGATCTGGAGGTTGACGATTATGTGAGCCATCCGGTGTTCGCTGAACCTGCGCCCCTTGGAGATGTCGCTTTCACCGTCTGGAGGCAGTCGGAGCATGAAAAGAGGCGCATGCGGCGTTTTTGCGTTCATTTGCCGCACGTTCGCAAGTTCGCTCTGCGCAGCGTGGAAATCGAGGACGGCGCCGTCGTTGAGCCGATTCCTCCGCGGGGGTTGAAACTGCTGTGCCTCGGAGACTCGATCACCCAGGGCATGCAGGCGCGCCATCCTTCGAATTCCTATCCTTCGCTGCTTGCCCGGTGGCTGGGAGCGGAATTGCTGAATCTCGGTGTGGGAGGCGACGTTTTCGACTCCAGATCGCTTGACCGGTCTCTGCCGTTTCATCCGGACGTTGTCACCGTCGCCTTCGGGGCGAACGACTGGCATCAGAATCTGGACAGGGATGCTGTTGCCCGGAACGTTTCGTTGTACGTCGAAACGCTTCGGAGCATGTACCGGCCTGGCGACGTTCGAATCGTTGTCGTCAGCCCTATCTGGGCTGTGGACTGGGCCGAGCGCCGGGCCGGAGGCACGCTCGCCGAGTTCGGGCGCGCAATACGCGACGCGGCCGCAGCAGTCGAAGGGGTTTGTGCCGTTGACGGTTTTCTGCTTGTGCCGCACGATCGCCGCTGCTTTGTGGACGGGCTGCATCCGAACGACGAAGGCTTCACGCTTTACGCCGGCGGCCTGATGGGTGTCCTGCAGACGTTGATCCGGTGATTTATTGTTTGAGAAATGCTTGGATTGCATGTTCGGCGCGGCATCTGCCATGCTGTGAGGCGCTTGCAGTAACTGATGGGCGCCGGAGCGTCTCGGATCCGCCGCGCTCGGAAATGGTAGAATCCGGCACGGTTCGACCTTTTTTACGGCCCTGATTTGTTCGACCCGGACCGGCAGCCGCGGATCATGGTTCAATAGCCCCGCAACTCTGTGCTCTTGCGGGGTGGAAGGCCGGGCCTTGGCGCCCGCCGCAACACGATATATTTCATGCCGCATGCCGCGCAGTAATCTCGCTTTTCCGGTTTGTCGCCGTCCTCGTTGACAATGTAGCAGTCGGGACGGATCGCCTCGATTTCCGGCCTGGCGTCCAGCCAGCCTGAACCGGACGAAATCAGCGCCATGGAGACGTTTCGAATCGAAGCGACCATATACCGCCGCTCGTCCTGCCCGAACATGGGATGGCCCGGACCCTTGAGCATGCGGACGTTTGCGTCGCTGCCGACCACGACATAAAGCTCGCCATAGCCGGAGGCTTCCTCGAAGAACCTGACATGTCCTGAATGGAGCCAGTCATAGCAGCCGGTAACGATGACTTTCGGCCGCCGGTCGGATACGGGAGCGGGTCGGGGCGGAGGCGGCAGGGGCGGCAGGTCCCGCTCAGTTGTCATCAATATCTCCGCACCGATCCTGCCGGCGGCATCAATGGAAGATGCGCGCAGCGATTCGTCATGCCATTCCGCGATGGCCCACAGGAGGCGGCCGCCGTCGGGGCGCAGATCCTGAGCGGCAGGAGGAGCGCCATCGTCGGCGCGCACAACTGTCACAAACCTGATCGCTTGAAGGAGGTATTGCCTTTCCTCAAAGGCGAATTTCGGAGGTTTGCCTGTCTCCCGGCTGATTCTGCGGTCAGGGTGCAGCATTACATGAACCGGGCCGTGGCGGGCGATGGCTTCAAGAAACCTGATGTCGCGGATATTCAGGCCGTCGAACGGGCCATCAACAATGACCGTTGCCATGGCAGTTCTCCGGCGAAGCGCGTATGGAGACCTGGAACGAACCCGGAGGCCGTCTTCGCGAGGCTACGAGGAGGTATCCTCCTCCGCACCCCGAATACATGGCGCCTGGGTATGATCTCTGGTAGCATTTAAGGAGCGACATGAGATCAATCTGCAGGGAGGGATGGCGCACCGTGCAGGGGAGGATGGCCTCCCAGCAGAGCATGCATTCGTTGAAACTCGCGCCGAGGGCGTTAACGTCCCTCCGCAGGATCGCCTCGAAACAGTCGCGGCCGGTTCTGCCAAGCCTTGCGATCCAGCGCGGGTCGAGCCTCTGTTCCCCGAGGGGATTGTATCCCTCCGGTCTTGGCGCGACAGGAATGAGGTGGACCGTCTTTTCGAGCCATCTGACAACTTCCGGATCCCGGCAGGTTTCGATGCGGCGCGGGAACACGCCGCCTTCAAACTCAGCGTCATAATCGAGCCGGGAGATTCCGGGATAGACCATGCCGATCATGTCCTGGGAACCGGAAGGATCTGCCTTGCCGGCGTTTTCAGCGCGATACAGCTCGCGCGCCAGCGAAGCCGGATCCCTGTCCGCAGGCAGAGAATCATGCCAGATGCGTCTGGCGACCCTGCGCGTGCCGGTGGCCATGCCGGCCCGGTCCATGAAGCGGATATCCGGCTTGAGAGACACGACCACCATCGAGCCCGGCGGATCGGGGTTGAGGCGGGAGACGAAGGGCTGATCTATCCATCCCCCGGCCAGGGCCATCCTGAATGGTATGTTTCCAATAGCCGGCGTCAGATCGAGCGGGGGCCGCCGATCCGGCTTTTTCTCGCGCCTGGCTTCCTGCGCGCGTGTCATCCGCGGACGAGATTTTCCTCCTGGACCGTTTTCTTTCCGGCCTTCCTGTCCAGGTACTGCTGTTCGATCCAGCGGTATGTCTTTTCCAGTCCTGTCTTGAGGGGGGTCGAGGGCTCCCATCCCAGCATTTTGCGAATAAAGGTGTTGTCGCTGTTTCTGCCGGCAACGCCGCGCGGAGCGTTGAGGTCGTAGATACGCTTCAGCTTGACGCCCCCTATCTCTTCCACAAGGCCAACGAGCCTGTTTATCGAGACAAGCTCGCTGGAACCGAGATTTATGGGCGTGGCCACCAGCTTGTCGCAGTGCATGATCATGTCTATGCCCTTGACGCAGTCTTCGATGAACATGAAGCTTCGCGTCTGTTTTCCATCGCCCCAGATTGTGATCTCGCCGCTGCCCGTGTGTTTGGCCTCAATGACTTTTCTGCATATCGCCGCCGGCGCCTTTTCGCGTCCGCCGTCCCATGTTCCCCACGGACCGTAAACATTGTGGAACCTTGCGATGGCGGTGTGGAGCCCGCGTTCGGCCCAGTATTCCTGGCAGAACATTTCCGAGATCAATTTTTCCCACCCGTAACCGCGTTCGGCCATTGCGGGATATGCGTCCGATTCCTTGAGCGCCCGGACATTCGGATCCTGCTGAAGGAGGATGTTGTAGGCGCAGGCGGACGATGAGAAGAAATAGCGCCGGGCTCCGGCCCGATAGGCGGATTCAATCATGTGGGTGTTGATGAGGACGCTTCTGAGGCATTCCACGCGGAATCGCTCAATAAAGCCCATGCCGCCCATATCCGCGGCAAGGTTATAAACCTCGGCAGCTCCTTCGCATGCCCGGCGGCAGTTTTCCTCCCTGCTCAGATCGAGGCACAGGCACTCGACGCCCGGCACTCTCTGGTACCAGTTCGGGACAGGTTTCTTGTCCACGGCCCTGATGCGGGTGAAGCCCTGGTCGTGGAAGTAGCGCACGAGGGAGCCGCCGATGAAACCTCCCGCTCCCCCGATGACAATGAGATCGTCTTTTGCAAGCAGGTCCCTGGCCTTTGGGTTGTTTTTCGCTGACGGCATTGGCGCGCACCTCCCCCCTGTTTCGACATTTTTCGCGACCCTGGTCATATTGATGATCGGGGCGCAAAGCAGGCGATTTGTCGCACTTTTCGGCGGCGCGGTCAAACAAACTTTGGGGTCAGGTTGCGTCGTCAACAGGCAGAGAAAAGGCCTTCAGGCCTGTTTTCGGGTCCTTTGCGCGGAATTCGCGGATACGGTTCAGAATTTTTCCGGCGACATCGTCGGGCACGCACGTGATCAGGGCGTTGTTACCCTTCGGCCAGACGTGATCCAGAAGGTGCGGCTCGCTGTGCGTGCCGCGTCCCATCACCTTCGTCCACTTCGTGAACGAGGCAATCGGGCAACAGTCGGCAAGGAGCCCGTCAATGCGGCTGTCAATGGCTTCGTTGTACACTATGAGGACCAGTTTCATGTTCCGGACTCCGCTTCTTGGACGCGCCTTGTGCGCCTGATTCTCGACTCGAATATGCTGTAAATGGTCGGAACCAGGATGAGCGTGACGAAAGTTGACACTGTGAGGCCCGCTATGACTGTCATTCCGAGAGGATTCCATACCTCTGCGCCCTGCCCTTTCTTGAAGGCCATGGGTATGAGGGCGACTATGGTGGTGAGGGCCGTCATGAGAACAGGCCGCAGGCGAGTGGCTCCCGCCCTGCGGACCGCCTCGACCATGGACAATCCGCGCGCTCTGAGAATGCCGATGTAGTCCACAAGGACGATGGCGTTGTTCACCACCGTGCCTATGAGCAGCAGAAGGCCGAGAAACACTATTACGTTGATGTGATATCCTCCCGCCCACAATCCCCAGATTACTCCCGTCAGGGCGAAGGGCACCGAGAACATTACGACGAAGGGGTTGAGCAGCGATTCGAACTGGGCCGCCATGACCATATAAACGAGAATTGTGCCGATGATAATGGAGAGAGTGAGCCAGAAGAAAGACTCCCTCATTTCCTCGCTCTGGCCGGCCATGACGATATCCACTCCGGGCGGCACCTGCAGTCTGGCCACCTGTTTCTTTATATCTTCAGTCACAGCGCCCAGCGCTCTGCCGTAAACGTCGCCTGTCACGTTCACGACGCGGGTCTGGTCTTTTCGGTCAATCTGAACCGGACCCAACTCCCTGCGTATTTCCGCGACATTGTTGGCCCGCACGATCTGCCCGGAAGGCAGGCGGAGCGGGAGGTCGGCCACGTCCTGGGGTTCGTTCCTGTCCTCCTCGCGGAACCGGACGAATATGTCATATTCGTCTCCGTGTATTCTGTACTTGCCGGCCTCGGCTCCGTAGAAAGATGCCCTGGCGGCGTCGCCGACCGAGTAAACGTTCAGCCCCATCTGTGAAGCCCTGGCGCGGTCGAGGGCGATCTGTATTTCGGGCCGCGCCTTTTCGCGCGAGACCGACACATCTATGGCGCCCGGGGTGGACAGCGCAATTTTCTGGATTTCGGCGGCCAGCCTGTCCGTTGCATCGAGGTCGTCGCCGAGAATGTTGACGGTAAGGGGCCGTTCCCCGCCGAGGATCATGCCGGACATCATGTCCGTGGTTTCAACCGTGAATTTGTCTATGTCGAGTTCGGATTTGAGTTCGGCGATCCTGCGACGCAGGGCCGCGGCGATTTCCTGGTCCGATCTCTTCCTGTTTTCGGGCTTGGTCAATCGCACGGAAAACGAGCCGATGTGCGAGCCTTCGTTCTGCATGACCGCTCCCATGCCGCCTGATGTGCCGCAGCGTGTGAATCTGGCCACGTATTCCGAAGGCTTGATCTCTTCGCGCATGATCTGGTCTATGCGACTCATGGTTCTCGCCGTTTTTTCCACCCTGGTTCCGACCGGCATGTATATGGTGCCGCGGATCGAGTTGCGGTCTTCCTTGGGCATGAATTCGCTTCCAAGGCGGGGAACCATCAGCAGGGAGGAGACGAAGATGAGCATTGCCGCGCCGACCACCGCCTTCTTGCGGGAGAGGGCCCAGCCCAGCGCGGCGGAATATGCGGCTTCCATTTTCAGAAAGATTTTCTCAGACGCAATGAAGAACGGATTTGAAGATGCTCCGATGAACCGCTCCGCTCTCAGGAGAACCGAAGCCAGCATCGGGGTCAGGGTGAGAGACGAAAAGAGCGAACCGAGCAGGGCGATGCTTGCCACCACCGCGAATTGGCTGAAGAATATCTTGGTTATTCCTTTTACAAACAGAATCGGAAAGAATATGCAGACAGTCGTCAGCGTGGAGGCGGCCACCGCCAGTCCGACCTCTGTGGCGCCGTAGATGGCTCCTTCCTCCGGCAGTTCGCCTTCCTCCCTGTGACGCGTGATGTTCTCGAGGATGACTATTCCGTTGTCAACCACCATGCCCACGGCAATGATGAGTCCGAAAAGGGTCATCATGTTTATCGTGTACTTCAGGAAGAACATGGCCACGAGGGCGAGCAGGAGCGAGAAGGGTATTGCAAGAGCGATGATGAGCGTGGCGCGCCACCGTCTCAGGAAAACGAGAACGACAAGCATCGCAAGCGCTGCGCCCTGCCACAGCGTTGTGGTCAGATCGCCTATCATTCTTTCGATGTCTTCCGATGAATCCATGACCGTAACCAGGCTGACATCGCGCGGCAGGCGCGTGGAGAGGCGGGCGATCTCTTTCTTGACCGCATTGGCCACCTGAACCGTGTTGGCTCCGGATTGCTTTCTCACGACGATTGCGGCGCCTGATTCGCCGTCCACGGACACATACTGAGCGATTTCCTTGAACGAATCCTCCACCTCGGCGACATCCGCCAGCCGGATCACTTTTCCATTTCGGACGGCCACCACGATGTTCTTCATGGGTTCCACGTCCTTGAACTCTCCGGGGACTCGCACAAGATAATCTGTGTCGCCTGTCTTGACGTTGCCGGCCGGAACGTCGAGGTTCTCCGCTCCGATGGCGGCGACAAGGTCCTTGAGCGTGAGCGCGTAGCCCGCAAGGCGCTCGCGGTCCGCGTGAACGTTGATCTGGCGCTCGATCGGTGTGATGACCGCGGCCAGCGCCACGCCCGGCAGACGTTTGATCGGATCGGTGATGTTGTCTTCGAGTATTTCCTTCAGTCGGGGGTAACTCTCCTTTGCTCTGACGCCGAATATGAGGATGGGGAAGTCCGCCATGTTGAATTTAAGCACGCGGGGCGGGTCAATGTCGTCCGGAAGGAACATCTTGGCCTTGTCTATGGCGTCCCGCGCGTCGTTGGCGCGGGTGTCGAGATCGGTCTGCCATTCGAACGAAAGAGTTATCTTCGAGAGACCCTCCGAAGACACCGAGGTGATGTGCTTGAGGTCGGGAATGGCCGAAAGCGTGTCTTCGAGCACCTTGGTCACCTTGGTTTCCACGTCCTCCGGCGCGGCGCCCTCGTAAACGGTCATGACTGTCAGCGCCGGAATGTCCATGTCTGGCATCATGTCCACCGGAAACTGGAACAGGCAGAAGGCGCCGACCATGACGATGGCCAGGAACGACATCAGAGTCGTTACGGGATGTTTTACCGCATAGGCCGGCAGATTCATCGAGCGCTTCCCTCCGATGTTTGCGCTGTTTTGATCGAAACGCCGTCGCTGAGTTCCTGGCCTGCGGAAATCAGGACGATGTCGCCTGCGCTCAGACCCTCAAGCGCCTGAACCATCTCGAAATCGCGTATGCCGAGCTTCACTGGCCGGCGTCTGGCGACTCCTTTCTCGGCCACGTACACAAAGGCCTGATTGCCGTCCGTCCTGACTGCGGCCGCGGGAATGACAACTGCTCCCTCAATCCGCTCCAGATCAATCTGCACTTTGACGAAGCCGCCCGCCCTCAATTTGCCCGCGCTGTTGTCCACAATGATTTCGATGGTTCCGGTTCTTGTTGCTGGATCTATTGAGGGGTACACGCGGCTCACCGCGGCCTCCAGGGACGCCCCGGATGTGTCGCGGATGACGACCCTGGTCCTGCCGGGGGAGATCGCCGCCAGGTGGCGTTCCGGAACCGCGGCCACGATTTTCACGGAAGAGGTGTCCTCTATGGTGAGCAGCGGCGCGCCGGCGTTCACGAGGTTTCCTTCGTCGAGATGTTTGCGGGTGACGACGCCGTCCAGAGGGGACGCTGGAGTGGACTCCCTGAACTCTATGGATGCGAGAGCGAGCGCCGCTTCGGCCTGCGAGCGCGCAGCTTCGGCTATTGTGCGGGCGGTCACAGCCTTGTCCTTCATCTGTTCGGTGACGGCCCCCTTCTCGAAAAGCGCAAGCGTCCTTTTTTCCTCCCGCGCCGCGTCGTCGAACTGCGCGCAGGCTATCGCATGCGCCGCCTGGGCCTGTTTGAATCGCGCTTCGTATGTTGCCGTGTCAATCCGCGCGACCGTCTGGCCGCGCTTGATCATGCAGCCTTCGGTGATCGGCTCCGCAGGACCGTCCGCCCTTTCCAGGGCCAGTCGTTCGAGGCGTCCCGGCACCTTTGATGCAAGCAGGACGGTTGCCATGGGGCGGATGTCGCCGGTTATTTCTATGCGCTGGGTGATGCCTGTGACGAGCGCGGGCGCGGCCGCAACTTCAATCGGTGCGGAAGCCCGTTCCGCGGCGGGAGTTGCCTTCCTGCACCCTGCCGGCGCGAGCACGGCGAGGCAGAGAATGCCGGCCCGAACGGCTGCGCCGCAGAGCGCGGCGTCTCTGCGCAGGATCCTTTCGCCTGTTTCGTGCCGGAATCGCGCAAGCGTCCGGAAATTGTGTTCATTTTGCGTCATGGTCTTTCGCCTCCCTGCCTGCGGCGCCGAATTCCGCATCGAGAATGCCGAGCGCCCGTTTCATGTTGAGAACCGCCGTCGAGTGAGCGTGGAGAGCCTGGTAGTACAGCGCCCGGGTTCTTGTGAGCGCGGTCTGAGCGTCCATGACCTCCACGGATGTCCTGGTATTGTTGGCAAAGCCGGCGAGCGCGAGGCGGACGCCTTCCTCAGCCCGTTGAAGGTTGAGTTTCTGCGACTCGACGAGTTCCTCCGCATTCTGGAGACCGGCGAGAGCCTGCCTCACGTCGAGCGCGACTGCCTCCTCCTGTTCCGCAAGCCGTGTCTTCGCCTGTTCAAGCCGGGCTTTCTCCTGAATGATTCTGCCGTCGCGGGATGGATCGAACAACGGCAGAGACAGAGCCAGGCCGGCGGTCCAGGCGTCGCCCCATGTGTCGCTGGTGGATGCGTGCGGGTCCGGATTGGCCCATTTCTCGGTGAAGAAAGCGTCCAACTGGGGCCACCACAGGCTTGCCGCTGCCCGGAAAGCTTCGGCCTGGAATTTCAACTCCATCTCGGCCTGCCTCAGCTCGGGGCGGTTGCGCAGGGCAGTTCGGACGGCATCTTCAGGGTCCGGCCGGGGCTGGGGGTTGAAAGCCAGTTCGTCCGCCGGCGAAAGCGACCCGGTGTCGCGCATTCCAAGGGATTTTGCCAGTCTCATGAGAGCGATGGAGGCGGCGTTTCGACTCTTGAGCAGTTCGGCGCGGGCATTGGAAACCTCCACTTCGGCCCTCAGCACATCGTAATCGGACGCGACTCCGGATTCCTTTCTGCTCCGCGTGTCGCGCAGAAGCGCTTCGGCGAAGGCTGCCGCCTGTTCGTTCACGTTTATCATTTCTCTGGCAAGCCTCGCGTCGTAATAAGCCGATGCCGTCTCGAACACGGCGGCCTGGGCGGCGGCTCGCACAGTCTCTTCGGCCATGAATGACCAGATCTCTCCCATTTTAAGGGCCGCCGGAATGGCGGCGCCGTGGAACAGGGGCTGGCGCAGGGTGATGTCGGCGGAGTAATTGTCCTCGAATCCCAGCGCGACATCCATCTGGCCCATTTGAATGCGCGACACGTCGTCGAGTCTGGTGTAGCCGCCGCGGGCCGTTATGTTGGGCGTGGCAGCTGCGTAGGATTCTCTCAGGCGGCCTCTGGCCACCTCGCGTTCCTGTCTGGCCGCGAGCAGCGACCGGTTGTGAAGGAGCGCAATGTTTATCGCGTCCCGCAGACCGAGGTTCGACAGATCGTTCGTCCACCCTTGCGCCGCGGCGCCTCCAGGCCATTCTTCCGCTGATTTGTTTCTGGAGTCGGCTATGATCCGCGCAATGCCGGTCCTGGTGGCGCAGCCTGCGGCTGTTGCAACCAGAATGGCTGATAATGCAATGGCCGCCGCGGGCGGCCCTGAAACTCGTTTACTCCGTTCCGTGTTCATGAGAGCCCTTCGCTCCTCTCCGCCTGCCGGGGCCGGAGGCGGGCTGCGCCGCGACGACATCCAGAAAATTCCGGCGCACAATTTCCACCTGCTCACCAATCGAAAGCCGCATGTTTGCGCGCGCCCAATGGGCGGAGAATGCGTTTATCACCCCTTCCATCGCCAGCGCGGCGTAAAGCGGGTCGAGGTTCCGCACCCTGCCTGCGGAGACCGCCTTGCGCCAGATGTCAGCAACGGACTCGATGTAATTCTGGTATCTCCTCACGCAATTGCGCGGGATCGCGTGATCCGGGAAGGCCCTGCTGACTCGCTTTGACTCCATGAGGTATCTGAAGAACTTGCCGTGCTTCTCCATGCTGCGCAACCGCAGCTCGATGACGGCTGCGATGGTGTCAAGGGGATCCTCCGTTCCCGCCTTCACCTTTTGAAAATCCTCCTGGAACTCATCGGCTATCTTGAGAATCACCTCGGCGCACAGCTCCTCCTTGCAGTCGAAGAATGTGTAGAGCGCCCCGACGGAAAATTCAGCCTCCTGCGCCACTTCCTCCATGGTGACCGCCTCCAGGCCTTTGTCGGCTATGAGCCGCTCAGCCGCTTCGAGGATCTCACGGCGGTGAGCCAGCCTTTCGCGTTCTCTTCTGCGTTTGGACGGTGTGAGCGCCACCTTTCTCCTCCATTTGTGAAGGACCCTACAAAATACTGAGCGCCAAGTCAACAACTGAATAAACATTCACAAACGGACGAACAGGAAGCATATCCTTCCTGTCAGGCCAGCGCGGCGGCGGAATGGCTTGACGCGGAACGCGCCTCTCCAATAATGCGGCGCTGTTCATTGAGTGATGAACGGGTTCCGTTTCGAGGGACTGCAAGGGAATGATAAAGGTCGAGAATTTGACGAAACGTTTCGGCCTCACCCGTGCCGTTGACAATGTCTCTTTTCATGTGGGCAGGGGAGAGATAGTCGGATTTCTCGGGCCGAACGGCGCCGGGAAGACCACAACGATGAGGATTCTTGCGTGTTTCATCGCGCCGACGGCCGGAACCGTTATGATTGACGGCCTCGACGCGCTGCGCGATTCGCTGGAGGTTCGGAGGCGCATAGGGTATCTGCCTGAAAATGTTCCTCTTTATTCGGAGATGAGGGTGCGGGAGTATCTCGAATTCAGGGGGAGACTGAAGGGGCTGGGAGGACGCCGGCTGCGCGCGCGTGTTGACGAGGTTATTTCGCGTTGCAGCCTCGGGGAGGTGAGGCGTTCGGTGATCGGGGTTCTTTCCAAGGGATACCGGCAGAGGGTGGGCCTGGCTGACGCCCTGGTTCACGATCCGGAGGTTCTGCTGCTCGACGAGCCCACTATCGGCCTTGACCCGAACCAGATACGCCATATTCGGGATCTGATCCGAAGCCTCGCGGCGAACCACACGATTCTTCTTTCGACGCATATTCTGCCCGAGGCGGAGATGATCTGCGGCAGGGTGTTGATCATGCACAGAGGCAGGGTGCTTGCCTCCGACACAGCGGACAATCTGGTGAGAATGATCCGGGGAAGCATGCGGGTTGTCGTGGAGGCGTCCGGCGGTCCGCGCGACGCATTGCGCGACGCGCTGGCGGGCGTTGCGGGTGTGATCGGAGTGTCGGCCGAATTCTCCGGCGACTGGCATCGTTTCTCCTGCGCGTGCGAGGCGGGCGCCGATCCCAGGGCCGGGATATTCAGGGCGATTGCCGGGCGCGGATGGGTCCTGCGGGAACTGAGGGTCGAGCGGACGAATTTGGAAGATGTCTTTGTGTCCCTGACGTCGGGAGAGAACGGAGGATGAGGAGTTTTCTCACAATCTGGCGGCGGGAACTAGCGGCGTGCTTTCTTTCTCCTGTGGCATACGTTACGCTTGTGATTTACCTCGCCATGGAGGGCTGGATTTTCCTTCAGTCCGCCATTCACAACGAAGGCGGCCATGAGACACTGGAAGTGCTTCTTTTCATTTCGATGCTTTTTTTCGTTCCGATTCTCGCGACAGTCATCTGCATGAGGCTGTTTGCGGAGGAGCAGAGGCTCGGGACCATCGAGACGCTCATGACCGCGCCTGTGACCGAGACGGCGGTGGTGATGGGCAAATACGCCGGAGCTCTCACTTTCATGTGGCTGATTCTTTTTCCGGCGGTTGGGTATCTGTTCATCGTGGCGTGGCTCGGACCGGGCGTTGCGTCCCTCGACCTCGGTAACGTGGCAGGGGGCTGCGTGATGCTGGCTCTCATTTCGGCTTCATCGGTCGCGATTGGACTGTTTGTGTCGCTGCTCACCAGGAACCAGATCATAGCGGCAATCTGCATATTCTGCGCGATTTGCGCGCCTTTTTTCCTCAAGCATCTTGCCCTGATGCTTCCGGTCGGCGCGGACGGACTCATCGAGACGCTTGCGATCGAGGAGCAGGTGCTTGATTACGCGCGCGGTTCCATGGACATCAGGCCTGCCGTTCTGCACCTGTCGTCTGCGGCATTTTTCCTTTTCACCTCAGTTGCCGTGCTTCAGTCGCGGCGCTGGAAGTAGGGAGCAATGGAACACGGATCGGACATCGGGTCTGCTGATGATATGCGCAGGGCGCGGCGAAGCCTCTGGCGGCATCGCGTCCGCAGGCTGGCGTCGGGGATAAACACCTCCGCGGCTGTCCTGCTGGCGCTGTCCATCGCGGTAATGGCCAACTATCTTGCCTCAATCAGGCTCTTGCGGTGGGACATTTCCTCCAAAAGATACGGTCGTCTGTCGGCCCAGACCGTTTCGACCATTTCGTCGCTGAAGGGCGAAATTCTGATCAGGGTTTTCTTTCAGACCGGCCACCAAATGTACGAGGAAGTCAGGAGAATCCTTCGTGAATATGAATACGCGGCCGAGCGGAATCCGAACCTGCGGCTTCGGGTGGAGTTCGTGGATCCGGACAGGGATATCGCAAGGGTGAGGGAGCTGAAGCAGAAGTACGACCTGAAGGATCCGAATGTCGTGGTTTTCGAGGCTGAGGGC
>Ga0272448_1001795_pt1 | contig 28223 bp, 27 predicted proteins | sample YNPCB0191_FD_202220 | JGI IMG/M metagenome (GOLD analysis project Ga0272448, IMG submission 202220) | Hot spring sediment microbial communities from Yellowstone National Park, WY, United States - YNP-CB-019-1 | ecosystem: Environmental > Aquatic > Thermal springs > Hot (42-90C) > Sediment... | reverse complement strand
TTTTAAATTTAAAGTTGAAATAATATTTAGATTATGTTGAAATACCTTCCATGACAAAGAAAAAAGACATAGATAAGGTTATAAAACAGCCCGATTTGTTAATGAGAACAATTGCTTTTTTAAATATATGGATAAAGAAAAATTTAAAACTATGCATAGTCATTGCCTCTATAATTATTATCGCTGCCTCGGCAATCCTTGCATATAATGTATATCTCGAAAGAAAAGATGAAAAGATACAGCTTTTATTTACAGAAGCAATGAAATATTACAGGGAATATTCAGTTAACGGTAAAGGGGAGTCATTGAATAAGGCGGAAGAGTTATTTAAGAGGATTTCAGATGAGGCAGATGGAAATATAAAAGCATTATCAAAGTTATATCTCGGTAGAATCTACTACATGAAAGGCAAAATAGACGATTCTGTAAAGTCTTATAAAGATGCTCAAAACATAGCAAATTCAGAGGCCATAAAATTACTATCTAAAAAGGCCCTCGATGTTATTGAAAAAAGATGATTGTTTAAAAGAATTTTTTTACCTTACTGCATAGTTCTTCTGGTAATAACACACTTACAGGTTCCATGAGAAGAGACTGGAAAAAGTTCAAATCAGGTGCATAATCGCGCATATTTAAAAATGTCCTCGGGATAATCCTAAAATGACAAGGGAAAAACATCTGTTTTTCTTCACCAAAAAAGATCGTTGCATTAAAACTAAAGATGCCATCCTCTTTATAGTAATCGAATATCTTAAGCAATCCTGAGGTAAGATCCTTTATTGCCTCCTCGTCAAATTCTTCAATTGAGTATATTTGGGGGAATATGCACATAATCTCCCCTATTATGCCAAGGGACACAAAAGAGGCAAGCCAGATACTATTACCTATCCTCCCTATGAACCTTTCTTTGAGCCTTTCTTCTTCTTTTATTAGTTCGTCCCAGAAACTTTCGTGATATCTTTCATAAAATTTTTTTGATGCCTTGTATTCATCTGTAAATTGATTCCCAGGAAACTGGCTTGCAAAATACTGCTGATGGGGATGAACAAGACCTCCCCCCGAGGGAGGCATATAATTCCAGCTCATAAGGTGATATGGCAGATGTGGTTCTATCTTTTTAATCCTTTTTAGAAAATCAATACCCACATATAATGCATCGAAAAGTCTCTTTTCTGTAAAACCATCTATAGGACATAAATGCTCATCTGTCATTATAACGACTGCACTGTATATGTCATAAGGGAATAGATTTGGTATAAGCACAGATTCTCCTCTCACAATTCTTCCCTCAGGTATTATCTCTTTTTTAAATTTAGGGGTACTTTTTTCTCTATTCTCTAAACAAAAGGGACAGAATCCCTTTATTTCAGGCATCAAATAGTCTTCAAGGGGTAATCTCTGGGATTTTATTGCCCCAAAATGGGAGAAATGGCCTGTTTTATTTGTCAGGGGGTCAACTCTTACCTGAAATTTTACAACTGTTTCTTGAAAACCCTTTCTTGGATCGAGAAACCTACTTTCTGATTCAAATATTTTAAATTCTATCTTTGATGTCATAGATACACCTCTGAAATTGCATGTTCAAAATTAAAGGATTTTTCATGTTACCATACATGTGTTTTTTTACACAATAATTTTTATTTCACAATATAATTAAAAAATCTATTTTCAGAACCTTTCTTGAAAATCTTTATTATGTGTAATACTATTTTTTTATGCACATTTTTCTCGGCACATGGACAGAAGAAAAAATCGATGGAATAATAAAGAGGGCTTATACAATAGATGATCCAGGAGAAAAAATAGGTTTTATTTCACGTTTTTTTCTAAATACAGCATATAAGGGGTTTACCCTAATAGGGAGTAAAGACATAGAAGAAGAACTTGTGGTTGATCTTTCAGGTATGGATTGTTTTACATTTATTGATTATGTGGAGGCAATGAGGCTTGCCAGATCTTACGAAGATTTTTTAAAAAGGCTTAAAAGAATAAGATACAGAAATGGAAATAAAGGCTTTATATGGAGAAATCATTTTTTTACGGACTGGATAGAAAATAACAGTGATTTTGTAGATGATGTAACCAGAATTATAGGAGGAAAAAAAACAAGGTCAGTAAAAAAGATTCTAAATCTAAAGGAAGATGGTTCACTTTTTTTAGATGGGATTGATATAAAAGAAAGGAAGATTAATTATATAACTGTTAAGGATTTAAAGACTTTCAAAGACAGGTTAAAAACAGGGGATTACATAGGAATTTATACTGAAACAAAGGGGCTTGATGTATCTCATGTTGGAATTGTTATAAAAGAGGATACCCTGATATTCAGACACGCCTCATCAAAGCCTGACGTGATGGCTGTCATAGATGAAGATTTTGAAATATATATGGAAGGGAAAGAAGGTATAATTATTTTAAGACCAAAACCTTTTAAATTTTAAAATAGGTTTTATGTTTAAAATATATGTTAAAATAATCGAGAAAGAGAAAAGATAAAATGGAAAATAAAAACAACAAGATTCAAAAGATAATAGATTTTCTCTCCAATTATCTTCAGGGTAAAGAAAGACCCTTAAGGCTTGCCCTTATTGCCTTTTTTTCAAAAGGACATCTGCTTATTGAAGACCTTCCAGGCCTTGGGAAAACCACCCTTGCTATAGGTATTGCAAAATCCCTTGGGCTTACATTTGGGAGGATCCAATGCACGAGTGACCTTTTGCCCACAGATATTACCGGTCTATCCATATACAATAAAACTACAGGAGAATTTGAATTTCACCCTGGCCCTGTATTTAACAATATCGTCCTTTGCGATGAGATAAACCGTGCAACGCCCAAGACCCAGAGTGCCCTCCTTGAAGCCATGGGTGAAAAACAGGTTACCATTGAAGGAAAAACCTACAAACTTCCACGCCTTTTTTCCATTATAGCCACACAGAATCCTGTAGAACAATTCGGAACATTTCCCTTACCAGAATCTCAGCTTGATAGATTTATGATGAAGATAAGTATTGGTTATCCTTCAAATGAGGCAGAAAGGGAGATTTTAAAAATTGGAAGTAAAAGGGAAGAATTGTACTTCATTGAGCCCATTATGAAAAAGGAGGATGTAGAGGAAATACAGCTTCAGATAGAAAAAGAAGTATATGTATCTGATAAGGTTCTGGACTACATAATGGCAATTATAAATAAGACGAGGAGAAATGGATATATAATGGCAGGACTTTCTACAAGGGGTGCGCTAACACTGATGACTACAGCAAAAACTAATGCATACTTTCACGGCAGAAACTTTGTAATCCCCGAAGATATTAAGGAACTTGTTGAATTTACCATACCCCACAGGGTATTGTTCAAAGAAGAATATGAAAGCCTTGATAAGAAGGAGATAATAAAATCTTTAATAGAAGAGATACCCACCCCCGCGTAATAAAAATAACGAAGGCAGGTTTCCTTTATATACTGCTTACAATCTTTCTTGGTGTGTCTGCCATTAATACAGGTAATAACCTTATCTACCTCATTGTAGCAGCTCTTTTGAGTTTTATGGGTATATCGGGTTTTTTTGGAAAAAATAATCTTTCAGGGATTGATATAGAAATAAATTTTCCCCCAGAAATTTATGCAAAAGGAGAATTCCCCTTAAAGATAACTTTAATAAACAAAAAAAGAATCCTCCCTGTATTCCTTTTGAAGGTAAATATAAACGGAAAGGAGGCCTTTTTTCCTTTTTTAGACCCCAAGTCTTCTGAAACAAGATATTTGCAAGTGTTTTTCCCAAAAAGGGGTCGTTATGTAATTAAAGATGTTTATATCTATTCTGTTTTTCCCTTTAATTTTTTTACACGATATAGATCCATCAATAAGACCTTTGAGTTCATTGTTTTTCCTGCATTAAAAGAATGTTCCCTTATTTCTCTGTACGAAAAAAATAGAAGATTAAAAGGAGACAGATCCTCCGATAATGTGGGTTATGATACAGATATAGTTTCCATAAGAGAATATGTATATGGAGACCCTCTAAAATATATAAACTGGAAGGCAACGGCAAAGACAGGAAAACTGAAAACAAAGGAATTATCCTCCCTTATGTATAGACCTATTTTTATTGATTTCAATGAAATATTAATCCGTGATACAGAGGAGAAGATTTCCTCCATTGCCTATACCATAGTTAAGCTTATCAAAAGTAATATGCCAGTAGGTATGAGGATAAAAGATAGGGTCTTTTTGCCTGATGTGTCACAAACGCACAGGGTAAATATACTTAAGGAACTTGCCCTATATGAAGGCAATTGATCTCAAGGCAATAAAGATCGTCCATATTTTAAAGTTTTTTACCTATATGGTAGGTTTTATAAGTTTTCTGTCCATAGCAAAATACGTAAACCCATTATTTTCCCTGGCTTTTCTGTTAATCTTTTCGGCCTCACTTTATTTTGAATATAAAAACAGATTTTATATACCAAGATGGATTGTAAATATATTTTCCCTTTTTGTCGTTGGCTTTACATTATACAGGATAAAGGCAGATGAATTTGTTGCGCAATTGGTAGAGGCACTTTTATTTATTTTTGCCGTCAAGTTCCTCGAAGAAAAAAAGACAAGGGACTACATGCAGATTTACACACTTTCTCTCTTTCTACTTGCAGGACTTGGGCTTATGTCCCTTGATATTGCCTTTTCCGTATATCTTATTATTACTGTCATGATCCTTTCCACATCCTTTGTCATCCTTACCTTTTATTCTCAAGACCCTGATATGGTATTAAACCATAAAATCATATTGAAGATATTAGTGAAATCTTTATATATTCCCTGCGCTGCCATACCCTTGACTGCAGTCATGTTTATAATATTGCCCAGAACTCAGTATCCCATATTTGATTTTTTAAACAGACCCGATAAGGCAAAGACAGGTTTTACAGAAAGGGTGAGATTAGGTGCTATAGCGAATATTCAAGAAGATGCAAGTATTATAATGCGTGTTCATATGGATAGGATAAATGACGAGGTCCTTTACTGGAGGGGAATAGTGCTTGATTATTTTGACGGCACATCTTGGAAAAGCTCTAAAAAACAATATTTAATACAAAATAAACCGCTTATTGCACAGGGTAATGCTGTAAAACAGGTTATATACCTTGAGCCCTATGAAAACAGATATATATTTGCATTGGATAAGCCTGCATTTATAACTTTAAAGGGTATAAAATGCCTTGAAGACTTAACTTATGTAATGCCCACATCCATTGAAAAAAGAGTTCGTTATGAGGCAGTATCAATTATCTCCAATGTATTTTTTGAAAGGGATATTGATAAAGAAACATATCTTCAACTACCAGAGAACATTTCAGAGGAGATAAAAAACCTAACAAAAAGTCTTGTCAGGGGACATGATACATTAAAAAACATATACGCTGTATATAATTTTTTTAATAACGGCTCGTTTAAGTATTCTCTGAAAAATTTGCCCTTCACTAAATCACCGATTGATGATTTTTTATTTAAAACCAGATACGGTAATTGTGAATATTTTGCCTCTGCCTTTGCCGTGATGTTAAGGCTTGCAGGTATCCCTTCAAGGCTTGTAGGTGGTTACAGGGGTGGTTATTATAATGATATGGGCAAATACTACCTTGTGCCACAAAAGAATGCCCATGTATGGGTTGAGGCATTTATAGAAAATAAGGGATGGATGAGGTTTGATCCAACGCCTGCCTATTATGAAACCTTCGGTTTGGGCAGAAAAAAGGATATTATGTTACAGATAAGGCTTATAATGGACACCATAAATTTTTACTGGAATGTCTTTGTTATAAATTACAATCTGGACAGACAACTATCCATTCTCTTTGCTATAACAAAAAACATTAAAAGACCACAATTAAAATTTAATGCTAAAATACTGTGGTTTATAAAATTTGCAATAGTTTTTATATGTATTGTTTTTTTTGCTTTTCTTACTGTGAAGAAAATTTTAAAAACACAGAACAGGGAAATGTATTTGCTTTTACAATTTTATAAAAGGCTAAGCAAATATGGTTACACAAAAAGACCATCTCAGGGTCTTGAAGAATTTGTTTTCTCCATAAAAGATGATAAGATACGCATAAAGGCATGGGAATTTGTAAGGCAATTTGAAGAGATATACTACAGTGATAAAAGATTAGATAAGTTGGGTGCAAAAAAACTTAAAGAGGTTTTAAGGGAAATATGAGTAAAAACCAGTTATTTACATTTTGTTTTTTAGTGTTTATTTTTTGCCTTTTTTTTATAAATCCATCTTTTTCAGATGAAAAGGGAACTATTATATTTTATGAAGGAAAAAACAAAATGTTGTGTTCTTTTAAAGTTGAATTCGCCATCACGGAATACGAACAAACCATGGGCCTTATGTTTAGAAAGTCCATGGACAAAAATAGAGGGATGCTGTTTATCCACAAAGATAATGATATAAGACACTACTGGATGAAAAATACCTATATCCCTCTTGACATGATATTCATAGATTCCAACTATACTGTAGTAGATATTTATAAAGATGCAAGGCCTCTTGATGAAACTACAATCTCCTCCAAGATCAAGGCAAGATACGTACTTGAGATAAATAGTGGTGAGGCAGATAATTGTGGTATAAAAAGAGGGACAAAGGTAAGGATAATAAAAAATAAATAGAAAACCTCAGTATTCTTTAACTTCCCTTAACTATTGTGAGTTTTCCACAATTTTTGTGGAAATTTTGTGGAAAAATTGTATGTTTACCTTTTTAACTTATAGAATTCATTAATTTTTTTCCATTTTAAATCTATTTTGAATATTCTAAAAAATCAAATCTTTTCAAATAGATATTAAATTCATATCAATAATCTATACCTAAAACTGCCCTCTCACCTTTATCAAATATGTGCTTTATTTTTTTCATTTCTGTGGCTATATCGGACATATTCAATAGTTCGCAAGGTGCGTCTCTGCCTGTAATTATTATATGCATGGAATAAGGTAGATTTTTTAAAAAATCCATAACTATATCTAATGGTATAAGTCCATATTTAATTGCAACGGTAAGTTCATCGAGTATGAGGATATGGTAAGTTTTTTTAGAAAGCATTTCTTTCATCGTGTGCCAAGCCTTTTGTGCCAATTTTACATGCCCTTTTTTTTCGTCGCCTTCCAGGAGGAACTCCCCTCCAAAGGGTAAAATGTCTATATTTTTTAATAATCCTTCTGGGATATTTTGCTCTCCTGAAATTCCCTTTTTTTTCATAAACTGTATGATAAGGGTATTCATGTTATGTCCAGATGCCCTTAAGGCTATACCTAATGCAGCAGATGTTTTACCCTTCCCTTCACCAGTAAATACAATTAGCAAGGTCTAATACCCTTTTTATCCTTTTATGCAACCTAATGGTATTATTTTGGCAACAAGCTTTGATATACCTGCATTGTGGACTACCTGCACCACTTTTGATACATCTTTGTAAGCCTCAGGCATTTCTTCCACAAGGGTGGTTTTACTTGAAGCCTTAACAATAATGCCTTTTTCTTCCATCTCTTTTGAGATAGAGCGACCCTTTGATGCCTTTATTGCCTGATGTCTGCTTAATATTCTTCCTGCACCGTGGCAAGTGCTACCGAAAGTCTCATCCATAGCCTTTTTTGTGCCGCATAATACATAAGATGCCCTTCCCATATCCCCTGGAATGAGAACAGGTTGACCTATATCTTTATATTTTTCAGGTAAAACGGTTCCCCCTGGTCCAAAGGACCTCGTTGAACCTTTTCTATGAACACAGAGTTGCATTTCCCTTTCTTTTTTTCCTTCTTTAATTGTATGTTTCTCAATCTTGGCTATATTATGACAGACATCATACACAAGGGAAAGATTGAGTGTTTTTGAGCCTGTTCTAAATATCTTTTCAAAGGTTTCTCTTACCCAGTGAGTTATAATTTGTCTGTTGGCAAAGGCATAATTTGCTGCAGCTAACATGGCAGAGAAGTATCTTTTGCCTTCCGGTGATTCAATAGGTGCACAGCAGAGTTGTCTGTCAGGCAGGTAGATGCCGTATTTTTCCGAGGCCTTTATCATCTCCCTTATATAGTCGTCACATACTTGATATCCAAATCCCCTTGAACCGGTATGGATCATTACGGTTATTTGATTTTTAAAAAGGCCGAACGTTTCCGCAGTTTCTTTATCGTAAATTTCACTTATATAGCCTACTTCTACAAAATGATTTCCAGAACCCACTGTTCCTAATTGATCCTTTCCCCTCTCGAATGCCTTATCGGATACACACTCAGGATCTGCACCTTCCATCTCACCTTTATCTTCCATGTATTCAAGATCTTCTTTTTCACCGAAACCGTTTTCAACGGCCCATCTTGCACCTTTTTTTAATACCTTTTTTAATTCTTCCTTTGAAAGTTTCAAGTCTTTCCTGTGAGAACCCACACCACTTGGAATATTTAAATACAAAAGGTCGATTATATCTTTTATCCTGTCTTTTATTTCTTTTGCATTTAATTGTGAGCGCAATAACCTTATACCGCAATTTATGTCATAACCTACACCGCCTGGGGATATTACACCGTTTTCAACATCAAAGGCAGCAACACCTCCTATAGGAAAGCCATAGCCCCAGTGTATATCAGGCATGGCCATTGATGCACCTACTATTCCGGGAAGGCAGGCCACATTCTCTACCTGTTTTATACTTTCATCTGTTCCGAGAACCTGAAAGAGCTCATCATTAACATATATGATGCCGTCTACATTCATATTTCCGTGTTTTTCGATAATGTATCTATTTTCGTCAAGCTTTTTTATATGTGTCTTTTTCTCTTCCATTAGAGTACCTTTAATTTTATATTTTAGGATGTTTACACATCCAGTATAATTTGAGCTTTATAAATACCATTTTCCTCTTTTAAATAAAATTTGTGGTATGTTACGGCCTTTACCTCCTGTTTAATTGTGCATTTTTCAGGGTCAAAGACACAACCGGCAACAGTACCTGTAAGTTTATTATGAGATACCTTTAAAGAAAATTCTTTTGGTATAAAGCCTTCTGTATCCCATAGAAATAGAAGCTCATTTAAAAAATTGATCAATAATTCACCGTTTCCTTCTATTTCAATACGTTTACCCTTTTCTGCGTCTTTGCCTTCTGCATCCACTATAAACTGAAAGATTCCAGAAGCTGCATTAGAAAAAAGCTCTTCAAGGGTGTTCCCGTAAATCTCTAACCTTATATCAGCCTCATGGTCTAATAGTCTATATTTAAGTGCTTCCTTGTTTTGATTTGCCTTTTTGTTTTTCATAAATTATCTATTAATATTTTGCTCTTTTATGATTTGTTTTATCCTGTCGGTTATCTCTAATGCCTTATTCAGCGGTCTCTGCCATATATTTCTTCCAAAGATAAAACCCGATGCACCTGATTTCAGACATATCTTTACTTTCTCTAAAAGTTCTTCATCAGTGACCATCCCGCCCCCTGCAAATATTACAGGAACTCCGCATGCAGCGGCAATGACCCTTTTTACAGCATCTTCTAAGGATATTTCAAGGTCTCTATAAGGTGCAGGTATATTTGGATGCTTTTTAATTGAAGGTATATTCAATTTAATCATATCGGCACCCAATTCTGAAGCAGCCCTTGCAGCATATTCAATGGCATATAAGCTATCTTTTCCACCTTTTTCATTTATGTCTCTACCCCTGGGATATGACCATACAATAACAGGCAAACCGTATCTATGTGCCTCTTCCCTAATTTGTGAAAATTGTTCAATATCTTCATCCTGTCTTGAAGATCCTACATAGAGGGTATATCCTATGGCAATGGCAGAAAGGGATAATGCGTCTTCAATACTTGCAGTAAGGGGAGATAAAGGCTCCTCATCAGAAGGTATATTTGTTTTGCCGTTTATTTTTAAGATAAGGGGTATGTCTCCATAGTAATACTTAAAATATCTCCTGGCATTACCTATGTGCATGGCCATTGCATCGAATTGCCCCTTTTTTGCTATCTCAATTATATACATTGGGTCCTGTGCAAATGGGGCATTAAAAAAATCTGTAGGTCCGTGTTCAAGACCTTGGTCATAAGGCAGGATTAATGCCTTTCCATGTTTTTTGAACAGTTTATTTAATTTCACCTCTTTTAGTTCCATTGCCCCCTCCTTATTTTTTTAAGCATTATAGCATAATTACAGGTAGATTATGAACGATAAAAACATTGATAAAAGGTCTTAAATTTCATATAAAAGAAGAGTTTTATAAAAAAGGAGAATGAAAGACATGAAAATAAGGTTTCTCGGTGCTATACGAAAGGTTACAGGTTCATGCTATCATCTTATATATCGTGACACCGAATTACTTGTAGACTGTGGTATGCATCAGGGCAAAGATGCAGACGCATTAAATAGAATGCCTTTTAATTTTAACCCAGAGCATATTGATTATCTTATTGTAACCCATGCCCATCTTGACCATTCTGGTTTAATCCCCAAGCTTGTGGCAGATGGTTTCAGGGGAAGAATTCTGGCAACAGAAGCTACGGCAGACCTGCTTGAAATTATGCTTCTTGACTCTGCCCATATTCAGGAAAAAGATGCAGAGTGGATGACAAAAAAGTCATTCAGAGCCGGAAAGGATATAGTATATGAACCTTTATATACAGGGGAAGATGTATTAAGGGCCCTTCCTTTTATAGATAGAAAAAAATATGGGGAAAGAGAAGAAATTATAGAAGGGTTAAGCTATAGATTTTTAGATGCAGGCCATATCCTCGGTTCTGCTATTCTCGAAATCTTCTTTGATGAAAATAATAAAGAGAAAAAGATTGTATTTTCCGGAGATGTGGGCAAATCAAACAATCCAATTATAAACGATCCCACCCGTATAGAACAGGCAGACTATGTGATTGTAGAATCCACATATGGAAATAGATTGCACAAGGGGATGGAGGAAAGCATAGAAGAGCTTGCAGAGGCAATAGATAAGACTTTTAAAAGAGGCGGCAATGTTCTGATACCTGCCTTTGCCGTAGGAAGAACCCAGGACATAATATATATCCTTAAAAAATTTATCACAGAAGGCAGATTTAAGCACCTCAATGTTTTTATAGACAGCCCTCTTGCAGACAGGGCAACAAAGATATATTTATCCCATCCCGAATTATTCGACCTTGAGGCAAAGGATTTTTTTAAGCTAAAGGATAAAGATGGGCTGCAGCTCAATTTCACAGTTACTGTAGAAGAATCACAGAAGATTAATAAGATTAAATCCGGGGTCATTATAATAGCAGGTAGCGGTATGTGCGAGGGTGGTAGGATAAGACACCACTTCAAACACAATATATGGAGACCTGAGTGCAGTATAATCTTTTCAGGCTTTCAGGCAAAGGGGACTCTTGGCAGATACATTGTAGATGGTGCAAAATCTGCCCATATTCTCGGTGAAGAAATTGCTATCAGGGCAAAAGTCTATACAATTGGAGGTTTTTCAGCGCATGCAGACCAGAAAGAATTGCTTAATTGGATAGGCTCTTTTAAGAATAATCCCGAAATTTTTGTGGTGCATGGAGAAGAAGATGTAGAACTAATATTTGCCAAGGTAATAAATGAAAGGCTTGGTCTTAAAACACATGTGCCTTTCATAAACGATGAGCTGGAATTTTAGATTAATTTGTCCATGGAGTACAGGCTTATTAGAAGTAAAAGAAGAAAAAAGACAATGACCCTTAAGATAGAAAGGGCAGGGGATGTAGTTATATATGCACCTTTTAAAACACCCCATCGAGAAGTGGAGAATTTTTTTAGAGAAAATCTTCCCTGGATACAGAAAAAGATAAGTGAAAACAAAACTCGCTGGAAAGAGGAAAAAAGGTTTGTAGAGGGTGAAGAATTTTATTATCTTGGAAAATTATATCCTCTATATTATTCGAATAAATATTGGAATGGAGATGGATTGAGATTGGAGGAAGATCGTTTTCTTTTAGATGAAAATAATAGAGGGTCGATCAGGCAGGCCTTTATACAGTGGTATAAAAGGATGGCAGAAAATATTTTGTTGAAAAGGGTTTCCTACTACAGTGAACTGATGGGTCTTTTTCCTTTTTCCTTAAAGATTACCAATGCCTTAAAAAGATACGGCTCTTGTTCCCATAAAAACAGTTTATGTTTTTCATGGAGATTAGTTTTGGCACCACCTTCTATAATAGATTATGTGGTAGTTCATGAACTATCCCATATAAAAGAGAAAAATCATAGCAAAAACTTTTGGAGACTTGTCAGTAAATTCATACCCGATTATAAATCAAAAAGGGTATGGTTAAGAAAGAATCGCCATATTTTCGATCTTTAAATCATATAATTGTATCGTATAATTACAGAGACAGTTTGTGAAGAAAATAACTTTCTATAAAAAATAAATTGACTTGATGTTTAGTGTATGTTAGAAAAAAGAGGTTTGCAATGTATATGGTGTTAAAAGACACAAAAAAAGACACTATCAGGTCCCTTATTGATTTTAGTTCATTAGGCCTTGAAATGGGGCTTTCCGTTGCAATAGGGATCGTTATGGGATATTTCCTTGATCGGTTTTTTAAGACTTATCCTTATTTAACGATAATCTTTACTTTTTTCGGGATAGGGGCGGCATTCAAAACAATCATTATGCTTATTAAGAAGATAAAAAAAGAAAATGAAAGAAACAATAATCAGTGATATAGAACGATTGAATTTTATTGTGTTTTTATTGGGCTCTATTTTGTCTTTGATAATAATGAAAGAATATAAATATTTTTTCAGCTTTGCCGTTGCTAGTGCAATAATAACCTTAAACTTTAGATTTCTCAAAAAGATAATAGAAAGCGGATTTGGAAAATCAAAAATAAATAAAAAAGATTTAATCATTAAATTGCCCTTAAAATTTTTCATATTCGCTGGACTCGTGGCAGTAATAATAATTTATGGAAATATAGATGTGATTTTTTTCCTTATAGGTTTATCGACCCTTTTTATCTCAATTGTTATAAATCAAATTATGGCAATGATAAGCTTAACATATAAGAGGAGGCAGAAAGATGGAGCATGAAGTTTTTACATGGGCTTCCTTATTCCCCTTTTTAAAACATTTACCGCCTCATGTATCAAACAGTATTATAGTTTCAATAATACTGCTTATTATTGTTATTTTAGGTTATAGACAGATAAGAAAAAAAGAGGATGAGGTTGTTCCAGAACCTAATTTAACCTTCAAAAACTTTGTTGAGATGATAGTAGAAAGTCTCTCAAATATAATTATTGATAGCATGGGTCCAAGGGGTAAGGAATTTGTCCTTCTCGTAGGTACTCTGGCCCTTTTTATCCTTTTCAATAATTTATCAGGTCTTGTACCAGGTTTTTTACCCGCCACAGATAATGTAAATACAACTTTTGCATGTTCTTTAACCGTTTTCGTTATGACCCATTACTATGGTTTTAAAGAACACGGTATCAAATACCTCAAACACTTTGTAGGTCCTTTCTGGTGGCTTGCACCTCTTATGGTGCCCATAGAACTCATAGGCCATTTTGCAAGGCCGCTTTCTCTTGGACTCAGGCTTTTTGGTAATATAACAGGTGATCATCTTGTAACAGCTATTTTCTTCGGTCTTGTTCCTATACTTGTTCCATTACCTGTGATGTTCCTCGGATTATTTGTTGCTTTTGTGCAGACCTTTGTTTTCATGCTTCTGTCAATGGCATATTTTTCAGGGGCTATATCCCATGAAGAACATTAAAAAATATAAGAAAGGGGTGAAATAAAATGAAAAAACTATTATCAATCATTATGCTTCTTGGCTTGTTTGTTTGCTTCTCCGTGAGTGTAGCAATGGCAGCGGAAGAGGCAAAGGGGCTTGACCCTTCAGTAAAACAGATGGTAGCCCTTGCTGCCGGTTTTGGCGTGGCAATAGCAGCATTTGGAGGAGCACTCGGCCAGGGAAGAGGCATTGCTTCAGCACTCGATGGTATTGCCAGAAACCCAGGTGCATCAGGAAAGATAGTGACACCTATGATTATCGGTCTGGCAATGATCGAATCACTTGTTATATATTCACTCGTTGTTTCATTACTGCTTATCTTCAAACTCTAAAATTTAAAAGGGGTGATGACCAATCACCCCTTAATCTTAAAATCCTTTTAACATCTTGTATTTTCTTGCAGAATTTATGATTTTTTTCACATTGTAATCAACATACAGCATTTGGTATTTTTTATTTGTTCGGATTTAATTTCAAAATAAGGTTAAAATAAGGTTGAAATAAGGGCTTCTATTGTAATACATTATCAAAAAAAGAGGATACAAATGAAGATAATCCGATGTGCCTTTTTGTTATTTTTGTTTTTTGTAATCATTAATAATGCCCATGGAAAGATATATCTTGATGTATACGGCAAATCTTTAAAAAAAATAACCATTGCAGTGCCTAATTTTAAAAGCGAAAGGCCCAATAAATTAAATATAGAGATGGCAGAGCTCTTAAATAAAGACCTCGATTTGTCCGGTTTTTTTATACCTGCACCGCAGACGCTTTTCGATAAAGAACTTATAGATGAAGGCATAGAAAAAAAGGATATCAGATTTAACAATTGGCGCTCCATAGGCATTGAACTTTTATGCAAGGGAATGGTACAACAAAAAAACGATGAGGTGGTTCTTGATGCATATGTGTATGATACCCTTGACGCATCCCTTGTTCACGCAAACAAGTACAAAGCAAAGACATCAGAATGGAGAAGAGTTATTCACAGGCTTGCTGATGATATAATATACGCCGTAACTGGTGAAAAAGGGATCATGAGTTCAAGGGTCGTATTTGTATACGGCCAGAAGGGAAAAAAAGAGATATATGCATCAGACTTAGATGGATATAATATACAAAAATTAACCAATTACAACAGCATTACCGTATCTCCATCCATCTCGCCGGATGGAAAATACATTGCCTTTACAACTTATGCAAAGGGAAGACCATATCTTTATATTTTAGACATGCATTCAAAGAAAGAAGTATATGTGGATAGAGATGCCGGCATGAAATTAGGTACAGCATGGAAGGATAAAAATACCTTTGCATACGCATCTACATATGGTAGAAAATCTACCATTTATACCGTGGATGTTACAACTGGCTTAAAAAAAGCCATAGTTTCTGGTGACGGCATCTATACATCCCCTTCCTTTTCTCCTGACGGAAGAAAGGTTGTATATGTTTCAGATAAACATGGTTCACCCCATATTTTCATGACAGATATTTCCACAGGCGAGACAAAAAGACTAACTTTTTTTGGCAATTATAATGTATCCCCTAATTTTTCCCCAAAAGGTGACCTGATTGTTTTTGTCTCAAAAGTAGAAGGGAGCTTTGAGATATGTATTATGAATGCTGACGGTTCAAACCCAAGGCTATTGACAAACGGCGGTCTAAATGATTCTCCCCGCTTTTCTTTTTGCGGTAGATATATTATATATTCAACGAACAGAGGAAATAAAAATTCAATAGCCATTATGCTTTTTAATGGTGAAAATAAAAAGATACTCAATTTTACCGATGGAGATGAGACGCAACCCTTTTTTATGCCCTAATATGGTTAAATATCAATAATTGGAAAGGATGGATTTATGAAAAAGATTATTATTTTGGTTTTTTTGATTACAATAATAATTACAGGATGCACATCCACAGAAGAATTAACCATGATAAACAGAAATATAGCAAGTATAGAAAATGATATTAAAACGTATAAAGAGCAGAATAATATGAGAATAGAGACAGTGTTGAAAGATAATGATGCAATAAAAAAGCAAATTGCAGATTTATCCATCCAGTTAAATAACAATGACGAGAAGATTAGAAGTATCCTGGGCAAGATAGAGGCGCTGGAATTTCAGTTAAAAACATTCTACCAAGAGACAAAAAGTGAACTAAATGCGCTAAAAAAACCTGGAGATATAAAAACAGAGGTAGTAGCAAGGCCTGAAGATAAAAATTATGAGGTTAGATATAAAGAGGCGTTTGATCTATTTCAGAAGAAGATGTATCACGATGCAATAAAAAAATTTTCAGAGTTTATAGCATCCTATTCAGGCACCCCTCTTATCCCAAATGCCTATTACTGGCTTGGTGAATGCTACATGGGTATTAAAGATTACGAGATGGCAATATTAAATTTTAACGAGGTCATTAAAAAATACCCCAATAGTGAAAAGGCGCCGAGAGCCCTTTTATCACAGGCCGACGCCTTTTTTAATCTAAAGGAAAAAGAAAATGCCATAATAGCACTCAAAAAGGTAAAGCAGCTCTATCCCAAATCAGAAGAGGCTAAAATTGCCGATCGTAAACTCAGGGATTATTAAGTTCTGTTTCCTCCTTTTTTAATTGGGGTCCTGCCGGTTTATTCGCTATAATCATATCGTAATTTCTATATTTTGGAAAGCCTGTACCTGCTGGTATAATCCTTCCCATTATAACATTTTCTTTTAGTCCCTTGAGATAATCAATCCTTCCTTCAATGGCAGCCTGGGTTAAAACCTTTGTTGTATCCTGAAAACTTGCCGCTGAGATAAAACTGTCGGTTATCAAAGACGCCTTTGTTATACCGAGAAATAGTGGTTCTGCCTGGGCAGGTTTACCACCCCTTTCAATAACCTTTTTGTTCTCTTCTTCAAATACCCATTGTTCTACTGGTTCATCGATTATAAAGTTCGTATCCCCCACATCTTTTATCCTTACCCTTTTGAGCATCTGTCTTACAATTACCTCTATATGTTTGTCGTTAATCTTAACACCCTGTAGTTGATATACTTCCTGGATTTCATTGACAAGATATCTTGCAAGCTCTTTTACACCCTGGATACTTAGAATATCATGGGGATTTACAGGACCATCCATAAGGGGTTCCCCTGCCTTTATGTAGTCCCCTTCATGGACTATAATGTGTTTACCCCTCGGTATAATATATTTTCTCGGTTCTCCCCTTTCAGGGGTCACTATTATTTCTCTTCTGCCCTTTAACATTTTTCCAAATGATACTACGCCGTCAACCTCGCTTACAATGGCACTCTCTTTGGGTTTTCTTGCCTCGAATAGTTCAGCGACCCTGGGAAGACCGCCTGTAATGTCTTTTGTTTTTATGGTATCTCTCGGTATTTTTGCTATAACATCCCCTGCATATATGTCATCGCCTTCGTTTACCGCAATATGGGCACCAACGGGAAGAATATATCTTGCCGGACTTGATGTGTCTTCCATTAATATTGTTTTGCCTTTTTCATCTTTTATAGAGATTCTCGGTCTCAATGTGGGATCTCTTGGTTCAATGATGACTTTATAAGAGAGTCCTGTTACCTCATCTTTTGTTTCCTGCATGGTTATACCTTCGATTATGTCACCGAACTTTATCTTTCCTGAAACCTCTGAAAGAATAGGGGTTGTATAAGGGTCCCATTCTGCCAGTATATCACCTTCTTTAACATAGTCATTCTCTTTGTGTTTGAGTTTGGCTCCGTAAATTACAGGATACTTTTCTCTTTCTCTTCCAGAGTCATCTACAATGGCAATTTCGCCGTTTCTGTTCATAACAACAGGAACACCTTCTTTGTTGATTATTGTTTTAACATTGATGAGTTTTACATATCCTTCATTTCTAACTTCTAATGTGGATTGTTCTATCCTTCTGGTTGCTGTACCTCCTATATGGAATGTCCTCATAGTAAGCTGTGTACCTGGTTCACCTATGGATTGGGCGGCAATAATTCCTACTGCTTCACCAATACTTACGAGCCTTCCCCTTGCCAGATCCCTTCCATAACATAGGACGCATACACCCCTTTTTGATCTGCAGGTAAGCACTGAACGAATCTTTACACTCTCATAACCTGCCTCTTCTATCTTTTTTAGGTGTTCTTCTCTAATTTCTTCATTTTTTCTAACAATTATCTCTCCATCAGGGTCTTTCAGGTCTTCTGCAGCAACCCTTCCTAATATCCTTGCATCGAGATGTTCTATAATTTCACCACCCTCTTCAAGACGGCGCATCTCTATCCAGTCAAGGGTACCACAATCGTATTCAGTCACAACTACGTCATGGGCCACATCGATAAGCCTTCTTGTGAGATAGCCTGAATTTGCCGTTTTAAGCGCCGTATCTGCAAGACCTTTTCTTGCCCCATGTGTGGATATAAAGTATTGAAGCACATCGAGACCCTCTCTAAAGTTACTTGTAATAGGTGTTTCAATGATTTCTCCTGATGGTTTTGCCATAAGACCTCTCATACCAGCAAGCTGCCTTATCTGCTGTGCATTTCCCCTTGCTCCTGAATTTGCCATCATGAATATGGGGTTTAGACTATTCTGGCGCACCGGCTTTCCATTTGAACCAATTACGGGTTTACCATCAGGTCCTATCACATCCTCTGTGCCTAATTCTTTCATGAGCTCATCTGCTATTGCCTCAGTTACATTTGCCCATATATCTATTACCTTATTGTATCTTTCACCGTCTGTTATAAGACCATCTGAATATTGTTTCTGAACGTTTAAGACCTCTTTGTTTGCATTTTCTATAAGCTCTTTTTTTCTTTGTGGTATCTTCATATCGTCTATGGATATGGAAATACCGCCTAAAGTGGCAAAATAAAAACCAAGATTTTTCAACCTGTCGGACAATATAACCGTAGCCTTTTCCCCTGCCTCTCTGTAGCATTTGTCTATAAGCTGGGCAAGAATCTTTTTATCCATAACCCTGTTAATGAGTGAAAAAAGTTCGTTTAGTATATATTCCCTTTTTTCATTTTCAAACTCGTCTAATGCATCTTCTATTATGTCCCTTAGGATTACTCTTCCCACAGTAGTGTCTACAAATTTTCCATTCAGTCTTACCTTTATTCTTGCATGGAGGTCAATTTCACCTGCATCATATGCAATCATAACCTCTTCAGGATCAGAGAATACCCTTCCCTCACCTTTTACATATTTTCTATCTATTGTAAGATAGTATAGGCCTAAAACTATATCCTGCGTCGGTACTATGATGGGTTTGCCATTTGCAGGGGACAGTATATTGTTTGTTGACATCATAAGAATCCTTGCCTCAGCCTGAGCCTCTATAGACAGCGGTATGTGGACAGCCATCTGGTCTCCATCAAAATCTGCATTGTATGCAGGGCAGACCAGTGGATGCAGTTGAATTGCCTTTCCGTCTATTAAAATAGGCTCAAAGGCCTGTATACCGAGTCTGTGAAGTGTAGGCGCCCTGTTTAAAAGCACAGGGTGTTCTTTTATTACCTCTTCAAGAATGTCCCACACGATAGGGGTTTCTTTATCAACTATCTTTTTTGCAGTCTTAATAGTGGCTGCATAACCCTTTTTAATAAGTCTATTAAAAACAAAGGGTTTGAACAACTCCAGTGCCATATATTTTGGCAGACCACACTGATGGAGTTTCAATTCAGGTCCTACAACGATAACAGACCTGCCTGAATAGTCAACCCTTTTACCGAGTAGATTCTGGCGAAATCTACCCTGTTTACCCCTTAACATGTCGCTTAATGATTTTAATGGCCTTTTATTCGTGCCAGTTACTACCCTTCCTCTTTTTGTATTATCGAAAAGGGCATCCACCGCCTCCTGAAGCATTCTTTTCTCATTCCTTATGATGATGTCAGGGGCATTTAATTCCATAAGCCTTTTTAATCTATTGTTTCTGTTTATGACCCTTCTGTAGAGATCATTTAAATCGGATGTTGCAAATCTACCTCCGTCAAGGGGAACCAGAGGCCTCAGTTCAGGAGGTAATACAGGTATTATATCGAGTATCATCCATTCCGGTCTTACCCCTGAGCTTTTGAATGCATTTACAATTTTGAGTCTTTTTGAGATTTTTTTCTTTTTTGCATCACTGGTGGTTTCTTTCATTTCTTCTCTTAGCTCTTCTGCGAGTTTATCTATGTCTATCTTTTGGAGACACTCCCTTATAGCCTCAGCTCCTATGCCTGCCTTGAATCCTTCTTTGTATCTTTCTTTAGCTTCGTTGTATTTTTCTTCAGATATGAGCTCGCAGAATTTGTATGGAGAATTTCCCTTTTCAATAACTATATACATTTCAAAATAGAGGACTCTTTCCACTTCTTTTATGGTAAGCTCCAGCAATGTCCCTATTTTACTGGGCATACTCTTTAAGAACCAGATATGGGCAACAGGGCTTGCAAGCCTTATATGACCCATCCTTTCCCTTCTTACCTTGGATTGGATTACCTCTACGCCACATTTTTCGCAGATAATGCCCCTGTGTTTCATCCTTTTATATTTACCGCACAGACATTCATAATCCTTTACAGGGCCAAATATCTTGGCACAGAAAAGCCCGTCCTTTTCAGGTTTGAATGTCCTGTAGTTTATCGTTTCCGGTTTCTTTACCTCGCCGTATGACCATTTTTCTATAAGTTCAGGTGATGCAAGGGATATTCTAATTGCACTATAGCTTAAAGGGTCTTTTTGTTTGTCAAAAATTTTAAAAAAATCTTCCAAGTTTTACCTCCTTTTTATTCTTCTTTTATGAGGTCTACATTTATGCAAAGGCTCTTTAATTCATTTATCAGGACATTAAATGATTCAGGCAAACTCGGTTCAAGCACATCCTCACCTTTAACGATTGCTTCGTAAGCCCTGACCCTGCCATTTACGTCATCGGATTTAATGGTTAAAAATTCCTGCAAAGAATAGGCTGCACCATAACCCTCTAAAGCCCACACCTCCATCTCGCCAAGTCTCTGTCCACCGAATTGTGCCTTTCCACCTAAAGGTTGCTGTGTCACAAGAGAATATGGGCCAATAGAACGGGCATGTATTTTATCATCCACGAGATGATGGAGCTTGAGAAAATACATATAACCCACTGTTATTTTATGGTGAAAGGGCTCACCTGTTCTCCCATCATACAATGTGGTCTGGAAGGTATCAGGCATACCTGCCATTCTGAAAAGCTCTTTTATATCTTCTTCCTTAGCACCGTCAAAAACAGGAACAGAGATATGTATACCTTCTCTTAATCTGTCTGCAAATTCTAATATTTCATCATCGTTGAGCCTGTCTATGAGGTTATCAATGTCTTTACTCTTGTATATGTTTTTTATCCTCTCTCTTATTATATCGGACGAAAGCATTTTTTTTCTATATTCATCTACCATTTCACCTATTTTTTTACCCAATTCTTTAGATGCCCATCCGAGATGTGTTTCTAATATCTGACCTGCATTCATTCTTGAGGGAACACCTAATGGGTTTAGCACAATATCCACAGGTGTGCCATCTTCCATAAATGGCATATCTTCTTCTGGAAGTATTACAGATACAATACCTTTATTCCCATGTCTTCCAGAAATCTTATCACCCACTGATATCTTTCTTTTCATTGCAATGTAGACCTTTATAGTCTTTATTACCCCTGGAGGAAGGTCATCACCTTTTTTTATCTTGTTTATCTTGTCTTCGTAATAGAGTCTTATTAATTCAATCTGGTTTTCTTTGCTATCAAATACTTTGGAGATTTTATTTTCCAGTTCCTCATCGCCTAAATCTAAATCCTGGAGTCTATCTATATCTATATTGTCTATTTTTTCTGCAGTAAATGTTTCACCTTTTTTTATTAGGTATTTGCCTTTTCTATCCTTTATATCTACAGGGGAATGTTTACCAACAAGGAGTTTTTTGATCTTTTCTCTTGTGCTTTCTATAATGATCCTTATCTGTTCTTCCTGGTCTTTTAAGACATTGGAGATTTCTATATCCTCTATTAATTTACTTCTATCATCTTTATCAATACCCCTTCTCGAAAGTACTTTCACATCTATAACAATACCTTCTATACCGTGAGGAACACGAAGCGATGTATCCTTTACATCCCCTGCCTTTTCACCAAAGATAGCCTGCAAAAGTTTTTCTTCAGGTGTTGCCTGTGTCTCACCTTTTGGGGTAACCTTACCTACAAGGATATCGCCTGGTTTTACTTTGGCACCTATCATTATTATCCCGCTGTCATCGAGATATTTTAGTGCCTCATCACCTATATTTGGTATATCCCTGGTAACCTCTTCTTTGCCGAGTTTTGTGTCTCGGACAACGCATTCGAGTTCTTCGATATGGATTGATGTTAATGCATCTTCCTTTACAAGCCTTTCATTTATAAGCACAGAGTCTTCGTAGTTATATCCTCTCCAGGGCATAAATGCCACAAACACGTTTTTTCCAAGTGCCAGTTCCCCCCTGTCAGTTGAAGGTCCATCAGCTAAGACATCGCCTTTTTTTACAAAATCACCTTCGTTTACAATTACACGCTGGTTTATGCATGTATCCTGGTTTGATCTTCTAAACTTCATCAGGTTGTGGATATCCAATTTTACAACAGTTTCATCTTGTTCTGTTTTTTCTTCATACTGGACTATAATCCTGTTAGCATCAACACTTTTTACTATACCATCGTGTTTTGCCACCACCGTTACCCTTGAATCCCTTCCTACAATCTCTTCCATACCCGTGCCTATTAGGGGCGCTTCTGGTTTTATAAGGGGAACTGCCTGTCTTTGCATGTTAGATCCCATGAGTGCCCTGTTTGCATCATCGTGCTCAAGAAAAGGTATGAGTGCTGCAGAAACGCTTACAAGCTGTTTAGGGGATACGTCCATATAATCTATCTGTTCGGGGCTTACAAGGAAGAAGTTACCACCTTTTTGTGCTGATATAAGGTCAGAAGCAAAGGTTCCGTCTTCATTTAGCGGTGCGTTTGCCTGGGCAATAAAATATTTTTCTTCTTCAAGGGCACTTAAATAATGCACTTCATCTGTTACTCTACTATTTACAACCTTCCTATAAGGTGCCTCTATAAAACCGAACTCATTTACCTTTGCATATGTGGAAAGTGAGGCGATTAAACCTATGTTGGGTCCTTCAGGGGTTTCAACAGGGCATATCCTGCCGTAATGGGTTGGGTGAACGTCTCTTACTTCAAATCCTGCCCTTTCCCTTGTAAGGCCTCCTGGACCAAGGGCACTTAACCTTCTTTTATGGGTGATCTCACTTAATGGGTTTGTCTGGTCCATAAATTGAGATAACTGACTGCTTGCAAAAAAGTCTTTTATAGCAGTAGTTACAGGTTTTGGATTTACAAGGTCATGGGGCATCAATGTCTCCATCTCAGGGAATGTGAGTTTTTCCTTTATGGCCCTTTCCATCCTGACAAGACCCATCCTGAACTGATTTTCCATGAGCTCTCCTACAGTTCTTACCCTTCTGTTTCCTAAATGGTCTATGTCATCGCCTGGTCCCCGTGAATCCTTTAGTTTTAACAGATGCTTAACGGTCTCAATAATGTCTTCTTTTCTTAAAACAGTATGATCAATGGGCACATCAATGCCCAGCCTGTGGTTTATCTTTAGCCTTCCCACCCTCGATAGGTCATACCTTTCAATACTGAAAAACATATTGTGTATTAATCCCTCTGCAAATTCTATTGTAGGTGGGTCACCAGGTCTTAATTTCCTGTATATCTCCAGCAATGCCTCTTCTTTTTTTGTTACCTTATCTATCAAAAGGGTATTTCTCAATGACGGGCTTACCTTGAGATTATCAATAAATAGTATATCAAAGCTTCTTATATTTTTTTTCTGGATAAGGGCAATATCTTCTTTTGTTAATTCCTTGTTTATAGGAATCAATATTTCTTGTGTCTCAGGGTCATATATATCTTCGGCAGTTACCTTGCCTACTAAGTCATCTTCATCTATGGGTATGGTAGTTATATTGTAAGCTGCCAGCTTTTTTATATCGGCCTTTGTAATTTTCTTGTGTTTTTTAACAATTAGCTTACCTGTTTCATCTACAATATCAGAGGGCGATTTCTGATCGATTAAAAGGGCAGGAGATAGTTCTTTTAAAAATCTATCCTTTTCTAAGATAACCTTTTCTTTATCGTAAAAATAATCGAGGATTTCTTTTTCATTATAACCCAAAGCCTTTAGAAAAAGTGTTACAGGTATTTTTTTCTTTTTATCTATTCTTACATATAATAATTCTTTATGGTCGAATTCAAAATCAAGCCATGAACCTCTATATGGGATAATCCTTGCAGTGTATACAGGAGTTCCGCCAATAGGGGACTTAGAGTCATCACGGTCAAAATATACCCCAGGTGATCTGTGGAGCTGACTTACTATAACCCTTTCAATGCCGTTTATGATAAATGTCCCCCTTTCTGTCATAAGGGGCATTTCACCGAAATATACATCCTGTTCTTTTACTGCTTTAATTGTTTTAGTTTTCGTTTCAGGGTCAACATCCCAAACGCAGAGCATTATCGTTACTTTCATAGGTGCAGCATATGTAGTGCCTCTAAAAATACATTCCTCTTCTGTATTTTTAGGCTCCCCTATCTCGTATTTTTTGAATTCCAGGGAGATCGTTTCATGGGCATCTTTTATGGGAAAAACACTTTTAAAAACTGCCTGAAGGCCGATATTCTCTCTATTCTCAGGAGCCACATTTTTTTGGAGGAACTTTTCATAAGAGTTTAGCTGGATTTCTATTAAATTTGGGATATCCAGAACCTCTTTAATTTTGCCATATTTTTTCCTGTAAATCTTGTTGTGGAATGTTTCCCTCATATATTTTACTCCTTATTTTTAAAAGGTTAAGGCCAGAAGGATTCAAATTTATTGATATGCCCCCTGACCTCTCAACCCTTTATTATTTTACTCTATTTTTATCTGTCCACTTACTTCTTCAAGCTGTTTTTTGATTTTCTCAGCCTCTTCTTTAGAGACGCCTTCTTTAACAGGTTTAGGCACACCTTCAACGAGGTCTTTTGCCTCTTTAAGTCCAAGGTTTGTTATTGCTCTTACAACCTTTATTACCTGGATCTTTTTATCCGCTTCATATCCTGTTAAAATAACATTGAATTCTGTCTTTTCTTCCTGAGGTACTGCCTCTTGAGCAGGTGCCTGTGCGGCTGGTCCTGCTGCTGCCATAACCGGCATAGCTGCCTGCACACCAAATCTTTCTTCAAGAGTTTTTATGAACTCAGAAAGTTCGAGCACTGTCATGTTTTCAATAAATTTTATAACATCTTCCTTTGTTATACTCATGCTAATTTCCTCCTTATTTTTTAAGCCTGTTGTTCTTTTTGGGTTTTTATTGCATTAAGTGTAAGCATAAGTTTGTTTATGTTGCCGTTTAAAACATAAACCAGCCTTTGGGGCATGCCTTTGATGAGCCCTATAAATTTGGCTATGAGCACATCCCTTGAGGGGAGTGTTGCAAGCTTAAGAATATCTGCAGGTGTTAGTATTTGATCTCCTAAAAAACCTGCCTTAAGCTTTAATTGAGGCACATCTTTTGAGACAGATGTAATGACCTTGGCTGCTGCCACAGGATCCTTGTAAACCCCGATTATTGCATTGGGACCGACAAAAAAATCCTTGATGGATTCTGCCTTTGTCCCTGCTGAGGCGATCCTTAAAAGGCTGTTCTTGACAACATTAAAGTCTACCCCTATGTTTCTCAATTCCTTCCTGAGCCTTGTTATCTGGGCCACATTCATACCTGAATATTCGGCGAGAAACATGGAATTCATCTGTCTTAATTTTTCCGAGAGCACTGCAACTACCTTTTGCTTTTTCGCTCTTTCCAACTTTTTCATCCCTCCTTTCTTTTATATTTAAAGTCAGAGAGACGAAATACAAAAGTCTCGGTAGGCCGTGTAAACGTTTAATACCTTATCCATAATTCATAAGGTAACCTACTTTCTCTGACTTACATGCTATTTAGTTAAATTCTTGACATAGGATGGATCAATTTTTATACCAGGGCTCATAGTTGTGCTTATGGCTAATCCTTTAATATATGTCCCTTTACTTGCAGCTGGTTTGAGTCTTATAACAGTTTCAATAAGCGCGTTTATATTTTCAAGAAGCTTCTCTTTACCAAAGCTTACCTTTCCGACAGGGGCATGGAGATTTCCGGCCTTATCAACTCTAAACTCCACACGACCTGCCTTCATTTCCTTCACTGTTTTTGCCACATCGAACGTGACTGTTCCCACTTTGGGATTCGGCATCAATCCCCTGGGACCTAAAATTTTACCCAATTTACTTACAGCACCCATCATATCAGGAGTTGATATTGCTTTATCGAAATCAAGCCATCCTTTTTGAATCTTTTCTATTAAATCTTCTGCACCTACATAATCGGCCCCTGCCTCTTGGGCCTCTTTTTCTTTTTGCCCTTTTGCAAAAACGAGCACCTTAACCTGTTTTCCCAATCCGTTTGGAAGGGCAACACTTCCCCTTACGACCTGATCTGCATGTCTTGGGTCAACACCTAATTTCAAGGCAAGTTCAACTGTTTCATCAAATTTTGCATAACTTATCTGGGGTAATAGATCAAGTGCCTCATCAAGGGTATAACGCTTTTCTCTATCTATTTTACTTAATGCTTCAGAATATTTTTTTGACTTTTTTGCCATCTTCAACTCCTTATTTTTAACAAATCATCATGGAATTTTTTTATAATTTTCCTGTAAAGTTAACCCTCTACAACCTCTAAACCCATGCTTTTGGCCGAGCCTTTTATTATATTTATAGCTCCTTCTAAATCTTTTGCATTTAAATCGGGCATCTTTAACTGTGCAATCTCTTTAATTGCCGATAAAGGTATTGTACCTACTGTTTCTTTTTTAGGATTATTTGCACCCTTTGCAAGTTTTGCCGCCTTCTTTAAAAGAAAAGTTGTAGGCGGGGTTTTGGTTATAAAAGTAAATGTTCTGTCAGAATAAATGGTTATCAGGACAGGTATTATTGTCCCTTCCTGACCTTTTGTCCTTTCATTAAAGGCCTTACAAAATTCCATTATATTAACACCGTGCTGACCAAGGGCAGGTCCTACTGGCGGTGAAGGGGTTGCCTGTCCTGCCTGAAGTTGCAATTTAACCATTGCTACGACCTTTTTTGCCATCTCTTAACTCCTTTATATTTTTTCAATATCCAGTATTTCTACTTCCACAGGTGTTGTTCTCCCAAAGATGTTAAGCAGAACCTTGACTTTGCCTTTTTCGGGTTTTATCTCCTCCACAGTGCCTGTAAAGTTGGTAAACGCACCTTTTGTTACTTTAATTGAATCACCTTTTTCGAATTTTATTTTAGGCTTTATCTTACCTTTGCCTTCCTGTATGGCAGACATAATTTCTTTTACCTGTTCTTCAGGAAGTGGTGGAGGATTCATTTTATCATAGCCTACAAAACCCGTTACCTTTGGGGTATTTTTTACAAAGTACCATGTATCGTTATTCATGACCATATTTACGATAATGTAACCCGGGAATATCGTCCTTTGGGACTTTTTAGGTTGTCCTTTGACCTTTTCAATTACCACTTCAGAGGGCACAAGAATTTCACCAAAGTATTTTTCCAGACCACTGTTTTTTATATTTTCCAAAATGGTCTCCTTTACCTTCTGTTCATACCCTGAATATGTATGAACTACATACCATTTTTTTTCCAAAGATTTTTCAGTTTTTTCAGTTTTCTCCATATCCAAACATTCAACAACTTTTAATTTGTTATTTTAAAAACGCCTGTATAATTTTTGCCAGGCCTATATCGACTATCCCAAGAAAAATGGCCGAAATGACAACAGTAATCAGTACAATATAGGTTCCTTTTACAGTATCTTTTTTTGAAGGCCAGGTGATCCTTTTTCCTTCTAAAAAAACCTCAACAAAATATTTTTTTATGCCTTCGAATTTACCTTTTAAATCCATATTTATCACCAAATATTAACAGGCCAGGAGGGATTCGAACCCCCAACACCCGGATTTGGAGTCCGGTGCTCTATCCGTTAGAGCTACTGGCCTTTTATTTTGTTTCCTTATGAGTAGTATGTTTCTTACAAAATTTACAGTATTTTTTTATCTCAAGCCTTTCCGGTGTCTTTTGCTTATTCTTTGTCGTTGTATAATTCCTGTTTTTGCATTCGGAACATGCTAATATTACAAGTTGCCTCATCTTCCATCCCCTTCTACTCTATAATCTCTGTTACAACACCTGCACCTACTGTCTTACCACCTTCCCTTATGGCAAAGCGGAGTTCTTTTTCAAGGGCAATGGGTGATACGAGTTCTAT
>Ga0272448_1001794_pt1 | contig 28226 bp, 19 predicted proteins | sample YNPCB0191_FD_202220 | JGI IMG/M metagenome (GOLD analysis project Ga0272448, IMG submission 202220) | Hot spring sediment microbial communities from Yellowstone National Park, WY, United States - YNP-CB-019-1 | ecosystem: Environmental > Aquatic > Thermal springs > Hot (42-90C) > Sediment... | reverse complement strand
TGAGTACGCCAGCGAATTCAGATACCGCCGGACCCTCTTCCTGCCCGGGGATCTGGCTATTTTTATCTCCCAATCGGGTGAGACGGCCGATACGCTGGCCGCGCTCAAAGAGGTCCGCTCCCGCGGGGTTAAAACGCTGGCCATCTGCAACGTTATGGATTCATCCATTGCCCGGGCGGCTGAACATGTCATCTATACCAGAGCCGGTCTGGAAATTGGTGTGGCTTCCACCAAAGCTTTTATTGCCCAGGTGGAAGTGTTGCTCCTTCTGGCCCTTTATCTGGCTGCGGAGAAAGGCTGTCTGGCGGAGAATGAGCTTAAAGCTTACCTCGACCAGATTTATCAGATTCCAAAGCTCATTGAAAAGCAGTTGGAAGCCGAAGAGGTCATTAAGCAACTGGCATCCCGTTTTGTCCATGCGCATGATTTTATTTATATGGGCCGCGGCATCAATTATCCTGTGGCTCTGGAGGGCGCGCTAAAGTTGAAAGAAATTTCATATATCCATGCTGAAGGTTATCCCGCTGGCGAGATGAAGCATGGGCCCATTGCTCTCATTGATGAACAGGTGCCGGTTATGGCTCTGGCCAACCGAGGCAGCCAGCTCAAAAAAATTATCTCCAATCTGCTCGAAGCTAAGTCCCGCGGCGGAACTATCGTCGGCCTTATCAGCAGGGGAGACAGCGAGACTGCAGCCCTGCTCGATTATGCCCTGGAAGTTGAAGATGTGGGCGAATACTTTCAACCTTTCGTCAACACCGTCCCGCTTCAGCTTTTTGCCTACTTTGTAGCCGACCTGAAGGGCACTGATGTTGACCAGCCCCGCAACCTGGCCAAAAGCGTCACTGTCGAATGAACCAAAATTTTTTCTTGACAGCCTGCCCATATGTATTTATATTCTGAAAAAAGTCTATAAATATCCGGGAAATTTTAGGAATCGGCAATAAATTAATGAATGCTGACCGGGCAGAAAGGTTGGAAAAGAAGGGCGAAAAGAAAAAGAGTTGTTTTCATACCTTTTATTTGCCAGTTTTCATTTCACCCGTGCCGTTTTCACCGCCTCCAGCGCCTCCACCATCCCCACCAATTATTCCATCTTCGCCGTCTTCCCCTCGCTGCGCTCAGCCTCATTCCCCACTCCGGCTCCCGCGTCACTCCGCCGCACCTCTATTTTCAAGCTTTTTTCTCCATTTTCTCTCCTTTATCCTTTTTATCTTTTCTATCGTTTTTCCCCTCTTCTGCCCGCCGTCCCACGCCGTTCCTCTTAACCCGCCTCTTCATCCGCATCTTTTTTTCCGCAACATCTCCATAGAAAAAGGCCTTTCTCAGAATTCAATTCTTTCCATCGCCCGTGACCAGTTCGGGTTTCTCTGGTTTGGCACTGAATCCGGTCTTAACAAGTTTGACGGCTACGGCTTCACCGTTTATGTTCCGTTAGAATCGAATCCAAGTTCTCTCTCTAATTCCTGGATAAATACGCTGCTTGTAGACCGCTACGGCGACATCTGGGTGGGCACCGAAAACGGCTTGAACCGCTACGTTTACTCTCGCGACCGGTTTGAGCGCTACCTGCCCGACCCGGCCGACCCGGCCTCAATTTCTTCCTCCAGAATATTCTGCCTTTTTGAGGATCGCCAGGGCAGGTTATGGGTTGGTACTGACCGGGGATTAAACCTTTTTGACCGCAACAGCCGGAAATTCATCGTTTATCGCCATGACCCCGCCCACCCCGAGCGCTCTCTCAGCAACGATAACATCAGGGCTATTGCCCAGGACAGCGCAGGTTTAATCTGGGTAGGCACGGTAGGCGGCGGTCTGAACATCCTGGACCCGGAAACCGGCCGCATCACCCAGCTCAGAGCCAGTGGCTTTCCCGCAGATAAAAATAAAATTGGTCCGATTTCTCTTTCAGTTTCAGCGCCAGGTTCCACCCCCTCTTCCACTTCCGGTTCTGCCTCACCCGCGCCCCCAAACCCCGGCCGCTCCCAAAATTCAAAAGCCCGCATTACCACCCGGCTTCCCGACGATTACATCTACGCTATGATCATAGAACCCCACACCACCCCTGACTTGCCCCCCAACCACAGCTCCAGCCAGCATCTTGAACAAAACCCCGGCACCGACATTGTCTGGCTCGGCACAGCCTCTTCAGGTCTTGTCCGCTACGAGCCTGCCACCGGCCAATTCCGAAGCTATATCCCTAACGCTTCCGACCTGACTTCTATTAGCGACAATACAGTCAACTGTATTCTCAGGGACGAGGATGGCACTCTCTGGATAGGCACTGATGCCGGCGGTCTTAATCATTTTGACCCAGGCAGCGAGACTTTCGTTTCCTATAAAAATCAACCCGGCGACCCGGCCTCTCTGGCTGACAATCGCGTCCTTTCGCTGGCCCTCAGCCCGGAGCGAATCGTCTGGGTAGGAACTTACCGGGGAATAAGTCAGCTCAACCTTAACCGCCAGTATTTCAAGCGTTTTCTATCTAACCCGTATGAACAGGCCACCAGCTTACCCTCCCCGGCGGTCCGAGCTTTTTGTGACCATAGCTCTGGAGTACTGTACGTAGGAACAGATGGAGGTGGAATCACCGGATTTAGCCATCTAACCCGTCAGGTATTTCAACTCCGTCACAACCCGTCAGCCCCTTACTCTCCTGACCACCCAAGCAGCAACCAGGTTTTTTGCCTTTTAGAAGACCAAGATGGGTCGCTCTGGATAGGGACTTTAGGCGGAGGCCTTGATAACTACAACCCGGCTACCAGGAAATTCACCCACTACCGCCAGCAGCCTCGCCTCCCGGGCTCTCTCCCTGACGACAACATCCGCAGCCTTTACCTGGACCCGGCCGGCACACTCTGGGTTGGCACTGTTACTCGCGGCCTGGTCTATTTTGACCGCGCCACCAGACGCTTCGTCCGTCCCAGGGTTTCAAAAATTAATTATGTTTCGTCCAATTCTCCTGCTAATCCACCCGCCAATTCACCCGCCAATCCACCCGTAAATCCGCGCGCTAATTCTCCCGCCAATTCCCCAGCTAATTCTCCCAGCGACTCAGTTGCTAACTCTGCCTCCAATCTCCCCACCAGTTCTCCCGCCAGCTCCTCCTCCCATCTCCCTGCCAATCCAGCCGCCAATTCTCCCACTCCGCCTTCTTCTGCTCCTGACGCTTCCACCAACCCGTTGATTGTTGGCCGCATCTTTTCCATCAAAGGCGATTCCCGCGGCTATCTCTGGTTAGCCGCTTACGATACAGGTCTTCTGCGCTATAACCCGGCCTCGGGTGAACTTCTCGTCTTTACTCACGACCCGTTCAACCCGCACTCCCTTCCGACGAACTCCATCATTACCGTGTTTATTGACAGCCATGATAACGTCTGGGTGGGCACCAACGGCGGTGGTCTGTGTGCGCTTCGCCTGGGCCAGGACCAAAACCACCCGACCTTCACCCGCTACCTCCAATCCCAGGGCCTGCCCTCATCGGTCATCTATGGCATCCTTGAAGACGACGACGGTTACCTCTGGCTCAGCTCCAACCGGGGCCTTTCTCGCTTTGACCCCCGAACAGGCCAGTTCCGAAATTTTGACACCGCCGATGGCCTGCAAAGCTACGAATTTAACGGCAACGCTGCCTGCAAAGGTCATGATGGCCTCCTCTATTTTGGTGGGATAAATGGTTTCAATTCCTTTAATCCCGGCGAAATTTCCTTCAGCAAGTTTATGCCTCCTGTTTACCTGACAAATATTCTGGTCAATAACATCAAGCTCAGCCCCGGCCAGCCGGTTGACGGCCGTGTCATCCTTGAAAAATCCATCCATCACACGAGAGAAATAAGCCTTAACTGGAAGCACCGGGTGATTTCATTTGAGTTTGTCGCTCTGGACTACACCTGCCCTGAGAAAAATCAGTACGCCTACAAACTGGAAGGCTTTGACCCGGACTGGAACTACGTGGGCACGCGGCGGTTTGCTTCCTACAGCAACCTGCCGCCGGGCCATTACGCTTTGCGCCTTAAAGCCACAAACGCCGATGGGCTGTGGAATGACGCTGGAACCGCCATAAGCATCAGGGTCATCCCTCCCTTCTGGCGAACCACCTGGGCCTACCTGATTTATGTTCTGCTGGGCGCGGCGTTTGTTTACGGCATAATGCGTTTCCGGCTCAAACAAGCCAGACAGCGCGAGCGCGCGCTGCAGAAGCAGGTAGATGAGCGCACGGAAGATCTGCGTCTGGCAAACCTCAAGCTTCAGGAGCTGGCCACCACTGACGAGCTCACCGGTGTCGCCAATTACCGCCGTTTCCGTGATTTCCTTGATTATGAATGGCGCCGCGCCGCCCGCAACAAAAAGCCGGTCTCGCTGCTCCTGGCCGACCTTGATGATTTTAAGCAGTTCAACGACACGCTGGGTCACCAGGCTGGTGATGAATGCCTGCGCCGCGTGGCTCAGGCCATGGTCTCGGCCTGCCGTCGCCCGAGCGACCTCGTGTGCCGCTACGGTGGCGACGAGTTTGCAGTTGTCCTGGCTGAAACCAACCTGGCTGGCGCCGGTGTCGTGGCTGAAAAAATAAGGAGCAAAATTGAGCAATTGGTAATTGACGGCGTAACTGCTTCAAAGCCAAACGAGTTTTCTTTTTACGGAGAATCTAAAGTTGTGGCGCATGCCGAACTTAAAGATGATAAGACTCTTGAAACGAAAGAAACGAAAGATAAGAAGCATCCCCAGAACGGAGAACAGGCTAACGACAGGAATGCAACGAATTATTCTGCAGACGTTATGGCCCGCAGAATTACTGTTTGCATTGGCTGTGCATCGCTCAATCCGGCTGAAGGCGGCAACGTTGATGAACTAATTGCCCTGGCCGACCGTGCGCTTTACAAAGCCAAAAGCTCTGGCAAAAACAAAACTTGCCTCTAAATTTTTTTATTTTTCTGTAATTTAGACAAATATTGACTTTTTGTTAAAAATTTTTGCGAATAAATTCTTGACAAAGACAATCAATTTGAATATAAGTAAAAAACTGAAGCAGAAACACGTTGGTTAGCTAAGTAAAAAGCAAAAAGTGCTGATAAGAAAATCATAGAGCTGTTGAGGGGTGGTTTTCTTCATATAGTGTATAGTGAGCAAAGCTGAGTTTGATGGGACGTGCGATGGGACGTAGGAAGGACAAGGGGGAAGGAATTTTCCTCTCCCGGGAAAAAATAGAGCCCAAAAATTTAGTTTAATGGATTTAATGCGCTTTTCTGGGCGCGGTTTTGTTTTTAGCGGCTGCGTGCCTGCATCGGCGGTAGCCTGTTTTTGCCACTGCCCGCATCTATCGCAAAATCAATCATTTATAAATGTGGGCACAATCTATATTTCCATTTTTTCGCTGAGTTTTACGCCGATTTTTATGCCGGGTTTTTCGCTTCCCGAAGAGGGATGGAACCTAAAAGGGGACAGCAGTAAACGTCCCCGCAAGAAGGAGATTTAATGACCACAGTTTTCGCCATCAAAATCGTCGGGCTTTTCCTTGGTGTGGTGGCTCGCTCGCTCATCCCGTGGCTGCGTAAACTTCGCCAGGGCGAGGTCCAGGCTTTTGACCGCCGTTATATTTATTCGGCGCTGGCTACTTTTCTTTTAGGAATTATTCTGACACTCGTCCTTTTCCCGCAGTTTAAAAGCGAAGCCCTGAGCACGGCTGACTTTGAAACCTACTTTCGCCTCTTCTGTCTCGCCTTCGGCTTTGGCTTCGGCTGGAATGCCATCGTCCTTGAGGCGGGCCAGTGGGCCAACTGGTTCCTCAGCGAATGAAAACGGGGGACGTCCTAGGCGTTTCCTAACTTTATAGGGGAGGTTGAGAAAAATAGAGGGACACCTTGCCCCACCTGAAATTGGGGTTTGAGTATTGTGTCCCCCGTTTTTCCCGTTTTTCAATACCCAAGATGAAAATACAGAAATATGAGATTTATCTTAGGCCGCTTGATGACTACAGGTGTCCTGATTGTGGCGAAAGGGTAGAGCGGCGGCGACGACATCTGTGGCAGAGGGCTGTTTCATTTGCTCTGCCGCTTCGCAACTACCAGTGCACCCGCTGCTATCATCGCTTCTTTGCTTTTTCGCCGCTCTGGAAGCAGATGAAACCTGCAGAAAAAATCCTCCGCGTCCTGGCTACTGGTGTCGTCCTTCTTGCCAGCACCTATATCATCCTGCGAATTATTTTCGCCCTCTTCTCCACGATCATGACCTGAAAAATGAAAGATTGGTGGCTTCAAAAAATTAAAAATTGGTGGTGCGCTACAAATTTCCTGATATTTTCAAATTTTCCGCTGTTAGCTATTTGCTGCTGGCTATCTGATGTGCCTGTCTCATTTTATGGCCGACCGAGCGCAAGCTCTGGCAATAAATTAAAAGGAAAGGGGAATTAATTTAATGCCATCAAACCAAAAATCAAGGCAAAACGAGGACTTAAACTGGGACCAGACCATCTCCACTGAAGGTCGCCCGATTCAGCCCAAGGCGGGTGCCCGGGGCATGGGCTGGCTGCCGGACCGCCCGGACTTCCGCGATTACCACGAAGCCACCGACGCCATCCGCGAGATGCTGGACGTCGGAGAAATGGTTAAGCGGGAGCTGTCCAAAAATCACAGAGACTCAATTAACTCCATCAGCCTGCCCAGCGTGCCGCCTCTCAGCCGCCGCGTTAAAGCCGACTCCCTCCCGACCTCCGTTGACCTCCGCGACTACTGCTCGCCCGTAGAAGACCAGGGTCAGCTCGGCTCGTGCACAGCTCACGCCGGCGTCGGCCTCATTGAGTACTACGAGCGCCGCGCCTTCGGCCGCCACCTGGATGCCTCGCGCCTCTTCCTCTACAAAGCTACCCGCAACCTGATGAAGATGCGCGGCGACACCGGTGCCTACCTCCGGACGACCATGGGCGCCATGGTGCTTTTCGGTGTTCCGCCCGAATCCTACTGGCCCTACACCGACGACCCCTCCGCCTTTGACCGCGAGCCTACCGCCTTCTGCTACGCCTTCGCCCAGAACTTTCAGACCATAAAGTACTTCCGCCACGACCCGCCAGCATCCGCCCCCGATGCCGTCCTCCACAGCCTCAAGACCTACCTCTCGCGCGGCTTTCCCTTCATCTTCGGCTTTTCCGTCTACAACTCCATTGAGCAGGCTGAAACCACCGGCCGCATCCCGTTCCCGTCCCAGCGCGAGCGCCTGGAAGGTGGGCATGCCATTATGGCCGTCGGTTACGACGACTCTCTCGAAATCACCAACAAATTCGGCGGCGTCAAAACCAAAGGCGCCCTGCTCATCCGCAACTCCTGGGGCACCTCCTGGGGCGAGCGCGGCTACGGCTGGCTGCCCTACGACTACGTCCTCCGCGGCCTGGCCAAAGACTTCTGGTCCATCCTCAAGAAGGAATGGGTGGACACCGGCGCCTTCGCCGAGTAGCTTTTAAGTTTTTGCCTTTTGCCCGGAGAGCGGCGGATCGCAAATTGTGATTGGATAAGAGGTGTGATAGGATAATCAGCACGATGTAAAACGCAAGGTAGATGATATAAAAGGCAAGGGGATGGCACAGCAAGATGGCACAGCAAGCAAGATAGATAGAACGGGGAAAAAGGCAAAGGAAGATTAGCAATATGGAGCGCAAGGAAAATCGGGAAAAATAGGAAATATATAAGGTGTCCCCGATTTCTTTCTTCCCCTCGGGGAAAATTGGGGAATGTGTAGGACGTCCCCCGTTTTATAAAGGAGCAAAAATGAACATAGCAGTAATTGGACTCGGATATGTGGGCTTGCCGCTCGCCCTCCAGTTTGCTCGGGCCGGCGCCACCGTCATCGGCCTGGACATTGACCCGGCCAAAGTCTCATCCCTCAACTCCGGCCGAAGCTACATCAAGCACATCTCAGACGCCGACATCGCCTCCGCCCTGGCCACCTCCCGCTTCTCCGCTTCCACCGACTTTTCGCTTATCCGCACCGCCCCCGCTCACGCCGTCATCATCTGCGTCCCGACCCCGCTCACCAAACAGCGCGAGCCCGACATCTCCTACATCCTGGAAACCGGCCGGGCCATCGCTCCACACCTTGTCCCCGGCACCGTCGTCGTCCTTGAATCTACCACTTTCCCCGGCACTACCGACGAATACCTGCGCCCCGTCCTGGAGCAGGGCTCGGGCCTGGTGGCTGGCCGCGATTTCCACCTGGCTTTTTCCCCCGAGCGCGAAGACCCTGGCAATCCTCAAAGCCGCGTGTCCGACGTCCCCAAAGTCATCGGCGGCCTCACCCCGCTCTGCCTCCAGAAAGCCATGGAAGTCTACCGCCTGGCCGTCAAAACCCTCGTCCCTGTCTCCTCCTGCCGCACAGCCGAGGCGGTCAAGCTCCTGGAAAACATCTTCCGCTCGGTTAACATCGCCCTGGTCAACGAGCTCAAGATGGTCTACTCGGCTATGGGCATAGACATCTGGGAAGTCATTGAGGCGGCCAAAACCAAGCCCTTTGGCTTTATGCCGTTCTACCCTGGTCCCGGGCTCGGTGGCCACTGCATCCCCATTGACCCGTTCTACCTCACCTGGAAAGCCCGCGAATACGGACAGACGACCCGCTTCATTGAGCTGGCCGGCGAAATCAACCGCCGCATGCCCGAATACGTCGTTGACCGCACCATAGAAGCCCTCAACCACCACGGCAAACCGCTCAAAGGCAGCAAAATCCTGGTCATCGGCCTGGCTTACAAAGCCGACGTGGATGACGAGCGCGAGTCGCCCTCCTACTACCTGATGGACCTGCTGGCTAAATACGGTGCCGAGGTTTCTTACTACGACCCCTACATCCCGGTGATTAAGCCAACCCGCGAGCATTCCCACTGGGCGGGCACCAGATCCGTCACCTGGGATGAGCCAACCATCTCCAGCTTTGATGCCTGCATCATCTCCACCGCCCACAAGGTGATTAACTGGGAAGAGCTGGCTAAGTGGAGTAGGTGCATAGTTGATACGAGGAATGCGATGGCGGGGGTTAAAACCGCCCCGCAGCAGGTGTGGAAGGCATAAATTAATGATATCTAAGGGCAAAAAATAAACAAATTAAAAAAAACAAAAAAGTTTTTTAATGACTCTTAAAATTAATTCAAGAGAATATTGGGAAAATCGTTTTAGATCCCTCGATTGGAGAATTAGAGGAGGAGAAAAACAATCATTTATTCATGCAAAAAAATATATACGATTTATTAACATACCTAAATATTTCGATGGCACCATTTGTGACTTCGGTTGTGCCGAAGGAGATGCATTTATCGTATATAAAAAATTTTTCCCCAAAGCAAAACTGATAGGTATTGATTTTTCTGAAACCGCTATAAAGTTCGCAAAAATAAAATATGGTAAATTAGGGGAATTTGTTGTAGGAGATGCAACTGTAGTTCCAAAATGCGATATTATAATTTGTTCACACATATTTGAACATATTGAAAATGAAGATGTTTTGTTTGAAACACTTGTGAATAAATGCCAAAAGCTTTTTATAATTGTCCCTTATAAAGAAAATTTCGGATTTGAAGAACATTTAAGGACTTATGATGAACATCATTATGATAAATATAAACCCATCAGTATTAATATATGTGGCGCAGGCTTCAGTATGAGCGGGCTTGAATTGATTTTAAATGTTTATATAAAAAATATTTTTAGGCCTTTTTTGGGCAAAAAGATTATAAAAGAGCCGAAACAGATAATTTATGAATTTATTGGATGAGCTAAATAATTCAGGTGTATATTTTATGTATTCGCAAATTATTAAAGTAATTACAGTTTTCGGAACTCGCCCTGAAGCCATCAAGATGGCTCCTGTGATCAGAGAACTGAAGAAATATCCCGATCAAGTTGAATGCAAGGTTTGCGTTACTGCCCAGCACCGGGAAATGTTAGATCAAGTCTTACGGCTGTTTAATATTGAGCCCGATTATGACCTTAAAATTATGGAAAATAACCAGACCCCCACCCAAGTAGCTTCTGCAGTCCTCGCCCGGCTCGAACCAATATTAAAAGAAGAAAAACCAGACTGGGTGCTGGTTCAAGGAGACACAACTACAGTAGCAGCGGCCTCTTTGGCAGCCTTTTATGCTCGAGCTAAAGTGGGTCATGTTGAAGCTGGACTGCGCACTTATGATAAATGGCAGCCGTTTCCTGAAGAAATAAATAGAAAAATTGCTGGTGTAATTGCCGACCTTCATTTTGCCCCTACAGAAAGATCGTGTCAGAATTTACAAAAGGAAGGCGTTCCAAGAGAAAATATTGTGATTACAGGCAACCCCGTAATTGATGCGCTTTATTGGGCAGCTTCTATGCCCTTGGATGCTGAAACATTAAGATTATTTGAATTAATTGGTATCAATTCTTCAGATGACTACAGTGAAAACGATATTCAAAAATCTCCGAACAATTCATTAAGATTAATCCTGGTAACTGCTCATCGGAGAGAAAATTTTGGCCAACCCTTAGAAAATATTTGCCTCGCCCTGCGCGATATTGCCAAAAAATATTCTGGAAAGGTAAAAATATTTTATCCTGTTCATCTTAATCCGAATGTTTGGAATCATGTTCATAATCTTTTAGGGGATGTTCCAGAAATAATATTGACGCCGCCTATTGAATATTTGCCTTTAGTACACATATTGAAGCGTTCTTATCTTGTTCTTACTGATTCGGGTGGAATCCAGGAAGAAGCTCCAGCCTTTGGGAAGCCAGTTCTTGTCCTTCGAAATGTAACAGAGCGTCCCGAAGCTGTTGAGGCCGGAACTGTTAAAGTAATTGGGACTGATAGAGAAAAAGTGGTTTATGAAATAACAAAACTTTTTGAGGATGAAATTCAATACCAAAAAATGTCAAGGGCCTTAAATCCTTATGGAGATGGACGTTCATCAGAAGTGATCGTTAGCGCTTTGATTGGCATGCCCTATAAGGAATGGAATTATAATATTTAAGGTAATTGCAAAATAGCCGATGGTTTTATCGTTTCATAGGTCTTCTCCTTTAAACAAGAAAGGCGATTTTTATCTAATTATAATATTGATGTCTATCTTTATCATGCTGATATCCCCAATTATTTTTGATAAAGCAACTTCGACAATAATATGTTTTTTAACAATATTAATTATCACCCTTTTTATTTACTATACAATCATGATTGGAAAAGATATCTTTTTAAGCTATGCTTTTTTCCCATATTTAGTCCTGTTGATTCAAACTACTATATATCCAGCATTTGTCCTATTATTTGGAAAACAAAGACTTTACTTATTTGATAATTATTCACCTGATTATATCCCAGCTATTTTCATTTGGGCATTATCTGTTCTGGGATTTGGGCTCGGAATAATAAAAAGGAAAAATAAGCCGAGATTGGAAAATAGAATATCACCTGATTACAATATAGATCGGTTTTCTGGTTATCTTGATATAAAATTCCAAGAATTGATTATGGTATCAATGCCGTTGATATTAATTAGTATTTTATCTTCATATATAATATTCAAGAGCTATGGGCTTGATCTAAGAAATGATTTTATTAATATTGGGATATTTTCTTCAGATTCAATAAGACGCAATCGCGGTCTTGGTCCGTTAATGCTTTTTGAGAAATGGTCTTATGTTGCGGTGGCATATGTGGGTTGGGTAGCTTTTTTTTCAAAAAATAATAGAGGTTTAAAATTATTGCTCGGAATTTTCTATTCAATATTAGGTAGCATTTTATCTATTATAAATGCAAGGCGCGGGAATTTATTCTATCATTTATTACTATTGTTTCTGCCGTTAGGATTGCAATATTTTATGCGAAGAAAGAAACTAATCTATATGATTCCGATTATGCTAGTCTTTATGATATTTATTGATTCGTTTACTGCCGAAATGCGGCGAATATATTATAACAGTGGCCATCTTATTCCAAATGAAGCTGCAAACGCGGTATTTAATCAAGAATATGCTCCATTAAGCTATGACCACTTAGAACTGAGTGCTGCTCTTTGGCAACAAATTAAAAATGGGACCTTTAAGCCAATGGAAGGCCAAACTTTTCTTGCCGCTCTTTTAAATTGGGTGCCAAGGCGGCTATGGAGAAATAAATTATGGACCGGAGGAACTTATTTTTCTGTTGCAATGGGCGGCGCATATTATTTTGATGATACAGGCATATCATCTGGAATTACAACAGGTCTTATAGTGGAGACAATGATGAATTTCGGCAAGTTAGCAATTATATTTTTACCGATAATAATGTTTTATGTTAGTTATATTTTATCAGGTTTTAATTGGTTCAAATATGCAAAAAGAAAAAATAATATTATTGCTTTAACTTGCTTTTCTCTATTTTATTTTTTTTCTATGGATCTATTTTCTGATGATCTTGGAAGTTTTGTTAATAAAATTATTACGAATTTATCTGGTATAATGTTTATTACTCTAATAAGTAAATTATATGAATTAAGTTATAGAAAAATATAAAAATAATTCAAGCATAATAAGGATAAAAAATGAATATTGCCTTTGTGATAAAAGACAATTATCAAAATTGTCCACCTCTCGTTAGGCTTTTATGGAGGTTATCTGATAATGGACATAAGGTAGATATATTTTGCGTAGGAAAACATTTATCATTTAAAGAAATTAATAAAAATATAAAAATAATATGCGTTCCAGAAGCCAAAGGCATTGCGACCAAATTTCGGCCATTATTGGAAATACCCAGGCTAAAAAAGGCATTGATAAAATTGGACCATGCCGTTGATATCTGTATTGCTTTTGATCCATATGCGCTAGAAGCAGTAAGACAAAGCAGGACGTATAAAAAGATACCTGTAATTTATTATAGCTTAGAACTTTGGGATGAGTTTAGATTTTGGCCTCAGAGATTATTTGAAACCGTGGGCCATAAAATATTAAAGGGAATAATATCACCACAAGAAACCAGGTTGGCTTATTTGAAAAAAAAGTTTAATCTTAAGATTCAAAGCATGATTTTCCCGAATACAACATATGATTACTTCGAAGAATTAGATGAAGATCAAAGAACATTAAGGAATCAGTTGAAATATTTTGTATATATAGGAGGATTACAAAAGGGACGTGCTATACCCCAATTGCTGGAAGTTTTTGGTAACCGAATACCCCATAGTCACTTAATAATTTATGGTAAAGGGACAAAAAGATTTAATAAAAGGATAAAATATTTAATCAACTCTTTGAAATATAAAGATAATATCAGGATAAACGAATTTTTAACATATCCGAATCATTATAAAAAGATAAGATATATGTATGTTGGAATAATGTTATATGAAAACATATCCCTCAATTATCGTTATTGCGCGCCGAATAAATTATATGAATATAGTATGATGGGTATTCCGATCTTGTCTTCTAATCAGCCCCATTTGAAGAATTGCATAGAAAAATACGGGATGGGCATTTGCGTTGATCCGAACGATGTCAATGAAATAGAACAGGGAGTTAGAATGTTTATTGATAAAACTGATATTGATGTTATGAGCAATAATGCGCGAAAATGGTTTATAAAAAATGGAAGTTATGATATCTTTTTCGCAAAATTTCTCCAGTTTTGTGAATCAATTATTTAAAATGCGTTTACCAAAAAATATAATTGATAAAATTGGGAAAATATTTATAACGGGTTTAGGATATGTTATAACAGTTATCAATACATCTTTATATACAAAATATATAACTTATTATCAAAAAAGCTATTGTACAGCGAAGTTCATAATTTGCCATAGGCGGAAGGCCATCGTAAACTCTCTTGGACAGCAAAATCGAATGAGATGAGATATTTTACTACGATGGCCAAGGCTCAAGGCGATCTTAGAGAAAGTGATATTAGGTTTTCTCACGGCGTAGGATCCGGTTCAGGCTATGCTGGAGTGGGGGGCAGCAGATTATCATGATCGAAGCGTCCCGGTAATCATGGTTGACGCCCATTACGACAAGGTTCGGGTTGAGGACCGAGTTATGACGCTGGCGCTGATGATCGCCCACGGCGTCAAAAGCGACGTGATCAGGGAGATCCTGGCCTTGGAGCCCATGTTCGACGAACCGGAGGACTCCTAGGGGGCATTTTTCCAGAAGCTGAAAAAAAACGGGGCCTGCGGCGGGCAGCCGCAGAGCGGGTGCAGGAATACAGCGAGTGTTTTACGGAGTCTAAGCCCTGTCTCGAGGAAGGTCTTGAGAAATCGCTCCAGTTCTATGCTTTTCCCTAGATCGATCTCAAGTAAATCTACTCAACAAACATGTGTGATCGAAGGATCCGAGAGGTATGGCGCTGCAATCGTGTGGTTGGAATTTTATCCTCCATCGGCTCTTGGGTCCGATTGGAGATCTTTTATCTCCTAGAGTACTCAGAAGATGGGCCTACCGATCGGAGCTATGTCAAATTGGAGGAGGTCCAAGAAGCCCTGGCACCCGTCCGGACCTTCTTGACAACTAAGACAGCAGGTCTAAGAGAGAATATATGGCCTCAAAATTGCGAACTCAACTTGACACGGCCTAATCTTGTTAAGAGCAAAGGGTCATTTAGTGACAGCTAATAAATAAATTAGCTTTGTGAAGCCAGTTCATATATGAAAACATGCTGTTATATTTATTAGAAGCGTTATTTTGCCTGGCTTTGAGATTGGATATGGTGCTATTATTGGAGTAGAACTAATATTAAGAAGAACAATATAATCATATACCTAATTTGGGTAATTTATAGAAAGATAGGTAATTCAGATAGTAGTTGAAGCTGCCGTGATATTAAAATGAATTAAACTAGTAATTTGCTTGATATGAAGGTATTAGCAATCAATCACGGAGATGGTTCAAATCCTCAATTCAAAAAAATTATAAAAACGTTAATAAAAGAAGGTATAAACGTCTCGGCTTTTGCATGGGATAGGCTAAATAAATACGATAAATATGCCATAATTGATGGAATTAATTTCCATTTTATTTTAAGGGGCGGGGGTTATAGAAATTGGCTCCTAATATTTTGGTATCCTTTATGGATGATAGTTTTATTTTTAAAATTAATTTTTATTAAAGTAGATTTAATATATGCTTCTAATTTTGAAACAGCTTTTCCAGCTGCAATAGCGGGCCTATTTAATAAGATACCATTCTTATACCATGTCCATGATAATTTATGTTTAACTTATAAGATACCTTTAATCACAGATGGCATTTTTAGAATATTTGATAAATGGGTTTTAAAAAGAGCTAGTGCTATAATCTATCCTGATGAGTGTAGAATTGAAAAACATAGTTTGGCATATAGAAATAAAATAATTATCCTTCCAAATGTTCAATCGATTTCTATAACTCCATATGAATTCTATTGTAAAGATTTAAAACCTATTTATGATATTTATGTAAACGGAACAATATGGAGAACCCGCGGTATAATAAACTTACTAAGGGCGGCAGACAAAGTGCCCAGATGTAGCATATTGATGGCTGGCAATATTCCAGAGAAAAAAGTAATGCATTTAGTTCGGAATAACAAAAAAGTTCTATATTTAGGTAATATTGATCATAGAGAGGCATTAAAGTATTATCTATATTCAAGGGCGATATTTGCTTTTTATGATCCCTCTATTGAAATTAATAGATTCGCTTGTCCGATGAAGCTTTATGAAGCTATGATGATGGCAAAACCAATATTTATTAATTCTGAGACATCTGTATCAAAAATGGTTGAAGATTGGGGAATTGGGTATTCTTGTAGATATAATGATATAGATAATATTGCCAATATTATAAAGGAAATTATGGAAAAGCCGGAAGAGGCGGATAAGAAGGGAGTCAAAGCAAGAAAAATATATGAAGAAAACTTTAAATGGGAAAATTATGAACCAATTCTCTTTAAGACAATAAATAAAATTATTGATAAGAAATAGATTTTATATAATTTTTTTAAAATAATAAGAGGGGTATGGATGCTAAAGAACTGTGTTATTTTAATTACGGGAGGAACTGGTACGTTTGGAAATGCGGCATTGAAGCGGTTCTTGAAGACCGATGTGGCACAGATTCGGATCTTTAGCCGGGATGAAAAGAAACAGGATGATATGAGGAATGAATATAGAGATCCAAGGATTAAATTCTATATCGGAGATGTCCGTTCGCTCGAATCTATAACGGCTGCCATGGAAGGAGTTGATTATGTTTTTCATGCGGCTGCGCTTAAGCAGGTGCCCTCTTGCGAATTTTATCCACTTGAAGCCATTAAAACTAATGCTTTGGGTGCTGATAATATTCTTACTGCAGCAATTGCTGCCTGGGTAAAAAAGGTTGTTGTCCTGAGCACCGATAAAGCTGTATATCCAATAAATGCTATGGGTATGTCAAAGGCTTTAATGGAAAAGATTATGATTGCAAAAGCCCGGTTATGCAATCCAGATAAAACAATATTATGCGGTACAAGGTACGGTAATGTTATGGCCTCCAGAGGCTCTGTGATTCCCCTATTTATCTCTCAAATTAAAGAAGGAAAGCCTATCACCATAACAGATCCTAATATGACTAGATTTATGATGACCATAGAAGATGCTATTGATCTGGTCTTATATGCCTTTGAAAATGCTCAACCGGGAGATATTTTCGTGCAGAAAGCTCCGGCTGCTACCATAGGTACTTTGGCTTCTGCTTTGAAAAAATTATTTAAAGCTGATAATCCTATAAAGATAATTGGCACGAGGCATGGCGAAAAATTATACGAGACCTTGCTAACAAGAGAGGAGATGGCCAAAGCTGAAGATTTAGGAAAATATTATCGCATACCAATGGATGATAGGGATCTGAATTATGGTTTATATTTTACTGAAGGGAAAGCAGAAGTTTCTTTGAAAGAGGACTATAATTCTCATAATACATATCGCTTAAGCGAAGAAGAACTTATTGAACTATTATTGAAAGTTGATTATGTGCGGAAAGAATTGAAAGACTGGAAACGGTAAAGATTAAGCTCAAATATGAAATCTATTCTCGTAACCGGAAGCCAGGGATTTATAGGGCAAAATCTTGTTCAGGCGTTGAATCGCCAGGTTAATTACCGCGTTTTTGAATTTGATATATATGATAATTTGAATTTTCTCGCACAGGCAATTAGGCAGGTAGACATAATATTTCATCTTGCCGGTATTAATCGTCCTGAAAAGTTAGAAGAATATGAATCAGGCAATGTGGGCTTTACAAAAAGGCTGGTGTCTATATTAGAAGATGCGAAAGTTAAGCCCGTTATGGTTTTTAGTTCATCAATTCAGGCAAGACTTGATAATCCATACGGCCAGAGCAAAAGACGAGCAGAAGAGTTACTTATAGATTGGGCTGAAAGATATGATGGGACGGTTGCCATATTTAGATTGCCCAATGTCTTTGGCAAATGGTGCAGACCGAACTATAATTCTGCCATCGCTACCTTCTGTCATAATATTGCCCGCGGTCTGGAAATAAACATAACAGACCCCGAGCGAGTTTTGGAACTTGTTTATATTGATGATGTGGTTAATACTTTCTTGAGTATGATAGAAAACCCGCCAGCAAGAGGTGCCGGCTTTTATGAAGTAGAGCCTGTTTTTAAGATAAAATTAGCCAAAGTAGTTGAATTAATTAGAAGCTTTAAGGATAGTAGGCAAAGCTTGGTATTGCCTGATTTTTTAGATCCGTTCATTAAACGGCTATATGCTACTTATCTTAGCTATTTGCCAGAAAATGAATTTTCTTATAGACCAGAAATTAAAATAGACAATCGTGGGCAATTAGCTGAAATTTTAAAATCACCGTACAGTGGCCAGATATTTATTTCGAGAACAAAGCCCGGAATTACAAGAGGAAATCATTATCATGATACAAAAACGGAGAAATTTATTGTAATAGATGGTGAGGCCATAATAAGGTTTCGGCATATTAAACGTGGGGATGTCATTGAATATAGAATTTCTGGAAACGTTTTACAGATAGTTGACATTCCCCCAGGATATACTCATTCTATAGAGAACATAGGAGATAAAGAACTCATTGTTCTTTTCTGGGCAAGCGAAATATTTGACCCTCAAAAGCCTGATACATATCCTTTAGAGGTAAAGAATGAAAAAAATTAAGGTAATGACGGTAGTTGGCACAAGGCCGGAAATCATCCGATTATCCCGCGTTATCGCGAAGCTAGACAAATATACAGAACACGTTCTGGTTCATACCGGGCAGAATTATGATTATGAATTGAATGATATCTTTTTTGAAGATTTAGAACTACGAAAGCCAGATTATTATCTTGAAGCGGCGGGGAAAACTGCCGCTGAAACAGTGGGGCTGGTAATAGCTAAGAGCGATGAGGTCATTGCCAGAGAAAAACCAGATGCTCTCTTGGTACTTGGGGATACTAATAGCTGCTTGGCTGCATATTCAGCAAAAAGGAGAAAAGTGCCCATATTCCACATGGAGGCTGGCAACCGCTGCTTTGATCAACGTGTTCCTGAGGAGATCAATAGGAAAATTGTGGATCATATAGCAGACATAAATTTGCCTTATAGCCAGATATCGAGGGAGTACCTATTAAAAGAAGGTTTCCCGGCCGACAGAATTATTAAGTCGGGAAGCCCCATGTATGAAGTGCTGTATTATTATATGCCGAAGATAAAATCTTCCAGGATTCTTGAACAATTAACTCTTAAAGAAGAAGATTATTACCTCGTAAGCTGCCATAGAGAAGAAAATGTGGATGAGCCTCTGCATTTTGAAAATTATGTAAATATGCTGAACGGACTTGCTGAGAATTTTAAAAAACGAATAATTGTTTCCACTCATCCACGAACCCGTAAAAGGATGGAAAATGAAGGAGTAAAACTAAACTCACTTGTAGAGCTATGTAAGCCCTTTGGCTTTACAGATTATGTAAGGCTGGAACTTGGAGCGATAGCCGTTTTATCAGATAGCGGCACTATAACTGAAGAATCCTCTATTCTAAATTTTCCTGCCTTGAACATACGAGAAGCTCATGAACGTCCTGAAGGAATGGAAGAAGGGGCGGTAATGATGGTCGGGTTCAATTTGCCGAGAATTATAAATGCTCTCTCTATTCTGATAGATCAAAAAAGAGAAGAAGAAAGAACTTTAAAAATCGTAAAAGATTATGATGTGCCAAATGTTTCTGATAAAGTAATAAGAATAATTATTGGCTATATTGATTATGTAAAACGAGTAGTCTGGCAGAAATAAGCATAATTCAGCAAAAGAGTTGTTATGCGGGGAAAACTTTGGGTTGTTTCAGAATTGTTTTATCCGGAGTTGGCATCTACTGGGTATATAATGACACAAATTGCCAAGGGCCTGGCCAAGTTTATGGATGTCAACGTGTTATGTGCTCAACCAACATATCATTCGCGAGGTGAGAAAAGAATAAAATATGAGGTAATAGAAGGTATAAAAATTAAAAGATGTTGGAGTACCACTTTTAATAAAGATAATTTAATTGGCCGAATAGCTAATTTGCTCACAATAAGTCTTTCGATTTTCATAAATTGTCTAATTAAATTAAAAAAGGACGATAAAGTATTGGTGGTTACCAATCCGCCATCGCTTCCATTTTTTGTTTCTATTGTATCCAAAATTAAAGGTGCTAATTGTTCGTTATTAGTTCATGATATTTACCCAGATCTTTTGGAAGCGGTAGGTAAAATGCAAAGAGGTCTATTGTTTTGTATTTTCAGAGAACTAAACAAGTTTATGTTGAAAAAAATGGAATTTGTTTTTGTTATCGGAAGAGATATGAAAAATAAGCTTATTAAAGATTATGGAATAGATGATAGGAAAATAATATTTGCTCCAAATTGGGCAGACGTAGATGATATCATACCGCTGCCAAAAGATGGAAATATTTTACTAAGGTCATATAGCTTGGAGGGTAAATTTATTGTTTTATATGCCGGCAATATCGGCTATCCAAATGATATTGAAACAATAGTATATGCAGCGAGAATATTAAAAGAAGATGACTCGGTTCATTTTATTTTTATAGGCTCTGGCACAAAAAAAAGAAAATTATTATCACTTATTAACCAGTTTCAACTAACTAATATAAGGGTTCTCCCGGTTATGCCAAGAGATAAACAGAATGAGTTTCTTAATGCCTGTGATGTTTGTTTAGTATCTTTAGTTAAATGGATGAAAGGTATATCTGTTCCAAGCAGAACATACAATATTATGGCTGCTGGGAAACCGATTATCGCCATATTAGAAAAAGGGACAGAAGTTGCCTACATAATAGATGAAGAAAAAATAGGCTGGATCGTTGAACCAGGAAATTATCAAAATTTAGCAGATATAATAATTGAGGCTAAGAAGAATAGGGAAAATACGTTATTAATGGGAGATAGGGCAAGAAAAACTGCTGAAAAAAAATATTCTTTTGAAAGAGTTCTACATATTTTTTGTAAGTATCTAATAGGGTTTGAATAAGTTAATCATGAGTGAGTCAGTATTAATAACAGGTGGAACAGGAGGGTTGGGCCCAGCCATAATAAAAGATTTGATTAAAGCTGGTTTTAAAATAAGAGTATTTGCGAAAGACTCTCCCAACCTTTATTTTAGAGAGGAATATAGAAATGTAGATTTTATAACGGGAAATATAATTGATACGAATATAACAAAAATTATAGATGACTGTGAAATAGTAATTCATATGGCTGCTTTGGCCCATATAAACAACCCCGGACCTGAGATAAGGGCCATGTATGAAAAAATAAATGTCGAAGGTACAAGCAAGATCATTAATGCTGCTATTCAAAGGAGGGTAAAAAGATTTATTTTTTTTAGTACTATTGGAGTATATGGGCCAACTGTTAATAATATTGCCGATGAAAGTTCACCACCTAATCCAAAATCTCCTTATGCTAAATCAAAATTAAAAGCAGAAAATATTGTTCTATCCGCCAAAGATGAAAAAGGCAACCCTATATCTACAGTTATAAGATTGGCAACTGTCTATGGCCCGAATGATAGGGGCAATTTTAGCAAGCTAGCAAGGATGATTTCTAAAGGTTTATTTATATCTATAGGAGATGGTTCAGCAAAAAAAACATTGATTTATGAAAATGATGTAGCCGGAGCTGTTAAAGAAATATTGAATAACAGTTTAACCATAAATAAAGTTTTTAATATTACTGATGGAGCTATTCATTCGGTGAGAGAAATTATAGTGGCTATAAACGAAGCATTAGGCAAAAAGCCTATGAATTTTTACCTGCCCGAAAAACCTCTAAGATGGGGATTGAGAATTTTTGAAAAAAGCACTAATATGCTCGGATTAAAATCTAAATTTGGGGAGTGGATTATAGATAAATATACTGAAGATATAGCTGTTTCTGGCGAAAAATTTATGAAAGAGACGGGTTTTAAGCCAAGATATGATTTAAAAACTGGCTGGCGAGAGACCGTGGAAATAATGAAAGCAAGAGGGCTTATATGATCAAACCAAATGATTCTATTTTGATAGTTGTGTCCCATCCAGATGATGAAGTCCTTGGAATGGGCGGAACGGGAGCGTTTCTGGCCAATAAAGGCATTAAGATTACAAGCTGCATCCTTAGTGCTAGCGCCGATGCAAGGAGGAATAAGCCTAGTTATGAAGAGCTACTTAAGGATATAAATAACGCCCAGAAGATTTTGGGATTTAAAGAACCCATATTGGGTGATTTCCCAAATATCAAATTTAATACAATAAGTCATATTGAACTCGTGGGTTTTATAGAGGAAGCTATAATAAAAACTGGAGCAAATATAATATTTACGCATCACCCGGGAGATTTAAATGATGATCATCGACAAACCTCACTTGCTTGCCAGGCTGCTTGCCGATTATTTCAGAGGAGAAAAGATGTTCCCCATTTAAAAGCACTGTACTTTTTTGAAGTTGCGTCTTCTACGGATTGGGCATTTCCTTCTTATTTTGATTGCTTTAGACCTGATACCTATTTTGAAATTGGAGATGCCCTTGAGATTAAAATAAAAGCATTGAAAGCCTACAGGGGAGTGCTAAGGGAATATCCGCATTCAAGGTCAGAGGAAAATGTAAGGGCCCTGGCGACTGTTAGAGGAGCGCAGGCAGGCCTTAAATACGCTGAAGCCTTTGAAACTGCTTTTAATATATTAGAAATTTCTTAAAATTAATTCGATTCGAAATGTATAGAGATCTCGGGAAAAGAATATTAGATATAATTATTTCTACTCTGGCTGTCACTCTAACCTTGCCTATAACTTTAATTACAGCAGCTGCGATATTTATTGAAGATGGTTCTCCAGTTTTTTTTAGGCAAAAAAGAGTAGGCAAAGATGGAAAAGAATTTGTTTTAATAAAATTCAGAAGTATGAAGACTTATGCAAAAAATTTGCCATCTTCTATGGCTAAAGATATGCCGCTGACCAGAGTAGGGAAAATAATAAGAAGATTAAATATTGATGAATTGCCACAGTTAATAAATGTAATAAAAGGGGAGATGTCAATTGTTGGGCCCAGGCCTTCTCTTCCTTCTCAATTTAAGCTGAATGAGATGAGGAGAGAAAATGGGTCAATTAGTTGTAAGCCGGGCATGACGGGGTTGGCCCAAATAAACGCTTATGATGGGATGCCAGAAGAAGAAAAGGCTAAATATGATGGTGAATATTATGAAAATCTATCTTTCTTTTTGGATATAAAAATAATTTTAAGAACTTTTTTATATTTTTTAAAACCTCCTCCAGTTTATTAAAGGAGTAAATATGAGATTCGGTTTTGTGACCTGTGTCAAGCTCGGGCTGGCTTGTATGGAAGAAATATATAAAATTGGTGGGAAATTAAATCTGGCTATCACACTCAAGGATGATTTAGCTCAAAAGAAATCCGGTAGAGTGTATATTGATGAATTCTGTGGCAAGAATATGATTCCATTGGTTAAAATAAAGCATATTAATGATGAGATTGCTATAAACGCAATAAAAGAGCATGAAATAGATTGGCTTTTCATAATCGGATGGTCTCAGATTGCTGGCCCAGAAGTTTTAAAAGCCCCTAAAAAAGGCTGTTTAGGGATGCATCCGACTCTTTTACCCGAAGGCAGAGGCCGGGCTGCTATTCCTTGGGCAATCTTGAAAGGTTTGGATAAAACTGGTGTAACTCTTTTTAAATTGGATGAAAACGTTGATACAGGACCGATTATTGCCCAAGAAGTTGTAATTATAGAGCCAAGGGAAACAGCGAGCACTTTATATGATAAGATAATGAAAGCACATGCCTCATTAATTTCTCGTGTGTGGAATGAGCTTGTGAATGATAGCATAAAACTTATACCACAAGACGAATCAAAAGCTACGTACTGGCCAGGAAGGAAACCAGAGGATGGAATTATTTTGCCAAATATGACAACTGAAGAGGTTGATAGATTGGTCAGGGCGGTAACTCATCCCTATCCCGGAGCATTCAAGAAAAGCGGCAATGTTTATTATGTCATATGGGCAGGAATCCCCCACACAGGGAAGATGATATATGAAGAAATCTTAAAGGATAATAAAGGACATTTATGGTTCAAAACGGCCGATGGCTATTTTGAAGCCACCGAATGGGAAGAAAAAATAAATTTATAGTACTGTAATAAATGATAGGATCCGTTTAAAGGTCATCAGCTTTCAGGGCGAGTAGGGGGGAATAATGAAGCAGAAGATGAATCAGCTAATCAAAGAATTATTCCGCGTCACGGTGTGGAAGAGGCGGGCGTTTTTTCTGATTGCTGATACTTTAATTATTGCTTTTTCGCTTTATGCAGGATTCTGGCTGAGGTTTGACGGGAAGATTCCAGAAGAAAATATTGCCAGATTTCCTTTTTATCTGCTGGTGGCTCTGGTAATAAAGCTGGCTTTTCTCCAGCTCTTGGGAATGTATAGCTTTTCCTGGCGGTTTTTCAGCGTGCTGGACCAGGCCAGACTTACTACGGCGCTCACTTTATCTTCGTTAATCATGGCCGGGATTTTCCTTGGCTTTCGGAGCTCGGAAGCTTTGGGCGGGATGCCCCGGTCGGTTCTTCTGGTGGATTATGTAATTTGCTTCGCCATGATGACCACTTTGCGGGTATCAAAGCGGGTATTCCGGGAGTATCTGAGCAAAAGAGAGCGAGTGCTTAAAGGTCGTTCTCGGGTACTGATCATAGGAGCTGGCGAAGCGGGTAACAGCATCGCTCAGGAAATGCTCAGAAATCCTAAATCGGCTTTTGTTCCTGTGGGATATATAGATGACGACCCGGCCAAAAAAGGGCTTTCCATAAACAGAGTTAAGGTCCTGGGAACAAGACATGATGTGCCGGAGATCCTCAAGAATAACCACATTGACGAAATCCTGATTGCCATTCCGAGCGCCAGCTCCAGAGAAATCAGGGGCATCGTAGAGATTATCAGGCAGGCTGACTCGAAAAAGAAAATCAGGATAGTGCCGGGAATTCTGGAGCTGGTAGATGGAAGGGTTGGTCTGGCGGATATTAAAGAAGTGAAAGTGGAGGACCTGCTGGGCAGAGAGCCGGTTTCGGTTGATTTTGAGAAAATAAGAGCTTTTATACAGGGAACGTACGTTCTGGTCACGGGAGCCGGCGGGTCAATAGGCAGCGAGCTCGTGCGCACGGTTCTTCAGTTTGAACCGGCTAAACTTCTGGCTCTGGACATAGACGAGACCGAGCTGTTTTATCTGGCAAACAGGATGAAGGCAGAGGCCGGAAGGCTCGAGCCGGTGGTGGCTGATATTAGAGACCGGGCAAAGATGAAACGGATTTTTGAATACTGCCGGCCGCAGGTGGTGATTCATTCGGCTGCTTACAAGCACGTGCCGATGCTGGAAGATTTTCCGGAAGAGGCAATCAAGACCAACGTGCTGGGGACGAAAATTCTAGCAGAGCTGGCTATGGAATTCGGAGCGGAAAAATTTGTCAACATATCCACGGATAAAGCCATTAATCCGACGAGCGTGATGGGCTCAAGCAAGAGAATTGGCGAAGAGCTATTGAGGGCCATGAACCGGAGAAACGGCACAAGATTTATCTCGGTGAGGTTCGGCAACGTGCTGGGCAGCCGTGGAAGCGTTATCCCGCTTTTTGAAGAGCAGATAAAGAGGGGAGGGCCGGTGACGGTGACGCATCCTGAGATGAAGCGGTATTTTATGGCTACATCAGAAGCGGTTATGCTGGTATTGCAGGCGGCGGCAGCGGGAGAGGGTGGCGAGGTGTTTATCCTGGATATGGGTGAGCCGATAAGGATTATTGACCTGGCGCGGGAGATGATAAGGCTAAGCGGCTATGAGCCTGATGTTGATATTCCAATTATCTTTACTGGAGTGCGGCCCGGGGAAAAGCTGTTTGAGGAGCTGCTTGGGGCAGAAGAAGGCTCAGAGCCGACAGAGCACCCGAAGATATTTAAGGCAAGAAGCGCGAAGGATAAATATTCAAACGGCGAAAGACAGAAGGATGATATTTTGCTATTGGAGAAAGTGAGCCGGCTGATTGAGATGAGCACCAATTCGGCCGGGAAAGATGAAATCATTGGGCTGATGAAAGAAATTGTCCCGACCTACAGCCGAAAAACGGAGATGACTCAGTAGGATAAAGTTTTAGCTGAGAGAGTAACCAGGGGATATGAGCTGTTTTCTGCCTGAATAAAAGATCAGATGACTGGGCAGGAAATAGTTCGTGTCCCCTTTTTTATTTTCGGGTGAATTTTTTAAGGGAACTGATGGCATAGGATTTAAGAAAGGCGAAGGAATCAAGTCTGAGGAGATGGCTCAGGGCGAAGAAGGGGATGACGGAAGCGAGGCCCACGGCAGCAACTTTGATGGTCAGAGTAATAAAAGCGTGAAGCGAGGCGGCTGAGGTATTCTGGAAAAGAGGCAGAGCAAAATAGCAGACCAGAGCAATGGGAACGGAGCTTACGATTATCTTTATGGTTTCTGAAGCCAGTGCCCGCGGGAAGGGGTTGAGGTATTTTTTGAGATAAACGATGTAAAGAATGAAATTTAAAATCATTACTATGGATGTCGCTAAAGCAATGCCAGCGGCGCCTATAAACCTGGATAAAATTATGTTCAAAATGATGTTCAGGCCGACGCAGAGGCCGCTGATAATGAGCGGAGTGGCTGTATTTTTGAATGAGTAGAAAACTCTGGCCAGGATGGGCGAGAGGGCATGGCCGAACAGGCCAATGACATACATCTGGGTGACAAAGGCAGTAAGCGCCGTGGCTGTGGGGTCAAAAGCGCCGCGCTCAAAGAACAGGCGAACGATGGGCTGAGCCAGGAAAAAGAGAAAAAAAGTTGAGGGGATAATGAGGTAAAAAGAGACGCCGATGGTTCGCTGGAGTCGCTCTTCATACTCATGGCGGGCTGAGCCGTTAAGAGCCAGCTCGGAGAAGGTCGGAAAGATGGCGGTGGCGATGGGGACGGCCAGGAGGCTCAGTGGGATGTTCCAGACGCGGGCGGAGAAGTTAAGGGCGGCAATGGAGCCAGCATCCAGGCCCGAGGCGATGGTTTTGTCCACAATCTGGTTGAGCATGGATAGACCGCCGGAGATGACCAGGGGCATAAGCAGGATGGCAAACTGGCGGATTTCAGCCCAGTCCACCTGGCGGTAGCTGAAGGTATGGAAGAACTTGTAGCGCCACCAGAGGACAAAGAACATAGCGAAAAAAGCCAGCGAAGCGTTGAGGAGCTGGCCGACTGTCCAGCTATGAAGGCCAAGCGAGCGATGCAGGAAAAAGAGTGAAAAGACCAGGGCCACGTTGCCGAGGAACGTTATGAATATGGGGAAGAAGAACTGCTTTTCAGCCTGAAAAAGCCCGGTGAACATACCGGTGAGGACGGTGAACAGGCCCGCTACGAGGAGATAGCGGGTTAGGGTGACAGCCAGGGTGAAGCGCTCGCCGGTAAAGCCGTAGGCGATGATGCGGACGCAGGCCGGGGCAAAGATGAAGATGAGGACAGAGACTGCCAGGAAGATGGTGCCACAGACAGTAAAGGCGGAGTTGACGAAGCGTCGGGCGGCTTCGGCTGACTGGGATTTTTTTTCTAAGTAATAGGGGATGACCAGCGTGCCGAACCCGCTGGCGAAAAGGCCGAGGATGGAGATGGGGATGACCAGCGCCACCAGAAAGGCATCAGTGGTGCCGGTAGCTCCGAAATATTTGGCTACCAGAACTTCGCGGAAAAAGCCGAAAAATTTGCTGATAAAAGAGAAGACGGCAATCACTACTGCTGCCTGAGTTACCGTCTGCCTTTTTAGAACGGCTGGAATATCCATCCTTTTCTATTCCTTAATTCCATCTTTATTCATCCTTCCCTACTTCTTTATTCATCCTTCTTTATCCCTTAATTCCTTCTTTTAATCGGAACTTTGAAACTCAGACCCGGGACTAGCTGGAATATTCATCTTTCTTTATCCCTTAATTCCTTCTTTATTCATCCTTCCCTATTCCCTAATTCCTTCTTTTAATCGGAACCTTGGAACTCAAGCCAGTGACTAGCTGAAATATGCATCCTTCTCTATTCCTTAATTCCTTCTCCCACCACCGCTATCAGGTTACTCGGGCACTCACCCAGGGATTACACCCGGCTTTTAACTCGCCCCGATTATAACTCGCCTGAGTACCAGATCATTCAGTTATCAAATCACCCAGGCGCCAAACAACACAGCGTCAAACAACACAACGGCAAATAACATAGCGTCAAACAACCCAGGTATCAAACTGCCCACACATCAATTAACCCAAGGATTAAATTTTAAGGTATGTATTTTAACAAATTTCAGTTCAGGTTAGAAGAAATAATATGGAAAAAAACGGGGGACGTCCTACGCATTCCCCAATTTTCTCGAGGAGAGCGGGCGAAATTGCGGGACACCTTGCTTTTTCTTGGCACAAAAGAAACTGGTGACACAATACTCATTCACCAATTTCTTTATAGCAAAGAGGAGGGACAGAGTGCAGGAACGGGGGACACGAACTACTTTTAGCAAAATGAAGAAGTCCAGATTAAGGCAGAAAGAAGTTCATGTCCCCACAAGAAACGGGGGACGTCCTACGCATTCCCTGATTTTCTTGAGGAGAGCGGGGGAAATTGCGGGACACCTTGCTTTTTCTTGGCCAAAACAAAAACAGAAGAAAAACTTTGCTCCTGAAAATCTGGCAAAG
>Ga0272448_1001789_pt1 | contig 28248 bp, 32 predicted proteins | sample YNPCB0191_FD_202220 | JGI IMG/M metagenome (GOLD analysis project Ga0272448, IMG submission 202220) | Hot spring sediment microbial communities from Yellowstone National Park, WY, United States - YNP-CB-019-1 | ecosystem: Environmental > Aquatic > Thermal springs > Hot (42-90C) > Sediment... | reverse complement strand
TGTCGTTCCCGTGGCTGGCGCACCCCGCCGAAGCGCGTGAGATAGACGCCGCCGCGAAACGGGCGGGAAAGACGGTGCTCGGAACCGGCATCAACCCCGGGTTCCTCATGGACTCGCTGCCCCTGTTTCTGACCGCCATCTGCCAGCGGTTGGATCACGTAGAAGTCCGGCGGGCGCAAAACGCCTCGCTGCGGCGCGGGCCGTTCCAGGCCAAGATCGGCGCGGGGCTGACGGTGGACGAATTCCAGGAGCGCATGGCCGCCGGGCGCATGGGCCACGTGGGCCTGCCGGAGTCCGTCGGCATGGTGTTCCACACGCTGGGGCGGACGCTGGTCCACTACGAGTCGGCGGTGGAGCCGGTGGTGGCCCAGCGGCGCGTCGTTACCGAGTTCTTTGATGTGCCGCCCGGCCGCGTCATCGGGCTGAAGCAGACGGCCCGCGGGTTCGCGCCCGAAGGCGAATTCGTGGCCCTGACGTTCCTGGCCGCGCTGGATGCCGAGGAGAACGCCGACACCATCCGCATCAAGGGGGTGCCTGAACTGGAGGTCAGGCTCCAGGGCACCAACGGCGACGTGGCCACCGTGGCCATCGCGGTCAACGCCATCCGGCGCGTGCGTGAGGCCGCGCCCGGCCTGGTAACGATGCCCGACTTGCCCCTCATCACGCACGGGTAGCCCGCGCCGCGCTGGTGCGGAATGCTGCGCGTGGGTGAACCCCTGCGCTGAAGGAACCGCGAATCCACGCGAATGGACACGAATTTGCCCCCAGCCCGCAGGGCTTCGCCCGTTCAGCCCGATGCTTCCGCGTCGGACGGCAAGGAACCGCGAATCCACGCGAATGAACGCGAATTCGCCCCCAGCCCGCAGGGCTTGGCCCCTTCAGCCCGATGCTTCTGCGTCGGGCGGCAAGGAACCGCGAATCCGCGCGAAGGGACACGAATTTGCCCCCAGCCCGCAGGGCTTGGCCCTTTCAGCCCGATGCTTCTGCGTCGGGCGGCAAGGAACCGCGAATCCACGCGAAGGGACACGAATTTGCCCCCAGCCCGCAGGGCTTCGCCCGTTCAGCCCGATGCTTCCGCGTCGGACGGCAAGGAACCGCGAATCTACGCGAATGGACACGAATTTGCCCCCAGCCCGCAGGGCTTCGCCCGTTCAGCCCGATGCTTCTGCGTCGGGCGGCAAGGAACCGCGAATCCACGCGAATGGACACGAATTTGCCCCCAGCCCGCAGGACTTCGCCCGTTCCGCCCGATGCTTCAGCGTCGGGCGACGAGGAACCGCGAATCCACGCGAATGAACGCGAATTTGCCCCCAGCTTGACAAATCGGACAAAATCGGGTATATTATAGACGAGAACCCCACCCCATGGGGGAGGGGGTAGGAGGCGCTATGGACACCCAACTCAAGACCGAGGTCAAGGCCAGGCTCGCCACCGCCGAGGGCCACATCCGAGGCATCGCGCGGATGGTGGATGAGGACGCCTACTGCGTGGACATCATCAAGCAGATTCTCGCCGTGCAGCGCGCCCTGGACAGGGTCAACGCCATGGTGCTCAACGGCCACCTGCACACCTGCGTTACCACCGCCATCCGCGGCGAGAACCCCGATGAGCGCGAGCGCGTCATCGGCGAACTCATGGACATCTTTGAGTTGTCCCGAAAACTCTAGCAAGGAGCGTACACCATGATTACCAAAGTGCTTCAAGTGCCCAACATCTCCTGCCACCACTGCGTCCACACCATCCAGCGCGAACTGGGCCAGGTGAAGGGCGTGGCCGAGGTGCAGGCCGATGTGCAAACCAAGCGCGTGTCCGTGAAGGTGGACACGCCCGAGACCCTGGACGCTGTCCTGAAGACGCTGCGGGAGATCGGCTATCCCGCCCAGGAGTAGCGGTAGGGCAGGGTTCACCGCGGAGAACGCGGAGCACGCAGAGGTCAGGGAGATTCCAGTTGACTCTGCGCGCTCTGGGGTCTCCGCGGTGAAGATGGAAGACAAGGAAGGTATCCATGCCCGACAAGAAGCAACTGACCATCCCCGTAATGGGGATGACGTGCGCCAACTGCGCGCTGACCATAGAGCGCGGGCTGAAGAAGATGGAGGGCGTCCACAACGCCACCGTGAACTTCGCCGCCGAGCGCGTAACGCTGGAATACGATCCGTCTGTAGTGGACGAGAAGCGGGTCGTCGCGACCATTGACGACCTGGGCTACCACGCGACGACGGCGAAGGTGGAACTGCCCATCCGCGGCATGACGTGCGCCAACTGCGCGCTGACCATAGAGCGGGCGCTGCGCAAACTGGATGGCGTGGTGGAGGCCAACGTGAACCTGGCCAACGAGCGCGCCACGGTGGAATACATCCCCACGGCGGTAACCCTGGCCGACATCAAGCGGGCCATCGTGGACGTGGGCTACGAAGTCGTGGAGGCGGGCGCGGGCGAAGAGGTGGAGGACGCCGAACGCGCCGCGCGCGAGCGGGAAATCCGCACCCAGCGCCGCAAACTCATCGCGGGCGTGGCGCTGAGCGTCATCATCTCCATCCTCAGCATGGGCGTGGACGGCGGGCTGCTCCCCGACTTCGCGTGGCGGCCCTACCTGCTGCTGGCGCTGACCATTCCCGTGCAGTTCGTCATCGGGTGGCAGTTCTACCGCGGGGGGTACAAGGCCCTGCGCGCGGGCTCGGCCAACATGGACGTCCTCATCGCGATGGGGTCGTCGGCGGCGTTCCTGTATAGCGTCGCGGGCACGTTTTTCCTGCACGGGCATCTGTACTACGACACCGCCGCCGTCATCATCACGCTCATCATCCTGGGCAAGTACCTGGAGGCGCGGGCCAAAGGCCGCACGTCCGAGGCCATCAAGCGGCTCATGGGCCTGGCGCCCAAGACGGCGCGGGTCATCCGCGACGGCGCCGAGGTGGAAGTGCCGGTCGGCGAGGTGCGCGTGGGCGACGTGGTCGTCGTGCGCCCGGGCGAGCGCATCCCCGTGGACGGCGTCGTGGTGGAGGGACAGTCGGCCGTGGACGAGTCCATGCTCACGGGCGAGAGCCTGCCCGTAGAGAAGGGGCCGGGGTCGCCGGTGGTGGGGGCCACGGTGAACAAGCAGGGCCTGCTCAAGTTTCAGGCGACGCAGGTGGGCAAGGGGACCGTCCTGGCGCAGATTGTCCGCATGGTGGAGCAGGCGCAGGGGTCCAAGGCGCCCATCCAGCGGCTGGCGGATCGCGTGTCGGCGGTCTTCGTGCCGGTGGTAATCGGTATCGCCGTGCTCACATTCCTGGGCTGGTACTTCGTCGGCGACGCGGGGTTCACCCGCTCGCTGCTGAACATGGTGGCGGTGCTCGTCATCGCGTGCCCGTGCGCCTTGGGCCTTGCCACGCCCACGGCCATCATGGTGGGCACCGGCAAGGGCGCCGAGAACGGCATCCTCATCAAGAGCAGCGAGAGTCTGGAACGCACCGGCGACGTGGATGTGGTCGTGCTGGACAAGACCGGCACCATCACCGAAGGGAAGCCGTCGGTTACGGATGTGGTGGCCCTGGACGGCGAAGAGGCCGAAGTGCTGCGACTGGCGGCGTCGGTGGAGCAGGGGTCCGAGCATCCCATCGGCGAGGCCATTGTGCAGGCGGCGCGCGAGCGACAGTTGCTCCTTGCGGCGGTTTCGGACTTCCAGGCCATCGGCGGCAAAGGCGTGGTCGGACAGGTGGACGGGAAGCGCGTCCTGCTCGGCACGCTGAAACTCATGGAGGAGAACGGCGTGCGGCTGAACGGGCTGGAGCGGGAAGTGGAGCGGCTACAGGGGGAGGCTAAGACGACGCTGGCGGTGGCCGTCGGGGATTCGGCTGTCGGCGTCGTGGCCGTGGCCGATACGGTCAAGCCGGGCTCGGCCGAAGGCGTGCGGATGCTGCACGACCTGGGCCTGGAAGTGGCGATGATCACTGGCGACAATCGGCGCACGGCGCAGGCCATTGCGGCGCTGGTGGGCATAGACCGCGTGCTGGCCGAGGTGCTGCCCCAGGACAAGGCGCTGGAGGTGAAGCGGCTTCAGGACGAGGGGCGCGTGGTGGCGATGGTGGGCGACGGCATCAACGACGCGCCGGCGCTGGCCCAGGCCGACGTGGGCATCGCCATCGGCACGGGCACCGACATCGCCATGGATGCCGCCGACATCACGCTGATGAGCGGAGACCTGCGTGGCGTGGCGCGGGCGGTGGCGCTGTCCAGAGGCACCATGCGCACCATCAAGCAGAACCTGTTCTGGGCGTTCTTCTACAACGCGATTCTGATTCCGGCGGCGGCCGCCGGGTTCCTGAACCCCATGCTGGCGGCGGGGGCTATGGCGATGAGTTCCATCTTCGTGGTAACCAACTCGCTGCGCCTGCGCGGGTTCAAGGTGCGGGAAGCGTAACCCACGCGCGGATTCGGCACAAAATGCGACGCACCTCCGAGGTGCGTCGCACTTTGTTGAAACCACTTCATCACAGAGACCACAGAGGAGTCCGGAATCTCGTTTCTCTCTGTGGTCTCTGTGTCCTCTGCGGTGAACCAGACTACTTCGGAATCTCCGTAACGATCACGGCGCGGTTGGCTTCCAGTTCGGCCGGGTCCACGTCCTTTTCCGTCAGGAACAGTTCCGGATGGCCGTGGCAGTTCTTGCAATCTTTGTTCTGCGGCGTGATCTTCTGGATGTTATGCACGGTGGCATACTTCCAGGTGGGTACCGAGGCCCAGTTCGGGAGCATGTTGTCGCCGTAGTATCCGAAGATGTCCGCGGGCACCGGGATGTGCCGCACCAGGACGTACTCCCACGGGCGGTCGGGCGTCGGGTTCGGGTTCTTGCCGATCTTGAAGGTCAGGACCGACGGATCCAGTTTGCGGTAGGGCAGCCCTTCTTTGTCCAGCCCCACGTGGCAGTTCCAGCAGGACTTGTAGGCGCCTGCCGAGTGGCACACGCGGCAGTCCAGTTTGTCGCCGTGGATGTTGTGCTGCATGACCTGGCCCTTGCCGGGTGCCGCGTCCGGATGGCAATCCAGGCAGGACGGCGCGGGCTTGCCATCGTAGCGGTGGGCGTACAGGGTGCCGTCGCCGTGGAACTGGGTCATGTTGTGGCACTTGAAGCAGTTGATGCCCTTGGTCCAGTGGACATCGCCGGGGACGCCTGGATTCTTGCCCATGAACTCGGGGCCGACGCGCCCGCCGTGGCAGCCCAGGCAGGTGTCGCTGAGCGAGACGATGCTCTTGACCTGGTGCTCCTTGACGAGCCCGCCGTCGGCTGACGTGGGCCGGGAGATGTGGCACTGGCCGCAGGTGGCGTGGCAACTGGTGCAGTGCCGGTCAAAGATTTCGGCCTTCTTCGGGTCGTTGAAGTCAAACCCGCGCTGGCCCAGGATCGTGTAGTAGCCGTTGATGGTGTAGTGCAGCGAAGTCGCGGAGGTCTTCGCGATTTCGCCGTGGCAGTTGGCGCAGACGCCGCCCTTGTCGGCGGACGGGTCGCGCACGACGCCCTTGTGGGCGGCTACTTTGTCATCGGTGCCGGGCTGGCCGCCGTGGCAGCCGATGCAGTTGGGCGTGTTGTGCACGTCTTTGAGGAAGGTGTCGCTGCCGATGAAGACCTTCTCCCATGCCTCCAACGGAGGCAACTCGCCCGCTCAGCCCTCGCCTTCGGTTTCGGCGGAGCCGGTCTTCTTGGTCTCGGCGAGTTTCTGGAGGGTCTCGGCGCTGGTATGACACGCCACGCAGTTATCGGCGCTCGGGATGGGCGTGGGTGTCGGCGGGACCGGGGTGTTCGTGGGTGCCGGCGTGTTGGTAGGTGGTGGGACCGGCGTGTTGGTCGGCGGTGCTTTCGTGGGCGCTGTGGTCGGCGTAGGCGTCGCCGCGGCTCCACAGGCCGCCAGGATCAGCACCGTGATCCCGATCAGACCCACCACCCAGGCAATGGTCCTGGTTTTCATGGGTCACCTCCATCGTCTTTGTAAGTCGGTTGTTCGGTCCGAAAAGGGCTCCTTGCCGTTCCGAGAAGCCCTACACGGGCTTCAGGAGCCGTTCGGAACAGACTCCCGAAGCCCTCCCTGCCGCATCAAGATGCCCGGAGGCCAACCGGCGTCTCAACGGTACAGGGTGCTAGCGGGTCGCTCGCTTTGCGTACAAGGCGCTGCCCGCGGACAGAGCCGCGATGCCGGCCACCAGCACGACCCATGTGAGGTTGGTCTCCCCACCGGTAACAGGCAGTTTGGTGGGAGCGGCGGTGCCTTCAACCGGGTAGTCGGGCGCGGTGTTGACATCGTACCGCGGCTGCGCGAGGACCTTGTCGTCCTTGGTCCAGCCCATCATGCCGTACTTGATGTTGCCCGCGTCGTAGCCCAGGAGCCCCAGGATCGTCGCCGCGACCATTCCGGTGTGGCCGGTGTAGCAGTACACGACGATGCGCTTGTCGGGGGGCAGTTTGGCCAGGTTCTCGGGCTTGACGATGTCCTTGTAGAAGATGTTGATGGCGCCGGGGATGTGGCCCAGGGCGTAGTGCTCCGCCGTCCGCACGGACACGATGACCGGGTTGTTGGCCGCGTCGCCGTCGTTCAGGTTCTCAAAGACGGAGTCGGCGCTTACGATGGGGGCCTTGGCGGTGTTCAGCCACTTGTCGGCGGCGGTGCGGATAATCTCAAAGTCGCCGGTCGCGCCCGTGGACACGGTCGGGTAGGGATAGGTGGCCGTCGCTTCGTTGACTTTGGTCTCCAGCGGGTAGTCGCGCTGGTCGGTGTCGGGGCCAAAGCGCTTCTGGTTCAGGACCTTGTCGTTCTTCGTCCAGCCCATGATCCCGAACTTGAGGTTGACGGCGTTGTAGCCCAGCAGGTTCAGGATGGTGGTCGCGATCTGCCCGGTGTGGCCGGTGTAGCAGTACACCACGATCTGCTTGTCCTTGGGCAGTTTGGCCAGGTTCTCGGGCTTGGCGATGTCCTTATAGAAGATGTTGACGGCCCCTGGAATGTGGCCAAGCGCGTAGTCTTCCGGCTTGCGGACGCTGAGGATGAACGGGTCGTTGCTCGCGTCGCCGTCGTTCAGCAGGGTGTATAGCGCGTCGGCGGTGATGACGGGAGACTTGACGGTGGTCAAGTACTTCTCAGCGGCCTTGCGGATGACTTCAAAGTCGCCGCTGGGGCCTTCGGCGAAGGCGGGAGATACGGCGATGGCCAAGAGGGATACTGCGATCAGTAGAGACAGAACCTTGTTCCGCATAGAACTTCATTCCTCCTTGGATGCAGTTTGGGTAAAGCAGACTCTCAACGTGCTGGCCTCCGGTAACGCCTGATGGGCGTTGTCTGCACGAGCGGCTTGTGCCTATTGTAACGACGTGATACCTATCTGTCAAATCTATAGCGAGCCTGGGATGCCTAAATCCTGACAATAAGGTGGACTTATCTATGTTCTAAACCGTGGCAATAATTCCTGCGCGCGATGGGGCGCTTGATCTCACCTGACCCTTCCGGCAACCGCCAACGCCCGGTGATTCGCGCCCGGAACCGAAATGCGCCCTCGGCGTGGATTCGGTTCCGCCCTGTGTTGGCAACCAAGGCGCGACACATTTCCGGAAGCGCGTCGCGCCTGTGCCCATGGCCGACCAACAAACTTCGGAACCGAGAGTCGGCATGGGGCCAGTTTGTCAAACGGGCCACTTCGGGTATAATGCGGGCTTAGACTGATACCTGGGGGATGTATGGGAGGTTATATCCGGAAGCGCTGGCTCGCGGCGGTCGTCCTGGCCGTGCTCACCCTGGCGCTCGGCGTGTGGCCTGCTTCGGCGCAGGGCGATGTCCGCCTGAAGAGCCTGACGGTCTCGCTGTGGCCCGAATACGACCAGGAGGGCGTGCTGGTCATCTACCGTGGCGTCATCGCCGACGACGTGGCGTTGCCCGTTACGCTGCGGTTTCGGATTCCCAAGGAGGCGGGCAAGCCCGCGGCGACTGCGGGCGTGGACGCCACCGGCGAGTTCCGCTACCGCAGTTACCAACTCGCGGACGCGGGGGATTTCATTGAGGTAACCTATACGAACCCATACCGCGAGTTCCAGATGGAGTACTACTACAACCCGCTGGTGATGACGGACACGCAGCGGTCTTTCGCCTACCAGTTCCAGGCCGACTACGCGGTGGACGACCTGACCGTTGAGGTCAAGGAGCCTGCGGGCGCTCAGAACCTGCGCCTCACGCCGGTGGCCACCGGCACGGGGACGGACTTTGACAACCTGCCGCTCCAGAAGTACGCGCTGGGGGCATTCGCGGCGGGGCAAGTCTTCCAGTTCATGGCCGCCTACGAGAAGACCGACCCGCGCCTGACCTCCGAGATTTTGGGCCTGACGCCGCCCGGCACCGCGCAGTTTGAGGACGTGGCGCAGCCAGGCGGCTCGCAGAACGTGGTGGCCTACATCCTGCTGGGCGCTGCCGGCACGCTCCTGCTGGGCGCGGCGGTGTACGCCATCGCGCAGAGCCGCAGGCGGCAGAAGCCCGCGGCCGTTCGTCCCGCGCAGGGGAAGCCGAAGCCGCGCCGCGCCGCCCCGCCGAAGGCCGGGGCAACCGCGGCGGGTTTCTGCCATCAGTGCGGGGCGAAACTCAAGCCCGGTGCCCTGTTCTGCGCCAACTGCGGCGCAAAGGTGAAACGCAGATAGGCAAGAAAGTTGACAGTCTTTGTCCGAAATGGTAAAGTAGGGCTGCGGAGACGGGGCGAGCCGTTCCTCCGCAACTCCCGCGGTGAACGACAAGCGCATTGACCGAAACCATGGGTGGGTAGCAAAATGACAGAGAACCGAACGGAGATTCCAGCGAAGCCGAGGCGTTCGGCCAAGCAGGTGAAGTTCTTGGCAGGCGGGGCGGTGGTGATCTTGATCATCGCCTACCTCATCTTTTCCAGCATGCAGGGCGCGACGGCGGCCTACTTGACGGTGCGAGAGGTCAAGGCGGCTGCCCCATCCGACCGCCTGGTGCGGGTGAGCGGTACCGTCGTGGGCGATACCATTGACTGGGACGCGCACAACGTGGTGCTGCGGTTTGAACTGGCCGACGACACGGGGCGACTCCTCGTGGTGTACAAGGGCGTGCGCCCCGACATGCTCCGCGATGGGGCCACGGCCACGGCCGAGGGGAAGATGGGGCCCGATGGCACCTTTCAGGCGACCCAGATTCTCCTGAAGTGCCCGTCCAAATACGAGGAAAAGGCAACCGAGCAGGCCGCGTCCCGATGACGCGAGCATCCGAAAGGATTTGCGATTCCCCTTTGATACACTGAGGATACGCCACTCCAAAGCAAGGGAGATATCTCATTGACGGCAGTTACGGTTGGCCAGTGGACTCTTTGGATCGCCCTGGCGATCGCCCTCTACGGGATGATCGCCTCCATTCTTGGAGCGCGCCAGCGCGTGCCCGAACTGGTGGAAAGCGGGCGCAACGCGGTGATTGCCATCGCCGCGCTCGCCGTGATTTCCTCCGCCTGCCTGCTCTACCTCCTGCTGACCCGCAACTTCCAGGTGGACTACGTGTACCAGCACGTGAGCACGTACCTGGCTGTGCCCTACGTGATCTCGGCGTTCTACGCCGGGCAGGAAGGCTCGCTCCTGTTGTGGCTTCTCCTGCTGACGGTGGCGGGGGCCATCGCCGTCGTGCGGCGGCGCGACTGGAATGAGGACCTGCTGCCCTACGTGGGCGCGGTGGTGGCGGGGGTGGCGGCCTTCTTCCTGTTGCTCCTCACGACGCTCTCCAACCCGTTCAAACTCCTGCCCACTAACCCGGGACAGGGGATCGGCCTCAACCCGCTGCTGGAAAACCCCGGGATGATCTACCACCCGCCGACGCTGTTCATCGGCTACGCGGTGTACACCATCCCCTTCGCCTACGCCATTGCGGCGCTGGCGACGGGGCGCGTTGGCTCCGGCTGGGTGCGGGGCATCCGCCTGTGGAGCCTGTTCGCGTGGCTGTTCCTGGGCGTCGGCATCCTGCTGGGCGCGCAGTGGGCCTACGTGGAACTGGGCTGGGGCGGCTACTGGGCCTGGGACCCGGTGGAGAACTCGTCGCTCATCCCGTGGCTTGTGGGGACGGCGTTCCTGCACTCGGTGATGATGCAGGAGCGGCGCGGGATGTTCAAGCGCTGGAACATCGCGCTGGCTACCTTGACCTTCGCGCTGTGCGTGTTCGCCACCTTCGTAACGCGCAGCGGGCTGATTGAGTCGGTGCATGCGTTCGGACGGTCGCCGCTGGGCTACTACTTCCTGGCCTTCCTGGCGGTCGTCGTGGTCGCTACGGCGGCCCTGGTCATCTGGCGCAGGGAAGAACTGAAATCCAAGCACGAGATGGAATCGTTCCTGTCTCGCGAGTTTAGTTTGCTCGTTACGGTGCTGGGCATGGTGGGCGTCGGCCTGGCCGTGCTCCTGGGCACGCTCTACCCCACCCTGGCCGAGAGCCTGAGCGGGCAGCAACTGTCGGTAGGCCCGTCGTTCTACAGCCGCGTGTTCACGCCCCTGGGCGCGGCGGTCATCGTCATCATCGCCATCTGCCCGCTGCTGGCGTGGGGGAAGTCGTCGCCGCAGCGGGTGCTGCGGGCCATGCTGTGGCCGGGCGTCATGGCCGTCGCCTTCGGCATCGCCCTGGCTCTGGCGGGGATTCGCCCGCTCTACGCCGTGCTTGGCTTCGCCTTGTGCGTGTTCGTCTTCACATCCGTCCTGGTGGAATTCGGGCGCGGGTGGCTCGCCCGCAAGCGCATGACGGGCGAATCGTACCCTGTGGCCTTCCTGCGGCTGGTGAACAAGAACCACCGTCGGTACGGCGGCTACCTGGTGCACCTGGGCGTCGTCATCCTGGCCGCAGGGGTCATCGGCTCGTCGGTGTACACGACCGATACGACCATTTCCCTGCGCCCGGGCGAGGCCATGCAGGTGCAAGGCTATACCCTCAAGTACGCCGAGTACGCCATCCAGCCTACCGAAGCCAAGCAACGCTTCGCCGTAACGCTGGATGTGAGCAAGGGCAACCGTTCGCTGGGCCGCATGACGGCGGAGAAGAACTTCCACTGGAACGTAGAGCAATGGGTTACGGAGGTCGCCATTCGGCCTGGGCTGGTGGAGGACTTGTACGTGATCCTTTCCGGCCTGGAACAAAACGGCCTGGCGACGCTTTCCGTCCAGACGCACCCGATGGTAACCTGGCTCTGGATCGGCGGCGGCCTGGTGTTGCTGGGCACGCTGTGGGCCATGTGGCCGCGCTCCGAGAAGAAGCGCGCCGTGGGGAGGGCTGAATGATGGGGATCGCGCTGGTTGTGCTGATCACGCTGGCAGCAGTCGCCTTCGTCGCGTATCCCCTGCTGGGCGGGATGCGCCGCAAGCGGGTTCCGCCGATGCCCGACCTGGAGACCCAGACGGCCTACGCCGACGCCGAGGAGATTGAACTGGACTTCCGCACGGGGAAACTGGAGGAGGCCGAGTACCAGGCGCTCACCCAGAAGGCGACGGTCGCCGCCGACGACGAACTGGAGCGGCGCATCCAGGCGCTGCGGAAGGCTCGCAAGCAGCCGGCGAAGCCCGCCGCAGGCGGCAAGTGCCCTCGGTGCGGCGCGCCCTACGATGCGGGCGACCGCTTCTGCGCCAAGTGCGGGGCCAGCCTGGTTTCGGCGCGCGTGTGCCCCAACTGCGGCACGCCCTACGATGCCGGCGACCGCTTCTGTGTCAAGTGCGGCAAGCCGCTGTGAGGGCCCGCCGGGAGAGGGCCGGGGTGAGGGGCGGCGCGGGGCGGGGCTGAACCCCCGCGCTGAACGGACCAAGCCCCTTCGGGGCTAGCGTCGGCTCACGCTCCCTCGCCCGCCGGGAGAGGGTGGGGGTGAGGGGCGGCGCGCCAGCCCGCAGGGCTTCGCCCCTTCAGCCCGACGGTTCACCGTCGGGCGGGCCCCCGGCGCCCGTAGGCATAAGGGCCGGGGGTGAGGGCGGCGCGGGGCTGAACCCCCGCGCTGAGCGAACCAAGCCCCTTCGGGGCTGGCGTCGGCTCACGCTCCCTCGCCCGCCGGGAGAGGGTTGGGATGAGGGGTGGCGCGGCGCGGGGCTGAACCCCCGCGCTGAGCGAACCAAGCCCCTTCGGGGCTAGCGTGGCCCGCCGCTCCAGCCGGGAGAGGGTTGGGGTGAGGGGCGGCGCGGGGCGGGGCTGAACCCCCGCGCTGAACGGACCAAGCCCCTTCGGGGCTAGCGTCGGCTCACGCTCCCTCGCCCGCCGGGAGAGGGTGGGGGGTGAGGGGCTGCGCGGCGCGGGGCTGAACCCCCGCGCTGAACGAACCAAGCCCCTTCGGGGCTAGCGTCGGCTCACGCTCCCTCGCCCGCCGGGAGAGGGTTGGGATGAGGGGTGGCGCGCCAGCCCGCAGGGCTTCGCCCCTTCAGCCCGACGGTTCACCGTCGGGCGGGGCCCCCGCGCCCGTAGGCGAAGGGCCGGGGTGAGGGGCGCGCTGCAAAGGGTACACCATGTAGGAGCGCACCTGTGTGCGTCTTGCAATCCGGCATACATAAGGAAGGCATGACATGAAGCGAATTCTCGCCAGCCTCGCGCTGGCAACGTTGTTTCTGATGGGCCTGGCCTCGGGCGGGGCCGCGCAGACCCCCCTGCCCCAGGGCGTGATTTCCGGTCGGGTCGTCAACGGCACGGCCGGCGCTGCCGTTCCGCCCGCGCTGACGGTTACGCTGCAAGGTTTCAAGGGGACCGATCCCCTGGCCCCCCAGGCGACCGTCGCGGATGCGGAAGGCCGCTTCCGCTTCACGGGGCTGGAAACGGGGAGCGACTACGCCTACGTAGTCCATACCGAATACCTGGGCATTCAGTACGGCACCGACGCGCTGGCGTTTGAAGGCGGCCAGACCGAGATGGAGACGACGCTCTTCATCTACGAGACCACCACCGCCGACGACGCCATTTCCATCTCGCGGATTCACTTCATCATCACCGCTTCCGCCGGCGCGTTGACGGTGGACGAGGTGCAGTCGTTCTCCAACAGCGGCGACCGCACGTACATCGGCGCGGAGCCAACAGCCGGAGCGCAGCGGACCACGGTGCGGTTCGCGCCGCCGCCCCAGGCGCAGGACGTGCAGGTGGACGAGGGGGCCACGCCCGGCCGCTTCGTGCAGACCGCTGACGGGTTCGCGGATACGCTGCCGGTCGTCCCAGGGCAGAGCACCTTGCAGGTTATCCTGTCGTATGTCATTCCCTATGACCCCGCGTCCACGACGCTGTCCACCACGTTCCTGTACCCAACGAAGGCGGTGAACGTATTCCTGTCGGATTCGGGCGTGGAGATGTCCAGCGAGCAGATGATGCTCATGGGCAGGATGGGGACCGGGCCCCAGGCCTATGTCGGGTACGTGGGCCAGAATTTCGCCAAAGGGGACACGCTGACCCTGGAGTTCAAGGGCGCGGCCAAGACCGGCGCTGCGACCACGGCCCCCACCGGCGGGCTGTCCACGACGGGCTACGTCCTCATCATCGGCGGGCTGTTGCTGATTCTGGTGGCGTTGGCGCTGGCGTATCCGGCGCTGCGGCGCAGGCAACCCGCAGCGGCCCCGGCGGGCGAGTCGGCCGCCCCATGCGACGACGAGTGCGAGGAACTCCTGGCCGCCATCGCCGATCTGGACGACCTGTTTGAGGCCGGCGAATTGGACGAGGAGACGTATCGTCGGCGACGCCAGGCCCTGAAGGCGCGCCTGCTGGAGATTCAAGAGGGGGCGCAGGAGTAGCGCAGGCATGATCCAGGTGCGCGGGTTGACCAAGGCCTTCGGGCCGAAAAAGGTGCTGCGGGGGATTGACCTGGACGTGGCCCCCGGCGAATTCCTGACCCTCGTCGGCCCTAACGGCGCGGGCAAGACGACTTTCCTGCGCATCCTGGCCACCTTGAGCCGCGCCACCGGCGGCGACGCCCTCATCGGCGGCGTGTCCGTGGCCGAGCACCCGGCCCAGGTGCGGCGCAACATCGGGCTTGTGTCCCATCGCACCCTGCTCTACGACGACCTGACGGCGGTGGAGAACCTGCAGTTCTACGGACGCATGTACGACGTGCCCCATCTGGATGCGCGCATTGAAGAGGTCTTGCGCCAGGTGGACCTGTACTTCCGCCGGCACGACCCGGTGCGCACCTACTCGCGGGGGATGCAGCAGCGCCTGTCCATCGCCAGGGCCATCCTGCACGACCCGCCGGTGATGCTCATGGACGAGCCGTACACGGGCCTGGACGTGCAGGCGACGGCGATGTTGCGAACGGTGTTGCAGAGTCTGGCGGCCAGCGGGCGCACCGTGGTGATGACCACCCACGACCTGGAACTGGGGCTGGACGTGGCCGATCGGGTGGCCATCCTGTCGGGCGGGAAGATCGGGTTCCGGGCGGCGGCCCGAGACATCAGCATTCACGAGTTTCGGCGCGTGTACGCCGAACAGACGGCGGGGTAGGACATGGGCTTCCTGCGGAAGGTGGCGGCGGTTGCCTGGAAGGACTTGCGGGCCGAGTGGCGCACCCGCGAAGTCTTCAGCGCCATGTTCGTCTTCGCCCTGCTCATTATCATCATCTTCAACTTCGCGCTGGAACTGCGGGCCGAAAACGCCCGGGTGCTGGTTCCAGGGATTCTGTGGGTGGCCTTCACGTTTTCGGGCATGTTGGGCCTCAACCGCTCGTTCATCCAGGAGAAGGACAGGGGTTCGCTGGAGGGGCTGCTGCTTTGCCCCGTGGACCGCAGCGCGATATACTTGGGCAAGATGCTGGCCAACTCGGCGCTGATGGCGCTGGTGGCGGTGTTCATCCTGCCGGTGTCGTTTGTGCTGTTCAACCTGTCCTTCGGGGCGCTGCCGATGATCGTGGTGGTAACGGCGCTGGGCACGGTGGGGTTCGCGGGCGTGGGGACGCTGTTCTCGGCCATGGCGGTGAACACGCGGGCCAGGGAGGTCATGCTGCCGCTGCTCCTGTTTCCGGTGGCCGTGCCGCTCATCATCGCAGCGGTGAAATTGACGGCGGGCATCATGGACGGCGTGCCAGGGGCCGAACTGGCGCGATGGTGGCAATTGCTCGTGGGGTTTGACGCGATTTTCTTCACCCTGTCGTTTATGACGTTTGATTACGTGATAGAGGAGTGAACGATGGCGCTACGCAAGGACGCCTGGCTGTGGGTGTTGGGCATTCTGGCTTTTGCGGGCATTCTGGTCGCGGGCTACTTGGCGCTCATCTACGCGCCGCCGGCCGAGGGGTTCGTCGGGCAGGCGGAACCGGCCCAGCGGATTTTCTACTTCCACGTGCCCGCCGCCTGGACGGGATTTCTGGCCTTTTTCGTAACTTTTGTGGCCAGCATCGCGTACCTTTGGAAAGGCGGGCGCAAGTGGGACATCCTCGCCGCATGCTCGGCGGAGATTGGCCTGGTGTTCACGACGATGGTGGTCGTTACCGGCCCCATCTGGGCCAAGCCCACATGGGGTGTCTGGTGGACCTGGTCCGACCCCAAGTTGGTTACCGCCGCCATCCTTTGGCTCATCTACTTCGGCTACATCATGCTGCGGCGCATGGTGGAGGATGACGCGCGCCGCGCCAGGTTCTCGGCGGTGCTGGGCATCATCGGGTTCGTGGATGTGCCCATCGTGTTCGGCGCGGCGCGGTGGTGGGGGCAGAGCGTGGCGCACCCGATTGTGGTCAGCGGCGGCGGGTTTGACGTGGCGCCGAAGATGCTCACCGCCCTGATGTTCAGCCTGGCCGTGTTCACGGTCATGTACGTGGTCATCCTGACGCTGCGGGTGCGGGCCGAGCGCCTGGCCGACGAAGTGGACGCGCTGAAGGAGAGGGAGTAGCCGATAGCCGGTAGCCGATAGCCGTTGGCCGATAGCCGTCAGCGATCAGCCGTCAGCCATCAGTACGTAAGCGGGCGGCTCCTGAAGATGCGACGGCTGGCGGCCAAAGGCTAAAGGCCAAAGGCCAAAGGCTAGAGGCTAAAGGCTAGAGGCCAAAGGCCAGCGGCCCGAAGCCACAGGCTGAAGGCTAATGGCTAAAGGCTATAGGCTAAAGGCCAAAGGCTAGAGGCCAAAGGCCTATGAGAGAATCACGCGAGGGAGAGAAACATGACCTATCTGATCGCTGCGTATTTCGTGTTCTGGGTGCTGACCTTTGCGCTGATGTTCGGCGTGTACCGCAAGCAGAAGAGCCTGCAGCGCGAGATTGAGGCGCTGCGCGAGGAGATGGAGCGGCGCAGGGGCTAATCATGGAAGGACAGAACGTGAGCCTGGCGCTGGCCTTCGTCGGGGGGCTGCTGTCGTTTGCGTCGCCGTGCGTGCTGCCCCTGGTGCCCGCGTACCTGGGCTACCTGGGCGGCGGCACCGTCGCGGGTGTGGTCAGCGACAGGAAGGCGGGCGTCTTCCACTCGCTGGCGTTTGTCGCGGGGTTCAGCCTGGTGTTCGTGGCGCTCGGCGCGTCGGTCGGGGTCATCAGCAGCCTGTTGAGCCGCTACCTGGTATGGGTGCAGCGCATCGGCGGCATCGTGCTCATCGTGTTCGGCCTGCACACGCTGGGCCTGCTCAAGATTCCGTTTCTGTACTACGACACGCGCGCGCAGATGCAGCGCAGGGGGGTCGGGTACCTGTCGTCGTTTCTGATGGGGGTTTTCTTCTCGGCGGGGTGGGCGCCGTGCGTAGGCCCCATCCTCACCGCCATCCTGCTGCTGGCGAGCAATACCCAGACTGCAGGGCAGGGCGCGTTCCTGCTCTTTGTGTACGCGCTGGGGCTTGGGGTGCCGTTCGTGTTGGCGGGGCTGGCCGTCGGGAGCCTGACCGCCTGGATTCGGCGCATGGGCCGGTACATGCAGTGGGTGTCGTGGGTCAGCGGCGTCTTGCTCATCCTCATCGGCGCGGCGATATTCACGGATTCGCTGCGGCTGCTGTCGGCCTACGGCAGTTTCTTCAATCTGGGCATTGAGTGAGGGCAATCGTGAGCAATCGCATTGTACTGGTTCTGGTACTGGCCGGCATCGTTTGCCTGATTGCGGGGCTGTGGCTGCTCAAGGGCGGGGCGTCGGGGGGAAGCGACGGGCCGAACATCGGCAAGGCGGCGCTCATCCCAGGCGCGAACCAGCCGACGCTGCAGAAAGGCTCGCCCGCGCCGGACTTCGAGATTTCATACCCCAACGGCAAGAAGACGCGGCTCAGCGACCTAAAGGGCAAGCCGGTGCTGGTGAACTTCTGGGCCACGTGGTGCCCGCCGTGCCGCGCCGAGGTGCCGGAGATTCAGAAGGCCTACGAGCGGTACAAGGCGAACGGCTTCGTCGTCATCGCCGTGAACGTCCAGGAGTCCAGCAAGGAAGTGGCCGGATTTATGGAGAAGTACGGGATAACCTTCACGGTGGCCATTGACTCCTCGGGCGCGGTGGGCAGGCTCTATCGGGTCAGCGGCATCCCCGCCAGTTTCTTCGTGGACAGGGCGGGGATCGTGCGCGAGATTGTCGTGGGAGAGTTGACCGCTGCCCGCCTGGATCGGCTGTACGACCTCATCAAGTAGCAGGGGGTAGGCATGCACGGCGACGCGCAACGCCCCAAGGTGTCGGGCCTGGCGAGAGACCTGGTCATCGCGGCCGACCAGGCCATCTACGTGTTGTCGCGGCACTGGTTGCTGGTGGCGAACCTTCTCGCCGCCATCTACGCGGGGCTGCCGGTTCTGTCGCCTTTTCTCAAGTCCAGGGGGCTGGAGTTCGCCGGGCAACTCATCTTCGCGGCGTACCGCGTGGCGTGCCACCAGCGGCCCGAGCGTTCGTTTTTCATCTTCGGCCACCAGATGGCCTACTGCCAGCGGGACACGGCCACGTACACCACCGTGGTGCTGGCGGGCATCGCCTACGCCCTGCTACGGCCACGGGTGAGGGGGCTGTCGCTCAAGGCCGCGGCGCTGCTCGTCCTGCCAATGGCGGTGGACGGCACAGGCCAGTTTTTCGGCCTGTGGACGAGCACGTGGTGGTCGCGGGTCATCACGGGCGCGCTGTTCGGGTTTGCGCTGGTTTGGCTCGTGTATCCTCTCATAGACGAGGGGCTGGCGGAGGCGCGCAAGGAGATAGAGGCGCGGTTCGCGAAGGCTGGGCTTCCGCTGCCGGGCTTCAAGCGAGAAGCCTGAATTTGGAGAAAACCTAGGGGTTGATATATATTACAGTGCTATTGTAACAAGGGAGGAGTATCTTTGGCGAACACGAAGTCTGCAATCAAGCGAATTCGCATCTCGCGCAAGCGCGCACTGCGCAACCGCGTGTATCGGTCTAGCGCCCGCACCTACGTGAAGAAGGCCCGGACGGCCATCCTGGAAGGGGCGACCCCGGAACAGCAAATGGAGGCGCTGCGCCAGGCCATTCGCGCGCTGGACGTGGCTGCGGAGCGCGGCGTCCTGCACAAGAACAACGCCGCCCGTCGCAAGTCCAGGCTGATGAAACTGTACAACAAGGTCCAGCAGGAGGCGCAGGCCTAGCCGCTGCGCTGTCGGCTTCCCAGGCCGAGAACTTAGAGTCCAAGCCAGCCCCGACGCGGCAACCCCGCCGAGGGGCTGGTTCTGTTGCGGCGCGCAAGCGATGGGAGGGATGCTCGTGGAGGCCGAACTGTCCCAAGAGGTTGTGGAGAACTCGCTGGCAGGCGTGCTGTTCGTGTCGCGCGCGCTCTATCTCCCCTCCACAACCTCCACCAACGACGTGCTCAAGCGCCTGGCGTCCGAGGGGGCGCCGGAGGGGACGGTCGTCCTGGCCGATGAGCAGACCGCCGGGCGCGGGCGGCTGAACCGCCGATGGGTTGCGCCCGCCGGCAGCAGTTTGTTGTTCTCCATCCTGTTTCGCCCCTCCGCGTCGGCGCAGGCCCATTCGCCGCTGGCCTACACGATGCTCTGCTCGCTGGCCGTGCGCGACGCCGTCGCCGAGACCCTGGGAGTCTCCATCGGCATCAAGTGGCCCAACGACCTGGTGCACGATGGGCGCAAACTGGGCGGCATCCTCACCGAGATCAGCACCGACGCCCGGGGCGGGGGCTATGTCGTCGTGGGCATCGGCCTCAACGTGAACTGGGATCCATCCACCGCGGGGTTTGACTTCCCCGCCACGAGTATCCGCAACGCTGTCGGCCACCCCGTGGCGCGGGCGGACCTCCTGCGCGCCATCGTGGAGCGAATCGCCGAACGCTACGCGGCGCTGCGCGCGGGCCGGTCGCCAGTGCGCGAATGGGAATCCGCGCTGGATACCATCGGCCGCGAGGTGGCGGTGGAACTTCCCGGCGAGCGCATCACGGGCGTGGCCGTGGGCGTGGACGCTGACGGCGCGCTCCTGGTGCAGGCGGATGACGGCCTGCGCCGCATCATCGCGGGCGACGTGCGCGTGCGAGATTCGGCCGTTGCCCCGTAGGCCGCGCCGCCTACCCGATGCCGCGTGCGTACAAGTACCACATCCCCCCAACGTACCCCAACATCAACAGGAGCGCGTCCGCCTCCAAGAACAGGATGCGGCGTTCGGCCCGGGCCAAGTTGTTGATGAGACCCAGCGCGGTCAGCAGAAGCCCCAACAATCCCGCGATGGCGAAAGCCGGGTCCACCGTGCCCAGGAACCGACCGGGCAGGTAGAAGACGTCCGTGATGCCCAGGATGAAGACGTTGAACAGGTTGCTGCCGAACAGGTTGCCCACGGCCAGGTCATAGGCGCCCAGGCGCGCCGCCGCGATGATGGCGGTCAACTCTGGCAGCGACGTAACAATCGCCACGAGCAAGGCCCCGACGAACCCCGTGCTCAAGCCCGTGATCTCGGCGATGCCCACGCTGCTACGCACCAGGTGTGGCGTGGCGAGCACCAGCGCGCCGCTGGCCACGCCAAACCCTACGAGCGCCCACGGCAGGGTGGGCACGCCCGTAACCTCGGCCTCTGCAGCGCCGGTGGCGGCTCGGGGCGCGTCGCCTTGAAGCAGCCGCACGGCGACGACGTAGGTAACGATGATCAGAAGGCTGTCCAGCCCCACCCAGCCGATGCGCACGTCAATGTCGGCCAGGATGAAGAAGATGGACATCGCCGCGATGAAGACGGCCAGGCTGGCCGTGAGCGCGTGCTTCGTAGCCACCCGCCGCAGGATACGCGCCTGCCAGAAGACGGCGTCCAGCACGGCCAGCAGAAACATGTTGAACATGTTGCTGCCGAACACGTTGCCCACCGCCAGGCTGGGCACGTTCTGGCCCAGCGAGTTGATCGTGGTGAGCAGTTCGGGGAGCGAGGTGGCCCCCGCCATCAGTAAGGTTCCGATGAACATGCCGCCCAGCCGCGTGCGAACGGAGATGGCGTCGCCGTACTCGGCGAGTTTGATGGCCGCGACCACGACGACGGCGGCGCTGATGATGAACTGTATCCAGACCATCAGCGTCCCTCCGCACTCCGTGGTTGCTTGGGCATTCCCCTCACCGTGGCCAGAGGCCAGGCCGCCAGAATCCCCGTGTCCGGCTGGCCCAGGTCTCCCACGACGCTCTCCGTGGCCTCAATGCACCGCTGCACCAGGCGCTCGTCCTCCACGATGGCGAACAGGGTGTAGTGGTAGCAGTCCACGCATTCGCTGGCGCCGAGGCCGAAACTGAAACGCATGGGGATGTGGGCTTTGGCCTTGCGGCGTTGCCGCCCTGTGCTCTCCACAATCGTCGCGCCGCTGATACCGATGGCGTCCCACGCATCCAACAGCGCGTCCAGTTTGTTCGGGTCATTCAGCACGTAAAAGATCATGTACATGGCAGGCTCTCCTTCCAGGTGGGTATCCCTTGAACTGCTCGGGCGTACTGCCAGTATACCCGGCCGCGCGTTGGGGGTCAATCGGAGTTGCCCGAGGGCAGTCAGACCGATGAGCGGCAGCACGAAACGTACAGAACGTAGGCCAGGTTTCCATACCTGCCCCCTGCCTGCGGCGGCTATGGAAAGCCGCCCTACACGCCGCCTGCGAAGCCCCCAAAGAACGTAGGCCAGGTTTCCATACCTGCCCCCTGCCTCCGGCGGCTATGGAAAGCCGCCCTACACGCCGCCTGCGAAGCCCCCAAAGGCCTGCGAGACCTTTGGGGTCTCCGTGTGGGATATTGTTCTCACACAAAGGCGCAACGACGCAAAGGTTTTTCTTTGTGCCCTTGGTGTCTTTGTGTGGGGTATTGTTCTCACACAAAGGCGCAACGCGCTTTTGGAAGCGCGTCGCACCTCGGCCGCCGACACAAGACGGAACGGAATTCACCGGCTCAACCCATTGCCAAATGGCCCAACTGTGTGTATAATGAGAGCATGGAAGGGAAGCCGCGCGAGAAGTTCCAACCCTGGCGACCGAGGGAGACACGACCCAGCCGCACCGGGCTGACCTGGCAGCAGATGGCGTTTCTGATCGGGATCAACGCCATCATCGCGCTGGGCATCAGCGTCATCGTAACGCTGACCCTGGGGCGCGCCACCCCGGCCTCGCGTGCGCCCGCGCCCTCGCCCAGCCCCGTGCCGCCTGTGGCGTCGCCCGTCGCGGCGGCGGCCACGACCCCGGCCCAGCCGACCACCTACACAGTCAAGCCCGGCGATAGCCTCTCGGCCATCGCGTTCCAGTTCGGCATCTCGCTCCAGGAACTCATGGCGGCCAACGGCATCACCGACCCGGATGTCCTGTTTGCCGGACAGAAACTCGTGATTCCCGTCCCCGGCAGCATCACCCCCGTCCCGACGCCGCGCCCCACCGCCGCGCCGACGGGAGCCGCCACTCCGATACCCACCAACACCCCGCCCACCGGCCCCGATTTGCGCATAGAGTCGGTCCAAATCCTGCCGGATGCGCACGACGCGTTCGCCGTGATCACCAACTGGGGCATGTGGGCGCGGCTGAAGGGCTGGACGCTGGACGACGGCCAGGGGAATGTGTTCACGTTCCCCGACCTGTCGCTGTTCCAGGGCGGCAGCGTGCGAGTGCATACGGCCGCCGGGACCAACACCGAGGTGGACCTGTATTGGGGCATCAACAAGGCGGTGTTCGTTTCGGGCCGCACGCTCACGCTAAAAGACACCACCGGCAAGGTGGTGGCCTCGTACACGGTGCCCTAGCGGGGCCGCCGTCCCTACTTTTCGTCCAGCCCCCTCAGGTGGCACGTGTCGTTGAGGTAGAGGAGAGACCGGCGGTGCGAATCCCACAGGAACGCGTTGATGCACCCGTTGTCCTGCGGCATGCGCCAGTAGGCCGACAGGTCCATGCCGAGGACGTGGAGCATGACCGTCTTGCAGACGATTTCGTGGCTGACCAGGGCGACGGTCTGGCCCGAGTGCGCGGCGCTCAACTCGTTGAGCATCTCCACGGCGCGCTCCAGCACGATGGGCAGCGAGTCGCCGCCGGGGAATTGGACCTGATGGGGCGCGTGGAGCCACTGCCGGTACAGGTCGGGCCAGAGTTCGCTGACTTCCTTGGGGGTATGGCCTTGCCACTCGCCGTAGTCTGCCGAAATCAGCCCGCGGTGGATTTGGATCGGCAGGCCCAGCGCGTCGGCCAGGGGTTGCGCCGTCTGCACGGCCCGAAGGAGCGGGCTGGAGTAGATGGCGCGAATCGGCTCGCCCTTGAGCCATTCGGCAATCCGTTGCGCCTGGACGAAGCCCAAGTCGCTCAGCGGCAGGTCGGTCGTGCCGCGAAAGTGCAGGTCTTTGTTCCAGGCTGTCTGACCGTGGCGAACGAGCAGGAACCGCGTTGTCATTGCGTCGCTCCCGAATGTGGATGATTTCGCACGGATTATAGGCCGCGCAGGGGAAATGTCAAGAATGCGCAAGGACCCGATGCCAGAGATAGACTGGGGCGCGCTGGTGGAAGAGCAAATCCAGGAGGCGATGCGCAAGGGCGTCTTTGACAACCTCCCCGGCGCGGGCAAGCCGGTGCACCTGCCCAGAAATCCGTACCTAGACCCCGACATGGAGATCGCGTTCAAGATTTTGCAGGATCACGGGTTCGCGCCCGAGTGGATAGAGGCGGACAAGGACGTGCGCGCCCGACGCGGGCGGTGGCGGGACTGCCTTGTCCGCGAGTGGGAGTCCTATCGCCGCGCCGTGGCGCTCTGCGAGCAGAAGCCGGAGCCGTGGCGTGGCGTGCGCCGACAACAGGCCGAGGCCGCGTGGCAAAAGCGCTGGTCGGCGCTCCAGCGCGAACTGGCCGAGTTGAACCGCGACATAGACATCCTGAACCTGAAGATACCCCTTGCCTGGCTCCATCGCCCGCGACTGGACGCCGAGCGGGAGTTGGACAAGGTGCGCACGGGAGAGCCTCGTGAACCCGAAGGATGAAGCCCCCGCCCCTAACGAAGAAGATGTCCTGCACAGCGGCATCCGTCGGATCGTCCTGTCGCGCGAGACCATACCGCGCACGCCCCGCTGGACCCGCGCCTTCCGCCGCACCCTGCTGCGCCTGGCGCGCACCATCCGCGAAGCCGAGGCGAGCAGCCCATCCGACGCCAACACCGAAATCCCACCTACGGAGGAACGCCACGATGACCGATCCTGAAGCCCTGCACCGCCGCTCCATCGTGATAGACGCCCATTGCGACACGGCGCTCCTGGCCGCCGAGGGCACGTACAACCTGACGGAACGGCACGAGTCGCACCACCTGGATTTTCCGCGGATGCGCGAGGGCGGCGTAACGGCGCAGATATTCGCCGTGTTCGTGGAGGCGCGGTACCTTCCCGCCCAGGCCACTCGCCGCGCGCTCCAGGTGATAGACGCCATGTACCGCCAACTGGAGGCCGCCGGAGAGGCTGCCCGCCTGGTTACCCGCGCCGCCGACGTTGAGGCCGCCAAGGCCGACGGCGCGGTGGGGGTCATCCTGGGGCTGGAAGGCGCCGAGGCGCTGGAGGGCGACCTGGGCGTGCTGCGGATGTTCCACCGCCTGGGCGTGCGCAACATCGGGCTGACCTGGAACTTCCGCAACCAGGCCGCCGACGGCGTGGGCGAGGAGCGCACCGGTGGCGGCCTCACCACCTTCGGCTTGGCGCTGGTGGAGGAGATGAACCGCCTGGGCATCCTGGTGGACATCGCCCATCTGTCGCCTGCCGGCGTGGAGGACGTGCTCAAGGTCAGCCAGGCCCCCGTCATCGCGTCGCACGCCAATGCCCGCGCCGTGTGCGATCACCGCCGCAACCTCACCGACGCGCAACTGGAAAAGATCGCCCGCAACGGTGGCGTCGTCGGCGTAACGTTCGTGCCCGCCTTTGTGGATGGGCGCGACGGCCAGGCCACCCTCGCGCGGGTGCTGGATCACATAGACCACATGGTGCGCGTGATGGGCGACGAGCATGTGGGCCTGGGGTCGGACTTTGACGGGTTCTTCGGCGACGAGAAGACCGCCGGCCTGGAGGATGTGTCGCGGATGCCGGCCATCACTGCCGGCCTGCTGGAGCGGGGCTACTCGGAAGCCTCGGTGCAGAAGATTCTCGGCGGCAACTTCCTGCGCGTGTTCCGCCAGGTGGTGGGCTAGGCCATGAAACTCCTGATGTTCCAGGCCAAGCGCTTCTGGTTCCGCTCGTTCTCCAAGACGCTGGACTTCGTGGAAGACCAGGAGGTGGAGCAGGAGGTGCTGGATGCCGCCGTCATCTTCATCCACGCCGAAGCGGGCGACGAAGCGCAAGGCCCCTCGCTCCTGACCAAGGCGCTGAAGAACATCAAGTGGATCGCCAACAAGCGGGGGCTGAAGAACATTGTGCTCCATTCCTTCACCCACCTGGCCGAGACCACAGCGCCCGCCGAGTACGCCCAGGTCGCGCTGGAGACGCTTGCGGCGCGCCTGCGCGATGTGGGGTACTCGGTGGCGGTAACGCCGTTCGGCTACTTTTGCGAGTGGGACTTGTCGGTGTACGGCGAGTCGCTGGCGAAGGTGTACAAGGCGCTGTAAGGGCCTCGGGTGTCCCTGCGGGCGACGCGGCGCGCTCTCACGCCTGCGGTGGGCTTGCTGCGCCTTCTCGCAGGACGGGCACCTAAATTCCATTTTTACTGACTTGACAAAAGTCAAAATAGTGGTATAATAATTTTGAAGTCCAGTATAATTCCTTTGGAGCGTGGGCGACGATGCAACCCGTATTGGGCAGATGCCCTGTCTGCGGCGAAGACCTGATCGCAACCCGCCTGCATTGCCCGAACTGCGACACCAGCATAGAGGGCCGGTTCGCGCTGGAGCGTTTTCACCGCCTGACCCCCGAACAGATGGCCTTCGTGGAGTTGTTCATTCGCTGCGAGGGCAAACTGAACCGCGTGCAGGACGAACTGGGCCTGTCCTATCCTACCGTCCGCAATCGGCTCAACGACGTCATCCGCGCCCTGGGGTATCAGGTGGCCGAGCAGGCCATGAGCGTGGAGGAGCGCAGATCCATCCTGAACGACCTGGCCCAGGGCAAGATCACCGCCGAAGAAGCCGTCCAACTGCTGAAGGGGTAGAGAGCCGTGCTGGCAACGAGCGCCTCGCGCAAGGTCCCGTTCCGCGGCGTGCGCCGGCTGAGCCTGGCCCGCGACCTGCGCGATGTGGCGAACCTGATTGAGCAGACCTTCGGGCAGGAACCGGACCGCGCCGGACAGTCCGTCGCCTCCGAGTTCCGCGCGCTGGCCTGGTGGGGGCCGCTCCTGTGGGCGCTGGATCGGCTGAGCATGGGCGGCGAGGCGTTCACGGGGTTCGTGTGGGAAGACGACGGCCGCGTGGTCGGCAACGTAACGCTAAGCCGCGAATGGGCGACGCCCGGCTGCTGGCTCATCAGCAATGTCGTCGTGGCTCCCGACTACCGGCGCAGGGGCATCGCCCGCGCGCTGATGGAGGCGGCGATGGAGTTCGTGGCGTCGCGGCGGGCCGTGTGCGCCTTCCTGATGGTGCGCCGCGAGAACCAGGCGGCCATCCGCCTGTACGAGGCGCTGGGCTTCGCAGAACTCGGCGGCCAAGTAACGCTTCGGCGGGAATCGCCCCCGCGCCCCGTGGCCGAACTGCCCCTGGGCCCCGGCCGCCTGGTGCGCGATGTTACCTTCCGCGATGGCAGGGCGCTCGCCGACCTGGCGCGGGCGGCCACGCCGGCAGCCGTCCAGCGGATTCAGCCGGTGCAGCCGGACGCCTGGCTCTCCGAAGCGCAGGCGGGGTCAGGGGGCTGGCTCCTGAATCGGCTGGGGCAGCGGTCTCGTCGGTGCGTGGTGGAGGAGGACGGGCGGCTGCTGGCCTACGCGCGGCTGACCATCGCCAGGCGCAAGTACCACCGCCTGCGGTTCATGGCGCTGCCCCATGCGCGGGGGCAGGTGGAAGGGGCGCTGCTGTCGCGCATGCTGAACCTGCTGGCCGACGCGGCGGCGCTGCCGGTGCTGGCCGATGTCGGCGCGGAGGAGACCAGCGCCATAGACGTTCTGCGCGCCCGCGGCTTCGCCGAGAGCCGCTGGCTCCTGATCATGGCGCGCCACTTGGACACGGCCGCGCCGAGGCTTTCTGAGGAGGTGTGATGGAACCCGAACACAGGGAGATTCTCCGACTGGTGCAGGAGGGCAAGATCACCGCGGACGAGGCGGCCCGCCTGCTGGATGCGATGGGCGACGGGGGCGGCGACGGCGAGGAACGCCCCCGCTCCGAGGACGCGGCGACGGAGCCGTTGCCTCAACCGATGGAGCGGCCCCGCGCGTCTCGCCCCGCATACTGGTTGTTCGTGCTCCTGTTCGGCCTGGGGTGGACGCTGGCGGGCGCGGCCCTGACCCTGTGGGCCTTGGGCACGGGGTGGATGGTGCTGACGGTGCCGTTTCTCCTGGTGGGGCTGGCGATTCTGTCGCTGGGCGCGGCGTCGCGCGACGCAACGTGGCTCAGCGTCCACGTCACGGATTCGGAAGGCCGCCGCAAGTTCGCGCTGGATTTTCCGCTTCCCCTGCTGGTGTTGGCATGGGGCGTGCGGGTCGCCCGACCGTTCGTCCCCCAGTTCCGCGACACGGCGGTGGACGAACTCATCCTGTCGCTGGAAGGGAGCGGCGCGGGGGGCGAACTGCTTCTCGTGGACGTGGTGGACGACGAAAGCGGGGAGCGCGTCCAGGTGAGGGTGGTTTAGTCAAACGGAGGCAGGCAAGATGTCATTGACCGAAGAGCGCATGCAAATCCTGAAACTGCTGGAGCAAGGCCAGATCAACGCCGACGAGGCGGCGAAACTCCTGGCGGCGCTGGAGTCGGGTCGCAAAGAGGCCCCGCATTCGGGCGCGGCCTCGGCGCCTCGCTGGTTCCGCGTGCGGATCACCGATTTGCGTTCGGGCAAGGCCAAGGTGAACGTGAACATCCCCATGAGCCTGGTGGACGTGGGCCTCAAGATGGGCGCCAGGTTCGCGCCGGATATGGAGGGCGTGAACCTGGACGAGATCAAGCAGGCGATCCAGTCGGGCATCCAGGGGAAGATCGTGGATGTGGAAGACGAGGAAGATCAGGAGCACGTGGAGATCTTCATAGAGTAAAGGAGACCGTCATGTCAAAAGCGCTTTGGCGTTGGGTCATCAACGCGGTGGCGTTGTACGTGGCCGCGCGCGTCGTTACGGGCATTGAACTCACGGGCGACTGGGTGTCGCTGGCCCTCATCGCCCTGGTCTTCGGCGTGGTGAACGCGCTGTTGGGGCCGATTCTCAAGTTGCTGTCGTGCCCGCTGATCCTGCTGTCGCTGGGCGTGTTCACCATCGTCATCAACGCGGCCCTGTTGCTGCTCACGTCGTACCTGAGCGAAACGTTGAACCTGGGCTTCCATGTCAGCGGGTTTGGGCCTGCTTTCCTGGGCGCGCTTCTCATCAGCGTCGTGAGTTTCATCCTCAACGTGTTCCTCAGGGATTCCGACAGGCACGAGCGGCGGAAGAAGTAACGCGCTGCCTGCCGCGGAGGTAATGCCTCACACGAAGGCACAAAGGACACAAAGGGGATAGGGCTGCGGAGAAACCCTTTGTGTCTCTGTGTGGGATATTGTTCTCACACAAAGGCACAAAGACACAAAGGTTTTTCTTTGTGCCCTTTGTGTCTCTGTGTGGGATATTGTTCTCACACAAAGGCACAAAGACACAAAGGTTTTTCTTTGTGCCTTTGTGTCTCTGTGTGGGATATTGTTCTCACACAAAGGCACAAAGACACAAAGGTTTTTCTTTGTGCCTTTGTGTCTCTGTGTGGGATATTGTTCTCACACAAAGGCACAAAGACACAAAGGTTTTTCTTTGTGCCTTTGTGTCTCTGTGTGGGATATTGTTCTCACACAAAGGCACAAAGACACAAAGGTTT
>Ga0272448_1001787_pt1 | contig 28255 bp, 27 predicted proteins | sample YNPCB0191_FD_202220 | JGI IMG/M metagenome (GOLD analysis project Ga0272448, IMG submission 202220) | Hot spring sediment microbial communities from Yellowstone National Park, WY, United States - YNP-CB-019-1 | ecosystem: Environmental > Aquatic > Thermal springs > Hot (42-90C) > Sediment... | reverse complement strand
ATTGCCTCTGCCTTTTTTCTCTCTGTGATGTCCCTTACCCATACCTGGATAACAGGTTTGCTATCCAATGCTATGGCATGGGCATATATTTCAACATCCAGTGATGTTCCATCTTTGCATAAAGCCTTTATTTCATATCGCTCCGGAGGGTTTTCTCCCTGTATCCTTTTGTATGCATTCTGCAAAACGATTTCACGATAAACAGGGTGTATGACAGTTATATTCGGTAATCCTAAAAGCTCTCCGTATTCATATCCCAGCATATCATGGAGGCGGCGGTTGGCAAAAATGATGCTGTTGTAGTCGTGGATAAAGATGCCGTCAAAACTTTCTTCTACAAGGCTCTCGTAGAGTGTGCGGCTTTCCCTGAGGGCATATTCCGCCCTCTTTTGTTCAGTGATATCCTCACATACTACAACAATCTCTTTTTCTTTAAGGTCCTCCCCTATGGCTGCAGCACTTATCCTGCAGAATATGTCACTGCCGTCTTTTCTCCTGCATATAAAATCATTTATACTGATCCTTTCCTTCTCAAGGGCAGGATAAACCATGTTCCCGATTTTTTCATAATCCTCGTCACTTCTGTAAAAAATCCGCGTGCTTTTACCGATAAGCTCTTCCGGTGAATAACCAAATATGTTTCTTACCCTCTCATTTACAAACATTATTCTGCGATTTTTAATACCAACCACTGTATGGGGTATGGCCCTTAAGATAGAGGATTCGAGCTCTCTTATGCGCTTTAAATTTTCTTCTGCCTCTTTTCTTTTGGTAATATCTTCGGCGTATCCTGTATAATAAAGGACTTTACCGTTTTCATCTCTTATGGTGCGGATATTTAAAGAAACCCACATGTTTGTGCCATCTTTTTTGTACTGTAAGGCTTCAAAGTTTTTAATTATATCATGCTCTTTTAAAAGCCTTTTTATTGTCTCAATGTCTTCTGTTTTTACATATAATTGTTTAAAGATATTTTTAATTGCAGATTTCATCTCCTCAGGTGAAGAAAATCCATGCATGCGGGCAATGGCAGGGTTAAGGCTTAAAAACCTACCATCTGGAGAGGCCTTAAAGATTCCCTCTACGGCATTTTCAAATAATGCCCTGTAGTTTTTTTCGCTCTCTTGTAATTCCGCCTCAATTCTTTTCAATTCTGTTATGTCTTGAAGGGAAGCTATGCTTTTCTTTGTCCCTGGTATCATATTTATCTTGAGCAAAATATCATGAATATTTCCGTGTTTATCTATAAGTCTAAATTCATAATCCTTTGGTGCTGATTCGGGAATGGCCCTTCTTAACACATGGTATGTTTTCATCCGTTCAAGGTCTTCTTTAACTACAAAATCTGTCCATTTTTTCTTGCCCTCAATTTCTTCCCTGTTGAAACCTGCAAGCTTTACCGCATTTTCGTTTGCAAGGGAGATGGTGGTATCTTCTTCGATGATGATCATTGCAGTACCTGATGTTTCAAATATTGTTCGGTACCATGCCTCGTTATGATCAATCTTTTTTCCATTATTTTTATTCTTTTTTTTAGCCAATTTTCTCTGTGGTAAGGGTATAGAAATGTTTTTCTTTACAGGGGACAATGTCTTTTTTCTTATTTTATGGAACATGGGATTAAAAAAAAATTAACTGTTAAAGGTTGCCATAATCCATACATATTTGTCAACATTTACGTATGTAAAGACATTCCTTGACTTAAAGGTTTTTTTTATAATAACATATCGTAAATTTCAGGAGGTGTGCCATGGGCAAAAAGTTGTTTTTTATAGTTTTGATGGTCTTTGCCGTTGCCTTTATATTGGCCATCAGCATGGTGGCTGCACAAAAAAAACCTGCAGAACCCATATCTATAAAGTTAGAGGGAGGAAAGTTGCCTCCTGTAAATTTTTCCCATATAACCCATACGGAGAAAACAAAGATCGAATGTATTAAATGCCATCATAAGGATAAAGACACAAATAACCCAGAGCCATGTGTTAAGTGCCATCTCATCAATGAGGTAAAGGATAACGCACCAAAAGCAAAAGATGCATATCACAAAAACTGTATAGACTGCCATAAAGAGAGTGTTGCCAAAGGAACCGCTGCCCCTGCAAAGTGCAATGAATGTCACAAAAAACAGTGACGAAAAGGACAAACCCATTAAAGAAAAAAATACAATTAATAGACTTGTTGGGTTCTTTGGCTCTGTAAAGCTTTCTATATTTATCCTTTCTTTTATTGCCATTACATCTGTATTAGGAACTTTAATAAAACAGAACGCACCGGCAGAAGAATATATATCTACCTATTCAGAAACAGTTATAAAAATTATCGTTTTTTTTAAGCTTTACGATGTGTACCATGCCCCGTGGTTTATAGGTGCTGTGGTTTTCTTTGCCCTAAATCTCGGTGTATGTACATTCACAAGGTTTTTTCGTAAAAAAAGTTCGGCGTCTTTTTCTCTTCCCGATGAAAAAACTTTATCCGACATGGAACTCAGCTTCACATTAAATAAAGACTTAGAAAGAATTATACTTCCTTTAATCAAAAAAAAGTTTAAAAAGAAAATCTATGATGGTGATGACGGTCTTATATACGAAAAAAACACATTTAGTAGATTTGGGGTACCTATTATACACATAAGCATTATTTTAATCCTAGTAGGCGGTCTTGTAGGATTGATATGGGGTTATAAAGGTTTTTTGGTACTTCATAAAGGGGATGTAAAGGAAAAATTTCTTTTAAGGGGTGAAGAAACAAAGGAGATGAGCCTTGGCTTTACTATTAGATGTAAAGATTTTAATATAAGTTATTATCCAAATGGTTCGCCCAAGGACTATGTCACAACCATTGAGGTAATAGAAAAAGGAAGGGTTATCCTTGAAAAAGATATCAGGGTAAACAATCCTTTAAATTATAAAGGGTGGCATTTATATCAGTCGAGCTATGGTATCTCCCCTCTTTTTATGTTTAAAATAGATGGCAAAGAGGTCAAATTAAAAGAGTATGATGAATACGAAGCAGAAGGTTTTATAATGATACCCATAAAATTTGATGCCTCTATTCATAACTTTGGCCCCGGTGTTCAGGTGGCATATCTCGATAATGGTGAGCCAAACACTGCCTGGTTTTTAAGGGATATCCCCAAGATGAATCACAGAAATCTGGCTGGAAAGTCCGTTATACTTGAAGATATAAAAGAAGACCTATGGACAGGAGTGGAAATCACATATGATCCAGGTATAAGTATTGTATGGACCGGTTTTGCCCTTTTGCTTTTAGGTCTTTATATAAATTTCTTTGTAATATCAGGGAAGGTCTATATAAGGAGGCTACCTGATGCCCTAATTATGGCAGGGGTAAGCGCTAAACATAAAGAGAGATTTAGGATAATACTTGAAAAGATAGTAAGGGGATTAAATGGAACTGATCCATCATAAGATACTCGGACTTACTACTATTATTTACGCCATTATCTTATTACTTCATTTTATATATTTTGCATTTAAAAAAGAGGCTATTTTAAAGGCAATCTGGTGGGTTATATATATTAATTTTATTTTACATACCTTGGGTCTCATATTTAGATGGATAGATTCTTATAAGTTAAACATAGGACATGCACCCTTATCCAATCTATACGAATCCCTCATTTTCTTTTCCTGGTGTATTTGCCTTATTATAATTTTAATGAAAAAAAGGCTTGTCTACCCTATAATCACCATGTTTAGCATCATAGGGGCCCTCTTTTTTATAGCCTATGCATCTTTATCACCAGGTGTAGATAAGGGCATTCAGCCCTTGATCCCTGCATTACAGAGTAACTGGCTGCATATACATGTAATAACCTGCTTTATATCTTATGCAGCATTTGTAATATCTTTTATTTGCAGCACACTTTATTTTTTAAGATTTGATTGGTCAATTATGCCGGATAAGAACACCCTTGAGGAGTTAAACTATAAAAGCATAATGGTAGGTTTTCCCATGTTAAGTGCAGGCATTTTAACAGGTGCCGTTTGGGCACATTATGCCTGGGGTTCATACTGGAGCTGGGATCCAAAGGAGACGTGGTCACTAATAACATGGATCATATACGCCCTTGTGCTTCACGCAAGGTTTGTAAAAGGATGGAGGGGTAATAGGCTTGCCTTGATTTCCATAATCGGTTTTTTCAGTGTCATGTTTACATATTTCGGTGTAAATTTTATTCTCTCAGGGTTGCATAGCTATGCAGTATAAATGTGATGAATTTTCTTGTATTTTTATTAAAAATATAGATAAAATCTATCTTCTTTATTAAAAGAATGGGAAACGAAAAATGAAAAGATCAGGAGGGATTTATGAACAAACTTGACATAGTTAACAAGCTTGCATCGGATCTTGGGCTAAACCAGAAGATTGCCAAAATAGCCGTTGATACCATTATTGATTCAATAAAAAACGCCATAATAGAAGGTGAAAGGGTTGAAATAAGGGGTTTTGGAAGTTTCACTGTGAGGAACTACAAGGGATATAAGGGGAGAAACCCCAAAACAGGGGAGGTTGTTGAGGTTAACCCCAAAAGGCTCCCCTATTTTAAGGTAGGAAAAGAACTAAAAGATATGATCTGGAAAGGCTAAAACACCCCCCAATAAGGACTTAATGTCTTTTTAAGCCTTTCTACGATCTTTACGGCTTCATTTGAGGGGGCATCCTGCTTATATTCATCAAAGGCATTGATGCCCCTTAATTCTTGAATCACTGCCCTGACAGAATTTGTAAGCCCTTCTAAACCATAGCCACCCTCAAGGGCATAAATTATCCGACCTTTACAGTGTTTTTTCGCCAGATCGAGCATGATACGGGTCATCATGGCATAACCCTTTTCGGTGACCTTCATGCCTCCTAAAGGGTCTTTATAATGGGCATCAAAACCGGCTGACACAAGTAGCACTTCAGGCTTATACATATCAGTAACAGGCACAAGCACCTCTTTAAAGGCATATATATAATCATCATCGTCCATTCCATAAGAAAAAGGCACATTTACTGTATATCCCCTTCCTTCTCCTTCACCGGTTTCGTCAATCCACCCTGTGCCGGGATAATACGGATACTGATGTGTTGAAAAATAAAGAACCGTAGCATCCCTGTAAAAACTATGCTGGGTACCGTTTCCGTGATGGAGGTCAAAATCAACTATTATAATCCTCTTTACATTGTATTTTTTTTCAAGGTATCTGGCACCTATGGCTATGTTATTGAAAAGACAGAACCCCATTGCCCTGTTTCTCTCTGCATGGTGCCCAGGGGGTCTAATTAATGCAAACCCATTATCTGCCCTGCCCTCCATTACAGCATCTATTAGGCTCAAAAGCCCTCCTGCTGCTTTTAGTGCTGCCTCATAGCTTTTTGGAGAAGTAGATGTATCTGGATCGAGCCTGACGCTCTTCCCTTTTGTGGCAGAAATGGATTCAATGTAAGATGTATCGTGCACATAGGCAATCTCTTCGTGGGTTGCGTCCCTTGCTGGTATACGTTCTATATTTTCTGGCCCAATATCTTCAAGCATAGAGTATATACGCTTTAGCCTTTCTGGACTTTCAGGATGGTAATAGTCCATCACATGTTCCATATATATATCTTCTCTTACTATACCTGTTTTCATCATAACCTCCTTTAAATTATTCCTTTTGTTGAAAGGGGTCCTTTAATGTTCTTATCCTGTGCTATAGCTTCTCTTAGGGCCTTTCCAAAGGCCTTGAATATTGCTTCAACCTTATGGTGTATATTATCGCCGTAAAAAAGATTTACATGCACCGTTATCTTTGCCTCATTTACAAAACCCTTAAAGTATTCCTTAATCAATATTGTATCAAAATTTCCCGTGTGTCCTTTCAGGGTTCCCTTAAAAACAAAATTTGGCCTTCCGCTTAAATCGATTGCCAAAAGACACAGTGCCTCATCCATAGGTACTATGGCATGGCCGTATCTTTTTATTCCTGAAAAATCTCCAAGGGCCTCTTTTAATGCCCTGCCCATGGCAATGCCCATATCTTCAACTAAATGGTGATGGTCTACCTCAATATCTCCTGTGGCATGTATCTCAAGGTCGAAAAATCCATGCTTTGAAAAGAGTTCAAGCATATGGTCGAAAAAGGGTATCTTTGTATTTATACTCGAATTACCGGCCCCGTCTAACATCCAGCTTATCTTTATATCCGTTTCTTTGGTCTTTCTTTCAATGATCGCCTTCCTTTTCATTTTTCCCCCTTTTTTTCAGGGTATTACCTTGTTTAGAGGATACTCTACAATACCCTGTGCACCGGCCCTTTTTAATTCAGGGATTATGTCCCTGACTGTCTTTTCATCTATTATTACCTCCATGGCCACCCAATCCTTGTCCACAAGATTTGATATGGTAGGTGTATGTAAGGATGTGAGTATCTTTGAAACCTTTTCTATCTTATTCTTCGGCAGGTTCATCTTAAGCCCGACCTTCTCCTCTGCCATAAGCGCACCTTTTAAAAGAATCGTCAGGTTTTCCATCTTCCTTTTCTTCCAGGGGTCATGCCATGAATTTCTGTTTGCAATGAGAACAGTTTCAGATTCGAGAATGGTCTCTATAATCCTTAGGTTGTTTGCCCTTAAAGATGCACCTGTCTCTGTCACCTCCACAATGGCATCAGCCAGTAGCGGCGGCTTCACCTCCGTTGCACCCCATGAAAATTCTATCTGCACATTAATCCCTTTCTTCTTAAAAAATCTTTTTGTAAAACCCACAAGCTCTGTGGCAATCTTTTTTCCTTCCAGATCCTCCAGTCTTTGAATGGGTGAATCATTCGGAACAGCCACAACCCATTTTACCCCTCGAAAGCCCACTTTGCCGTATTTTAATCTTATAAGCTCCACCACCTTTGCATCCTGTTCAAGCACCCAGTCATAACCTGTAATGCCCATGTCGAGGATACCATCCTGGACGTATCGTGCCATCTCCTGTGCCCTGATAAGAAGACAATCTATCTCAGGATCATCTATTGCTGGCACATATGATCTCTCAAGTACCTTTATAGAATAACCTGCATTTTTAAAAAGCTTGAAGGTAGTCTCCTGAAGACTCCCCTTTGGTAAACCGAGTTTTAGTTTCATCTTTTTACCCCTTTTCTTGCCTTGATTGCCTCTGCATGGGCAAAAAGCCCTTCTATCCTTGCAAGCCTTTCTGCCTTTTCTCCAAATCTTTCAAAAAATATGTGGTCCGTCTTAACCTTAACCCTTCTCCTTTTGAATGTATCTACAGATAATCCTGCTGTAAACCTCCCCGCACCTCCTGTGGGCAGGATATGATTTGTACCGATATAATAATCACCTATAGCCACAGGGGTCATTTCTCCTATATAGATAATACCTGGATACAGGATCTTATCTGCAAGATTTTCATCACCTATAAATTCCATATGCTCCGGGGCTATAATGTTTATAAAATCAATGGCTTTTTCTATATCTCTAAAATACACAAAAAAACTGTTTGCCTTTATAGCTTTTTCAATGATGTCCCTTCTCTCATTTATTATCATAAGCCTTTCCATGTGTTTCATGACATCCTTGATAATCGTCTTTGAGTTTGAAAAAAGACCCACCGTTGCCATATCGTCGTGTTCTGCCTGTGAAAAGAGGTCTCTGGCAATAATCTCCGGTGAAACGTCTTTTGTGACCAAAATAATTAATTCAGAAGGCCCTGCAAGCATATCTATGCCAACATAACCGTATACATCTCTTTTTGCCTCATCTACAAAGGCATTGCCAGGGCCTACCACAATATCAACCTTTGGTATTGTGCCTAAACCGAAAGAAAAGGCATATATAGCCTGGGCGCCTCCTATCCGGTATACATCATGGATGCCCAGAAGAAGTAATGTTGCTGCCACATAAGGGTTTAAATTACCATAAGGCGTAGGTGTAGTTACGTATATGTGTTTTACCCCTGCGATTTGAGCAGGTACTGCAGCCATAATTAACGAAGATGGATATGAGGCCCTTCCGCCAGGAACATATATAAGGGCCTTTTCAATGGGTATATAATCTTCTACAACGGATAAGCCCTTTCTTTTATATTTCCTCTTTTTTGCCCCCTGACCTAAATGAAAAAGCCTAACATTGTTTATCATGCCCTTTAAGATAGAAATGTCTTTTTTGCCTATTTTTCTTGAGGCTTCTTCTATTTCTTCCTGTGGTATTTTTAAAGAGTAATCTCTATCCCAGTTATCGTATTTATAAGAAAGTCTTTTTATTGCTTCATCTTTTGTGGCAATGATCTCATCCCTTATGGTAGCTACAATACGTCTCACGTCCACCTTTGTTTTCAACCTCGTTTTCAATATAAAATCCAATAACCTGTCTCTTTCTTTTTCAAGCTTCCAGACCTTCATCCTTTACCCTCTCGATCTTTGCACCGAGTTTTTTTAGTTTCTCTTCGATGGCCTCATAGCCTCTATCGAGATGATAAATCCTCGATATCTCGGTTTTGCCATATGCTGTAAGGCCGGCGAGTATTAAAGATGCGCTTGCGCGTAAATCCGTTGCCATTACCTTGGCGCCGGACAACATCTTTACGCCCCTTACAATGGCAGTATTCCCTATGACCTTAATATCGGCGCCCATCCTTCTCAGCTCAGCGGCATGCATCATCCTGTTTTCAAAAATGGTCTCTGTTATGGCGCTCACGCCCCTTGATACGGTCATAAGTGCCATGATCTGCGCCTGCATGTCCGTTGGGAATCCAGGATACGGTGCAGTCTTTATATCCACTGCAGAAGCCCTTTTCTTTGTCATTGATGCCTTTATCGTATCTCCATCTTCTACGATATCCATGCCTGCTTCCTTTAATTTATCAAGGAGTGCCTTAATGTGCCCGGGATTGCATCCTTCAATTAAGATGTTTCCCCTTGTTATACCACAGGCAATTAAAAATGTGCCTGTTTCAATTCTATCTGGTATTACCCTGTATTTGCACGATGTAAGCTCGTCAACGCCCTTTATTTTTATTATCTCTGTTCCTTCGCCTTCTATCTTTGCCCCCATTTTTTTTAGCATCCTGGCAAGGTCAACCACCTCGGGTTCACGGGCAGCGTTTTCTATTATAGTCTCGCCTTTTGCAAGAACCGCTGCCATCATGATGTTTTCTGTGCCGCCTACTGTGGTTGTATCGAACCTAATCCTTGTGCCTTTTAATTTTTTTGCATTTACATCTACATAGCCTTCTTTGATGGTTACATCACAGCCCAATGCCTGAAGACCCTGGATGTGGAGGTTTATGGGCCTTTCACCTATGGCGCAGCCACCTGGATAAGACACAACGGCCCTTTTAAGTCCTCCTGTAAGAGAACCGAGAACAAGAACAGATGCCCTCATCTGTTTTACAAGCTCATAGGGTGCCACATAATTCTCAACTCCCGTTGTATCCACCTGCAAAACACCCTCTTTTGTCCACTGAACCTTTGCTCCCAGCACAGTAAGAAGCTTTGACATTGTATTTATATCTTTTAGTTTAGGGACATTTTCAATTTCATAAACGCCTTTTTGTAAAAGTGTTGCTGCAAGAATGGGGAGGGCGGCATTTTTTGAACCGCTTATCTTTACGTTGCCTGTTAATCTTTCCCCGCCTTCTATAACGAATTTATCCATTGTGCCTTTATTATCCTTTCTATACCGCTATAGTCTTTTATTGTTGAAACAGTAAAACCTTTTTTAATAAGCATTTCTGAAACAGCCTCTGCCTGTTCAACTCCACCTATTTCGCATAAAAACCACCCTTTTTTATGGATAACCCTTTCTAAAACATTAATAAGCCTTCTATACAGATCAAGGCCGTCTTCTCCCCCTAAAAGGGCAAGCTCAGGCTCATAGTCTCTTACGTCTCTCATTAAGCATTTCCATTCTTTTCTTTTTACATAGGGTAGGTTTGCCACAACTAAATGAAAATTACTTTTTTCTTTTATGACTTCTAAAAGGTCTGAGCAGACAAAAATGGTCTTTTCTTTTACGCCTATCCTTTCACTGTTAATGGACGCCACCTTCAAGGCTTCCCTCGAAATATCAAGACATAAAACATCTTTACCTGTATGTTTTGCAATCATAATGCCTATTATACCGGAGCCTGTTCCTACATCCACAATGCGTGGGTGGCCTTTCATATCTTTTATAATATTGATTGCCTCTTCTACAAGTATCTCCGTTTCAGGTCTTGGTATCAATACCGATTCGTTTACAAAAAATTCCTCTGAAAAAAACTCTTTGGAATTTATAATATATGCCAGTGGTTTACCGATTTTTCTCTCTTCGAAAATGGTCTCTATGAATTTAATCTTTTCCTCTGTTATGGCTTCGTCAGGTCTTATGAGTATCTCCTCTTTTCTTTTAGATAAAGCAAAAGACAGGAGGGATATTTTTTCGATCCATGTGATACCCTTTAGTTCTGAAATGAGTCTTGAGATAGTCAATGCCTTAACCTGCCTTTAAGGCCTCTGATTGAAAATGGGCAATCAGGGGGTTTATTATGTCTTCCATGTCACCATCGAGAACATTCTGGAGCTTATAAAGGGTAAGGCCTATCCTGTGGTCCGTTACCCTTCCCTGCGGAAAGTTGTATGTTCTTATCCTTTCACTTCTATCTCCTGTTCCCACCTGCTTTTTTCTTTCCTGGGATATCTCTTTTTCCTTTTCTGCCTCCATCTTTTCCTTCAGGCGTGCCCTTAATACCCTCAATGCCTTAGCCTTGTTCTTATGCTGCGATTTCTCGTCCTGACAGGTTACAACTATCCCTGTTGGTATATGGGTTATCCTCACAGCAGAGTCTGTGGTATTTACATGCTGACCACCTGGCCCACTTGACCTGAATACATCTATTCTTAATTCATCGGGGTTTATATCAATTTCAAGCTCTTCAGGCTCTGGAAGTACTGCTACTGTAACCGTTGAAGTGTGTATCCTGCCCTGTGCCTCTGTTACTGGCACCCTCTGGACCCTGTGAACCCCGCTTTCGTATTTAAGCATATTGTATGCATCTTTTGAATCGATAAGGACAATGATCTCTTTAATCCCGCCTAAATCAGAAAGGCTTGTGGACATTACCTCTGTCTTCCACTTCATCTTTTCGGCAAATTTCATATACATGCCAAAAAGTTCTCTGGCAAAAAGGGCAGCCTCTTCTCCGCCTGCGCCTGCCCTTATCTCTAAGAACATGCTCTTTACTTCTTCCCTGTGTGCCCTTAATAGATATTCTTTCAGCTTTTCTTCTAACCCTTCTTTTTTCCCCTGCAATTCCCCTAACTCTTCTTTTATCAGAACCTTCATGTCTTCATCTTTTTCTGTTTCAAAAAGGGCCTGGGTATTTTTTATGTCTTCATCGGTTTTTTTCCATTCCCTGTATAGCTCCACTATTTCCTTGAGATCATTATATTCCTTTGCCAGTTTTTTATACTTATCTATACTGGCAAGGGTCTCGGGCTTGGCCAGTTCTATCTCAATTTCTTTATATTTTGCATCTATCTGATCTAACTTCTCAAACATTATACTGTCTTTTTACCATAACGTTTTTCGAATTTTTCCACCTGCCCTGCAGAGTCTATGCGTTTTTCTTTTCCAGTAAATATGGGGTGACATTTTGCGCAGATTTCTACGTTTATCTTCTCTTTTGTCGATAAAGTTTCAAACGTATTGCCACATGCACATTTTACAATAGCCTTTTTTAAATTCGGGTGTATGTTTTTCTTCATTTTTATCCTCCTTTACTCATGGAATTTAAAAATTCTTTATTTGTTTTTGTGTCTTCAAGTTTTTCAAGGAGAAACTCCATTGCCTCTACAGGATTCATGGGCTGGAGCACCTTCCTTAAAAGCCATATTTTTGGTAAATCATCTTTGTCTATTAACAATTCCTCCTTTCTTGTCCCTGATTTATTAATATCTATTGCAGGAAAAACCCTTTTTTCTGCAAGTTTTCTGTCAAGGTATATCTCCATGTTGCCTGTGCCCTTAAATTCTTCAAATATTACTTCATCCATTCTGCTGCCTGTATCAATTAGGGCAGTTGCAATGATTGTAAGGCTCCCTCCTTCTTCGATATTTTTAGCTGCACCAAAGAATCTCCTCGGTTTTTGCATAGCAGCAGCATCTATACCGCCTGAGAGGATTTTACCACTGGAAGGCACAACGGTATTGTATGCCCTTGCAAGCCTTGTAATGCTGTCCAGCAAAATCACCACATCGTGTTTGTGCTCTACGAGCCTTTTTGCCTTTTCTATCACTATTTCTGCTACCTGAACATGCCTTGTTGCAGGCTCATCAAAGGTGGAACTTATAACCTCACCCTTTACAGAACGTTGCATGTCTGTAACCTCTTCAGGTCTCTCGTCGATAAGTAACACTATCAAGTCTATCTCTTTATGGTTTTGTGTGATGCTGTTTGCTATAAGCTGGAGCAACACCGTCTTTCCCGTTCTTGGAGGCGCAACGATAAGACCCCTCTGGCCTTTTCCTATGGGTGTAAAAAGATCCATTACCCTTGTTGAAAGATTGTCCGGTGTTGTTTCAAGAATAATTCTTTTGTTTGGATACAGCGGGGTCAGGTTATCAAAGATTATTTTATCCTTTGCCACATCAGGGTCGTCAAAGTTTATAGTTTCTACCCTGAGCAGGGCAAAATACTTTTCATTATCCTTTGGTGGCCTTATCTGGCCTGATATAATATCGCCTGTTCTTAATCCGAATCTTTTTATCTGAGAAGGAGATATGTATATATCGTCGGGCCCTGGCATATAATTTGAGTCCGGTGATCTTAAAAACCCAAATCCCTCAGGTAAGACCTCTAAGACACCTTCACCGTAAACGGATTCGTTTTTGTCTAACAGGGCCTGTAAAATGGCAAAGATAAGTTCTTGTTTTTTTAATCCTGCCGCGTTTTCGATGTTTAAACTCCTTGCAAGGTTTGTAAGCTCCCCTATCTTTTTTCTCTTCATTTCATTTAGATGCATCCTTGTCCTCCCATTCCCTTATCCTTTCGATAAGCAAGTCAACCTGTGTTTGTAAATCCTTTTTTGTCCCGTTATTATATATTACATAATCAGCTAATTTTTCTTTTTCAGAAAGGGGTATTTGAAGAGACATTCTTGCCTCAATATCTTTTTCATCCATACCCCTCTGTTTCAATCTCTCTTTTATCAGACCCTGCTCTGCCGAAACGACTATAATCTTATCAAGTTCTTTATACAGCCCTTTCTCAAAGATTAATGGTCCATCTATTATCATTATTCGTTCGCCCTTTGATTTAAAAATTTCTCCCTGCAAATATATTTCTTTTATTACTTCAGGATGTATAATATCCTCGAGTTTTTTTAATTTCTCCTTGCTTGAAAATACAATATTTTTTAATTTTTCAGCACTTACTTTTCCGTTTACAATAACGTCTTGGGTAAATTCGCTTTTAATTTTTTCGATTACCTCTTTTTTTTCAAGGGCATTTTTTGCAAGACTGTCTAAATCTATTACGATAAAACCCCTGTTTCTTAAAAGATTTGATACTGTTGTCTTGCCGCTGCCAATTATACCGGTTATTCCAATTTTGATCATATGTCGAGATTTCTTACATTTAAGGCGTTTTCTTCTATAAACATCCTCCTTGTTTCTATGTTGTTGCCCATGAGAACTGTAAAGACCTGGTCTGCAATGACCGCATCTTCTATTGTTACCTTAAGCAGCCTTCTCTTTTCAGGATTCATCGTAGTCTCCCATAATTGTTCTGGGTTCATTTCACCAAGACCTTTATATCTCTGAATTGTAATCCCCTCTTTACCTTTTTCGTTTATCAATCTTAATAAATCCTTGACCTTTATATCTTTTATCTCCTTTGCCCCATCTATGATCTTTAACTCGTTTGTATAATAATCCTTTACCTCGTTAAAGGTAGAGATTGCCTCAAGATAATCATCCTGACTGCACAGTTCGTAATTTATTTCCACAAAGGAGCTCTTTTGTTCTTTTTCATAGATTCTTAAAGAATAGAGGTTATGCTCCTTATCTTTAATGATTTCCGGTTCAAATCTATCTTTTGGAATATGTTTTAATGCTTTTTCAAGTTTGTCACTAACTTCAAAGCCTTCTCTGTTTTTAACATCAGCTATAAAAAGGGCAAGGCCTATATCCTCATCTATTCCTATTCTTTTTAGTTCCCTTAAAAACTTTTCAACCTCCCTTAATCTTTCCAGGTCCTTTTCAAATGTAATATTATCAATATCTTTTCCATTTAAAGAACATTTAATCTTTTCCATACCCCTTTTTAGTATAGTTCTTTCGAATTCTTCTTCATCTTTTACATATATCTCTTTATTCCCCTGTTTAATTTTATAAAGGGGTGGCTGGGCGATATAAAGATAACCTTTATTTATCACATCTATCATCTTTCTGTAAAACAAAGTAAGGAGAAGTGTTCTTATATGAGAACCGTCCACATCGGCATCTGTCATGATGATGATCTTTTTATATCTGATCTTATCTATATTATCAGGGGTTATACCCAGAGCAAGATAAATGGATTTTATCTCCTGGTTGGTGAGCACCTTTTCCTGTCTTGACTTTTCCACATTTAATATCTTTCCTTTAAGTGGCAAAATAGCCTGGGTTTTCCTGTTTCTACCCTGTTTTGCCGAGCCACCTGCAGAATCACCCTCAACAATATATAATTCGCATATATCAGGGTCTGATTCCTGACAGTCTGCAAGTTTCCCCGGTAATATACCGTTTTCAAGAAGACTTTTGCTTTTAACCAGCTCCTTTGCCTTTTTTGCCGCCTCTCTTGCCTTTTTTGCCTCGAGTGCCTTATTCACTATAATCTTTGCTATATCCTGATTTAACTCGAAAAACTCTGTTAGTTTTTCATTTAAAATAGATTCAATAAGACCTTTTATTTCACTGTTACCGAGCTTTGTTTTTGTTTGACCTTCAAATTGAGGATTCTGAATTTTTATATTGAGCACTGCCATAAGGCCTTCTTTAATATCATCTCCTGAAACGTTTTCTTTCTGTTTCTGGTTTAGGTATGTCTGTATAAAATTATTTATAGACCTTGTCAGGGCACTCCTGAAGCCTGCAACATGTGTCCCGCCTTCTTTTGTGTTTACATTGTTTACAAAGCTATAGATGTTTTCATTATATCCATCGTTATACTGGATTGCCAATTCAAGGCCGTCAATGGGTGGTTTAATGGTTGTTATGTAGATAGGTTCGTCAAAAAGCACATTTTTATTGCTGTTTAAAAACCTGACAAATGCCTTAACGCCACCTTCATGTTTAAATTCCTGTTTTTTCCCTTTTTTCTCGTCTATGAGTATTATGTGTATGCCATTATTGAGAAAGGATATCTCCCTCATCCTGTGTGCAAGTATTTCACTGCTGAATTCTATTGTTTCAAAAAGGGTTTTATCAGGTTTAAACCTGATCTTTGTGCCTGTTTTATCTGTATCGCCTATAATTTTGAGTTCTGTCTTCTTCTCTCCCCTTTCGTATCTCTGAAAATAGACCTTTCCTTCCCTTCTCACCTCTATCTCGAGATATTCTGAAAGGGCATTTACAACAGAAAGACCTACACCGTGTAACCCTGCCGAGTATTTATACGTTTCCTTATCGAATTTTCCACCGGCATGGAGTTTTGTTAAAACTATCTCAAGGGCTGTCATATTTTCTTCACTGTGCATATCAACAGGTATGCCCCTGCCATCATCCTCACATGTTACGCTGTTATCTCTATGTATGGTTACGGTAATCTTTTTACAGTATCCTGCTAATGCCTCGTCAACACTATTATCTACAAGTTCATAAACAAGATGGTGTAGTCCTTCTATGTTTGTATTCCCAATATACATAGAAGGGACTTTTCTTACTGCCTCAAGACCATTTAATATCTTTATACTGTCTGCACTGTAATCTGTCATAGTTTTACCGGCATTATTATATTTTTGTAAGATTCATCGTCTTTTTCTGTAAATATCGTTGCCCCTGGGCTATCTGGTGCCTTTACGATGATTGTCTCTGTATAAGTATGGGTTGCCATTTCCATAAGATAGTTTATGTTGAAATTCATTGATATATCTTTTCCATCATAATCGATTTCTATTAATTCCTTTGCACTACCTATATCGGATTCTGCCTTTAATTCCATTATATTATTATACATGGAGAGGTTTACAAGCTCATATTTATCCACTATTGCCGATATCTTTTTCAAGCCTTTTAGGAAAAGCTTTTTATCTATTGAGGCGATGTTTTTATTTTTATCAGGCAAAACATTTCTAAAGTCAGGGAATTTACCTTCCAGCAACTTGGAGATGAGCATAATCTTACCTGTAGAAAACTTTATATTATTTTCACCTATAAACAAATTCACCTTGTCCTTTTCATCTATTATTCTTTTTAGTTCTTGAAGTGTTTTTTGCGGCACCACTATGCCTTCAAAATCATACATTCCTTCTGTTTCTCTTGTAAGTAAGGCCATTCTGAACCCGTCTGTACCAACGGCAACAACTGTATTATCTTTTCCTTCCAAATACATACCTGTAAGGAGATAACGGGTCTCGTCTTTTGATGTGGCAAAGCTCACCTTGTCTATGAGTTCGAGTAATATGTCACCGTCCAATTTTACTTCATTGGTCTCTTCTATGTCTGTCATATCAGGAAAATCGTTTGGATCCTGGATACTTAATATATATTCTGTGTTTTTTTGTTTTATCTTTAATGTATTTTCAATTAATTCCATCTCTATAGCCTCTTCATTCATCTCCCTTAATATCTCATAAAACCTTCTACCGTTTATGAGAATATTTACATCTTCTTCGCAATGAAAATCTAAATATGCAACGGCGATGATATCAAGGTCATTTGCATATATATAGGATTTTTCCTTTCCAAAAGAGATGAAAAGATTGGATAATATGGGCATGGTGGACCTTTTTTCCGATATGGGGGCTAACTTTGTTACAGGATCATATAAAATCTTTTTTTCTATTATTATATTCATATTGTACCTCTATATTAGTAATAAATTCTGTTGATTTGTTGAAAATTATCATAACCGTTTAAAATAAAAGATAAATAATTGTTTATAAATAAAAAGTAAAGGCAGTTTTTTTGTGGATTCATATGGATTTTAATCTACCCTCTATCTTTTCAACAATAGTTTTCAGGTCACTTTTCAACTTTATTTCATCCTCAATCTTTTTTATAGAATGTATGACCGTAGAATGGTCTTTCCCCCCAAACTTACTACCTATATCTACAAGGGAATTATTTGTTAGTTTACGGGCAAGATAGATTGCAATCTGTCTTGCAAGCATTATAGATTTCGTTCTTTTTACTGATTTTATATCTGTTGTTTTGATGTTAAAATATGCTGCTACCTCTTTTATAATTAAGTCTATGGTAATTTCCCTGTCTTTTTCTTTTATTATATGACCCATGACCTCACTTGCCAGCTTTATATCAATGGGCATATTGTGTAATGATGCATAGGCACCTATGCGAATTAAGGCGCCCTCTAATGATCTCACACTGTTTTCTGCCCTTGATGCAATATAGAATGCCACATCAAGGGGTAGCTGTATATTTTCTAATTCTGCCTTTTTGTTAAGGATGGCTACCTTTGTTTCAATATCAGGTGGTTGTATGTCTGCGATGAGACCCCATTCAAACCTCGATCGGAGACGCTCCTCAATATTTTCAATATCCCTTGGGAACTTATCACTGGTGACCACAACCTGTTTCATATTATCATATAGGGCATTAAAGGTATGAAAAAATTCTTCCTGGGTTCTATCTTTTCCTGCTATAAACTGTATGTCGTCAATAAGAAGAACATCCATCTTTCTGAATTTATTTCTAAATTCATCCATTTTACTGAATTTCAAAGAGTTTATGAGTTCATTTGTAAAAACTTCTGCAGTTATATAACATATCCTTTCCGGAGAAACAGTATTGTGTTTTAGGAGAAAGTTGCCTATGGCATTTAAAAGATGGGTCTTGCCGAGGCCAACACCACCGTAAATAAATAAGGGATTGTATGTTTTTCCAGGATTTGTGGCAACAGCAAGAGATGCAGCATTGGCAAATTGGTTACAAGAACCCACTACAAAATTTTCAAATGTATATTTGGGATTAAATTGGTTGTATACATTTTTCTTATAGATAACCCCTTTTTTTGTATCTTCAGACCTATCCTCTTTTGCCGTTATATATTCAATTTTAACATCCTTACCTACCGTATCCTTTAAAATAGTAAGGAATAGGGGTTCAAAATTTTTTATTATCCAGTCTTTAAAAAATTCATTAGGGACAATCACAGAAAACACACCTTCTGAAAAATTAGAAAATTTAATAGGTTCTATCCACGTCTTATAACTATCCTGATTAATAATACCAGCAATCTTTTGTTTTATATGTTGTAGAAGGTCAACCATTTTTAGACCGTTATTAACATCTTTTCAACATATGTGGAAAACTTCAGGTTTCCTAAGGTAAGAATAATATGTAATATAATAATATAAAAATTATACAAATTCAACTCTTTGTTTTTTTTATGAATGTAAACAAAAGAAATTAAATTACCCTGCGATATCCTAAAACCCTTTTTTCCCAGTAACTATTATTTTTAATATTATCAATGTCAACACCCTTTGTTTTGGAGGCATGGATAAACTCGGTTTTGTTAATCATAATGCCTGCATGGAGGTCCTTTTTTATTTTAAATATTACTATATCACCGGGTAGAACATGTTGCTGATTTACATCATAGCCTATTTTTAAAAGCCCTTCTGTATTAACAGGCAGTATTATACCCCATTTTTTATATACAAAATGGATAAGACCACTACAATCAAAGGCATCAGGGCCTTTTGCCCCGCTTCTATAGGGTCTGCCGTGGAGTTCTATGGCAGTTCTTACTATGTTGTTTCTGAGCTCACTTTCCCCTTCATAGATTTTAACCTGTTTTGGTGCACACCCAGAAAATACAAGAAAGATTAAGAAAAGAAAAAAAAGAAGATTATATTTTTTCACTTTTAATATATCTTTCCAGAATGTTTTTTGCTTCATAAAGGTTAGAACAGTAAATATAATCCTTTTCTTTGTTTTCAATATTATCCGTTAATATTATAGCCAAATTAACGGCATTAAACAACCCTTCATCACCCTCACCATCTCCTATAGCACAGGCATGTCTTTTTTCTAAATTAAAGGTATTTAAAATTTTTTTTACCACCCTGTCCTTTTTGTTAAATTCTACATTGATTTTTACAGCGCCGTTTAAAACACCATTTTCAGATAAAAGCTCGTTCGATAAGGCCATATCTATACCAAGTTCTTTTTTGACCTTTTCCACAACAAGAGATAAACCCGTTGAAACTATTACCGTATGAATATTTAAAGATCTTAAAAATTCAACAAGTGTTTTAGCACCTTTTCGGTATTTTATCTCTGAAATAATATCCATAACCTTTTCTATTGTAAGGCCTTTCCATAAACAGGCATCCCTTTCACAGAATTCAACATAATTAATCTTTCCTGCCCTGAAAAGCTCCTGATATTGAACTGCAAGACCATCCCAGATATTTAGTCTTTTATGCAGATATTCCCAGCTACTTTTTACCTTTGTAAGGGTTCCATCACAATCGAGAAAGGCAATTTTTATATCCATATTTTTTTATACCATCAAAAACACAAAAAATCTATTTTTTACTGTTAAGTAATAATCTATAATACATCCATATGTTGGATTGTCATATCCATTTGTTTCTTTAAAAAGATAAAAAAGGAAGAGTTATTTAAAAATGCAAAAAGGTCATTTAAAAGAACCGGACTGGGATAAACGTTACAGGGAAGGTTTTTATAGGGGCACATTAGACCCCCACGACCTTCTCGTAAAATACTGGCACATAATACCAAAAGGCTATATTATAGAGATTGCCATGGGCTACGGAAGGGATGCAAATTTTTTAGCATCAAAAGATTACAGGGTAATTGGTATTGAAAAATCAATAGAGGCAATAAGGCTTTTCAACGAAACATTTAAAAACCCTGGTAGAAATATCATCTGTGTGTTAGGTGATGCAAATCGTCTCCCCTTTAAAGTAAGCAGTGCGGAGGCCATTATAGTTTTCTATTTTTTAATGAGAAATATCATGGGACAATTAAAAGACATATTGAAAAAAGGTGGTATAATTATATATGAGACGTACCTTAGAAGACAAAACGAGATAGATAGATGGAGAAATCCCGAATATCTCCTTGAAGACGGTGAATTATTTGTCTACTTTAAAGATTTTGAGATCTTACTTTACGAAGAACTGATAACAGAAAAAGAAGGAAAGAAGAAGGCTATTGCAAGGCTTGTGGGGAGAAAAAGATGATTGTTGAATGGGACCCGGAGAGGCCGAGAAAGAGAATAACAGAACTCATTAAAAATACCCTTATAGAGGGCGGTATAATCGCTTATCCCACAGACACCTTTTATGGATTTGGCTGTGACCTTTTTAATATAAAGGCCATAAGGTTGCTCTATCAGATTAAAAGGCTGGATCACAAAAGACCTATGAGTATAATCTGCAGTGATTTCAAAGAAATAAGTAAATACGGTGTTATAACAGACTTTGCCTTTGATATATTAAAAAGATATCTGCCCGGACCTTATACATTTGTTTTAAAAGCAAAAAAGATCATGCCAAAGTTGCTTATGACAGATAAAAAAGAGGTAGGTATAAGGGTACCAGATCACCCTGTACCCATAGGTCTTGTTAAGCTCATTGAAAGACCTGTTATAAATACAAGTGCAAGAATTGCAGGTGAAGAAATACTCACAGACTCAAAAGAAATAGAAAAGAAATTTAAGGGCATGATAGACCTCGTAATAGATGGCGGGATAATTATTGGTGAACCATCAACGGTCATAAAGATGGTAGATGATAAAGTAGAGGTTTTAAGAGAAGGGAAGGGCAGGGTTATATATTAGTATCATCTGCTTCTTTTGTCACAGAGGAGTCATTTGTTGATTGTTCGGCCTCCATGGCCTCATACATGGACTCTTCGAAATCTTCTCCCAGTTCGTCACCTAATTCCTTTCCCATTTTTTTCATAAATTTTTCAATGCTTGAAGGGTCGTTTTCATCAAGGTCTGAAAATTTTGTAGGGTTGAGGAGACTCTCCATCCTCTTTTCCTCACTTTTTAGCACTGCAACCCTTGAAATAATACGATTTACATTTCTACTACCGCAGAACTTGCAATAAGGATCTATTTCTTCTGATACCCTCAAGAGCAAAAATGATGAAATTTTTTTACAGGCATTACAACGATATTCATATATAGGCATGGTTCCACCCTGTTTTGCAATTTTTTCAAGTTATTACTAATATAATGATCTCGGAGGTCTGTTTCAACTGGTTTGTTCTTCCCTTAATATCTGCTTTAGCATTTCCCCTAATTTTTTCTCTTCACTTTCATCGGCATATTTTGGTTTTTCCACATCAGGGAATATACTGAAAATGCTGTTTACTATAACTTCTGCATGAGGAGGGCATCCGGGCAGGAATATTCCTTTGTCTTTGTTGTGCAGCTGGCACATACCCATAAAGATATTTATTTCATAGGGGTTTATGGATTCAGGATTTTGTGGCCCTAAAAACACATTTATCTTTTTATCCAATGTTCTATCAATTAGCAGTCTGTTTTTGTCTTTTGGGTCAAAGCGGCGTAACTTTGCCAAAACAAAGTGCAGATAACCCTTGCATCCACTGCATGCCCCGCCATCGTGAACAAAAAAGTCTTTTCCACCGCTTATATCAATAACAGGCTGTTTAAAAGGACTTTTTACATCTTCAATAGAGGCACCTACAATATTGATTTTTTCCTCTTCCACAGGCCCCATTCCCTGCATATATGCAATAAAAACAGGAGGCGAAGATAATGGTTCTAAACCCATAATTTTCATTGTCACTGCATCAATAGCCACAGGATTTGTGCCTCCTATAAGAAGATTCATCTGTTTTGGTGTGCCTGATACAGGACCAAAATCTTCCTGACCCACTAAACCATCTATTATTGTTAGTTTTGGTTTTATTATACGATGGATATCTACAAGGTTCTGCCATAGCCCAAAATAATGGGTCATGTATTTTTCAAGGGGTGGAACAGCCCCTTGAAGGCTTTTTATGCTTAAAGAAACAATTGCGGCAAAATGGATCTTCATCACAGGTACATTTATTATTACATCCGCCTTATCTAAGGTTACAGGTATGTTTCTTTTTGTCATGCGTTTCCCTTCAGGCACCTTTTTTTCTACCAGTGCATCATTATTTAAGTCCACAAGGCTTATCTTCGATGGATCAATCTCTGCAAGTTTATTATAACCATAATGTTCAAACATCTTTGTTGTAGCGCTTCTGTTAATAGATGAGCCCTCAGCCACGATAATTTTTCCAGCCACAGGTAAAAGTATTTCAACCAATGCCTTTATAACCCTTATATCCGTGACTATACCTCCTTTATATATACCATCCTTTATACCGTGGTCACTTACTAAATTAGGTTTAATAACCACTGTATCACCTTTTTTTACAAATCTTTTTAGGCCACCCAATCTTTCTATTAAATTATTAAGACCACTTTTAATTTCTTCGTAATAAAGCGTTTTGGGTATGGGTTCTATAACAACGGTTTCCTTTTTTCTATAAGTTTTTACAGGTTTTTTACCTTTTAGTTTTTCGAGGGCAACGGCTGCACTTAATTCCATTTTTACTTTTTCATTGCCATTTTTTTTAATAGTTTTGGTAGGCCTGAATCCATATGAAAGTAGTAATTCGTATAAGTATTTATCGTTGCCGTTCAACTCCCATGATATGAGGGTCTCTTTTGATATAAGCTCATCTATTATTTCATATTCTATGTTTTTGCATCTATATTTTTCATCCATTGAAAATGCTTCAACGCAGCTTATATCTTTATTGTAGAGGAGGGTCGCTATATTTTCCCTTCCTTTTTTAATAACATATTTAATAAGTTCTGGTCTTTCTGGAAATACGGTGTCCTTAGTTTTTTTCAATGATATGCCAAAGGACATGTTGCCTCCTTAACACTATAATGATCTTTAGATTATCATATTTTAAAGGTCAACTAAACAACTTTGATAAAAATATGCTATTATAAATGGATTTATGGTCATCATAAAAGCAAGAAAACTCACAAAAGACTTTGGACAAATCCGCGCCGTAGACAATGTGGATTTTGATATAGAAAGGGGTGAGTGTTTTGGCTTTTTAGGACCAAACGGTGCAGGAAAGACCACCATCATGCGCATGTTCTACTGTCTTGTTGCCCCAACTGAGGGACACATAGAGATAATGGGTATGGACATAAAAAGACATGCATCAAAGATTAAATCAAAAATCGGTGTTATGCCCCAGGATAACAACCTCGATTTAGAGCTGTCGGCATTTAAAAATCTCATTGTCTATGGAAGATATTTTGATATGCCCTATAAGATTTCAAAAAGATTGGCATACGATCTACTGGATTACGTAGGACTTACGGAAAAAGCCCATGAAAACATAAGAAACCTATCCGGTGGTATGCAGAGGGCGCTTCTCCTTGCAAGGGCAATAATCAATTCTCCTGAAATTTTAATCCTCGACGAGCCGACAACAGGTCTTGATCCCCACAGCCGACACAATGTTTGGCATAAATTAAAGGATTTAAAGGAAAAAAATACCACCCTCATACTAACTACCCACTATATGGAAGAGGCAGAAAAACTATGTGACAGGGTAGCAATAATGGACAGGGGAAAAATTGTTATCATAGACTCCCCAAAACACCTCATGGAAACATACGGTGGTAATCTTGAATATGTTTATCTTAAACTAACAGGCAAAAAGCTTAAAGGAGACGAAAACAATAAAAACAATGAATCTTAAAAGGGCATTCAGGGTCTGGCAGAGACACTTTATTGTTTATACAAAACTATATAAAACAAGCATCGTATTAAATTTTGTTGAGCCTGTTTTATATCTTGTGGCCTTTGGTATAGGACTTGGTGCGTTTATAAAGGATATAGAGGGGATGCCATATATAAAATATATTGCACCGGGCATTATTGCATCATCATCTATGTTTGCAGCTACATATGAATGCACATACGGAACTTATGTAAGAATGACCTTTCAGAAGACATTCGATGCCATACTTGCCACACCGATAAATATAGAAGACCTTGTGGCAGGAGAACTTATGTGGGGATCTACCAAAAGTGTGTTTTACGGTACCATAATCATCGCAGCCATATCATTTTTTAAAATGGTTGATTCTATGTATGTGTTATTTTTAATACCTATGCTTTTTATAAGCGGTCTTGTATTTGCAGAAATTTCCGTGATATGTACGGCTATTGTGCCAGGCATTGATTCCTTTAATTACTTTTACACCCTTTTTATGACGCCCATGTTTTTGTTTTCTGGCATATTTTTTCCCTTAAAAACATTACCTCCAATTATTTCAGAAATTGCACTCTGGACACCGCTGTATCATCTCACAAATATATGCAGGGCCTGCGTTACGGGCCAATCAAATTCCGTGATAGTGGATATTTTATGGCTTTTGGCAGCCGCCACAATCCTTGCACCGATTTCTTATCTTTTATTGAAAAAAAGGGTTATAAAATGAATTATCTTGACATAGAATTTATCTTTGGCTATTATTTCAAATGTTTGTAGGGGTATATAAATTGTTGAAACTTTTCTTAAATTTTATCCCACCCGGCAGGATCTGATAGGGTACCCGTGTGGTCCCCATCAAAACACCAATCTTAAAGAAATAAAAGTTTAATTAAATTTGCGGGGTTAATAAATGAAATATATTTATTTTGATAATGCAGCTACATCGTGGCCAAAGCCTACCTGCATGATAGAGGCTATGATAGACTTTAACAGCAATATAGGTGCAAACCCTGGCAGGTCTGCACACAGGTTATCCATCGAGGCTGCTCGCATCCTTTTTAATACAAGGGAATTATTGGCATCTCTCATAGGCGCCAAAGATCCTGATAATATTATATTTACAAGAAACGCCACAGAAGGATTAAACATATTAATACACGGCTTATTAAAACCTGGAGACCATGTAATAACAACAAGCATGGAACATAACTCTGTGATGAGACCCCTTAGGTCAAAAGAGAAAGAAGGTGTTGAAATAACAACAATTAAATGTTCACCAGAGGGAGAGCTTGACCCAAAGGATATTTTAAAGGCTATAAAGAAAAACACAACTTTAATTATTACAACCCATGCATCAAATGTGATAGGAACGTTAATGCCCATTGAAGAAATAGCAAAAATAGCCAGCGAAAGGGATATTATTTATTGTGTTGATGGGGCTCAAACAGTAGGCAGCGTAGACATAAAGGTAAAGGAACAGCTCATCGATATACTTGTATTTACAGGACACAAATCCCTTTATGGCCCACAGGGGACAGGAGGCATTTATTTAAAAAAAGGCCTTGAAAAAAGGATAAAACCCCTTGAACAGGGTGGCACTGGAAGCAGATCTGAATATGAGGAACATCCTGATTTTATGCCTGACAGGTTTGAATCAGGCACACCCAATACAATAGGCATAGCAGGTCTTGGTGCATCTATTGATTATATAACAGGATTGGGGATAGAAAATATTAGAAAAAAAGAGATGCAACTTACAAGACTCTTTTTGGATGGAATCACCTATATAAAAGGTATAAAGGTATATGGGGTTAAGGATGTTAACAAAAAAATACCGGTTGTCTCTTTTAATATAAAGGATATGACGCCATCAGATATTTCCTATATGCTCGATAGAGAATTTAATATTATGAGTCGGCCTGGACTGCATTGTGCACCATCGGCACATAGAACAATAGGCAGTTTTCCCGAAGGCACCGTCAGGTTTGGGTTTGGCATGTTCAACACAGAAGAAGAGATTAAAATTGCCATTGAGGCCATTGAAAAGATTGCATTAGCAAAGAAAGAGAAAAAATAGTATCTTAAATGAGAGAAGGAGGAACCATGAAAAAAACGGTTGATGCCAGGGGTCTTGCCTGTCCCCAGCCTGTGCTTTTAACAAAAAAGGCATTGGATACAGAAAAGGACATTACAGTGCTTGTAGATAATACGGTGGCCTTAGAAAATGTTAAGAGGTTTGCTATAAATGCAGGCTGTTTCGTTGATACAAAAGAAGAGCCAAACAATGTTTTTTCAATACACATTTTAAAGACAGAAGATTCACATGTTAAAGAGGCATATACAGGGGAGATATCCTGTGAGATTGAAAAAAAAGAACCATCTATCGGGCCTATAATTGTTGTGCTTTCATCAAATAAGATGGGCTTTGGCGATGATGAACTTGGAGCTGTGCTTATGAGGTCTTTTTTACATACCCTTACCGAAATAAATACAAAGCCAGATGTTTTGATTTTATATAATTCAGGGGTAAAATTGGCCATCGAGGGCTCAGATGCATTGCACGATTTAAATGCCCTGGAGCATCAGGGGATAAAAATCCTTGTATGCGGCACGTGTTTAAACTTTTTCAATCTTAAAGAAAAACTAAGGGTTGGAAACATCTCAAATATGTATGATATAACAGAGACTCTATTTAAGGCAAAAAAAATAATAAGACCTTGATTTATAAAAACATTATTTATTATCGTTTCCATTGACAACAAAAATCTATTGTGGCAATGTTTAGAAAAAATCAATAAAATAATAAAATAGTCTTCACGGGGGGTTATTTTTTAAATGCATCATTTTAAAAAAATGTTGCTGCACCTATTTTTTTATGCGATTATTGGACAATGTTTTTTTGTTTATGCAGAGTTTTTTCAAGATCTGAATAACATTCCCAGAAAGATCAAAGTGGTTATGGATGATAATTATCCGCCATATGTATTTCGAGACGAAGAAGGTAATCTTCAGGGTATTACAATCGACCAGTGGAAGTTGTGGGAAAGAAAAACAGGCATTCAAGTGGACATACATGGAATGGATTGGGCTGAGGCGCAAAATAAAATGAGGAAAGGCGAATTCGATGTAATTGATACAATTTTTTTTACAGAAGAGAGGGCAAAAATATACGACTATTCAAAGCCCTATGCAAAGATAGATGTATCCATTTTTTTTCATAAAGATATCCCTGGTATTTTCAACGTCCATTCGCTTAAAGGATTTACAGTAGCCGTTAAAAGCGGTGATGCCGCAATCGATTATCTGAGAAGAAACGGTATTAATAATTTACAGGAGTTTCCTTCATATGAGGCCATCGTAAAGGCAGCAAAGGAGCGAAAAGTACATGTTGCGGTTATTGACAACCCCCCTGCCTTATACTTTCTATACAAAGCAGGCATCCTTGAGGAGTTTCGTCATTCTGACCCGTTATATACCGGTGAATTCCATCGTGCTGTTAGAAAGGGCAATGCGCTACTTTTAAAATTGGTACAAGATGGTTTTTCCCAAATCTCAGAAAAGGAATTCAAACAAATCGACAAAAAGTGGTTCGGTGCCGGACAATTTTTCTTCGTTCCTTACCTTCGTTATATTGCAATAGGCTTTGGCATCCTTATCCTTACTATTCTGTTAATGAGCTTATGGAATGCTATATTAAGAAAAAAGGTTAGAGAAAAAACCATTGAAAACATTAAAGAAATAAAAAAAAGGGAAGAAGAAAGACAACAGGAATTTTTAAGAAATGCGTTGCTTCTAAAGCTCTATCAGATGTCAGAATCACCTATTGAACAAATAATGGATCTTATAGTGCAGCATTGTGTTTCTACCACAGGTAGTAAATACGGTTTTATTGGTTACATTAGTGACGACGAAAGGTTAATGCAAGCACAAATATGGTCTGATGAGGTTTTAAGGCAGTGTGCTGTGGATGGAAAACCTGTCATTTTTCCCATTGAGAATGCAGGATTATGGGCTATACCAGTAAAGGAGAAAAGACCTATTGTTGTAAATAATTACAATGATCCTAACCCTTATAAAAAGGGCTACCCAGAAGGCCATATATCTATAGAGCGTTTTCTCTGTATACCAGTTGCGGAAAAAGACTGTGTTCGCATATTGCTGGGGCTTGCCAACAAACAAGAGCCCTATACAGAAGCAGATGTGTTTCACCTGTCACTTATTTTAGAGGGTTTATGGGGTTTTATTAAGAAAAAAAAGATAGAAGATGC
>Ga0272448_1001786_pt1 | contig 28269 bp, 24 predicted proteins | sample YNPCB0191_FD_202220 | JGI IMG/M metagenome (GOLD analysis project Ga0272448, IMG submission 202220) | Hot spring sediment microbial communities from Yellowstone National Park, WY, United States - YNP-CB-019-1 | ecosystem: Environmental > Aquatic > Thermal springs > Hot (42-90C) > Sediment... | reverse complement strand
GTAATATATTTAGCCAGTGAAGCCTCTGATTATGTAACTGGGCATGACCTAGTGATTGATGGAGGCTATACACTGTGGTAAATTTATCCTGTTAGAGAAGGTATTACTAATTAGAAGGAGGCGAGACCTATGGGGGCAATAGTAAACCATGGACCTATGGATTATAGATTAGAAGAGGTTCCTGAACCTATAGCCGGTCCAGAAGAAGTGGTGATAGTAGATCATAGGAAACATCTCAAGATAAATTACTCTTCCTGAAAGACTTTCAGAAACTTCTCTTATAAGTAGTAAATTTAAAGACCCTGAAGAGAGTACAGGTCTAGTTTAGCCTGTTCCAATACGGAGGATTTATCTAAATTTAAATACGTAAAGAATGCAGATCTTACAAAAAAGTAAGTTGTATATCCTCCAGAGGGAATTAATTTTAATTGAGTAATTTCTAGTGTTTTTATAGTACTACCCATTTCTATTGTTCCTGTGCTATAATAAATAAGCTTTTAAAGGCTTATTATTAGGAGGGATGTCTTGCTCTATAGGGCGATACCAATAAAAAGGATAAAAATCTCTGCGATTGATTTAGGTATAATCTTTTTCCTATTTGCTTTTATATATGGCGTTGTAAGTACTGCCAGGGGTTGGAGGGAATCCCCTGGTTATGCTATTAATATCTCACTTTCATTTTTTAGTCTGCCATATTATGCCTGGCTTTCAATCTTGAGACAGTTTTTTGCATATATGCTTTCTCTCGTGTTCTCTATAACATATGGATATATTGCCAGTCATAATAAGAGCCTTGAGCCATTTATGATTTCTCTTCTAGATATACTCCAATCTGTACCTGTGCTCTCCTTTATGCCTGGAGTAATTTTAGGCCTGATAGCTCTTTTCCCTTATGGTAGGGTAGGGGTAGAATTAGGGAGTGTAGTACTTATCTTTACTGGACAGGTATGGAATATGGCTTTTAGTGTATATGGTTCTATGAGTACTATTCCTAGAGATTTCGATGAGGCTGCTAATGTATTTAATCTTACACCTTTTCAGAAATTTATCTATGTAGAGTTGCCTTATTCTACTATAGGATTAGTGTGGAACAGTATGATGTCTGTGGCTGGCGGATGGTTTTTCCTTATGGCGTGTGAGATGTTTACCTTAGGAGAGAAAGACTTTAGATTACCTGGTTTAGGGTCTTACTTACAGCTTGCAGCCATAAAGGGAGATATCAGGGCTTTACTTGTTGGTCTAGGTGTTATGATAGCTATTATAGTAATAATAGATCAGCTTGTTTGGAGACCACTTATTGCCTGGGCGCAAAAATTTAAGGTGGAACTCTCTTCTGAGGAAAGTGTTCCTCACTCTGCAATCTTTACTCTTTTACAGAGGTCTACTATCGCTCCACTAATTGGTGGAGCAGTAGAAGATTTTTGGGAGAGGATAAGTAGAAGATTTCCTAAAAAGGTATCTATATCTCCTAAAAAGGGACTATTATCTATTACAAGAAGAATTTTAATTAGTATCCTTGCCCTTATAGTTGTCTATGGATGTTTCAGATTGGGTATAATTGTATATAAGATACCTGCCTTCAGATGGGGAGATATCTTTATCAGCGACCTGTTTACTCTTTTAAGGGTTAGCTTTGCGGTAGGACTTTCTATACTTTGGACTTTACCTGTTGGAGTTTTTATAGGGATGAATCCGAGGCTTTCTACTGTGATGCAGCCATTAGTTCAGATCTTTGCCTCTATCCCTGCCACTGCTATCTTTCCTATTATCCTTATGTGGTTAGTAAGTCTAAGAGGAGGACTATCTATCGCCTCGATACTTCTCATGTTATTGGGAACTCAATGGTATCTGTTATTTAATATTATTGCTGGGGCTATGTCTATACCTGCAGAACTAAAAGAGGCATCTTCTATATTTGGCCTTAGTGGGATAGATAGGTGGAGAAAACTTATTATCCCTGCAGTTTTACCTCAACTTGTTACAGGAGCCATTACTGCTACTGGTGGGGCATGGAATGCTTCGGTTGTATCAGAATATGTACACTTTAGAGGAACAACCCTCTCTGTGAAAGGATTGGGTGCAATGATAAGTAGTTCAGCTGACAGGGGTGATTTTGGGGTCCTAGCAGCTAGTACTATTATTATGATTATTACTGTAACAATTATTAATAGATTCTTCTGGCGTAGACTTTATTGGCTTGCAGAAGAACATTACTCTTTGTGATATAATAGAACTATGGCGATTATAGAAACTAAAAACTTAACTATCATATTTGATATGCCGAACAATACACGTATTACTGTTCTTGAGGATATAAGCTTTACCCTTGAGGAGGGAGAGTTTGTTGCAATCCTTGGCCCTTCAGGAGCAGGTAAATCTACCCTGCTCAGGGCTATTGCTGGTCTTATTACTCCCACCCATGGGGAGGTCTTGTATAGGGGAAAACTTGTAGAGGGGGTAAACCCGGGTATTTCTATGGTTTTTCAGTCTGCAGCATTATTCCCCTGGCTTACTGTATTAGAAAATGTAGAACTTGGTCTAAAGGCGAAAGGGCTTCCTCCTAAAGAACGAAGAGAAAAGGCTATCAAGATGATAGACCTTATAGGACTTGATGGCTTTGAAAGTGCCTATCCTAAAGAGCTCTCTGGAGGGATGAGGCAACGTGTTGGTTTTGCCAGAGCCCTAGTAGTGGAGCCGGAGGTATTACTTATGGACGAACCGTTTTCCGGTTTAGATATCCTTACTGCAGAGAATCTAAGGAATGACCTACTTGACCTCTGGATAGAACATAAGATTCCTACAAAATCTATCCTTCTTATCACACACAGTATAGAAGAGGCGGTCTATCTGGCTGATAGGGTGATAATCCTTGATAGAAATCCAGGTAGAATAAAGCAGGAAATATATATAGATTTACCCCATTGGAGAGATAGAGACGATGAGGCATTCCTTAGATTAGTGGATAGGATCTACGGAATTATGATGGGGAAACCGTTAGTCCCTAAGACGGTTCGCCCTGAAAGATATGTTACACCTCTTCCCCATGTAAGAGTAGGAGCAATAGCAGGATTTATAGAGCTCTTATCTGATCTAGTAGATACTAAAGTGGATATTTATAAGGTTGCTGAAGACCTACAGATGGACGTGGCTGATATTCAGCCAGTTATTGAAGCGGCTGAACTTTTGAAGTTTATAGATACTACAGGTGGGGATATTACGATTACAGAAGAGGGCAGGATATTTGCTGAAGCTGATGTCTTAGAGAAAAAGCAGATCTTTAAGAAGCTCCTTCTTGAGCATGTCCCATTTATTCAGCAGATCCTTCAGGTTCTTAATAGCAAGTCAAATCACCGTATGCCTGTAGAATTCTTTATAGAACTTCTAGAGACTAAATTCAGTGAGAGTGAGGCTCATAATCAGATAGAGATTGCTATAGACTGGGGAAGATACGCAGAACTTTTTGCCTATGATGAGGATAGTAAAGAGATCTATCTGGAGGAAGAGGTGGTAGAAAGTTGAAGAGAGATATGCTTAATCGGACGTTGGTTTTGATTCTTATTGGCTTGGTAGTATCTATTCTATTTAGAGGGCCATTTTCTTATGCGATAGGAGATGCTATCATAGTGTTTTTCTACTTTTTACTCCCTATCCTGGTGAACATATGGGAGGGTCTTATTGTTGTCATAAGTCTTCCTCTTTTAGACTTCCTTTTAAAGATACGAGTTCCCCCTATAAATCTCTTATTCTTTATTATACTGGGAGATATCTCTCTAATATTAGTGTTTTTCCTACTTTACAGTAGAGGAAGGGTAGTAAGTTTCGTAGGGATTCTTCTCGGGGTACTGGCTAGATACCTAATCATTTCCCAGTCTGCTGCCAAGATTATAACAGATAATCATCTCTACTTTGAGAGTAACACATTACTTTTTGCTACCCTTTTAGGTGGAATTCTGGCATTTATAACCATCCCCCAGTTAGAAAAAGAACAAAAGAAGAGAAATGAACTTTCTAGATGAACTGAATCCGCAACAGAGGGAAGCGGTACTTTATACTGAGGCTCCTCTTCTGGTACTTGCTGGAGCTGGTAGTGGGAAAACTCGTGTAATAACTTATAAGATTGCCTATCTAGTTAGAGAGTTGGATGTTCCAGAAGAATATATACTTGGGGTTACATTTACCAACAAGGCAGCAGGAGAGATGAAGACAAGGGTAGCGCGTCTTTTAGAAAAAACGGTTGCTGATGTATGGTTAGGTACGTTTCACTCTATAGCTGCTAGGATATTACGTAGATACTCTCACTATATTGGTATAAATAATAACTTCTCTATACTCGATGAGGATGACCAGGTTTCTTTAATGAAAGAGGTAATCTCAGAGTTAAATCTGGATATAAAGCGATATGCCCCGGGAGCTCTTCTTGGAAGGATAAGTCAAGCCAAAGAGAGTTTGATAGACCCAGTAACATTTGGAGAATTTGTGGAAAGCTACTATGAGAGTATAGTAGCTAAGGCATACAAGAAATACCAAGAAAGGCTTTTGGCTAATCAGGCTTTGGATTTTGACGACCTTCTCTTCTATCTTATTAAACTCTTTAAAGATAATGAAAAGATTCTTTCCTATTATCAGGAGAAGTTTCGGTATATCCTCGTTGACGAATACCAGGATACTAACTATGCCCAGTATGTTATAGTGTTCCTCCTTGCTCAGGCTTATAGGAGACTTACTGTGGTAGGGGATGATGACCAGGCTATATACAGTTGGAGAGGGGCAGATATACGGAATATTTTAGAATTTGAGAAAGATTTCCCAGGAGCTAAGGTAATTAGACTAGAAGAGAATTACAGGTCTACCAAGAATATCCTCAATGCAGCTAATAAGGTAATAGTTCATAATAAGTCCAGAAAAGGAAAGACATTATGGACTCAGAATGAGACTGGTGATAAGATAAGGCTCTATACAGCGAATGATGAAACTAACGAGGCTAACTTTGTGGTGAGAGAGATTATTACCCTTCAGAAGAGAGAGGGTTTTAATTTTGGAGACTTTGCCGTTCTTTATAGGACACATGCCCAATCACGACCTTTAGAGGAGGCAATGATAAAGAACGGAATTCCATATAAGATTATCGGTGGGATAAGATTTTATCAGAGAAAAGAGATAAAGGATATCTTGAGTTACCTGAGATTCATCCTTAATCCTTCCGATAGTGTGAGCCTAAAAAGGATAATAAATACCCCTAAGAGGGGGATAGGAAATGTTACCCTTCTAAAGATTATTGAATATAGTAATCAGAATAATGTAGACCTCATAGAGGCGATGAGAGCTCTAAGTGAGGAAGGACTTAGTGGACAGGTGAAGAATGAGGTAAAAAACTTTATAGGTCTTATCAAAGAATTTATCGCTTTTTCTAGATTACATTCTGTCCAAGAATTATTGGAAGAGGTCTTAGAAAGAACAGGATATATAAAAGAATTAAGTTCTCTACAGACGGCTGAGGCACAGATGCGTATAGAGAATGTTCAGGAATTAATTTCAGTGGCAAAGGAGTACTCAGAGAGTTTGCAGGATTCATCTTTAGAGGGTTTTATGAATTATATCTCCCTTATGTCAGACATAGATGCCTTAGAGGATACGAACTCTTCAGTAGTTCTTATGACCCTGCATAGTGCAAAAGGGCTGGAGTTCCCTGTAGTTTTTATTACTGGAATGGAGGAAGGAGTCTTCCCTCATTCTTTTTCTCTAGGAGAGAAGGAAGACCTTGAGGAAGAGAGAAGACTATGTTATGTGGGTATGACTAGAGCAAAAAGACACCTATATCTGACCTCTGCCCAGATAAGGACCCTTTATGGACATACAAATAGTAATGATATCTCTAGATTTGTAAAGGAGATACCCGAAGACCTTATAGAAATTATACCAAAAGAAGGCGCTGTTAAAGAGGAGAGAAAAGTAGTTACCGAGTTTGAACGGGGGGAAAGGGTCTGGCATGAAAAATGGGGGGAAGGGATAATCCAAGATATACGTCCGTTAGAGGATGGAGAAACAGAGCTTATAGTGGTGTTTAATGAGATAGGAAAGAAGTATCTTCTTGCTAGATATGCCCGACTAGAAAAGATTTAATTATCCTTTTCTTCGAGAGGTCATCCTTGGGTCTAAAGCATCCCTTAAACCATCTGCTACAAAGTTAAAGCATAAAACCGTTATCGCCAGTGATAATGTAGGGAAAAAACCCATATACCAATACCCCTGAAGGTATCCAAGACTTTCTCCTATCATCTTCCCCCAACTTGGCAATGGGTCACTTATTCCAAAGCCAAGAAAGCTCAGTGAAGCCTCCCCAAATATAGCCTGAGGAACCCCTAAACCAACCATTATAATTATTGGACGAATGATATTGGGGAGTATCGTTTTGAATAGAAGATAGGAGTTAGAGACGCCTAATGCCTCTGCTGCCTCTACAAATGCCTCCCCTTTTATCTCTAAGGTCTTTGCCCTTGTAACTCTACAGATTCCAATCCAGCCTGTTATTCCTAGTGCAATAATTATATTGAATAAACCATTCCCTAGCCATGTCATAAGAAATATAGCAAATAGAAGCCCTGGGAAGGCGGTCATAACCTCTACAAGTCTTGATATCCAGTAATCAACCTTGCCCCCATAAAATCCGGCAAAGAGTCCTAAAGGAACACCTATTAAAACTGCTAGAATCTGCACTGAAAATCCAACTATAAGTGATGTCCTTGCTCCATATATAATACGGGTAAGAAGGTCTCTTCCGATACTATCGGTCCCAAATGGATGGCTAAGAGAGGGACCCTGTAAAAAGTTAGCTAGGTCGATTTCATCATATTTATAAGGAGAGATTATATCTGCAAATATCGCCAGAAAAACGATGATCGAGATAACAAAAAAACCGAATACAGCCAACTTATTCTTTCTGTAGATTCTTATTATATCTCTCATAAGGTCTCATTAACTGAATACAATTCTTGGGTCTATATAGGCATATATTATATCAGTAACCAGATAGGTAATACCCCATAATATTGCTATCAATAGGATCATTGCAATGATCATAGGATAATCTCTATTTAGGGCACTAGTATAGAAGAACCTGCCAAGTCCAGGTACTCTAAATGTGACCTCTATGAATACAGAACCTGTAGCTAGGTCCGGTATCATAGGACCAAGTAGCGTCATTACCGGTATTAAGACATTTTTAAAGACATGTTTAAAGATTACTACCCTTTCAGGAAGTCCTTTAGCCCTTGCCGTTCTTACATAGTCTTTTCTCAGTTCTTCTAGAAAATTTACTTTTACAAATCTGGCAATAACAGCGGTGGGAGCCAAAAAATATGATATAACAGGGAGGATGAGGTTCTTAGGTTCGCCCCATCCTCCTGTAGGAAGCCATCTCAGTGTGACACTAAAAAATAGTATCAGCCATATGGCTATAACAAAATTAGGGACAGTAGTTCCCAAAGTGGCAATGGTAGTAACCAGATAATCTATCCATGTATTTTGCCTTAAGGCAGAGATAATCCCTAAAAGGATTCCAATACTGAAAGATAGGGCTATAGTTATTGCTCCTATCTGGAGGGTTACAGGCCATACTCTGGCTATTAATGATGTAACTGTTTCGGTAGGACTTTGGAATGGGACTCCAAGATCACCATGGAGAGCCCTCCAGATATATCTTATATATTGTTCCCAGACAGGCCTATCGAGACCATACTTCTTTAGTATGTTAGCCTTTACTTCAGGGGGAAGCGGCATCTTTAACTCATCAAAAGGCCCACCCGGGATAGCATGCATCAATATAAAAGTAATCAGAGATGCCAAGAGTATTACAATAATTAATCCTAGAATCCTTCTAACTATATACCCTATCATCTATCACTCATTATTTTCTATATTTTAAAACATCCTTTGATATATAGATATTAAAGATTGTCGTTCCCACACCCTCTATACCTGGCCAATGGAGAGCAGTTATACCATACTTGTCAGGTGTGAGGTCACTCCCTTTTACGTAGGGTTTCCATAGAACACCTGGTGTTTGATGCCATAGAAATATCCCTCCAACATCTTCCACTAGAATCTTTTCTGCCTCTTTAAACATCTCATCCCTCTTCTTTTTATCTATTAGGGACGATGCCTCAGTAACAAGTTTATCGTATCTATCATTCTTCCATGCATGTCTTCCGGTAGAAACCCATATACCGAGCATATTGGACTGGTCAAGGTAATCCATTCCATAAGAGACAAGATAGAATGGAAGCTTATGAGAATTGAGGGCATCCATAAATGTCTTTGACTCTTTTACCGTAATCTTGACATCAATACCAAGGTTCTTCTTCAACATAGCCCCTATAGCATTGGCAGCAGCTACCACTGTGGGAGAAGCTAAATCAGACCTTACCCACATATCTAGTGAGGGGAATCCTTTACCATCAGGATAACCAGCCTCTGCAAGAAGCTTCCTTGCCTGATCAGGATTATATGTAATGATATCCTTTAATCCCTCAGGGTTTGCCCCAGGAAATCCTGGCATTAAGAATCCATAAGCGATCATTCCCTGTTTCCTGATTATAGTCTTTACTATAGCTTCCTTATCTATAGCATAAGCCAATGCCTTTCTTACATTGAGATTGTTGAAGGGAGGATTATAGCAATCAAAGCCCAGGTAGAATGTTCTGAAATCTCCAAATCCCTGATGGAATTGTTTGGATAACTCCGGGTCCTTTTCTATTACCTCTAGGTCGGCAGGGGTGAATATCTGTCCATTACTGTATCCACATATATCAATCTCTCCCGCCAGGTATGCTTTAAATGCAGATGTCCCGGGGTCACCAAATGTTACTATAATCTTTTCCAGATATGGCTTTAATCTTCCCCCATACTTTGTATTAATCTTAAAGACGATCTGCTTATCCTTAGTCCACTCCTGGAGGACATATGGACCACAAGACACAGACGTTTTCGGGTCGTTGTTATAATAAGGACCATACTTTTCATATGCCTTTTTGCTTAGAGGAGTAGAGTAGAGCATCATCATTGGCAGATATGGAGCTGGATATTCGGTTGTAATTACCAGAGTGTATGGGTCTTTTCCCTGTTTTACTCCTATCTCAGAAGGTGGGAGCTCTCCTTTTACCACCTTATCCCAGTTCTTTATAGGGCTATAAAACCATGTAAAGTCCCATCCATGTTTTGGGTCAGCTCCTAACTGAAAACTAAAGACAAAATCCTCTGCGGTAAGGGGTGTCCCATCCGTCCAATATATGTTTTTATCAAGATTGAAGGTCCAGGTAAGACCATCTTTAGAAACCCCCCAGCTTTTAGCTGCCGCCGGAACTAACTCAAAGTTCTTATTAAGTCTTACAAGGGGTTCTCCAAAATAATTATTTGCTTCATTAGTTCGTTTGTAAACACTTATAAACCAGTCTAGTGTAGTTGCAGGTCCACTCATCACCCTTAATACCTGATATTCAGGTGGTGCAGCGTCAATAGGAAGTACCTTCCCAACTGAATTTGTAACAGGTGCAGAAAAAGCAGAAGTAAGAATAAGGAACACCATCACAACTACCGATACTACTATTAACTTTTTACTCATAAATCATCCCTCCTTAAGGATATTTTTTGTACTTGAGATTATACACTATCTACTCATCTGTTGCAATTGTTTTACCCCTTTACAGCACCTTGGGTTAGTCCTTCTACAATACGCTGTTGGAAGATTAACACCACTAAGACAAGAGGTATAGTAGTCAACACCATCGCTGCTGTAATACTTCCCCATGGGATTTCATATACGGATGACCTTCCTCCCAGCATTGCAATCCCTACAGGAACAGTTCTAGCAGTATCATTACTCATAAATGTAAGTGCTAATAGGAATTCATTCCATGAGGATATAAATACTAAAATAGCGGTAGTAGCCATAGCAGGAGCTGACAGGGGAAAGAATATCGTAAAGAGTAAACCTAATCTCCCAACTCCATCCACCTTGGCAGCATCTTCCAGTTCAGTTGGAATCTGTCTGAAGAAGCTAGTCAATACCCATATGGTAAATGGAAGGTTCAATGTTGTATAGGGGATGATAAGGGCGAGATAATTATTGGCAAGCCCAAAACGTGATACCATCTCATATAGTGGGACTATCAGAATGATAGCTGGAAATAGGGATGCACTTAAGATTATCCTTAAAAGAAGTCCCCTTTGGGGTAACTGAAGTCTTGCAAAAGCATAGGCAGAAAGAGAGCCTATAAAGATACATAGTATTGTAGTACTTAATCCTACTATTACGCTGTTTATTATATATCTTGGGAAGTTCCTTGTACCTTGGAAAAGTTCTTTATAATGGGAAAATGTGAAATGTTTAGGCCAATATGTAACTGGAATAGAAGAGAGTTCATTCGAAGGTTTAAATGAGGTTATAATCTGCCATAAAAAAGGAGCAAGACTATAACCAACAATAAATGCTACTAATAGCCAGAATAAAAAAAGTGAGATAAATCTCTTTATATGCATCTTTTATTCCTCCCTCCATGCAATACGGGCATATCCAAGTGCAAATGGAAGCATTATTATAAACAGAACAACTACTAACGAAGCACCATATCCCAGATTTAGATATCTAAATACTGTATTATATATATGGATGGATACAGTCTTGGTGCTATCCCCAGGACCTCCTCCTGTAAGTACCCAGATGAGGTCAAAAACTCCAAATGCCTGGATAGTTCTGAATAAAAATGCAAGTACTATAGAAGACCTTAAGAGTGGGAGGGTGATATAACCGAACTTTTTTATTCCAGAAGCCCCATCAATATTAGCCGCTTCATATAATTCATCAGGTATAGATTGAAGTCCAGCGAGAAGAAGGAGAAACATAAAGGATGTGGTCTTCCATATATCAGCAAAAAGCACAGAGAATATAGCCGTATTCGGCATAGCTAACCAGGATACTGGGAAAGATATGATGTGGAATCTCATTAAAAAGTCATTAAATACTCCATACATTCCATTAAAGATCCATTGCCATCCCATAGCCATTACTGCAGTAGGTAATGCCCAAGGCACAAGGATAGATGCCCTTACCAGGTTTCTCCCTTTAAATCTTGTATTTGCAACTAAGGCAAATACAAGTCCTAAGATGAACTCTATAGGAACAGATATCACAGTAAAAATAATAGTAAACCTTAGAGAACTCCAAAAAGACCCGTCCCTTAGTATGTTCTTAAAGTTATCCATTCCTATGAAACCAAGATGCCCTCCGGCAGTATAATCTAGTTTATAGAAACTGAGCCAGAAGTTTCTTATCACAGGATATAAAAATATTATCACAATAAATATTAAAGCTGGGAGTATCAATAAGTATCCAAATTGAACATCAGAAAGTCCTCTTTTTTTCATACGCCGTCTCCTTAAAATTTAGGTGGCAGATAAGTATCTGCCACCTGTTTTGGAATGTGATCTATTTTAACGTTTTAAAATATCTCTAATAGCTTGGGCAGCATTCTTAAGCGCATCCTGAGCACTTATCTTTTGGATAAGTGCTGCACTTACTTCCCTCTGGATTACATCAGAGATCTCCCCATATCTTGGGGTTACTGGTCTTGGACGAGCACCAAGCTGGACCTTATAGAGGTCAGGATAATGTGGACTCTCCTTTAGGATATCAGGGTCAGAGAATAAAGCCTGACGGGTCGGTATAATGCCATTCAAGAAGTGAAGCTTCTTCTGAGTCTCATAACTACTTACATATGATGCAAATTTCCATGCCTCATTGGGGTGTTTACTGAAAGCAGAGATTCCAATACCCCATCCTCCTTGGGTTGCCGCACTCTTGTATCCGGGCTTATGAACCATAGGTATTATTCCAATCTTATCCTTTACAGGAGAATCTGGCATATTAGCTAAAGTCCATACGTATGGCCAGTTTCTGTGGAATACAGCATGACCATCTTGGAATACACGACGGCTCTCTTCTTCTTGGAATGTAAGAACATCTGCTGGAGAGACCTTATATTTATTAATAAGGTCTACCATATACTGTAAAGCCTCTACAGCTGGGGCTTGATCAAGTACTACCTCATTACTCTTATTAATGACATCTCCACCGCTTCCCCATACATATTCGAGGAAATCACACACTAACCCTTCATACTGCTTTCCCTGCCATACAAATCCCCAAAGCCCTGGCGGCTTCTGTAGCTTTTGAGATATCTGAACCAATTCTCCAAATGTTCTAGGGGGTGTCATTCCTGCCTGAGCAAGGAGGTCTTTACGGTAATAGAGCATTCCAGCATCGGACTGGACAGGAGACCTATAGATGTGTCCATTATATATACTACCATTTATATCACCTGGCAGGAAAAGCTTCCACTGGGTCTTTGGGAACCATTTATCTAGAGGCAATAACCATCCTGCCGCAGCAAACTTTGGTACCCAGATTATATCCATATATACCAAATCATAGGTAGATTCTTTAGCCATAAAGCTTGTAGCATACATATCCTCTCTGGTATTTGTAGCAGATGGGCCTTCGATAAGATTGACCTTAATATCAGGGTTTGCCTTTTCGAAATCAGAAATAACCTGATGCCATCCACCGGTATTATCTGGTCCCATAAGTATAGAGATTGTTACAGGTTCGGCTGCCCACATCGGTATACTAAAAGCTGATACTAAAGCTAAAACTAACAGGATACTTAACAAACACCTTTTCATAAACATCCTCCTCTTTTTTATATTTTTGGTTGACCTATCCTCTCTAGTCTCCTCATCTGTTTTTGATTATACAACCTGTATGTTACTCAAGTCAATAACAGATTTCTTTACCTATCTGTGATGCATTCATCACCTCCTTTTAGTGGTTTCCCTCACTATAAGTGTTGTATCGAGCTCTCTATGTTCTCCTTCTTTACCCGAGATTATATCGAGGATCAGTCTACCTGCCTCGTAACCGATATTCCATTTTTCCTGCCGAATAGTAGTAAGTGAGGGATACGAATATCTGGAAGCAAGGATATCATCGAAACCTATAACTGAAATATCCTCAGGCACCCTTACTCCCATAGCTCTTAACTTTCTTATTCCCCCCATAGCCATAATATCACTTGCATAAAAAATCCCGGTAACATTGGGTTTCTCTTCTAGAATCTTTAATGTAGCTTTAGCTCCCCCCTCTTCTAGAAAATATCCTGGGAAAGATGCAGAGATCTCCAAATTAGATTCTCTTAAAGCCTTTATAAGCCCTACCTCTCTTTCTTTAGAAACCCAAGAACCTTCCTCTCCACTTACATATGCAATATTTGTATGACCAAGCTCGATCAAATGTTTCCCTGCTAGATATCCACCCTTTACGTTATTTGAGCTTACAAAACCACAGTGCAAAGAGACTATAGGTATGTCTATAAAAACAATAGGGATACCTAATTTTAATAACATCTCTATTTCTGGATCTGTTTCTCTTAATCCTAAAACAATCATACCTTCTACCTTACGTCTCTGTGGTGTTTCGATAATTGCCTCTCTCCTATCAGTAGGAAAACATGCAACCATAAGGTCAAATTCTGTCTCCCCTAGAAAGTATTTTAACCCTGAGAATACTTCAAAAACAAACTGGTCAAAGACGTTAACCTTTTTAGCAGGAGAGACATAAACAAATCCGATAAGAAGAGAACGCTGCCTTCTTAATCCGTGGGCACCTATATCTAATTGATACCCTAAATTTCTAGCAGTTTCTATAACCTTCAATCGGGTCTCTTCACTAATATCTGAGTAATTATTCAGAGCATGGGAGACAGTACTTACAGAGACCCCCAATGCCCTCGATATATCCTTTAAGGTAGCTGGTTTTACTTTATTCATTGTCAACCTGTTAGCTACTGTCATTACTACATCGATATAGTATCATATAAGATAAAAAATGTCAATCTAGAGGAGACTAAGTTTAATAGGGCAATCTCTGTACAGATTAATTAAACATTTAATACTTTACTGCTCCAAAGGTGAGCCCTCTTAATAGATACCTCTGGGCAACAAATGAAAATATAACTGCAGGTCCCATAGTTATAATGCCTGCAGCCGCAAGTGGTCCCCATGCGATCCTCCATCCTGTGATATATCTACCCAGATAAACGGGAAGGGTCTGCGCTGCTGCACTATTTGTCAATATTAGTGCCAGGAGGAATTCTCCCCAGCAGAGGATAAATGCTAGGGTTGCCATAGCAGCAAGGCCAGGCGCACTTAATGGAAGAACTATATGGATAAACGTCTGCCACATAGATGCACCATCTACGTATGCAGCTTCGTCTAACTCCTTTGGTATATCCTTAAAGAATGAAATCAATACCCAGGTGCTAAATGGGGTAGTAAATACCAGATATATCAATATTAAAGACCACCAGGTATCGAGAATCCTAAGATTTTTAAAAAATAGATAAAGAGGAAGTGCGCTTGCAATCGGTGGGAGCATCCTTATAGAGACTATCCAGGAGATCAACCTCCTACCACCTGTTTTAAACCTGGCTATAGAATAGGCGCCTAAAGCGGCTATAATAGTGGAGATAATAGAGGTGATTAATGCAACTACTATAGAGTTCCTTAGATATGGCGTTATATTCTCTATAGAAGTAGTGAGACTTCCATAGAATCCTCCCCCACCCCCTGTGAAGTTTTCTACCGTTATCCTATGAGGTATAACTGTAGGTGGCCAGGTAAACCATTCTTGACTGGGTTTAAATGCTGTGATTACTAGCCAATAAATGGGGAATAAGAAAAATATAAGAATAAGGAGAAGGACCATCCACTTTAAAGATATTTTTAATATAGTCATATCACACCTCCAGGATCTCCCAAAGTCTTAATCTATTTATAAGTATATTAGTAAGGATTGTTATTACAGCAAGGAGTACAAGGCTTAGAGCTGAACCATAGCCTACATCCCATCCAAATGAAAGGCTTACCTTATATATATAAAAACTGAAAGAATGAGTAGCGTATCCTGGACCACCAAATGTAGTCATATAGATGGTATCGAATAGTTTTAATATATCGATAAGTCTTAAGATCAGGGTAATACTTACCAGGGATTGCAGCATAGGAAGTTCTACATTCCTGAGGATCTGCCATCTATTTGCCCCATCAACCTTTGCTGCTTCTATAAAATCCTGCGGAATAGTTTGTAGTCCTGCATATAGAATCAAGAAGATAAAGGGCGTCCACTGCCAGATATCCATAATAATGATTGCCAATCGGGAGTATCCTATATCTCCCAACCAAGAGAGTTTTTGCACTCCAAATAATGATAATAGATAATTAACAGGTCCATACTCAAAGTTAAATAACATCTTCCACATTACCCCTGCTACTACGGCAGGAACCATCATAGGGAGGAGAAGAGCACTCCTTACAATCCTTTCTCCTACGAGGTTTTGAATGAATAATGCTATAAATCCCCCCAGTATCATTTCTATAGGAAGTGCAATTACTACCAATAGAATAGTAAATGTGACAGAAGATTTTACTCCGTCATCTTGAAATATCTTTATGTAATTCTTCAAACCTATAAATTCTGGAGCACGCCATTCGGATAGGTTATATCTTGTAAAGGATGCCCCTATCATAAATAAGAAAGGAAAGATTGTGAGAGCTACAAAAAGAACAACTAAGGGAAGAACCATAAGAATAGCTATCCTTCTTGTATTCGTTTCCATATTCGACCCTCCTGATAAAAAGAGGGGGATGGAGGTTTTTCCATCCCCTTATAAGATTTTATTCCTGTAGAATCTTCATCCACTCATCAGCTAGTTTATTCAGTTCCTCAACGGTATTAGGTCTCTTACCTAGAAGGATTTCAGAGAAGAATCCTACCGTTACATCCTCTAACTTTGGTTCTTGAGGGATTCTAGGTCGATGAGATTGGGTCTGTATCGTCTTTAAGAAGGCATCTACCCTTGGATCTGCCTTTCTTACCTCTGGGTCTTTTACAGTAGAAAGTCTCGATGGGGCTACTCCAAATTTAATAAACTTTGTCTTATCATTCTCTTTGTTGGTAGCAAACTGGATAAAGAGGAATGCCTCCTTCTTGTTTTTGCTAGAGGCATTTATCCCTAATGCCCAGTTTCCACTTACCGAACGACCACTAGGCATTACTGCCACACCCACCTTCTTGTCTATAGGCTGCAACGCCTCAGATGTCTTGAATGTAGCCCATACTCCTGTCCATTGAGGGACCATTGCTACAGAACCACGAGCAAAATACTCTAATGTTTCACCATAGTCAGAGCCCAGGGGGTCAGGACTGTACGGCATTAGAGCCTTCATTATTTCTAGAGCCTTCACACCTTCAGGGCTATTGAATGCAGGCTTCTTGTCACCTGTAAAGTAGTCTCCATAGTCTAGGTCTAGAGCTCCAAATTTCTTCATACCCTCGGCACTTCTTCTATATGGAGCAAAGAACAAAAGATACATATAGAATAGTGTATGCGTCCTTGGGAACATTAAGGCAATACCGTAGTCTGTGGGAGAATCAGGATTATACTTCTTTGTGAAGAATTTGGCAACATCTATAGCATCTTCCCATGTCTTTGGTACTGTTAGTGTTTTGCCTGTCATAGCCTTGAACTTTGTCTTTAACTTTACATCATTAAATAGGTCTTTACGATAGTAAAAGAGCATTGTGTTGCAGTAGAAAGGAATTCCGATATTCTTATCCCCCCACATACCAGCAATATGCCATATAGTTGGATCGAAATCTTTTGGGTCCCAATTTGGGTCTACTAGATCTGGATTCTGTTTTTTGAAGCTCTCTAGGTCGAGGAATCCCTTTGACATAGCCCCTGCAGTCATAACGTCCCAAGTGGCCACATCAAAGGCACCAGTCCCACTTGCTATATCGGCAAGAAGTCTAGGATATAACACCTCCCAAGAGATAGGAGTAAGCTGAACCTTAATGTTTGGATACTTCTGCATAAAACGTTGAGATATGTCAGAGAGAGCGTCTGCATTATCTGGAGAAGCCCAAACATTTAACGTAACCTGTTGAGCAGAACCTACCGTTGGTAATAAACCTACCGAGAAAATGATGCTTAAGATAACAACACTGCACAGAAGCTTTTTCATCTTTGAAGCCTCCCTTCAAAAATTTTTAATCTATTCACCTGTAACTCTTCACCTTTACCAAGCATTCTTTCCTCTAATACCCAATAAGAATATTTTGATACCAGTATTATATCTCTAAAACCCTGAGATTGTCAATATCGTGTAGACTCTATCAGTTGCCTATTCGATAGATATATACCGTCTTTCTCTATCCATTCTCCATACCTTTTTATCTCTCCAGAAGGAAAGAGTATAGCGGCTCTACCTGGATTGAGCAATTCGAATGTCTCTTCACCTCTTTCTGCCCATATCATTGCCATAATTCTTGTGTCTGAGAGGCTATCCTCTCTAATCTTTGATTTTATGCATAATTCATAATACTCTTTCCATCCTTCTATAGTGCCATTGTGAAAGATTACAGGTCTTCTCCCCCTGTATCTTAATCTTATCTGTGAAGCCTCACTTACTATAAATGGATGAGTGAGCTTAGGATTTATCTTCATACCACTTGATGCATTTCTAAAATGGACTATATGTGGTAAGACTTCAATCTTTTTATACTCTTTTTCAAGATCTTCAAGGGTCATAAGCCCTTTTATATAATTTACCCTTCCGTTTTCAAACCAGCCTATCCCACTTCCATGTGGATTTTTCTCCCATCCAAGTTCCATCTCCTCTTTAGAGAGTTTTCTACTTATACATATCGCTATTATACACATCTAATCACCCCTTTCTAATTTTTCTAGTCCTATCAGTGCAGAGCCAAGGGCTCCGACAATCTGAGGTTCTTTTGGGACTATTATACGTTCTCCAAATTCTGAGATTTTAACTCTCTATTAGACTTCTTTAGAGATTCTATAAATGCCTGGATTCTTGTCTTTATCTGTACCTCGGAGTTATCTGTATAGTCTGTCTCCAGCTTGAGGATATGCAAGGGATACTGGTCTAAAAGTATGTTTATATATGCCTCTATTGGGTCTTCTAATAAGCCTATCAGCCTAAATGGAGGTTCTATTCCTGTGTAGGTGAGATTATATAAGATATTGCCTCCGAGCTCTTCTACTATTTTTATTAGAGAATCTCTACACCTACTACCAATTATCACTCTTCTAATCCTAGTCTCATTAGAAGTTCGCCAACTTAGGTCTATTTAGATTTTTCTTTATTAGATTTCCATAGGTCTTTATAATGTCTTCCATAGAATATTGTAGTAGAAGCTTAAGGGTTTATCTTCTCAATCTTCTAAATTGCAATTTCATAATAAGTATTCTATCAGAAGAGAAGATGCGAGTAGCAATTATAACCAAGATAGCGAATACCAAAACCATATAGAGTATGCCATAAAGAATCGGGATATAGTTTCCTAAGAGTATATTTTGTAATGCTAAAAATGGATGAGAAAATGGTATTAACCAGACAATAATCTTTGCAGGCAGAGAGAAGGAATTTATATCAGAGAAGATGGAAAGAAAATATGGAACCATAGTTGGAAAGATTATAAGAATGATTAGCCCTTGAGCAGTCTTTAAATCTTCTGCCAGTACTCCCAAGATAATAGCCATAGAGAGTGCACAGAGAATGGCTAAAAATAGTGATACCCCTAGAATTATATACCCCTGGGTAGTAAGAGATAGTCCAAGTTCCTGGATTACCGTACTCAGCTGAGTAGATGTTGGTACTTTATTTATAAACTCTCCTATATAAATTTTAAACCCCATCATATAAATTCCGGCAGAGATCAAACCTATGAACCCTGAAGAGAGCATTTTTGCTAGCACTATATCTCTTCGATTTATTGGAACAGTCAAGAGGGTTTCTAATGTCTTATTCTCCTTTTCCATCGCCATTGCAGAGATGACCATCTGGGAAGAGTATATTATTATCATCATAAGTATTACAGGCAAGAAGATAGATTGTGAATAGACGAAATTAAGGACCTCTTGAGGAGAACCTTGAGCAGTCTTATTTTTTACAACTACAAACTCTTTATTTTTCACTGGATTTTTTAATTCCTGAGGGTCTATATTTGGGACCTTACTCTTTAATAAATCATCAGATATAACCCTATTTATTGCAGAGATGATATAATTTATCACCCCAGATGTGCTTGTACTAGACATAGAGAAACTACGTATGAATGAATAGCTCTCAATCTCCCTTCCTTCAAACCTCAATATGGACTTTTCGAAATTCTCAGGAATGATAAGAAGAAAGTTAATATTATTCTTATTAGCATACTCTATCGCCTCTTCTTTATCCTTCTTTTCAAGGAGAGAAATCTTAAGGTTGAAAAATGCAAGATTATTAATAACCTTCTTAGAGAGAGAAGAGTGATCAAGATCGAGTATATATACTGTTTGAGAGCTAGAAGCCCTTCTCATCTCTCTTTTCATTATATCTCCCATAAATGAAAAGAGAAGGAAGGTAAAAACAAGGGAAATAATTAATTGAAATGTGATAAGTTCCTTGACTTCTTTTCTTAATAGGTTGATAAATTTTCTCATCTTACTACCTCTCTGAAGACCTCTTCTAGATTACTAGCATTGTACTTCTCCTTTAGCTCTTTTGGAGTCCCTACATCTAAGATTATTCCTTTATCTATAAGCGCAACCCTATCAGAAAGAAACTCTATCTCTAGCATATTATGAGAGGATAAAAGTACAGAGGTCCCCTCTTTTACATATCTTTTAATAATCTCTCTTACCTCTAAGGAATTTATAACATCAAGTCCAGACGTCGGCTCGTCTAATATAGTAAGAAGTGGTCTGGTCATCAAAGCCCTTGCCAAGAGTAATTTTCTTGTCATTCCCTTACTGTATGTTCCTATTTTATCATTGAGACGGTCTCCAAGTTCTGCTATTCCCTTTGCCCTCTCTAGAAACTTTTCTATATCCTTAGGATCTGGAGAGTAGAATTTTGCCATAAAACTCAGGTACTCTATTCCTTTGAGATTCCTGTAAGCACCTGCTTCTTCAGGAAGATAGCTTATACTTTCTCTTATCTTTTCTGGTTCTTTCTTTAAGTCATAGTCTAAGACTTTTACTCTCCCTTCAGATGGAGAAAGAAGAGTAGCAATGATTCTTAATGTCGTTGTCTTTCCAGCTCCATTAGGACCAATAAGGGCAAATATTTCTCCCTTATTGATATGGAAACTTATTCCCCTTAATGCCTGAATCTTCCCATAGTTCTTCTTTAATCCTTCTACATTAACAACTATATCCATAAGGATATTTTATTCTAGTTAAGGGGAAAATGCAACCGAGACTATTTCTCATCTTCTATTATCTCTTTTATCAATCCTATGTAATTCAGCTTAGTGTATGATCACCCTCACAGAATCCTACTACATAAACAATATCTGGAGAAAGTAAAAGACCTAGCTGTATAGATGACGCTAGCAGAAGCTTTACTTATAAAAGTCAAGCAGATTCTCTTATTATTAATTCATCCTTGAGAGTTTTTATACCTATTTCTTCCCCTCTTATTAAGTTTACAAGTAGTTTTACAGCTACAACTCCCAGTTCATATTTAGGCTTAGAGATCGTAGTCAACTTTGGACTCACTAGAGATGCATATTCGATATCGTCACATCCTGCTACTGCAATATCTTTAGGGATGCTAAGCCCAGCTTCTTTTATAGCATCCATTGCCCCTATAGCCATTATGTCATTTGCAGCCCAAACTGCACGAGGTCTTTCTCCTAAAGAGAGTAGCCTTTTCATAGCATTATAACCACCTTTATATGTAAAGTCACTTTCTATAATCCATTCTTCCTTTAAAGGAATATTGTGAGATTTCAAAAAATGAACGAAATGTCTAAGACGAAGTTTTCCAACTATAGTCCTCTGGTCTCCAGCTATATGGGCTATCTTTCTATAGCCTTTATTCAATAGATAAGCCAACAGAGAACTTATAACAGATGTATCATGCTTTATATGAGCAAACTTATAATTTCTAGGGGGTGGATTAAAGAGAACTATAGGGATAGAAAGAGTCTTAAGGAGTTCTAATGTTTCGTCATTATTGAAGAAGTTAAATACAAGTAGCCCATCTACCTGTTTCTTCACTAATGTAATTATTCTTTTCTTTTCTAAATCTGGCTTGTCATCTGTATTACAGATAGCAATAGAATAACCATATCTATCTGCCTCATCCTGAGCCCCTCTAGCCACATTCACATAGTAAGGGTTTGCTATATCAGGTACTATTAAGCCAAGAAGCATAGAAGACTTGGTTCTAAGCCCTTTTGCCGCCTCATTAGGGATATAGTTATACTTCTTAGCAAGCTCAACTATCTTATTCCTTAACTCTCGGCTCATTCTTCCAGTATTATTTAATGCCCTAGAAACAGTAGATGGCGAAACCCCAAGTTCTTCTGCAATCTTATATATAGTAACCCGCTTTTGGTTATACATATGATAATACGATTCTCTCCATATCTAATTGGGCATTTTAAGGAATGTTTCAAACTCGTTTTCTTCAAATCTAAAAAGTCTGGTTGTATTAGGTAGATCTAGCAATATCCCATTAGAAGGACAAGGCCCTCTATATTTGAAGTTAATTATATTACTTTCTATGGTTATTTTAAAGTCGACTTTTCCAAAATAAGTAACGGCATTTTTTACCTCTATATTTACATTATCCTTTATCCAAGAAAGAGGAATTCCCCGACCAATTATAAGAGTATTTTCGTCCTCATAGTATAATATGTCTCTAAGTAATAGAAAGAGCTCAGCTCCTACCCAGTTATGTGGCATATTACAATATACAGGATACCATCCCCTCCAAGCCAACATATCTCCGAATTCACCATCTATAATCGGAGAAGAGTAAGCTCCCTTGCCTTCATTATATCCATAAAAACCAGGCACATCCTGAATAGAGAAGAATCTTTCAATTGTACAATTTACTTTATCTCTCCACCCTAGATAGAGATATCCGTGAGCCTGAGCAGCTTCAAAATAAGGCCAATCTAGCTGTGGTTTGTATACTCCGTTTGGACATCTCATTGTTTCCCACCAAGATCTATAGTATGGCTCTAAAATTTGAGGTTTCAAAGCTCTTGTCGGCCATAGAGCGCAAGCTGTATCTCTTTCATTTTCCCCGAATTTGTGCAAGAATTTCTTTATATTATTTTCCAACTCATTAGCCATTTCATCGAAGCGTTCTTGATCCTCCTTAAAACCTAATTCTTTAGAGGCAAAAGATGCTAATCTTAAACCGCATATACTCCAGCAATTAACCCAGAATATAGGTATATGCCAGTCCATCCTACCATGTATTATCCCGTCCTTAGAAGGGAGACATACAAGTCCCTGTACGGGAGAATACCTGGTGGTATATTTAACGGTTTCTACTTCAAGATTATATATGCTATCTTTTGCTCTCATCATCTTTTCTATCCATTCTGCCTTTCTAATAATAGCGGGATAAGCTTTTACTAGCCATTCTTTATTCTTTGTTAATTTGTAGTGTTCTACAAGGACCCAAATTCCTATTCCAGGGGCATCGGCTTCTGCCCCCATACCTCCAAGAAAATCTTTTTCTATAACTATATTACATGCACGTTCTCCCAGATCGATATTTCCAGACTTGTCGAGGGCATTTATTATATAAGCTCCGTCTCTTAGCCAAAAGAGAGGATAGAATGAGTTCTGGATTCGCACATTATCTCCTACGATCATCATAATCATATGGGCAATAGTGGCATAGAAAGCATCTCTAAATCTCTTATCTGGAACTGTAATTTCTATCTTTTTTAACTTATTATTCCACCATTCCACTACCTTTCTTTCTCTCTCTTCTAAGGGAATACTCTGGACATTCTTCGGGTAAACATAAGGAATGATTTTTGCCCCTTCTGCTCTAGGAAAATAGAGAGGGAAATCCCAGTATATTATTTTTTCTTCCCCTTTCTTTAAGGATAAATCATATACAGCAGTACCACTTGCCCAGCCTCCCCTCTCCCTCACATATTTTTTGTTAGGGAGTTTTTTCTCTATTATCAGGTTTCCAATATCTTCTTTATCTTCTTCGTAACTCACGGCTGAGAAATTATCCATCTCAATATTCCCTAATATCAGGGGACAGTCATTTACTATGACATCTCTGTTATTTTCGTCTACTTTTATACTCTCTATGAATCCACCACATGGTCCAAAAGATCTTATTACTAAATAAAGAGAAAGCTTCCCTTCCTTTTTTGCTTTTGTCTTTACTACTAATGTATCTACATAACTTCTACTAATAGAATCATGTTGTTTAAACAATTTAATTTGTATATTGGATGTATTAGTATCCCATTCCGAGATAATTACAGGAATATGACCTTCTAGGAATGTCCAGTTGAGCTCTTTTATATCCATCTTTTCTGGAATATAAAATTTATCTTCACTATGATCATAAATCCAAATTGAAACGCCAAATGACCCTAGGCCAGGAGAGAAAGAATTTCCAGGTTCAACCCAAGTTTTAAAACACTCTTCAGATCCTGGAATACCTAATATTACATGGGAGTCTCCTCTAGGCCATATCCATTCTGGATGTTTTTCTCTCATTCTAATATATTCGTAAGAAGCCATTTTTATCCTCCTCTATTGTGAAGATATCTTTGGTATATACAATATACAAAAAGGGGAGCACTTTAAGCTCCCCAAATCTATTTGTTGCGTTACTTATCCACCATAAAGCTGTTTCAAAACCTTACTCATACCCTCAGTGGCCTTTTCCCCTCCACTCGCGTACCATTCCTTAATAAACCTGTTCCATCTATCTATAGTCTCTTTATCGCTATTTGCTCTGACAGCTTCAGTTAGAGCACGAGACAATAAATCGGAACTCTTAGCCTGGAACTCTTCCCACTCAGGGCAAGAAGCAGCAATACCATAAGTAGGAATTTGATATTTCAACTGATTCCTCCACATAGAGTAATACCACTTTTTATATTCTTCGTCCTTGCCATATAGAAGAGTAAAGTCCTGCCACTTTTGTGGTTGCCAACTTACTATAGCAAAAGCCAGCGGATGGGCTCCTGCGTCTCCTGCTTCGGTCGGGAAACCATCTTTAAATCGAGCAGGCAACCATATAATCTTATCTCCCTCCTTACGATAGTGAACACCCTCTATCCCTATTGCAGTTAATCTATAACCTTCCTCGCTAATAAGGTAGTTTATAACTCTCGCTGCTGCTACTGGATTGTTGTGTTTTCCTCCTCCAATTACAGTTGCTCCCCAGTACTGATCTTCTTGAGTGTAGCCTCTTTTACCTCTTCCAAAGTCTAAAGCAGGAAGTAACCATTCTTTAAAATTAGGATTTATAAGACTCATATCGTTCTGAATTCGTCCTATATGTCCGCCACCGTTAAATATAAATGAACCGGCTTTACCTGAAACATAAACTGTTCTAGCAGCCTCTCCATCGTATTCCCATACTCCGGGATCTATTAATCCTTCTGCAAATAATTTCCTGAAATATGTTAGGGCTTCTCCTACTTCCGGTTGAACTGCCCAGAATTCGTATCTTCCACCTTTTCTAATCCATCCACGAAAAGGTAGTCCATAGCCTCCTAATACGACATTAAGGGCTGTGTCAGGAAATCCATCTCGAGCAGCAAACACTACTCCATTTATCTTTTCTACTGAAACACATCTTCTTAGATAGTTCACGTATTGATCCCATTTATCAGGTGGACGCATTCCAAATTTATCTAACAGATCTTTACGTACATGGACAAGTCCCATATTAGGAGCTCTACCTTCACCCCATCCTACTGGCAGTAAGTATATTTTGTCATTAAACTTCAACTCATTTAGATATTTGTTCCTTTTATACATGTTTACCCAGTTAGGTGCAGCTTTAGCTACCGCTCCTTCTAGCGGAGCTATAATACCTCCATCTATCCAAGTTCTTAGCATAGTTTTAGCCATGTGGTCCACAGTGCAAGCTATGTCAGGAAACTCTCCAGATGCGGCAGCTGCATTAAGTTTATCACTATAAGCCGCCCAGTCAATCCAGGTAATCTTTATATCTGTATTTGTAGCCTTCTCTATAGCCTGTAAAATAGGGTTGTTATCCCAATCCTTTACTGTTCCTCCAGTCCCAGGAGCCCATATAACTACCCTTTCTGGGGACTTCTCTGTTGCCCACACAGACCAAGTAGAGATTGTAAACATAGCCAGTAAAAGCAGTACACAAATCTTTACTATTCTACTCATTTCTACAAACCTCCTTTTAATATTATTTATAGTAATTACTTGAATCTACTACTTAAAGCTATCCTTTCGGATTAACTTGGCTGAACTTCTTATTTAAACTCTCATAGCCATATTTTATTCATTTCTAAATCATTTTTATATCACCTCCTTCCACTTTTCCTGTAGGACTTCGGAAAATCTAAAATTACTTTCATCCTTTTATCGCTCCCACAGTCAATCCAGAAATAATATATCTCTGTAGTAACGGGTACACTATAAGAACAGGAATTATTAATAGTGAAGCTATAGTAGCTAAAAACGTTTGTGGTTCAATTCTCACCCCCAAGCCTAATCCCTGTATTACAGAATGAGCATTTAACAAACTATATAGATATACTGGGGCAGTCCAAAGATCTCTATTAACCAATATACGTGTCCAAAAGTACTCATTCCAATGACCTATCCCATACATCATAGCTAATGTAGAAACAATTGGTATATTGTTAGGCATTACAATACTCCAAAAAATCCTCCAATGCCCTGCTCCATCTACTAAAGCCGCTTCAATTATTTCTTTTGGATATTTAGTAAGTCCTGCCTTTGCAACAAAAAACCACATAGGGGTAACTAGGCCTGGTAATATTAATACCCAGAAAGTATTCATTAATTTATAAGATCTAATAGTCAGATAATATGGAATCATTCCCGCATTAAAATAGAGAGGGATAAGGAAGAGAATGGAGAGAAAATTTCTATACTTTAATTCTGGTCTTGATAGCCCATATGCACACATCATAGTAAATATAACATTTAAGGGGGTTCCTATTAAGACTCGAAGTATAGAAATAGAAAATGCCCTAAGCAAATCTGGATGTTCCAATATTCTTCTATAGTTTAAAAATGTAAATCCTCTTGGTAAAATATGCACTGGAGTACTAATGTAACTCTCGTATGGCATAATAGACAAGAATAATTCATAGAAAAATGGATAGAAGGTTAATACAAATACTATTAATAATACCCCATATATCAAAAACAGTCCCAAATCAATTCTGCTAAATCTAGAGTACACCTTATTCTCCACTTTAGAATGCACCTCCTCCTTCTTCTATGCTTCGAATTATTTTATTTGTCAAAATTACAAGAATAAGTGCTAAGATTCCTTGCATAAACCCTACAGCTGTAGCATAGCTATATCGCTGTTGACTTAGAGCTAGTCTAAAAGTAAATGTCTCTATAATATCTCCTGTACTATATACAGTAGGACTATACTGAGAAAACACTTGTTCAAATGGGCCTAATACAAGATATCCTATAAGGATTATAAACATTGTACTTAACGTAGTAGAAATACCAGGAATAGTTATGTACCACATACATTGCCAACGATTTGCTCCATCTATCATAGCTGATTCGTATAATGAAGGATCAATACTAGTAATAGCAGATAGATATATTAAAGCCCAGAACCCTCCCATTTTCCATGCATCTTGGAATATAATTAGTAGTCTAAAAATTTTTGGATCAGAAAGAAACTGAATAGGATGCTGTTTTCCTAACCAGGTTATAAGGATCTCATTTACTAATCCTCCAGAAGGGCTAAGTAAGTTCCTAAATATCGTAGCTATAGCTACCCAAGAGATAAAATAAGGTAATATAGAAGCAGTTTGAATTACTCGTCTTACTGGTTTTATAGCTTCGTTAAGGAATAAAGCCAACAATACTGAAAAAGGAAACGTAACTAGTGTCTGCCCTAGTTTTATTATTACAGTATTTATAAAAGCTTGTCTAAAATAATAATCTTGTAAGGCTTCTATAAAATTTTTAACCCCAACAAAACTACTATTTAATAAACCTCTAATTGGGTTATATTCTAGAAAAGCTATCAACACATATGACATTGGAACATAACTAAAGAGGACTAGTGCAGCTATCCCAGGAAATGCCATTAAATAGAGTATATAAAAGGAATCTCTCCTTCCCTTCCTACTTAGAGAGTTGCTTTTCTTTATTGATTCTCTATTCATAACCTACAGATGAGCCTCCAAAGTATTAAGATATTTTATAAAATCAATAGTCCTTTGAGCTAAGCTAGATACTTTACAGAAATTATACCCAGAGACTCCTGATTCTATCTCGTTGTTTATCGGTTTTATCCATTTCTCAGGAAGGTCCTTAGCACCTATGATAGCTCCCAATATAGAGCCTGTCGTTGCCCCGTTACAGTCAGTATCAAGACCACAGCTTACTGCATAGGTTATCCCTTTCTCATAATCAAGTTCACTATAAAGAAGAGAACTTACCACTACCAGTGCATTTGAGATCACATGACACCAGTTATGCCAGTATTCTTCATAGCGCTTCCCTTTTTCATAAGTCTGATAGATGTAGTCTCTTACCTCTTCAAATGTCTTCCCCTCTTCCCTAAAACCTAATATCTTGTTTATTGCTTCATAGAATCTACTTCTTCTAGGGATCACTGAAAGACCTGCCCTTATTACATCTATTATATTATCTGAGACAAATGCCCAAGCCAGACAGGCTGCTATAAACATCTCTCCATATATCCCATTTTTTGTATGAGATACACAGGCATCTCTAAATGCAAATTCTGCTGCTCTTAGTGGATTTCCAGGATTTATATATCCCCAAAAATCTGCCCTTATCTGAGCTCCTATCCATTCTCTATAAGGATTTCTATATTCGCCAGATTTTGGAGGCATTATTAGATTTACAAGATTCTGATAGGCTACCCTTTCTGCTGTATAGGTATGAAAGATAGGAAGATTATATAGCCAAGATTCTGCCACATCTTCAGATGTAAAACCTAGTCCATATTTCTCAAAGATATAAAGCCCGAGGATAGTGTAGTTTGTATCATCATCCTCTACCATATGCTCTATTTTATTGATCCATCCTCTGGATTTATCGTCATTTATCCCATATCTCTCTTTTATCTCTTGAC
>Ga0272448_1001785_pt1 | contig 28275 bp, 24 predicted proteins | sample YNPCB0191_FD_202220 | JGI IMG/M metagenome (GOLD analysis project Ga0272448, IMG submission 202220) | Hot spring sediment microbial communities from Yellowstone National Park, WY, United States - YNP-CB-019-1 | ecosystem: Environmental > Aquatic > Thermal springs > Hot (42-90C) > Sediment... | reverse complement strand
CGAAGTGTCGTGGCAGTCCCAAAGAGGTTTCAAGGGATTCTGATCTTCATCAGAATGACAGATATTCATTGTCATTCCGAATTTACTTGCCCGTTCCGTAGCTTTAGCGAAGGCGGGTTTCGGAATCTCTTTTCTCCATGGGATTCTTTCGCCCCTTTGGGGCTCAGAAGGACAGGAAAATCGTCACTGCGAGCAGAGCGAAGCAGTCCCAAGGAGTTTCAAGGGGCCCACTAATCTCCATGGGATTCTGAGACGAGCTCAGAATGACGGGAAAAAATAACGTCACTCTGAATTCATTTCAGAGTCTCAAGGGATTCTGACCTTCGTCAGAATGACAGGAAATGTCACTGCGAGCGTAGCGAAGCAGTCCCAAAGGGTTTTCAAGAAATTGCCTCAAGAAAATTTTTCCTCTGGAAAAGGTGTCCCCATAGAACTTCGTCATTTTCCTCCGCATATCCTAAACAACATCTCCTTATACTCACCTCTTACCAACATTACTACCCCTTCGTAGTCCCCATTTTTCATTTGACAAAAAATATATATTGGATACAGTAAAATCCTATCTTTTTTACCTATAGCATGGCATCTGATATCCCAGAAAAGGACAAGACAACATCTCATCAACACAACAAGGGGACACTTCCATCACCGTTTGATCCTGATAGTGAATATCGCCTCTTTCAAACCGTCTTTGAAGAACAAGATATCCCTGCCGTCATTATCGATCCACATAATATCATTATCAAGGCGAATGAAGCGTTTAGAAGAATGGTGGGAGACATCGTTCCAGAAGTATTAGGACAAAACATCAATCATCTGGTTGTTCCGCCGGACAGAAGAGAAGAAGGAGAACAAGCGTCCACTCAGGTATTGGCAGGAAAAAGACTACACGGGTATATCACCAAAAGGCTTATAAAAGGGACAATCAGTGATGTACGTATCAATGCGTACCCGGTACAAAATGACCGAGGCATTTATATTGCTGCCACCTATGAAGATATCACCCATGAACTGTTTCAGAAAAAAGTACAGGAAGCGTTATATGCCATTTCCGCTTTGGCACATGAAAACCTCTCCCCAGCAGAACTGTATGCAAAAATACATGGCATTATCCTTGAACTCTTCCCTGCAAAAGCCAATAATTTCTACATCGCCTTGCTTAACGATAACAAAACTGGGATCTCTTTTCCGTACTATGCCGATCAAAAAGATGAACCTCCTGTGGGGGAAATTCCTTTCGGGAACGGTTTAACGGAATATGTTTTGCGTACTGGACTCCCCCTGCATGCCAGTGCGGCAATACTTCAAGAATTAGAGGCAAAAAAAGAGATCGTTCGTGTTGGTTCTCCATCCGACAGCTGGTTAGGTATCCCATTACAATCGGGTACAGAAACGATAGGAGTAATGGTGATTCAATCCTATACACCGGAGATCAGCTATTCCAAGGCAGAAGAACAGGTTTTTCAATTCATTGCTGACTGTATCGCCGATGTGATCATAAAAAGAGCACAGCAAGAAGAAGTGAAAAGATTACAGGAGGAACAGAAAGAACAAGAAATAATGGCTTCCATCGGAAGAGTTGCAGCAGGGATGGCGCATATGATCAACAATAAACTCCAAGCAGCACAACTCCATTTGGAGTTTGCCAAACAAAAACAGACTTCCTCGGCGGAACATCTCTCCCTGATACAACAGAGTATCAACGCCATTGCAAACATGATTCGGCAATTACGTTTGTTTGCACATAAAGCAATTCTTTCTCCTCACAAAATATCTCTTTCCAGTATTCTACACCATCTGCAAAACAAATATCCTCTTCTCATCATAGAAGACCTGCCCGAGGATTATATCCTCTTGGCCGATCCAACTGCCATCCAAGATATGTTGAACGCTCTGGTTGAAAACGCCATGATGGCTTGCCAAGATCAGGAGGATGATAAAGAGAAAAAAATAACGTTAACAGCCGAACAAATCTCATCCCTTCCTTCATCCATTCCCACGACAACCAAGAACAAGATGGTACAAGCACCTTCCTGGATACATATTGTGGTATCCGATACAGGCGTTGGAATTGATCCCACGAGTATGGAAACACTTTTTGTTCCCTTTGCTCCTATCAAACCATATGCCCCTATTGATGGCGCTGTTTTAGGATTAGCATCGGCACAGGAAATAGCAAAACAACATGGCGGCACTATTGAGGCAGAAAGCATCTTAGGCCGAGGAACAAAGATGCATGTCTATCTTCCCCTGGGAGAAAAGAAAAGGGAGGAAGAACACCAAGGAAATCAACAGCATGATATTCCCCATGGCAATGGCGAATGTATTTTGGTCGTCGAAGATGAAACATCTCTTCTCTAAGCTATTCAAGAGACTTTGGAAGGTTTGGGATATATCGTCATCACGGCCCAAACGGACAACAAGCCTTGGAAAAAATAAAAGAGAAAACCCCGGATATTATCCTGAGTGATATCGTTATGCCCGTGATGGATGGGATGAGTCTTGCGCAAACATTACAAAAAGATTTTTCATCCTCCCAAATTATCATGATGAGCGGATATATCCCGGACAGTGATACCACCAAACTGACACAAATCGGTATCTCCACACTCCTCAGTAAACCCTTTACAATACCAACACTGGCACAAGCGGTACGAAGCAGTATACAAAAAACACAAGCTGAAAAACAATCATCATCAAAACCTACCCATCCATGATCGTACAGGATGCCACATCTTTGGCAACAGACGTTAAAACAATTGGTCCCCTCTTGCCTACCATAACGGTATCTTCAATCCGTATCCCAAACTGGTGACTATGGTACATCCCCGGCTCGATCGCAACAACCATCCCGGGAGTCCAACAATCATGATTCTTGACCGTTAACGCCGGAGCTTCATGAATTTCAAGACCTACCCCATGCCCAAGAGCATGACGTACGAATCGGTACAACCCCGCTTTTTTCATCAGATGCTGATACAATAAAACCGTATCGGAAATCTTGTTTCCCGGGCGGATCGTATCAATGATTTTTTCCTGAATATCCAAAATCGTCGTATACCATTTTTTCATGGCTTTGGAAGGCTTTCCAACAAAGATCATACGCGTCATATCACTTTTATACCCCTGAAAGGTTACCCCCATATCGATCAACATGATATCGCCTGGTTGAAGAGTCCTCTGGTGTTGAGAGAGCATATAATGGGGATAACTGGTATGTTTTCCCACCGCCACAATAGCATCAAACGCAAAATCCAACACATCATGTTCTAAAGCTATTTTGCGAATCAGTTTTTGTATTTCCCATTCAGACATATCCCAACGAATACTCTCCTTGACTTCCTCATAGATGAGGCTAGAAAGAGAACAAGCCTCCCGAATGGAATTGATTTCTTTGGCACTTTTGATGATTCTTATCTCCTCGACTAACTGGGGAAAAAGTACAAAATGCGTGTGTGGTCTTAGCTTTTTAAGCCACGAAATAACCTTGGAACTGTTGGTATCATATCCCACTTTTTTCCACCTTCTCTTGTGCACCAGTTTTTTCCATGATCGAAGATCATGCTGGAAACGAACAACTTTTCCATGATGCAATACCTTCCTGCCCAGAGCATCATATCGTCCATCCAATAAAAAAAATACCTCCCTTGTGGTGAGTAATACCATCCCATCCATCAAAGGAACTCCAGACAAATACTGGACATGTACTGTTTTCGCCAACAACAGAGCATCCATTCCCTTTTCTATCATTTTTTTTTGAATCTGTGCAATCCGTATTGAAGCGTCGTTCATGGTACGCTATAGTAAGACAAAAGAAGTATATGAGATTTCTCCCTCTGTGGATTACCACCATTATAGTATTGATCTTAGATCAGACAACCAAAAGTCTTTGGGGAACAGGAACATATATTCCTCTCTTTGGCAATACGATCGCCATTGCATCGATGAGCAATCCCGGTATTGCTTTTAGTATTCCCTTGGAAGGGATGTTATTGCTCATCATCACATTGATCATTATCATCGGGGGCATCTGGTGGCTTCCCCAGCATATTGATCTCCATATGACCATAACACAAATTATCTGTGGTATGATTCTTGGAGGAGCACTGGGCAATCTCTATGATCGGGCATTTTTAGGATCCGTTCGTGACTTTGTCCACATATCCCTGTTTCCTGTTTTTAATATGGCCGATAGTTGTATCTTTATCGGGGGTGCGCTATTTGTTATGCTCTATGAAAGAATACAATTGAAAAAATGATCTCGTTTTGGTATACTTATATGATAATATCATAACCTATGAATCATTCAACATCCCCGATCAACGAAAATCCTGCAGAAGAACAGGATATTGGACCACGCAAAATTGGAAATGCAAGACTCATTTTGAAAACCATCGTTGGAATCATCGGAGGAATAAGCAGCACCATGGTGATTTTGATCGTGTATATGCTGGCTGCCTCATTATTCTCGGTCCAGATGGATCTGACCACTGGCCTCACTCTCCTCCAGTTGTATATTGTTTTAGTCATGGTTGCTCTGGCAACACTGGTTGGAAATCTGGTGTCACTTACCTTGTTTTACCTTATTGACCGGGATAAATATCAAAAATTAACCACTCTGATCACACAAGGATTTATCTTTAATTTACTCATTTTTATTTTTTCCATACCCCTGTATTTTTTTATTCGAGGAACGGGTATGGAGACGCTGGTCTATATTATTAGTGTTCACTTTCTTTTAAGCGCTTTCATCACCTCTGTGATGATGGAGATTCTGTCTTCCTCTACCTATGTGCTGGTTGGTCTCTATGGCAATACACTCGGTATATTAGCTGCTTTAGTTATCAACCTTATTTTGTTTCAATTCAATAAAGACACAAGTGCATCCGCCTTCTTCCTGTTTTTAACCATGCCGATCATCTGGGGATCATTAGGCTTTTGCCAAAGTATCATCGAAATGCTGTATCGCTGGTTTTACGATGTCTATGGTTTCGATTTTCTGAACAAAGAAGCGCAATATGAAGAAGAAAAAGTGATATCAACCGATGATGAAGAGGAAGAAGAAGAAGAGGATGAGGAGGAAGAAGAAAAATAATTTATCGATCAGGGGGAATATTGTAGTATTCCAACAGAAATTCCGATATATCCTTAAACAACACCGCGGCTGTTGATTCCCCCCATTGAGAAGATCGAGGACGGTTAATTTTGACAATCATGACAAACTTAGGGTTATTGGCTGGAGCATATCCCGCAAAGGATGCAATCGTTGTTCCCTCCCCTTCTTCGAATCCCGCTCTGTTTTTTGCAGCGATCTGAGAAGTTCCTGTTTTTCCCGCAATAAAGTATTTTTCTAAACGGACCTTTCTCGCCACACCATTTTCTACCGAACTGATGAGCATAGCGGTCATGGTATCCGCTGTCTCTTTGCTGATCACTCGACGAACAATATCCACGCCCGTTTCATCCGTCTTTCCATCGGGAGAGATTATCTCCTGAACAATGTGTGGCTGAAGCACCAGTCCACCATTTGCGAGAGCAGAATAGGCAACAGCCATCTGCAATGGTGTTACAGAAATACCTTGTCCAAAAGCAATGGTTGCCAAGTTAGCCGCCGCCCAATTCCGATAAAACGGGACAACTCCTTTAGATTCTTCATCAAGTTCAATATCCGTTCGTTCCCCAAATCCATAATTGATAATATAGTTATAAAACAGACTTTTTCCCAGTTTTTTAGCAATAGTGACCATACCAATATTACAGGAATAGTTGAGAGCATGCGTCATATCATGAAATCCCAAACAGGCCTGTGTCGCATTATGAATCGTGTATTCATCCACACTGATTTCTCCTGTATCATAGTACGTTGTTCGAGGAGTGATTTCCCCTGAATCAATGCCAATAGAAACCGTAACCGGCTTAAAAATGGATCCCGGATCATAGACATTACTCACCATATCGTTCACAAAAACAGCCGGACCAAACTTATTGACATAGGTCAGATAGGTATTGTCTCCTGTCTTCTTTAACACGGTCATCGTTTTGCCAGGATCATAATGAATTTCTGTTGTTTTATACACATCGGCATATTTATTCGGATCAAAGGTTGGATATTGTGCCATCGCTATGATCTTACCCGTGAAGGGATCCATGATGACCACATCTCCATCGTTGGCCTTGAAATCTTCCACTGCTTTGGCTAAACGTTTCTCCACCTCTGCCTGCACAACCCGATCAATGGTGAGCACAACAGAACTTCCATCATGGGCCGGCTTAAAATGATTATCTCCGATCATCAGTTGCCGCCCAAAAGGATCATTTTGAGATTGTATTTCCCCTTCTACTCCGGTTAATTCTGCATTATATTTTCCTTCAATACCATATTGTCCTATACCAGAAGTGTCCAAAAAACCAATCACAGAAGCAGCTAACGTTTTTTCGGGATAATATCTCCAGTGTTCTGGAATCAAGACAACCCCCTTGATATTCAAAGCCCTGACCTGATCGGAAAGATCAGGTGGAAGCTTATTGATCAGGGGAACATATCGGGACTGCCGTCGAGTCAATTTAGCAACCAGATCATCATAGGGAAAATCGAGATCTTTGGTTAGTTTCTCTGCAACATCATCAGGATGTCTGATTTGCGTGGGATCAGCAGAAATCATCTCTTTGGTAACCGTAACCCCCTCAAGCGCATAGGATTGTATTTTTTGTCGCAGTTGCTCAGCTTCTGGAGTATCCTCATAAAACCGTTTCAAGATAACCCGTGTGACCTCTTTTTGTGAGATAAGCCGATAGATATATTTTGCAACGGCATCAACAAGAGCATTTTTGTCTTGCAACACGGGAGATGTTCTGGAAGTACTCGATGAAGAAGCAGTATCCGGTGTTGTGGCCATACCGATATAGGTAGCAACCAGTTGATTACACTGTACATCCGTTTTATCCCGACACAGTGTTTCGTAGACAATAGGAGCCAATTTTTCACTGACACCTCTCTCATCTTCTATCCATAATGGATCCACATAGAGGAGATCAAGAGTAATATTGGTTGCTAGTTTATAATACTCATTTGATCGCGGATCTTTGAGCAATATTTCCCCTCGTTTGGCCGGCAGGATAATGGAGCCATAATGCTGTTCTTTCGCCTGTGCCAAATAATAGTCATGTTTGATGACCTGCAGATAAAATAACCGGACAGCAACAACAAGAAAGATGAGCAGGAAGCCTCCCCCCACCACATAATATCGATTAATATGAAAACGCTTGTGCACCATAAAAAACAAATCACTGTACGGAAAATGTAACAAATTTTTCCCGGGAAAGAAAGCCTTTTTTATTTACCGTTTTTATTGTATAATAATGTGAAGAATTTGCTTTCCCATCAAGAGCTTGAACATGGAACAACCAAGACAACCAGAAGGATCAGACCTGTCATACGGCGAACTGTTTCGTCAGACACTGGAACTCAAGGAAATATCTGTTCCCTATTGTATCGGGGAAATGATAGACGGCATTATCAGACAAATAGAAAACAACATGCTTTCAGGTCAGAAAGAAAAAACCTTCAACAGCAATGCATTGCAAGAAACAATACAGACAACAAAAGAAATCATAAGACGTTACATCAGTCTCCAAACCAGAGTACAGATTCCACTGATCCAATATGAAACAACCCGATTTGCACAACTCAATTACTATCCACTCAAAACGCTTTGCCAAGATCTCGAAAACCTTTTTAAGACCATTCAACAGTTGCGTCAGTCACTCCAAATACAAACCCCCACTCTCTTGTACGATGCCCTGTATGAACACTATCAAGAGCTCCAGCATCTCACAAGAAAATATGAAGCACAACGAAAACGCCACAAATTTCATTCACCTCTCGATCAATTAGCTGCTTAAATACGATGACCATGGACGGACAAGATTTTAAAATTCAAACGAATGTCAAAGAAGAAAAGGATGTCAAATCTGCCCTCGTCGGGATCAATCAAGATCTCAAAGAGGAAGCCTTGGCAAAAAAGGCGGCAGGCTTAGGATTGGACTATGTTAATCTTTTACTGACCCCGATCAATCCAGATTATTTGCGGGTTTTACCCCGAGAACAAGCAGAGGAAGGACAATGTATCATTTATGTTCGTATTGGCAAAAAAGTAAAGATAGCAATGGTCGATCCTGACAATCCGAAAACAAGAGCTATCTTGGAAGCATTAAAACAGCAGGAATATACCGTTTTTCCCGCTCTGATGACCGAAGAAAGTTTTCGGTATGGACTCTCACTTTATGACCTCCATCGTATTCGGGAACAAAAAGAGATTGAGAATATCGTCGATGAAAATACACTTGATGTCTATGAAAAAGAGATCCAGAACCTGACCACATTGAGCGAAAAAATGAAATCGTGCTCCACCGAAGAAGGATTGAACCTTATTCTGGTTGGTGCTTATAAAACAGGAGCTTCCGATATCCATATTGATCCGAGCGAAAAGACTGTTTATTTGCGTTTCCGTATTGATGGGGTAATCCAGAACATTACGGAATTGGATACCAAATTATACGAACAAATCCTGACCCAGATTAAATATAACGCCAAGATGCGACTGAATGTGAGTCATCTTCCACAAGACGGCCGCACATTTTTTACGATCAACAAAAATAAAATTGATGTTCGTATCTCTACCCTCCCAACAGAATTCGGCGAAACCGTTGTGATGCGGTTGTTAGACAAAAGAAAAGGAGTACTTGATTTTTCTGCTTTGGGGTATGAAGGTCAGCCATTGGAAAACTTAGAGACAGCCATTAAAAAATCACACGGGATGATTCTGGTCACTGGTCCCACCGGTTCAGGGAAAACAACAACGCTCTATGCGATCCTCAATAAACTGAACAAGCCCGAAAATAAGATTGTAACACTGGAGGATCCCATTGAATACCATTTGGAGAATATATCCCAGAGTCAGGTTAATGAAAAAGTGGGATATGACTTCGCCACAGGATTACGCGCCATTATTCGACAGGATCCTGATATTATTATGGTTGGAGAAATTCGGGATTTGGAGACAGCTGAAATCGCTGCTCAAGCCGCTTTAACAGGTCATATTGTTCTTTCCACCCTCCACACCAATACGGCAGTCGATAGCATTCCTCGTTTGATTAATATGGGGTTAAAACCATTTATGATTGCACCCGCGATCAATGCTCTTATTGCCCAACGTTTGGTGCGCATGGTTTGTAGCAAGTGTCACATAGAACGTCCTTTGTCCAAGGAAGAACGCAAAGATATATCAGATGTTTTCCAACTGTTTCCCCAAAACCATATGAACATTCCTCAACGGATTGTACAGGCAAAAGCGACGGGATGTGAATACTGCAGTCATACAGGCTACAGAGGTCAAATGGCTATTGCGGAAGTTCTCCTCGTTACTGATGACATCAAAGATATGATTTTTAGGGGGGCATCTCCAACGGAATTATATCAGCAAGTCCGAAAAAACGGTTTTATGACCATGCGGGAATACGGTATTATCCAAGCTGTACAAGGAAAAACAACTCTTGAGGAAATATATCGTGTCGCAACCAATTAACTATGGATTAAAAAGAAAAATATAATACACCTGACCAGGAGACAGCAACTCAGTTTGATTGGGTTCCCTTCGAAAATTTAGATACGGTTACACGACAAGCATTACAACAGGATTATCAACAAAGAGGCATATCTCTTCCTGCTCTTCTTCTGGTTCAGAGCAGGAGAACAAAATCCTCTTCCTCTCTTTCACACCCCACAGCACCCTCTCTCTGGCATCCATCGGGTAATATCGATCAGGATTTTCGGGAAGCTCTCCGTTTGCCCCCTGAAGTACAAGTAGAACGCCTCCCACGAATTATCTCCCATTACCAAGAGAATATTAGAGACCTCTCCCAGAAAGTACAGACCCTCTCTGCTATTATGGCCCAATATGAAGCAGAAAAACAGGCAGGAAGACTTCTTGATCCCCCTGAGGGGTGGGAGTATCCACTAGCCATCGTGCCGACCCTATATGGTCATCTACGAACACCAGAGATAGAACAGTATATTATTTATTATCATCCCCACCACCAACATTTTTCCGTATACACCTTTTCACAGAAAATGATAAATCGTATTCTTCATTTTTCCCTCACGACACTGGAAGATCTCAAACGAACAAAACAACATATGGAGTATACGATACAAAACATCCAATATGTCCTTGATATCGTAGAATCTCTCCCACGAATTCGTATACAACGATTGTTACAAAATGCTGATCGACTCACAGAAGCCCTTCATGCTCATCTGCGCAAAAAGAAGGAATTAGAAGAAGAAGATCCCTTTAATCTGCCTGTCATCACCATAACCAGATCCCCGAATGAACCATTAGAAACATTTCTTCAACGTCTACATGAACACATTATACGAAACAAACAACAACGGATTGACCAAGAGGAAAACGCTATTGTAGAGATTCAACAACGCTTAAGACAAATTACGCATGACCTTGAACAGGCAGGAAACGACCTGACTTCTTCATCAAACAGCAGAACCAAGGATTCTCTTTGAGAGTATCCGGATGTTGAGTATAATGCGGATATGAGACACAACATCATTCATCAACAATTGATTCTCGATGCCATTGAAAAGAAGATAGCATCTTCTGAATCTTTACAGAAATTGAAAAATCAATACTGTGAAAAATATAAATTAAAATCTATACTCAATATTGATTTGCTGAATGAATACAAACAATTATTGAACAATAAAATTATTCATAGGAACACTGTTTTGGAATCGTTATTCAAGAAAAGAGGAGTCCGTACCTTATCAGGTATTTCACCCATAACCGTTTTGACCAAACCGTTTGCTTGTCCGGGAACATGTATTTTCTGTCCCGCCGAACCGGATATGCCGAAAAGTTATTTGAGCAATGAACCTGCCGTGCAACGTGCTATATTGAATCGATGGAACGGGTTAAAACAAATACATAACCGACTTTACTCCCTGCAAATCACGGGCCACAACATTGAAAAGAATGAGCTGATTGTCGCGGGAGGAACATGGTCGTACTATCCCAAACAATATCAGCAACAATTTATCAAATCTTGTTTTGACGGATTTAATACGTTTCCCAAAATTTCCAAAAACATTATCTCCGCAGAGAAAACGGGAGATCAGTTTGCCAAATTTACAACAAAGAATATTCATCTTGCTCTCTCCAAAAATCTCGAGGAAGCAAAAAAGAAAAATGAACAATCAACATGCCGTGTCATTGGAATGTCATTAGAGACTCGACCGGATTATATCACCCCAGAGGAAATCATCCGAATGCGATCGTATGGATGTACACGAGTGCAACTCGGCGTTCAAAGTATCTATGATGATGTACTAAACATCAACAAGCGCGGGCATGGAGTCAAAGAATCGATACAGGCAATAAGGTTACTGAAAGATGCCGGACTCAAAGTTGATTATCATATGATGCCTGGATTGCTGGGATCGACGAAGGAAAAAGATATAGCCATGTTTCAGGAACTTTTTCACAATCCCGATTTTCAACCCGATCAGCTCAAAATCTATCCCTGCAGTATTGTTCCTTATTCTGCGTTAGAACAGATCTATAAAAAAGGTCAATATCAACCCTATTCCGAAGAAGAACTCATCGACATACTCTCCACGATCAAAACAACCTCTATCCCACCGTATGTCCGTATTTCTCGGCTTATCCGGGATATTCCCAGCACCTCTATACTTGCCGGGAGTAAGCGAACAAACCTACGACAGCTCATCCAAGAGAAATTACAGCAAGAAGGTAAACGATGTCGGTGTATTCGTTGTCGGGAAGTGAGAGATCAGGAGGTAAGAGCTCTTCAACCAGAATTGATCGTACGGGAATATTTGGCATCAGGAGGTAAAGAGTATTTCATCAGTTTTGAGGACACCAAAAAAGATGTTCTCTTTGGTTTTTGCCGATTGCGTATTCCTTCTCAATATTTCACGGGAGAAAAACATTTTATACAAGAATTAGGAGGAGCAAGCATTGTTCGGGAACTGCATGTGTATGGCATTCAGGTACCGATCGATACCAAAGAGGATATGGCTGTTCAGCATTTTGGGTTTGGAAAAAAGCTGATGAAAGAAGCAGAAAATATCACGAAGAGAATGGGCATCAAAAAAATTGCCGTCACCTCGGGTATTGGTGTCCGCGCCTACTATCGTAAACTGGGATATAAGAAACAGGGGGAATATATGATCAAACAAATATCAGATCAGTCATGATTATTTTGGGGTATACAATCTGATAACGATATTCTTCCTTCTCTTTGCCATATTTGATTTTTAGAACGAATTTTTTATTCATTATAAATCTGATATAAATCATACAATTGTTCAAAATGTACCTGTTCAGGGCGAAGCATGGGATTAAGTCCGATTTTTTCTAATATTCTTTTCGCTTCTTCTTTGGTCATGAGAGACTGCAAATTATTGTAGATGGTCTTTCTTCCCATACGAAAAATCTTATGCGCAAAATCATAGAATTTCCATCGCATTTCCCCTAGGGATTCAAGCCCCCCAACCACTGGGGTCTTAGCCTTGCTGCAATCAACATGAATGAGAACCGAGTCCACTTTTGGAGGAGGATGAAAGGAACGGGGAGGAACCTGTAATACCAGCTTTGCCTCCCCAATCATATCCACACAGACAGCTAAAGGAGAATTTTTATTTCCTTTTTTCACCATCTTCTCCCCTACTTCTTTTTGAATAAGAAAGGTAATGGCAGAAGGTTGATATTCCCAAAGCATGATATGCTCAAACAGTTTCGTCGTCAGATTGTAAGGTATGTTTCCGACCAGTTTATATCCTCCCCTTTTTACGTTCGATATTTTTTCATCCTTCATTCTAGATCTGTTCGGAAATCTATGGTGATCTTGTAGAGAACCTGAATCCCCGCCTGTCAGATGAACAGAACCTGCAGGATCACAATACAGGATAGGATCAAATCGTAAAATATCTTTGTGTATCAACTCAAAATGGGAATAGTTCCTAAATTTCTCCGTCAAAACAGGTATGAGATCATTATCGATCTCCACTCCTATGAGTTTTTGACATTGAGGAAGAAGCATCTCCGTCAAAACACCTCTCCCCGGTCCAATTTCGATGATCGTATCCTGCATCGTGGGATCGATGGTATCAACGATCTTCTGTAACACAACAGAATCTTTCAAAAAGTGCTGTCCAAAGCGTTTTTTTCCCCTCATGATAAGATGTTGTCTTTTCATATCCGGTAGTATACAATAACCTTCGTCTTTGGATGTCATTGTAATCCCTTTTGTCTTACCCGTAAACTCGATGAAGAAAATCATTTTATTCACAGCTCTCCTGGGACTTGGTATCTTCTTCTTCGTTGTCACGATCAACAACATTGGAGTGGGAACCATTATTCATTCCATCTCCCAATTCAGCTTTGCCGCATTTTTTCTCTTTTTTCTGGTTTCCTACATCAATTTTATTATTTATACCTTCCGCTGGAAAGTACTCATTAATGTGGGAGGAAAAGATGTCCCTTTGCTCCGTCTTATTTTGCATGCTTTCGGTGGATTTATGATGAGCTATCTCACTCCGGCAACACTTCTTTCGGGAGAACCAGTACGGATCTATCTGCTCAAAAAAGCAGATAACATTCCCGTTCAGGAAGGAACCTTTTCCGTCATTACCGATAAGGCATTAGAAATGACGACCGTTCTTATTTTTATTTTGATCAGTATTATACTGGCCCTGTCAAAAGGATTGATCGGGAAAGAAAATATGTATTCTCTCATCGCTACGGTCTTGATCACTGCCCTATCCTTAGCGATTTTTTATTGGTTAACCATATCGGGAAAAGGATTTTTCCGAACCTTATTTCGATTATTTCGTTTTCACAAGATCAAGAAATTACAACCAATGGAAGAAAAAATCACTGCTTTGGAAAATAAAATATTCCATTTTTTCATCGATCATCAGAAAATCTTTATTGTTACCTTACTGCTGGCTGCCTTGTGCTGGTTCATCAAGATCTTTGAAAACTATATTGTGTTATATTTTTTAGGGATTACCCCAACCTTCACAGAGATGTTTATCCTGACCTTTCTCCCCATGATTGCTCTGCTCATGCCTATTCCCGGTGGGTTTGGAATATTAGAAGGAGGAACAGCAGCCGTCATGGGCATTATGGGCATTGATGCGCGGTTAGCCGTTTCGCTGGTACTTATTTCCCGTATTCGCGATTTGATTTTTGTCAGCATCGGTCTCGTCCACACTTCCCATTACAGTATCAAATCCATCCTTCACAATTTGAAAAATATCAGTACAATGAATGGCAAGGAAACGGAAAAATAAGAGCGTTATCCTGCTGTCATTTCTTTTATCCGTTTATACTGACTGCTATGCTCGAACCATCCATCTTTAAAGCCTATGATATCCGTGGTATATACCCCTCCCAAATTGATGAGAAGGGGGCCTATCATATTGGCCGCGCCTTTGCGATGTATGTCGCAACGCCGACAATTGTGGTAGGATATGATATGCGCATTTCATCACCAGCATTGTCCAAAGCACTGATGGAAGGGATTCGAGACCAAGGAGGATCAGTTATTGAGATCGGAGAGGTGACGACCGATGCCTTTTATTATGCCTGTAGTAAATATAATACCGCAGGGATCATGAACACTGCATCCCATAATCCTCCAGAATGGACAGGATTTAAAATGGTAAAACAGATTCCCTATCTCATCGGAAAAGGATATGGGATGGAAGAGCTGCAAGAACTGGCCATAACAGGAAAATTCGAAAAGGGACAAATACAGGGCAATATTTCTCATGACCCCAATATCCTTGAGGAATTTGCCATCAAATGTCTCTCCCTGATCGATCCGTCCAGTATCAAACCCCTGAAGGTTGTCATTGATGCCGGCAATGGCATGGGCGGGATGATGAGTCAGGCAACATTTAAACATATGCCTCAGGTGAACGTTATTCCGATGTATTTTGAGCCGAACGGAAATTTTCCCAATCATATCCCGGATCCTTTTGTAGAAGAGAACAAAGAGCTCCTGGTCAAGAAAGTAAAAGAAGAAAAAGCGGATATCGGCATTGCGTTTGACGGGGATGCCGATCGTTGTTTTTTCGTCGATGAAACAGGGTATCCCATTCCCGGATATTTTCTGGTCGCATTGTTTGGACAATGGTTTTGCCAGAAAGAAAAAGGAGCATCCATCGTCTATGATCCCCGAACGGTGAATGCGGTGATTGATATCATAACCAAAGCAGGAGGAAAACCAGTATTGGAACGTGTCGGTCATACGTATTTTAAAAACCGCATGAAAGCGGAGAATGCCATTTTCGGTGGAGAGGGATCGGCTCATTATTATTACCGGGATCTCAATTTCTGTGACAGCGGTATTGCTTCCGCCCTTTTGTTACTGCAAATTGTATCCCAAAAAGATGAACCGCTTTCAGCTATCGTTTCCCCCTTGAAAAAGAAATATTTCTTTTCCGGAGAGATCAACACGAAAGTGGAAAACTTTGATATGGTCGAACGGAAAATCAAGCAGATTGCAGAACATTATCAGGATGGGGAGATTACTTATACCGATGGGATATCGGTTCGCTATAAAGATGTGTATTTCAATGTTCGTGGAAGTAATACGGAGCCGTTATTACGGTTGAATGTTGAAGCGAAAACAAAAACAAAGATGGAAAAGATACGCGATGAGGTCTTATCATTCATCCGATCCGCATGAACACGGAGATTCTGATCATCATCGTGTTTAGTCTCATCCTGATAGTTTGGGGATTCATCACACTTCTCGCCCTCCGTGTCGCTTACCGATCAAAAAAATTATCGGGAAAATTGACTCCTATTTCTCTTCTTTTTTTATTCTTCACGTTGATACTCATAACGATATCGTTCTATTATCTCTGGAAAGTAAATACACAAATCTCTATGCAAACAACCCATCCAACAACATCCTCTTCTTACTATTAAATTTTTGAACCTATGTACTCTCCACAGCAGATTCAAGATCAGCAACAAAAGATCAATCGGATATTTGATATCCTCACCGCCCTTGCTTTTTTGGTCGTCGCCATAGCATTCATGAGTTATATTCAATTCAACCCCAACAATCCTTATCTCTCAGAATTTGATAGTTACTATCATGTCAAAATGGCCGAACTGATACGGGATCAGGGTATTCCTCAAACATTTCCATGGTTGCAATTCACCATACTGAGAGATAACTATGTTGATCACCAGTTATTATTTCATATTCTTCTCATTCCTTTCGTGAGTATTTTGGGCCCTATTATGGGAGCAAAGATATTCGAAGTGCTGGTTGTCTCTTTGGCCTTTCTCTTGTTTTACCTGATTTTGCGGGATAATAAACTGAAAGGAGCCGTTTGGTTTGCTCTCTTTGCACTTTTTATGATGTCCTCTGATTTTTATTATCGCATGAATTTCATCCGTGATATGGGTCTTTCCCTGTTATTTATGATGGGAGGATTATATGTGATGTTTAAAAAATTCAAATATCAATACGGGGTACTCGGTATACTCTGTTACTTATACGTCTTGGCTTATGGGGGGTTTATGTTTCTTCCTATTTTAGCGGTAACATATTTTGTTGCCCAACTGTTATTGGGAGAAAAATGGGATTGGAAAATCCCTCTCATTGCTATCGGGGGAATGATCGCTGGACTCCTGATCAATCCTTATTTTCCCAAAAATATAGAATTTTTATTTGCTCAAATTTTTCAAACAGGATTAGGCGCTCAACAATATACCGGAGGAGAATGGCGCCCTTATGATACCTGGTTCTGGGTGACCATTAACTATATTCCTATTATTATTTTCTTTCTCGGGATAACAATCACCCTCTTAAAACGGTCGGTGCATAACGCCAAAACAATAACAATCTTTATCGCTGCTCTCTTTTTCTTGGGTTTAGTCTGGAAATCAAAACGGTTTGTAGAATATTCTCCTTTTTTCCTGACCTTATCCGGTTTTCTCCTGCTGACTCCTTTTGTGGAAGAAAAAATCATGGAATTCAAACAACAGCTGATGTGGAAAAAAATAGAAAATCTCTTGTTCGCCGGAGCACTCCTTGTCCTCATTCCTCTGGCAACAACCTTTTCTCTCGCCGAAATCAGTAGAGCAAGAAATGATACCCAAACACTCTTCTCTATGTCCGCCCTGACCAAAGTCCATGACTATTTGATACAAAACTCACAGCAGGGCGATATTGTGTTTACGGATGACTGGGATGTTTTCCCTCGGTATTTTTTCGCCAATTCCAAAGATTACTACATTGTTGGTTTGGATCCTGAATTTATGAATCAATATGATGGGGACCCCTATCCGGGAGAAAAAGGTGTCTTATATCACGAATTTGCTCAAATCTCTTCCGGCAATGACTCGAGCCATTTGGAACGCATTAAAGAGCATTTCAGAGCCAAATGGGTTATAGTCAATGCCGATCATCAGCAATTTAAACAAAATTTAGAGAGTCAACCCTCTCTCTTTCAAGAGGTATTTACCGCAACAAATGACGCCACGAAAGATACGTACCCTTCTGCCGGTGGAGATGCCTACTATTTGTTTAAAGTATTATAAATGGACTCCAAAATGAAGGAATTCTGGGTATTTTTGAAATATGCCGTTGTGGGAACCATCGGCACAGTTGTAGATGTTGGAACGCTCTATCTCTTCGTAGAATATGTTCATATTCCTCTCCTGATCTCAACGACGCTTTCCTTCATTCTCGCCGTGATCAATAACTTTATTTTAAACAAGTACTGGACCTTTCAAAACACCAACAGCAATATTCGAAAACAGTTTATAAAATTTTTGATTGTTGCCCTTATTGGACTCGGACTGACATTGATCCTCATGTATCTTTTTGTCTATATCATAAACATACCGGACATTATCCTTTATAACATAGGAATCAAAGGATATGTTCTTTCCAAACTATTAACTTCTATTATCGTTTTGCTGTGGAATTTTTTGGGCAATAAGTATTGGTCTTTCAAAGATACGATCCGTGCTGTCCATCATCTGAATCACTATACCTTTGATGTGAGCATTATTATTCCCGCCTATAATGAAGCAAAACGGATTGCCCATACCTTAGAAGCCATCCATCAGTATTGTCAGCAGAAACCATGGACGAGCGAAATCATTGTTGTGGACGATGGCAGTCAAGATCAAACGGTTGAGGTGGTACAACAATTTGCGATGAAGATACCGCATCTGAAAATCATCGGGTATCAACCAAACCACGGAAAAGGATATGCCGTAAAACAAGGAGTACTGCAAAGTGAAGGAGCGTATATTCTTTTCACTGATGCGGATAATTCCACACCGATTGAAGAATTCGACAAAATGTATCCTCTATTAGACAACTATCCCGTCATCATCGGTTCCCGATATATCAAAGGAAGTGATATCAAAATCAAACAGTCCAAATACAGAATTCTCATCGGACGTTTGGGGAATTTTGTTATTCAATCCTTTCTGATCGATGGCATCAAAGATACGCAGTGTGGTTTTAAGGCATTCCAACATGCCGCAGCAAAAGAGATCTTTTCCCGGATGAAAATCAATCGATTCGGATTTGATATGGAGTTGCTGGCTATCGCACGATTACTCAAATATGATATTAAAGAAATTCCTGTGAGCTGGTTTAATGCTGCTGACAGTAGAGTTCGTCCCATAAAAGACGCCTTCAGAACCCTCAAGGAATTGATGATGATAAAACTAAATTTATGGGGTGGAAGATATCACTAAAAGGGATTCGGGAAATGAGTATGTCTTTTTTCCATCGACATGGGTTCATCTGTATAATTGCTCTTGGTGTCGTTTTTCTATACTCTTTTCAATTAACCTCCATTCCCAATGGTTTCTACAATGATGAAGCATCCATTGCCGTTAATGCAAGACAGATCATAACAACAGGTCAAGATGAACATGGAATATCGTTTCCATTATATTTTAAAGCATTCGGAGAATACAAAAATCCACTTTACATTTATACCACTTCCGTTTTTTTTCTTATACTGGGAGCATCAGATCATACGCTACGACTCGTTAGTGTATTATTTGGTCTTCTGTCCGTCTTACTCGTATATATTATTGGGAACAAAATATTTCAGAGTAAACCACTGGGGATCATAGGAGCAATACTTCTCGCCATTACGCCGTGGCATTTTGAAATGAGCCGCATTGGTTTTGAGGTGGCAAGTACAACAAGCATAATCCTTGCCTCTCTGTATTTTCTCCTTTCATGGCAACAAGACAATAAAAAAATCATACACCTCCTATTGGGATCATTCTTTGTAGGATTATATTTATATTCCTATACGACAGCCCGTTTATTCTCTCCTATCCTTTTTGGTATATTCACATTGCTAAATATTACCTCCTTTTGGAAACAAAAAAACTATTTTCTTTTTTACTTCGTTACTTATATTATTGTCATTCTCCCCTTTATTCTTTTTTATTTTTTCCAACCTGATTTTAACAATCACTTCGCCTCCATATCTGTTTTTAATTCGATAAATCCTCTTGGTTTTTTGGGGAATAACATTATTGCATATCTATCTCCCGCATTTCTTTTTATAACGGGTGATACCAATATCCGACATCATTTTGCTGGCAGTGGTGTAGGAGAATTATATTGGATGTATCTTCCTTTATTATTGGTTGGACTCTATACCTTGTTCCACAAATATCCTCGTAAACTCGCATTATTCATTAGTATTAATCTCCTCCTTTTTCCCCTCGCCGGTTCTCTGACAACAGAAGGTATCCCACATGCACTACGAGCTTTTCAAGCCATTGCGTGGCTTATTATCCCTATTGCTATTGGCGGTTATACTATTATCAAACTTTCTCAAAAATGGTTACGCTGGTCTCTTCTGGTGATCATAGGACTAGGTCTCATCATCCAAAGTACAGCATTCTTTTTAAATTATTTTTCTGCTTATTCTACTTATGCATATACTCCTGCGTCATGGCAGAAAGAAGAACAAGATATAAATCAATATCTTCTGCAAAATGGAGAAAATTATGCCATTATCTATGAATCATTTTCCGGTCGTAACCAACCCATGATTTTTCACAAATGGTATCTTCCTCCTTCCATTATTCAACGCATTATGCCCATTGGTCGTACAGCCATCACTCCAGATAAAACAAAAAAAACACTTATCATCATCCCGGTATTCATGCAGGATCAATTAAAATCTTTTCCCTACAAAGTTGTTTATACCATTACGGATCCTTATCATAAAAAAATATTATTTCTTTGCCTAGAACCTCTGATATGAAAAAAAATGCGCATCTCGTCATACTCGGCATTGCCATCTTGGTTATTGGATATTTATGTGTATATGATCTGCTATTTTCCCATATTTCAGATGATGTGGGACTGTATTTCCGATATGCCCAAAACGTTATGAAAGGACTTATTCCATTTAAGGACTTCAATATTGAGTACCCTCCATTTTCCTTGTACTACATGGTCCTTCCCTATCTTCTTGGGGGACGTACCATAGAAACCTATCATCTGACATGGAATATTCTGAACGCTTTTTTGCTATTCATTCCCTGTATGATCTTCTGTATCTATGAAAAAAGCTGGAGAAAAGGCTTGATCTTTATAGGACTTCTTGCTCTTTTTCCAGCAGAAATTACGTTCCAACGTCTCGATGTCATCATGGCGGTATTGGTATTCCTCAGTCTCTATGCTTCAACAAAACATAAAAACTATCTCTCCATCGTTTTGTTGGCATTCGCAACATCTCTTAAATTTGTTCCCATCTTGCTCCTTCCTGCTCTCCTGATGCAAACATCAAAGAAAAAAGCTCTGCTACAAATACTTCTCTTCATGATCATTATATTAGCATGTCTACTCCCTTTTCTCTTCCAAGGAGCCACTTTTTCCAACTTATTGTATTTTTGGGATTACAATAAGAACAGAGAAATTCAGCTGGAGAGTCTCTGGTCAACGATTGGCATGATATTTCATCAACCGGTAAACGTGTATACTGCCTATGGTGCAAAAAATCTTTCTTTTCATTATTCAAATGTCTACGCCCAGATAGCCATGTACGTTACTCTTCTCTATATACTTATATGCTATAGTATCGCCTGGTTCAAAAAACAAAATATCTTTTTATTGGGGTGTGTTTGTCTCATGGGACTGATTCTTTTGAATAAGGTTTTTTCCCCACAATACCTGCTTTGGATTATCCCTCTTATTCCCTTTGCAATTCGAGATTTTCCTTCTATTCATCGTGCTATTTTCATTTCTCTTCTCGCCACCATTATACTGATCACACATTTCATTGTCCCTATTTTTTATATGCAACTCATCAGTCTTGAATCATTTGCTGTTGTTCTTTTAACTGTACGAAATATACTATTGTTCGTAGCAGTCGTATATTTAATCATCTTCTTTATCCGATATGAGCAAAAAAACGTGCTTCATTCTCCCCACATATAACGAAGCAACTACTATAGAGATCATGATCCGATCTATCATGGATCAAGAAACTATTTGCCTCAACTGGCAATTTTCTATTTTAGTGGTAGATGATTATTCTCCCGATGGAACCGCCGATAGAGTACGACAGCTACAAAAAGAGTATAAACAATTATTTTTATTGGAAGGAAAGAAAGAAGGTTTGGGCAAAGCATATATTCGGGGCTTTCAATGGGTACTTCAGCATCGTCCCGATACAGACTGCATTTTTGAAATGGACTCGGATCTGTCCCATCATCCAACATATATAAAAGATTTCCTCGATGCTGCTGATACGGGATACAACTTTATTATTGGTTCACGTTATATCAAAGGAGGAAGTTGTCCGGATTGGACATGGTATAGAAAGATGCTTTCTTATTGGGGAAACCAGTATATCCGTTTTATCGGTGGAATGACACAAGTACATGACTGTACCTCAGGATATCGTTGTATCGGAGTACCACTTCTGACACAGATTGATTTTTCAAAACTGCTGACGAGGGGATATGCCTTTCAAATGAGTTTACTCCACCAAGCAATACAAAAAGGTGCAAGAGTAAAAGAAATCCCCATCGTTTTTACCGATCGGAAGGAAGGAAAATCAAAGTTAGGAAAAAATGATATTAAAGAATGTCTTCTGACTGCTACAAAACTCCGTTGGAGAAAATATTAACATGAATATCGCAAACTGGTTTACAACAAGGGAACGTTGGTCAACCATCCTCGTAGGAATCCTGTTGGGAATCCTCCTGATTGTTTCTATCCTTAGTGTCAAGGATGATTCCATGACGGGAGATGAAGTCATCTATCCGTCAGCCGGATATTCCTATCTGCTGTATCATCGATATGATATCAACATCGAGCATGCACCTCTATTAAAAATGATTGAGGCTTTCCCGTATATCTTTTTACGACCAACACTAGAAGAAAAAGAGTTGGATACATCGAGTGAATGGAGATTTGGGGAAAACTTCTTCTTTACCAACAATCACAATAATACCGACCTCCTTCTCTTCTGGTCCAGAATGATGATGATTATACTCATGATTGGTTTCGGTCTGTTTCTCTACTGGGCCATAAAACGATGGTGGGGAAAAACAGCCGCACTCATCAGTCTTTTTCTCTTTACATTTTCTCCTACGATTATTGCGCATGGAAGACTGGCATCGCTTGATTTCGGTGTGATGGCTTTTATGTTTGCATCAACCTATTTCTTTATAGAATGGTTGCAAAAACCTTCCTGGAAAAACACTTGGATTGCTGGAATATTGTTTGGACTTGCACAGGTATCAAAATTTACCGCTCTTTTTCTCCTTCCGCTCTATATTCTTCTGTTTATCATAAAACTGTTGATAAGAAACAAGAACGCTTTAAAACAACTAAAAACCTATCTTATTCAGGGGGTAAGTATGGCGGTCATTGGAATCATCATGATCTGGTCGGTTTATTTCTTTGCCTCCTATCGTACATCCCCCCTGCTGATACAACAAAAGATCTCAGAGGTGACCACTCCGACATCATTTGATCTTTTAGAGACTCCTCTTCAAATTCTCAATCAATCCTCCATCTCACGTCCCTTAGTTATTTATGGAGTGGGAGTGATAAAAAGTTATATCTATAACAAAGGACCCATCACGAATTTTCCTCAATATTTGTTTGGATCTTTCAATGATATGGGATGGTGGTATTATTATCTGTTGGCCTATCTGATCAAAGAACCTCTTCCTACTCTTCTGCTCCTGTTGCTCTCCGCCGGATTTTTCATGCGAAAAGGAAAAACAGTCTCCATTCTCTCCTCGCTTGATTTTAGGGATATTGCTCTCTGGATCATGATCATCGGCATCACATTCCTGATGACTATGGGGAACTTAAATATTGGATTAAGATACTTCCTTCCGGTCTTTCCTTTTATCTATGTGTTCATCGGACGATCATGGTCTACATTACTCCATTCCACTTGGGAAAAAGGATATATTGTGATTGGAACTTTCCTCTGCATTTGGTTAGTGTATAACAATGTCACTATTTTCCCATCCTATTTGGCAAATTTTAACGAACTGATTGGAGGTCCTCAAAACGGATATCACTACCTGATCGATTCCAATATCGATTGGGGGCAGGATCTCATTCGTCTGAATACATGGGCGAAGGAACATAATATAGAACAACTCTATCTCGATTATTTCGGACGACAAGGAGATATATCGCATTATCTCAAAGATGTTCATATCACCCCCTGGAGCGTTGATCAAGGGTTACCAAAAGGATACCTGGCAGTCAGTGTAACCTATCTTCAGACAAGTAAATATTGGAAGGAAAAAAGAGGTGGAAAAGGATTTTCCTATGAACCATTAGAAAAACAATCTCCCATAGCACGTATTGGATATTCTATCTATGTCTATGATCTCAACTAGGGAGTTTGATTACGCGACAAAAAATAGACCTCCAATAACATAATCGCGAGAAATAACAAGAGGAGATTCCACCATGTTAATACCCTCAGAATTTGAAAAATGAGGGCAATACAGACAAAAAAACCAAATAGAATGCCTTCCCGCAATGAGATTAAAATATGCGCATAATAAATCTCATTTTTATTGAAGAAAACACGCAAGTAATAACCCATAACGGTAAAGAAACTCGCAAGAGCAAAGAAGAGGGATACAAAGAACAGGATAAGCGCGATATTGGTGGAAGAAAAAGGGTCCAGACGAAACAAAACAAGAAACCAACCGATCAGACTCAGGATACCCGCTAGGAGGATGCCTATAATATAGTGCGTATGAGACATATCACCATGGTTAAAACAAGGTAAGATTTTGCGTATTTTTGTTGGGTTTCACTTCTGTTGAAAATTGCTGAAGGGTAGCATTATCATGGCTCATATACTGTATCGTTCCTTCCCGTATTTTCATGAGCATCTCCGATAATTTCATGAAATCCTTCTCCAATATAGCAAGACTGGACGCTTTATACAAGGCAACAGCGGGATGATACATGGGAAAAATAATACGACCGTCACTTCGTCGCCTTTTCGGTTCACCATGAACAGCATTGATGGAGAATCCGGGCAAGAAACGTTTGAGAGAATGACGCCCTAACGTGACAATCACCTTGGGATTAATCAGTCTAATCTGCGCCTCAAGGTACGGCCAACAAGCTGCTATTTCATCATCCAGAGGATCTCTGTTTTCGGGGGGACGACATTTGACGACATTCGTGATAAAAACACTTTCGCGTTCAATACCGATTTTTTGCAACATCGCTGTCAACAACTTTCCCGCCCGACCGACAAAAGGCTCTCCTTTGATATCTTCATCCTTCCCGGGACCTTCTCCGATGAACAAAATTTCCGCCGTTGTACTTCCCGTACCGGGAACAGTATTCGTCCGACCTTGATGTAAACGACATTTGGCACATCCTCGTATTTGATCAGCAATTGCTTCTAAGGTATTCATACTATATTCTGTTATTGTTTTCTATAAGACCTATAACTTGTTCTATTTTTTTATTCAACTCTTTGAGCGAGCCATCATTAATAATGGTATAATCAGCCATAGCAATCGGTCCGGCTTTTTCAATATTTTCTATTTCGGCATAATCTCGTGAACGTGCCTGATCGAATGTTGCCGGACGATTTCTCATATTGACGTCAACCACAACACGCTGTACTAACCGTTGATATCGAATCGCTGGTGGCGCATAGACAGCAACCACCACCAGAGCATGTTTATAATATTCTTTTAATATTTTATATTCTGTCCAACTGTATAATCCATCGATCACCACATCGCGGTGTTGTTCTAAGAATGAATCGATTTTAGGGATGTTCAATGTCGCATAGGCCCCCATACCATGTTCTTTTCTGATCGCTTCGCGAATAACACGTTCATTTTCTTCCGTAGGGTCCAATCCTTCCTGTTTGATCATATCCAGCGTGATTTGGCCGAAACGCACATATTGATAACCTTTCTCCACAAAGGCATCCGAAACGATCGATTTTCCCGCTCCCGTCATCCCAACAAGAGCAACAACAAGATTCATGATGTATGCGGTACAATATAAGATCCTGTATATTTTTGTTTATCATCGATCATATCTGATTCTGCCCAATCCAAAGCCCATTGTTCCACATCATGCACTATCATTTCTCCCTGTTCATTATGCCCGATGAATTTTTTAATCCCGGCATTAATGATCATTTTCTTACAAATAAAACAGGGATAGGCGAATGTTTGATATTCCTTTCCATCCACTATTTTGACACCATATAAATACATATTACCCCCGAGCAAACTCACGCCCGCACGAGCCGCATTGATAATTGCATTTTGTTCCGCATGAACACTACGACACAACTCATACTGTTGCCCCGATGGAATATGCAGCTGCTGACGCAAACAATTTCCCCGCTCCAAACAGTCTTTCGTTTTGCGTGGAGCTCCGACATATCCCGTCGAGATAATCTGATCATCTTTGACAATGATACATCCGAAATGCGCCCGCATACACGTTGCCCGTTTTGATACTTCACGCGCAATATTGAGATAATACTGGTCCTTACTAGGTCTTTGTGCTGTTTTTCTCATCATGATGCCGAAGGAATAGATTTCAATTTCAACGCTTTTTTCGGAGCAGTTTTACTTGCTTTTTTCCCTTCGAGAAGTTCCACAAATTCATCACCGAGTAATGTTTCTTTTTTCAATAATTCTTTGGCAATGATATCTAATTTATCCCTGTATTTTTCCAATATCCCCCTGGCTTTTTGATAGGCATCTTCTATTTTCTTTTTGATTTCTTCATCAATCTTGCGGGCAACATCTTCGCTATAGTTTTTATGTTCCAAGAGATCCCGCCCAATAAACACCGATCCATGTTTATCTCCATAGACGATGGGCCCCAGTTCGCTCATGCCGAAGTCTGTCACCATCATCCGCGCAATTTCTGTGGCACGGGTGAGATCATCGGATGCACCGGTCGTTATCTTCTCACGACCAAATACTAATTCCTCGGCAACCCTTCCTCCCAACAAGGAAGCAATTTGACTCTCGAATCGCGCTTTACTGTATAAATGAATATCGGCTTCGGGAAGATGCCATGTCACCCCCAAGGCAAATCCTCGAGAAATAACAGAAATCTTATGAATCGGATCCAAATAAGGCATACAATGACCAACAATGGCATGACCAGTCTCATGATAAGCAACAATCTTTTTTTCTTCCAACGAGAGCATTTTTGATTTTTTCTCCGGTCCCATCATCACTTTTTCTATGGAACGTTCGATCATATGCTGGGTTATCTCGGGTTTATTTTCTTTCGCCGCTAAAATAGCGGCTTCATTTAAGAGATTATCCAAATCTGCTCCCGCAAACCCCGGAGTTTGCTTAGCAATTTTTTCCAGATTCACATCTTTTGCCAACGGTTTATTCCGGGCATGAACTTTTAAAATAGCTTCCCGTTCCTTCAGATCGGGTTTATCAATCATCACCCGCCGGTCAAAACGTCCGGGACGCATGAGAGCAGGATCAAGAACATCGGGTCTATTGGTTGCCGCCATCACGATAACATTCGTTCCTGTTTCAAACCCGTCCATCTCCGTCAAAATCTGATTTAAGGTCTGTTCGCGTTCATCATGTCCTCCTCCCAGCCCCGTTCCTCGTTGACGACCGACCGCATCGATCTCATCAATAAAAATAATACTGGGGGCATTGCGTTTGGCTTTCGTAAACAGATCCCGCACCCGGCTGGCACCGACTCCGACAAACATTTCGACAAATTCCGATCCAGATATGGAGAAAAAGGGAACATCCGCCTCCCCTGCCACCGCACGAGCCAACAATGTTTTTCCTGTTCCCGGAGCACCGATTAGGAGCACTCCTTTGGGGATTTTTGCTCCCATTTTGAGATATTTTTTGGGGTTTTTTAAGAAATCGACGATTTCAATCAATTCTTGTTTCGCCTCATCCGCGCCGGCCACATCGGCAAAGGTCGTTTTATTCTTGCTCTTATCATTCACCCGCGGGCTGCTTTTCCCAAAACTGAGGGCGTTGCTTGCACCGCTTTGTGCCTGACGAAGCATGAAAAACAAGATCACAATAATAATAATGAACGGTAACAAACTGGAAAGAAGATCCATCCAAAACTTATCTGCATCCTCATTAGAAGTTGTGATCGGTGTTGGGTTTTTGGGATTAAAGAATCCGAGTTCCGTCCACTTGTCCCCTGTCGATTTATAACTAACCTGTCGATCACCATTCACCGTATCGGCAGTGATTTTATTGCCCTTGATATCAATAGCTTTTAGTGTTCCATCCGCATATTCTTGTTGAATCTGATTGAGAGGGACTTCGGTGGCTTTTGGCCCCAGATTCTCAGGTGCGACGAGCAAATAGATACCGGTGATGACCAAAGCAATAATAATAATATACACAAACCCGTTGGGACGGCCCCCCATACCGGGGATATTGTTTTTAGGAAGACGACGAAATTCCATAGCAAGGTAAAAAGAGATAAATGTTTCCTGAAGTTATTATAAGAAGTTTTCCAAAAAGAGCAAAAGATGTTTAAGATAAATTCAAGGGTCAAACCGAACAAGAAATAAAAGCGAGTGCTGGAGTAGCATAATGAAGGCATTTTCTAGGTCTATTGTTAAGTTTTTCAGTTATGGTATCGGCATAGTCTTGCGTGAGTTGT
>Ga0272448_1001783_pt1 | contig 28328 bp, 26 predicted proteins | sample YNPCB0191_FD_202220 | JGI IMG/M metagenome (GOLD analysis project Ga0272448, IMG submission 202220) | Hot spring sediment microbial communities from Yellowstone National Park, WY, United States - YNP-CB-019-1 | ecosystem: Environmental > Aquatic > Thermal springs > Hot (42-90C) > Sediment... | reverse complement strand
TGAGGATATAGCTAAAACAGTTCATCTAGCCCTCCTTAAAGGAAAGCCACAAGAGATCCCTCCTGAGGAAGTGAAAAGGGCTTATGAGTGGCATCAAAAATACTATGGGCAGAAATAGGTAAATAATAGGGTAAGTGAAGAGTTTTCGTGAGTTTCTAAAAGAAAAAGAGGTAGTAATATTTGACGGAGCGATCGGTACAGAGCTTTTGAATAGGGGACATCCTCAAGATAAGCCCATCGAATATGCAAACATTATAGAGCCAGATATGGTTTTGTCTATCCATAGAGAATATATAGAGGCAGGGTCTGACTGTATTGAAACAAATACCTTCGGAGCCAATGAGTTTAAGTTGAAAGCTTGGGGGTATGAGGGCCTAGTTGAAAAGATCAATAAAGAGGGAGTAAGGCTTGCAAAAGAAGCGTCTGAAGGGAATGCTTATGTAATTGGTAGTATCGGACCTATCGGAAAACCTATAGGGAAAGGATTTGAAATAGATGAAAAGAGAGCTTCTAGTATCTACAGAAGGCAGATTATAAGTCTTATAGAAGATGGACTTGATGGACTAATTTTGGAAACTATGCCGTCAACAAGGGATGTAGAGATTCTACTCGAAGTATTAGAGAGACTTTCTATCGATATACCTACTATAGTTCAGTTCTCATTTTCAAAAGAAATGAGCACAGCTCTAGGGGAAGATATCTATAGAGTAATAGATTTTCTAAAAGGTATAAAGGTTGATGTATTTGGTTTAAACTGTGGTAATGGTCCACTTCAAACGTTAGAGGTCCTCAAGATATTTGCTCAAAATCTCAAAGGCCCTTTTTCTGTACAGCCAAATGCTGGGTATCCACAGCTTATCCAGGGTAGGCTTGTATATACCACAGGAGAAAAATATTTTGCTAGCTTTGTAAAAGAATATATAAAGTATGGAGCAAAGATAATAGGTGGTTGTTGTGGTACATCCCCAAAACATATTACTGCTGTTAGAAGAGCTATTGAAGAGGATGTTTCAATAAGCATAGATACGGAAGAAATTCATAAAGAGATAGAAACTATAAGGAAAGATACCCCTTCAGAATTGTCCAAGAAGCTTGGAAAGAAATTTTTATTCTCTGTAGAGATAAGTCCCCCTAAAGGGATAGAACTTGAGAAGGTGAAAGAGGGGGTAAGACTTTTAAAAAGAGCTGGAGCAGATGCTATAAATATTTCCGATTCTCCAATGGCTAGAGTAAGGATCTCTCCAATAGCTCTAGCTCATATATTTAAAGAAGAACTTAATATGGAATCTGTACTTCACTTTACCTGTAGAGATAGAAATCTTATAGGGCTTCAGTCTGAACTTCTAGGTGCTGCAGCTTTAGGGATAAAGAATATTTTAGCTTTGACAGGAGACCCCCCATCAATAGGAGACCATCCACAGGCAAAACCTGTCTTTGATGTAAACTCTGAAGGATTAGTTATGATAATGAATAGACTTAATAACGGCACTGACTATATGGGTAATCCTATAGGTCTGGCAACAAACTTTACTATAGGTGTTGCTGTTAATCCTAATGCTGAAGATTTAGATAGAGAGATTGAAAGATTAAGACGAAAGGTTGAAAATGGTGCTGATTTTATAGAAACTCAGCCTATATACGATAAAGATGTCTTAGAAAGATTCTTAGAGAGAATAGATTTTATTTTGCCTCCAATCTTAGCCGGGATTTTACCTTTGAGGAGTTCAAAACATGCTGAATTTTTGCATAACGAGGTTCCTGGAATATCTATCCCTCAAGATATAAGAGAGAGAATGAAGGTTTCTAAGAACCCAGTAAGAGAAGGGATTGAGATTGCGTTAGAGATAATTGAAGTTATAAAAGATATGATAGGTGGCATATATATAATACCCCCCTTTGAGAAGTATGAAATGGCGGTAGAAATCATAAAAGAGTTAACCCTATTGACATACTAGTTATTATATGATACCCTATGGGGGTATCGTATAATATTTTAGAGAATTTTGAATGAGATATGGAGGCGAAAGAGATATGGCACAGCCAAGGGTTATTGTGTTTACTACCTCTCATTGCCCATGGTGTAAAGCTACAAAACAATTCCTCAAAGAAAGGGGTATAAGATTTTACGAGGTAGACGTAGAGAAGAATCCAAAAGCAGCAGATGACTTGGTAAGAGCAACAGGACAAATGGGTGTTCCTGTTACGATGATAAATAATCGTCCTGTTGTAGGTTTTAATAAACCCCTATTAGAAAAATTATTAAACCAATACAAGGAGGGATAAGATTATGGTAGACCTTTCACTTGAAAAGATACAACCCTTAGATGATAGGGTCCTCGTGGAGAGAGAAGAAGGAGAAGGGAAGACCCAATCAGGAATTTATATCCCTGAAGCTGCAAGAGAAGCCCCAAGAATTGGTAAGGTTATTGGAGTTGGAACAGATGAGGACCTCAAAGAGAAGATAAAGGTAGGAGACCATGTAATCTTTACAAAGTATACTGGGGATGAGATTGAGGTCCAAGGGAAGAAGTATCTTATAATTCAGAAAAATGATATCCTAGCAGTGATAAAGGAATAACTGGGGCAGAGATAAGCTCTGCCCCTTGTTATTGGTAAAAGGAACCTCTATTCTAATTTTCACCCAAAGGTTTACACAGTTCATTCTTCTAATATTGCCTTTGCCAGTATCTTTTCTGCTATCTCCATTGTCTTTACCGCGTCAGAGAAGTTGGAGCTTGGCTGCTTACCTGTCTTTATACAGTCAATAAATTCTCTATTCTTAGCTTGAAACCCAGCATATACATAGAATTCATTGCTACCAGCAACCTCCCTGGTATCGTACTCTATACCTTTTGTATCTCCTTCTATATAGAGATAACCTTTATCTTCTGGGTCTCCTTCTGCCCAGATTCCGGGGGCGTGCATCTGTACCTTAAAGATTCTTCGGCCAGTTGTCCAACTGTTTATCAAGATTCCTGTGGCTCCATTATCAAATTGAAGAATAGCAGAGATAAAATTAATGTCAGGAACAAGAACCCTCTTAGTAAGACTCTGTATCTTTACCACTTCTCCACCACACATCCATCTTAGAGTATCTATTGCATGTACCCCATCATCCATCATATGGTCTCTAGCATGGAGATATGGCTCTATACTATATTTGTAAAACTCACATACAGCATGGACTATAGGCCCACGCTTTAAACATTCTTCTTTTAATTTTACTAATAAAGGAACTGCTCTTCTCTGAAAACTTACCTGTGTAATACAACCTTTCTTCTCTGCCATATAGGCTAGACTTCGAGCCTGATGTATAGTTATCCCCATCGGTTTTTCTATATATAAGTTGAGTCCCTGTTCAAGACACCACATCCATATATCATACATTATATGTGGTTGTCCAATGGCATAGACAGCATCTGGGGTAGTTTCTTCAATCATCTTTTGATAATTAGTGTACCGTTTCTCAATCTTATATCTATTTCCTGTTTCATTTAAACGTTCCTCATCGATATCACATATGGCAGCTATCTCAACATCATCAAAAGAGATTAGGGAAGGATAATGAACTCTGTTAGCCATTCCTCCACAGCCAATAAACGCCACTCTAACTTTTGAGTCTTTCATTTCATTCCTCCATGAATAGAGACCTTGCAAATTTTATATCTTCAGCTATAAGTCTATCAACATCTTCTTTAGCTGTGTATTCGGCTGTCAGGCATATAACTCCTTCATAACCTCTCTTCTTTAGATAATCGGCTACCCTTGGCCAATCTGCCAGACCCTGTCTTCCACTTGTCCAGTACACATCCCACCTTACAACCTTTGCCTCTGGTCCAGTAACCCTTCTCCAAAATGCATTCTTTAAGTTCACCATATATAGATAGGACCATACTATGTCAAGCCCTAATTCAGGCTCTTCTCCATTTAGTGCATTGTGTGCTGCATCCCAGATAATTCCTATATATTTTGGATCATACTTTTCTACTAGACGAAGTAGGCCTGATGAATTTGGAGAAATATGTGGTCCATAATGATTTTGAACCCCAACCCTCACCCCATATCTTTCGCATAGTGGTAAAAGACTATCTAGGTTTTCTTGAGCCCTTTTTTCTGAGGCTAAATAACCATCCGGTCCTACAGTGTACATCACTCGGATAATGGGTATTCCAGCTTCTGCGCAGGCAGAAAAGGTAGCTTCATCTGTAGGTCCAGCGATACTATATATTTCTAGTCCAAACTTTTTTAGCTGTTTTACAAGCTTAGGTAATCCATCTTTTACATTTTCTGGCTCTACCTGATATCCAGGACGTACCGGAAACTCTATACCGTCAAAACCTAGGTTCTTTATAAATTCTCCCAGCTTTGGAATTGGCATTTTCTGCCAAGGCTTTGTAAAAACAGAAAAAGAGTATCTTCCTTCCATTCTCTTTCCTCCTAATATAGTTTTTCCAGATCCTCACTTAGTATAGTAGGACTCAAGTATCTTTCTATATGTTCAATCACTAATTCTGTCCCTTTCTTATGAGATACATAGGGAGGCATAGTTGGACTATACATTGCATCTGTTAGGTCTCTGACTAATATACAATTTATGCCCCACCTTTTCATCTGCCGTATCCCGAAAGACCTATTTAGTATACACATATTTGTATGAAATCCTACATAGATGAGGGTATCTATTCTGGTATATTTTAAGAAACTGTATATCTCTATCCCATTGTCTGATACTACATCATTCTCTCCAAACCTTATAGATGGATGTTCCCTACTCCAAGCCCTATACCAAGGTTTTTCCTCTGTATCGCACCCTCCATCTGAGTCATCTATAGGTAAAGGAGGTTCATTAAAGGTTAATATCTCTACTGGTTCTATCTTAGGTATATCTAATATCCTCTTTCTATAGATAGAATCTTTATAGAATGACATTGTATCAGAAGGTGAGTGTATAATTTGAATCCCATTCTCTCTTGCTATACTAATAACCTCGTCTATCCTGGGGACTAACATATCTATTCTTTTTTTAGCTCCACTACACCAATGATTATCCCAGATATCACAGAGAAGTATAGCAATTTTGGTGGTACTAAACTCCGTTTGCTCTATCCTTTCAGTCCAGCTCTCATCATTTAATTTTATCCGGGTTCTCAGATTAAGCCTTACAATTCCTTTCTCTCCCATCTTTGAACTAAAACATCCTTTCTTTAGGGGGGAAAGATCCCCCCAGACTTATTATTTTTTAAAGAAGAATTGGGCAGGGAAGTATGGATAGGTTCGTAGATGGTCATAACCCCAGAGTCCTTTCTCGGGAATATTTCTTAAGTTATTCTTTGCTATTATCGGCTGAGGAGCTAAGCCTACCGTTCCAATAGTCCATAGATTCTCTGCATTAGATTTAAGGATCTCTTTTCCTAATCTTATCCTCTCTTTATCACTTAGTGTTGTCTGCATTCTTTCCCACAATTTCAAAAGATTTTTTAGCTCTTTAGGGGGCTCTTCTCCTGCCTTACCTCCAGTTACATACCACTGTGCCCATAGTGGACACCATGTATTTTCCCAGTCATAATCCATCGGTACCCACCAGTATGGTTGGAAGGGAAACAGGAAAGAACATCTATCAGCCGTCCAAACCCCTACCTGTATGAGGTTTCCTTTGGCCCTTGAGGGTTGTAATTCTCTAGCTATCTCTCTTACCTCTGTTTTTACACCGATATTACTCCAGTAATGAGAAATCATCTCTAACATCTTATCTCGACTTGCCTCTGGGGTATATTCTACCAGGATTTCCAATCTCTTTCCATCTGGTCTTAATCGATAGCCATCAGGTCCTTTTTTGAGTCCCATCTCATCTAAAAGTCTATTAGCTTCTTGAGGATTATAATCTATATAGACATTTGCAAAAGACTCTTCATAGTAAGGAGACTGGGGTATTACAGTGACCTGACGTGGAACAGCTAAGCCAAAGTAGAGCATCTGATTAATTTCATCACGGTTGATTGCCAGGGACATAGCCTTCCTAAATCTTACGTCTCTAAATATATCTCTGAGTACTATATCGTCTTTATATGTGAGATTAAACATAATGTTCATCTGTGATCCCCATACTCCTGGCCATAAGAGTACTCTATAGTTCCCTTTCTTCTCGTTCTCTTTGTAGAGGGTATAGTTTTCTAATGCAGTACGTCTTCCTGCAAAATCTGCTTCTCCAGCTATAGCCTTTAGGTCCATCATATTAATGTCTTGGACCACTCTTACAAAGATCTTATCTATGTATGGAAGTTGATTTCCAGCTGTATCTACTTCCCAATAGTATGGATTCCTTTCAAAGGTAAGGTAGTCTAGTCCCTTTTTAGTAAGCATAAAGGGCCTAAGGGTGGGAGCTCCTTGTAACCAATCGTTATACTTTCCAAAAAGTTGTACCCATGTGTTAAGCCCCTCACTTTTAGCTCTCTTATTTAATTCTTCTATAGGGGTATACTTAGGATGGAAATTTTTCAGGTAATGTTTAGGAGCAAAGATCCCTCCCGTCTCATGAGCTAGTCTATAGATTGCAAGTGGATAAGGCACTGCAAAACTCAGTCTGACTGTATAGTCATCAATCTTTTCTACCTTCATTAACTTTCCACCAGGAGACCACTCGATAGGTTTTACTGGATAGAGGTCATCATTTAATATCATATCCTCGTACCAGAACATAATATCGTCAGCTGTAAATGGCTCTCCATCTGACCATCTTATTCCTTTACGTAGATATAAGGTTAATGTTTTTCCACCATCTGTAAACTTCCAGCTCTTTGCCATATGAGGTGTAACTGAAGTCCCATCTGTAGCTATTCCGAGCAGAAATTCATAACCTATAAAGTAATCTGCTTCTCCTGGGCTATTAGGAGAGTTAGTAAAGAGATTTGCTGTTCCCCCATACTGTCCTATCTCTTCTACTGGAACGACAACTAGTGGGTCTTTAGGTAATCTTTTTTCTACTGGAGGAAGCTTACCCTGTTTTACTAGTTCAGTTAACATTGGTGATTCATTAAATTTAGCTATCTTCTTTCCTGTAGCCCTCTGATAATCCGCTGGTGTATTATAGAAGTTAGGACTAGGAACCTTTTGAGCAAAAGAAACTGGAACACTGCTGATTGTTATAGCGACAACCAACACTATTAGCATTAAACTTACAATATACTTCTTCATACTGTATTACCTCCTTTTAAAATTTTAAATTACTAGGTTTTACTATAGATCCTCATTCTCATACTCCCCTTAAGTTAATCAGGTTAAGACTTTATTTAGATAGGCTAGCTTTTACCACCTCCTCCCTTGGACTCCCACAGGAGTCTCTTATGATTAACTTGGGCTGTAACACAATATCCTGTGGGTCTTCTAAAAATTTACTCTCCCCCCTTATCCTTTTTAAGAGCCACTCAGTAGCAAGTACTCCTATTGCATAAGAATTCTGACTTACCACAGTGAGAAAGGGGTTTGTATTTGATATGTCTTCTACCTCATCAAATGAGACCACCGAGATATCATCAGGAATCTTCAAGTTTAACTCTCTAATCGCCTTGAGCATCCCTACAGTTATCAGCCTATTCCCTCCAAATATCGCTGTAGGTGGATTATTCATATTTAATAGTTCTATAGCACTTTTATATCCATCTTCTCTATTATATTTTTCTCCCCACTTAATTAGCGAATCATCTATAGTTATACCTTCTTCTTGAAGGGCTCTTTTATATCCTTCTACCCTATCTACTGCAGTAGATATCCTTGGGGGTCCCACTATAATTCCTATCCTTTTATGCCCAAGACTAATTAGATATCTTGTTAACTTATAGGCTCCATTTTTACTATCACTATATACACAATCCACCCCTATACCTTTGATATATCTATCTATTAATACTATGGGAACATTTCTTGATATTACCTGTTCTATACTGTTCTTCTTATCGCAATCTGCAGAACTAAGGATAATACCATCTACTCTCTTCCTTAAAAGAAGTTCAATATACATCTTTTCTTTCTGGGTATCCTCATCTGTGTTACACAAAATAATATTAAAGCCATTCTTTATTGCTGTATCTTCTACTCCTCTTGCTATAGTAGTAAAGAAAGGATTGGTGATGTCAGAAACTATAAGTCCTAATGTATGAGTCTTCTTAGTAATTAATCCATGAGCCAGGGCGTTAGGAACATATTCTAGCTCTTTCATCGCCCTTTCTACTTTTTCTCTAGTCTCAGGGCTCACATATTTACTGCTATTTACTACTCTGGAGACAGTCATTACCGATACTCCGGCTCTTTCAGCAACCTCTTTTATAGTAGCCATCTGTTAACATTAACTCCTTAATATGTCATTCATAACATTCTATATTATAACATAATCAGGTTAACATTAACAATACCAATAAGATTATACTCCATATCAATTCTTACTGTTAAGTGATGTCAGGCTCTAGGACTCTATAAATTTTTGCATTGAAGAACCTACATACACCTCTTGACATTTTTTTCTTTAAATGATAGCATATAAACATAAATAAAAATGATAAAGAGAAATAAATAAACATATAAGGACATAAGATTATGCTAGCTGAAGAAAGAAGAAGTAAAATATTGGAACTATTAGAGCAGGAAAAGGCAGTAGAAGTTCCTGACCTGGTAAAGATGTTTAACGTTACAGGAGCAACGATAAGACGAGATCTTGAAGCATTGGAAAAAGAGGGACTCTTGAGACGTACTCATGGAGGAGCTGTTCTTCCCCAGAGTATCTCGTATGAACCTCTTTATTCCTCTCAGAAAAGAAAAAATTTAAAGGAAAAGATGGCTATTGGTAAAAGGGCGGCAGAACTGATTAACGATGGAGATACTATTTTTATCGAATCGGGAACTACTAATTTCCAGATCGCTAAAAATATAAAAGGTCGTCATAACCTTACTGTAGTTACCAATTCTATAGATATAGCTAGTGAATTGCTCAGTGCTAAGGGGGTCCATGTGATTATCCCTGGGGGAGACCTTAGGAAAGAAACTGTTGCTCTAGTAGGACCTTTAACAGAAAGGGTTCTTAGTGAGTTGAAGGTAGATAAAGCTTTTCTTGGTATAAGTGCTATCATTCCAGGTAAAGGGATGAGTACAGCTAGTATTGTGGAAGCTCAAGTGAAGCGTCTCGTTATTGAAATGGGAAAAGAAGTAATAGGATTAGCTGATCATAGTAAATTTGGTAAAGAAGCCTTTGCCTTTATTGCCCATACAAAAGTGTTAAATAAGCTCATAACTGATAGTGAAACATCACAAGAACATATCGAGGCATTAAAGGAAGAAGGAGTAGAAGTAATAGTATGCCAGGTATAGAAAGGAAGGAGAAGAAATGGAAGTGAAATTAGTAGAAACAGTTCCAAATATTAAAGTAAAGCCACCAGGACCAAAATCTTTAGAACTCTGGGAAAGGGCAAATCGATATATGAAGGGGTTCTCTTCCCAGGCAAGACTTTTCCCTGTAGCTTTCGAATCTGGTAATGGTTATACATTAACAGATATAGACGGGAATACATATATCGATTTTAGCTCAGGGATATATGTAACAAATACTGGACATTGCCATCCAAAGGTAGTAGAAGCTCTTCAGAAACAGGTAGCTAAGCTTATGAATGCCCACGATTATGTATCAGAAGTAAAAGTAAAACTTTTAGAAAAGCTTGCCTCTATAACCCCAGGGAATCTCAATGGTTTCCAATTTTATTCTTCGGGAACAGAAGCAGTAGAAGCTGGAATGAGAGTAATTCGTGCTCAGACGAATAGGTTTGAATTTATTTCATTCTTTAATGATTTCCATGGTAAGACGATGGGCGCAGTAAGTTTGGCAGATATGAATATAACTACTGGACCTAGAGCGGTAGGATTCCATAGGGTTCCTTATCCGTATTGTTACAGATGTAGTTTTAAGATGCATTATCCAGAATGTAACTTATATTGTGTTGACTATATAAAAGAGGTAATACAACAGGAGACTATTGGGCAGGTTGCTGGTATCGTTATAGAACCTATACAAGGATGGGCAGGTTCTATTGTCCCACCTGATGAGTATCTACCAAAGCTTAGAGCATTGTGTGATGAGTTAGGTATTTTATTGCTAGTTGATGAGGTCCTTACTAGTTTTGCTCGCACAGGGAAGATGTTCTGTGTAGAGCATTATAATGTGATTCCAGATGTAATTACATTAGGTAAAGGCTTTGGTAACGGATTTCCAGTTACAGCTATAGCAATAAGAGAGGAGTATCTAGACAAATTGGAAAAGATAAGCGCATCTACTAGCTACGGAGGAAATCCAATGGCTTGTGCATCTGCTTTGGCTTCTATAGAGGTGATAGAAGAAGAGAATCTTGTAGAAAAATCAGCCAAGTTAGGTGAATTTATTCTTAGAAGATTATATAAGATGAAAGAAACTCATCCCATTATAGGGGATGTAAGAGGAAAGGGATGCCTTTTAGGGATAGAACTAGTAAAGGATAGAGAAACTAAAGAACCATTTATTGAGGCGGGACAGAAGGTCTATCAGAAGGCATTTGAGAAAGGAGTAGCATGGATACCTGCAAGACACATATTAAGACTCTCTCCTCCACTTATTATGCCAGAAGAGATAGCCAATAAGGCGCTTGACCTTATAGAAGAGTCTATTTATGAAGTAGAAAAGGAGTACGGATATCAATGAGAGAATTAGGGATAGGTTTAGTGGGTTACGGGTTTATAGGTAAAATTCATACCTTAGCATACAGGATTTTAAACCTTTACTATGATCCTATGCCAGTAAAGATAAGACTTGTAGGGGTTTGTTCTGGACATAGAGAAACAGCTGAAAAAGGAGTAGAACAGGGAGGGTATCTCTTTGCTACTACTGATTATCACAAGCTTTTAGAACATGAGGATATCCATATTATCGATTGTTGCACCCCAAATTATCTTCATAAGGACATTCTGATTGATGCTATGAGATCTGGTAAGTTTGTCTATTGTGAGAAGCCCTTAGCTATGAATGTAGAAGAGGCAAAAGAGATTGTAAAAGTAGCCAAAGAGACAAAGATTATAAACCAAATGGCATTCCAGTATAGATTTGTTCCTGCCATTATGAGAGCAAAACAGCTTATAGAGGAAGGATTTCTTGGTAGAGTCTTTCACTTTAGGGCTTCATATCTTCACTCTGGTTATAATGATCCAAGTAGACCTATCACCTGGAGGTTAGATAAAGAAAAGGGTGGAGGAGGGGCTCTCTACGATCTGGGTTCTCATATTATAGACTTAATACGTTACCTCTTGGGTGAATACAAGGATGTCCAGGGTTTCAAAGAAACATTTATAAAAGAAAGACCCCTATTGGAAGATCCAGGAGAGAAGAGAGAGGTAAAGGTAGATGATTATATCGTTCTCCAGGTAAGAATGACTAACGGTGCATTAGGAACGCTAGAGGCTTCTAGGGTAGCTACAGGGACAAATGATGACTTAAGCTTTGAGATCTATGGAGAAAGGGGTTCTATGAGGTTTCATCTTATGGAGCCAAACTGGTTATATATCTATGATGCGACAGAGCCAGGAGAGCCTATTGGAGGTAAAAGAGGTTTTAAAGCAGTTGAATGTGTAAATAGATATCCAGCACCTTCCAGCCTACCAGGACCAAAGTTTTCTATAGGTTGGGAGAGGTTTCATATAGCAAGTCAATTTAACTTTATCTCTTGCATAGCCCAAGATAGAGAAGCTTCGCCTTCATTTGAGGATGGGCTTTACGTTCAGGAGGTGATGGAAAGGGCTTATAAATGAGAGGATTTATAAAACGAACTGAAAGATACTTCGGTCTAGTTAACCTGAGAAGGTAGGGTTTGGATAGCAGTCTCAAGAAAATGCACCTTGGAAGTTTAATAGGGGGGTTAAATAGTGGAGGGTGAAGTATAGATTTACTGCTTAAGGAGTTGAGGATAGAGGAGTAGATAAATTACTAAGAATTTTAATTAATTTTAGAGAAGGAGGAATTAGAGTATGAAAAAGTGTTTAATAGTATTAATGATGGTTGTGTTTTTTAGTTCTCTTTTTACAGTGCCTGGTTTTAGTAAGAAGCTAGTGATAGCCTGTTGGTATAACCTCGCTGATTTAGGTGGATGGAAGGAAATAGTAGAAGCATTTAAGAATAAACATCCAGAAGTAACTGAAGTTGAAGTTCAAATTAGTTCTTGGGATGAGTTTCTTCCCAAGATACTTACTCAAGTTGCTTCAGGAACGGCCCCAGATGTTATAACTGTAGAAAATCAGCCATTTCCAGAATTTGTTGCTAAAGGTGTCTTAAAAGATCTTACGGATTATTTAGAAAAGACTAAAGGATTTTCAAAAAAGGATTTCTTTTCTCATTATATAGATAGGTATTCAGTAAAGGGCAGGTTATATGGGATACCCTGGGACTGCGAGCCTGTAGCTTGTTTATTTTATAACAAGAAACTTTTTAATGAAGCTGGAGTAGCTTATCCTAATGATACCTGGAGATGGGAACAATTATTAAACGCTGCACAAAAACTTACAAAAAAACAGGGGGATAGAGTTACTCAATATGGCTATGACCCAGAAGGTAACTGGCAGTACTTTGTCTATACTAATGGTGGATCTTTAGTTGATAATATAAAGGAGCCTACTAAGTGTACACTAGATTCTAAAAGAGCAATAGATGGTGTTCAATTTTATCTAGACCTTATGTATAAATATGGAGTAAGCCCTTCCCCAGCAATGTTGCAAGCTTCAGGAGCTACTTCAGTAGACCTTTTCCTTACTGGGAGAGTAGCTATGTCATATGGTGGAATCTGGGATGCTTTCTTCCATCCTAAAGAATATAATGAAATGGCAGGACTAACGATAGCACCAGCTGGTCCAACAGGGATAAGAGGGTATCCTACAGGAGGAACTGCATGGACTATATGCGCTACCTCAAAAGAGCCAGATTTAGCTTGGGACTGGATTACTTTCTTTATGGGACTTGAAGGATTTAAAATTCAGTTTAAAGGTTCTTATAAAGGAGCTCTTGATGTCCCCGCTTATATCCCATCATGTAATTGGTATCTTTCGCAGAAGGATCTCTATTTAGAAAACCTTGTAGTGAATAAAATAGCAGCTAGATATGCTATATTTAACCCATTTGATCCTAGATGGCCCGAGATTGCATCGAGATATATTAATCCAGAAATGGACTTAATACTTAGGAATCAAAAACCTGTTGCTCCTACGATGAAGGATATTGCTCTCAATGTAACAAAAGCACTTCAGAGCAAGTGATTGGGAGTGCTTCCTCAGGTAGCCTACATTTGGTGTAGGTTACCTGAGAACCTCAGTTAGAAAGGAGTAGTGATATACTTGTATAGCAAGAGTTCATTGAAGAGAAAAGAACATGTAGTTGGTTATTTGTTTATTCTTCCTAATATGATAGGGATCCTCGTCTTTGTTTTAGGGCCTGTAATAGCGGGGTTACTTTTAAGTTTTACCCAGTGGGACATACTATCTTCACCTAGATGGATAAGTATTGGCAACTATAAAGAATTGTTACATGATACTTTATTCTGGACAGGTTTAAAAAATACAGCATACTATGTGCTCTTAACAGTTCCAGCCGGTATGGTAGTTTCTCTGTTATTGGCTATTCTAGTAAATGTTCCTTTGAGGGGAGTTAATTTTTTTAGGAGTACTTATTTTTTACCTGTAGTAACTTCAACAGTAGCTATTTCCATTGTCTGGAAGTGGCTTTATAATCCAGAATTTGGTATCTTAAACTTTATCTTAAACCTAATAGGGCTTCCTTCTAAACAATGGTTAAGTGACCCTAAACTGGCTATGCCTTGTATAGCTATAATGAGTATATGGCATGGTATGGGTTATGATATGGTGATTTTTCTAGCTGGGCTTAAAGGGATTCCTACTCAATTATATGAAGCCGCTAAGATTGATGGCGGTAGTCGTACTCAAATGTTTTTATGGATTACATTGCCTTTACTTACTCCTACTTTATTTTTTGTATTAGTTATGAGTGTAATAAGCTCTTTTCAGGTCTTTGGAGAGATATATGTAATGACAAATGGAGGCCCTGGAAATGCTACATTAACATACAACTACTTCCTCTACCAGAATGCCTTTCTCTGGTTTAAGATGGGTTATGCTGCTTCTCTAGGGTATGTATTATTCTTAATAATATTTCTCCTTACTCTTATGCAGGTAAAATTTTTAGGAGGGAGGGTTTCTTATGAATTACTCTAAAGTAGATAGAAATATGTTCGAGAGAGTTTTACTGTATATCCTGTTTATAGGCTTAACTTTAACAACCTTAACTCCATTTCTCTGGATGTTGACTACCTCTTTTAAGGAGTATAGAGAGGTTTTTATTTATCCACCTCGTCTCCTACCGTCACATTTTACTACAGAAGCTTACCGTAAAATATTTACCTTTATCCCATTTGCAAGACAATTCCTTAATTCTGTAATTGTCACCTCTCTAGTCCTTATAGGGCAGTTGATATGTTGTTCCCTTGCGGGATATTCCTTTGCTAGATTAGAATTCCCAGGAAGAGACATTATATTCTTATTGTATCTTGGGACACTTATGATCCCAGGATATGTTACTCTTATACCTACATATATTCTTGTACGTTTCTTGGGATGGATCAATACTCTTTATGCTTTATTTGTGCCAGGACTATTTGGAGGGGCATTTGGTACATTTTTACTTAGGCAATTCTTCTTAACTATTCCAAAAGAGCTTGAGGATGCTGCTAAAATAGATGGTTGTGGCTATTTTAGAATTTATAGCACTATAATGTTACCACAAATTACTCCAGCATTAGCTACTCTTGGGGTATTTACTTTTATGGGAAGCTGGAATGACTTCTTTTGGCCTTTGGTAGTAATAAATTCCGAAGATAAAAAGACTATAACTGTAGGGATAGCTACCCTCACTAGAGGCTTTCATGCGACAGACTGGACTGCTCTTATGGCTGGGGCAACACTATCTGTTTTGCCAGTTATAATTGTGTTTCTGTTCGCTCAGAAGTATTTTACTGAAGGGATTGTACTTACAGGAATCAAGGGTTAAAAATCGTTGGAAGGAGGAGATGGTTAATGTCTACAGAGAATATAGAATATGTGGAGAGATACCAAGATTTTAGATTGATAAAGGAAGGAGGCGAAAGTATGAACTTCGAACCAAAGTTTATAAGTTATCCTTTTTACTGGGATAGTGTTCCTGTAGATCTCTCTTTTGTATATGATAATGAAAAACCAGCAGGAAAGCATGGATTTTTAAAAGTAAAGGGGAGTAAACTCGTATTCGAAGATGGCACAGAGGCAAGATTTTGGGGAACAAACTTTAATAGTGGGCTTAATTTCCCCCCATTCGAATTCAGTGAAAAGGTTGCCAAGAGACTAGCAAAGATAGGTATCAATATAGTGAGATTCCATCAAATGGATGCTGAATGGGCTAATCCTAATATTTTCCAGTTTTCTAAGGGTAAAAGAAAGGGTAACACCTTGGATCTTGATCCCCAAAGTATGCAAAGATTAGATTATTTGATATATTGTCTTAAGCAGGAAGGAATATATATTTATCTGGACTTGTTGACTTATCGTAGATTTAAGACAGGAGATGGCGTGGAAAACTCTTCTAAACTCTCTGATGCAGCAAAACCATACAATAATTATAGTAGGAAATTAATCGAATTGCAGAAAAAATTCTGTTATGATTTATGGACTCATATCAACCCATATACAGGGCTTGCCTATAAAGATGACCCTGCTATAGTACTAGTTGAGATAGTCAATGAGAGTGATATGTTTGCATTTAGGAAGAATATTTCAGTTGAACCTTATAGAACAGAGCTAGTTAATATGTATATTAACTGGCTTGCAGAAAGGGGTATAAAACTTAGCAAAGAAGAAGTACAAAAGATGGACTTTTCAAGTGACGATGAGACTATGATGGAGTTCTTAAGGGAGGTTCAGGAGAACTATTACAGAGAAATGATATCCTTTATGAGAGAAATAGGAGTGAAAATTCCTATTACTGGAACTAACTGGTCAATAAATGCAGCTAATCGCCGTGCTCAGTTGGTTACTGATTTCTGTGATGGTCATGCTTATTGGTATGGATGGAAATGGGGAGAATACAAAAAAATGTTCGATAATACGCCGATGGTATCGGTAGCGGATAACATCCTACTGAAAAACCTTACTTTCTGTGGAGTTCCAGATAAACCTCTAGTTGTTTCCGAATGGGATGATCCATGGCCTAACGATTGGCGTGCAGAGAGTCCGATCTTTATAGCTTCTGTAGGTTCTTTCCAAGATTGGAGTGGTATTATAATCCACACGTATAGTTATTCTCCTAATATGGAAGTTAAAGTAGTAGGTAAAGAATTCCCAGCAAGTGCAATTGGAAATGTTCCATACAGAGAAGGAGTATTTGCTACTTGGAATGACCCTGCAAAGTTTGGTTTATTCTATCATGCTGCTCTATTATTTAGAAGAAAAGATGTCGATTCAGCAAGAGAAACTATTGCTATAGAAGTAGAAGATATGAAACTTACCCCTTCTGATATTCCAAATTTAGGATTAGCTACAGAAAAGCATAAAGTAAGACTTCACTTTAAGGGTTTGACAGAAGGAACCTATGACAGAAAGATAAGATGGGATGAAAAAATAGTAGAAGAGAGTGAGGGCAAAATAATATCAGATACCGGACAACTTCAGCGTGATTGGGTTAAAAAGGTAGGTATTATTGACAGTAAAAGAACTAAGGTGGCCTATGGATTTTTAGGTGATAAGGATAAGACTCTACTGGATGGCTTAGAGGTAAAAGTACATAATCCATTCGCGGTTATAGCAATAAGTTCTCTGACAAATGATGCAGTAGAAGACTCGAATAATCTACTACTTACAGCGGTAGGAAGAGTACGGAATACAGGTATGGAGTTTAATTTCGAAGGAGAGTATGCAGAATTAATAAATCTCGGGCAGTTACCTGCACAAGTTGAAGTTATTGAGGCTGAGATAAGTATAAAGACTAATATACCTAACCTAAAAGTATGGGCTGTAAGTAGTGAAGGATTTTATATAGGAGCTATCCCTTCTACCTATGAAAAAGGAATATTAAGATTCAAAATAGGTGAAAGTTTTTGCTCAATCTATTACTTAATACAGGCAGAGTAAATTATGAAGATATCTTTTTCGAAAGGAGGAACAATAAATGAGTTTAGGAAAAGGGATCCGAATGGCAAGGTTATTCAATGCTAAAAGTGGGAGAATGGTATTGGTAACTGCTGACCATGGAATATGCATAAATCCTATGAAGGAGATTGAGAATCCCAAGGAAGTAGTAAGAAAAATAGCACAGGGAGGAGCGGATGCGGTTTTATTAACCCCAGGGATTGCCCGTATTGTAAAAGAAGAATTGGTTGGCAAGATTTCTCTTATGCTACGTATAGATGGAACCGCAACTTCTATTGGGCCAGATCTAACAAATGATAGGCTTATCTATTCCGTAGAAGGGGCATTAGCTATGGGTGCAGATGCAGTAGCTACATTTGGAGTTATTGGAGTACCCAGAGAAGCAGAGCTTTCTCAAAAGATTGGACAGGTAAATGAAGTCTGCGAAAGATGGGGGATACCGATGATGGTAGAAATGATACCACAAGAGATGTTAGAACATCAATTTAAAGATAGGGCAGAAAGAAAGTGGCCTAAGGACCCAGAGATAGTTAAATATAGCGCAAGAGTAGCGGCTGAGTTGGGAGCAGATATAGTTAAAGGCTATTATACAGGAGATCCAGAAAGTTTCAAAGGGGTAATTAGATATTGTCCTGTTCCTTATGTTGTTCTAGGTGGCCCTTCCTCAGAAGACCCTAAAGTATTTCTGAAATTTATCAGAGAAGCTATGGACTGCGGGGCAAAGGGAGTATCGGTTGGAAGAAATGTATGGGCACATAAAGATCCAGTAGCGATAACTAGAGCTATTTGTCGGATTGTTCATGATGATGTCTCTGTTGAGGAAGCTTTAAAAGAAATTAAATAGTAATCTCTGAGAATATAGATATCCAAAGGGGCGCATGTAAGAACTGACTAAGTTATATGCGCCCCAGGAATGACTCCGAAAATACATTATAGTAAGTTTCTATAAAGAGTTTTGAGGAATCAAAAAATAAGTGCAAGGAGGTTAAAGAAATGTTTACTCAACAAAAACCAATAGCCGCCTTTATAGGGTTTGGAGAGGTAAATTCGCCGCGGGAGTTAATTAATGAAAAATGTAGGAAAGTGGCAAAACAGGTAGAAGAAAGCGGAATAGAGTTGATATATATTGATCCAGTAAGCGACGACCCTCAGGGAAATGACATAAAAAGAGCCTTAGAAACTCTTTCCACGAAATATTTTGACTTCATTATAGTCTGTATAGCAGGGTGGATCCCTACACATGCAGTAATTAGTGTAATAAGTGAATTTTCCTATAAGCCGATGGTACTTTGGGGATTAGCAGGACACTATCAAGACAATAAATTGGTTACTACTGCAGCTCAGGCTGGCACTACAGCTCTTAGGAAAGTTATGGAAGATATGGGTTATAATTTTAAGTATGTTTATGATACACCTAATTCTCCTCCTAAAATTAAAGAGATAGTTGACTTCGCTAAAGCTGCAAAAGCTATTAGAATGCTTAGAGACTCTAAAATAGGAATGATGGGCTATAGAGATATGAATCTTTACACTACTCTTTTTGACGCTACTTCGTTGAGAGGTAAAATTGGATTGGAAATCGAAATATTTGAAATGCTCGAAATAGTACAGAGGCTCAAGCATGTGAAAAAGGAAGAAGTAGAAAGAATAGTAAAGAAGATGAAGCAGAGTTGGGAATTTGAAAAAGCTGTAGATGAGGACATATTAGAAACTTACGCCCGATATTACTTAGCACTAAAAGAAAAAGTAGAAGAAAGAAGATATAAAGCTATCTCTCTTATTGATGTGGATGGTATGAAAAAACTGTTAGAGTTACCTCCAGCTCCTTTATTTATGCTTATAGGAGAAGAGCTTGGGTTATGTACGATTCCAGAAAATGACTCATTAGGTGCAGTGACACAGTTAATTGTAAAATATCTAACAGAACAAATAGCGCCTTATATGGAGTTCTATGAATTTTTGGAAGATCGTTTGCTGGTAGGGGTACCAGATTTTGTTCCCTCAGAGGTGGTAGATGGAAGGGTGAAAGTTACACCTACAAGTTTTGGCGGTTTTAATGAGGGTCTCTTAAATGTTTCAAAAGTAAAAACAGGAAGAGTAACATTATGTAGGTTAATATCTAAGGGAGAGGAATATATAATGCATATAGTAACAGGGGAAGCATTTTCCCCTCAACCCTGGGAGGAAGCTGGTTGGAAGCCTCCTGCTCCTCAACTTCCTAGCCTAGAGATAGTTTTAGATTCTTCTATGGAAGACTTTGCTAATAAAGTTGGCTCACAACATTACATACTGTCATACGGTGATAATTCTTCGTTACTAAAAACTTTATGTAAAGTGTTGAAAATTAGGGTAGTATAGTAGGATTTTAAGAACTTATAAGCTTCCCTTATGGCTACAACTATATTTTAAGTACTCTAAAATTGTAGTCATAAGGGAAGACTCTCTAGAATAGAGGTGAAGAATTTGAAAAAAGGAAAGATTTTAGTATATGATTATGGTACTACTTCAATAAAGACTGTACTTTTTGATGAAGAGTTAAATATCATTGACAAAGTAACTAAAGAACTTACATATGAATATCCTCAAGAAGAATATATAGAAATCGAAGCAGAGAAGTATTGGGATATGCTTATAGAGGCTACTCAGATGATATTAGATAAAAATGATTGTCGAGATTCTTTAGAAGTAATTTCTGTTACAAGTCAAGCTGAAACGCTCATTCCTATAGATATTGACGGTAAGCCATTAAGAAAAGCTATAGTATGGCTTGATGAAAGAGCTAAGGATGAATGTATAAAACTAAGGAAAAGAGTAGATATAAATACTTTTTATGCGCATACAGGACTAAGTAATATAGATCCAATTCTTCCTTTAAGTAAGATTATGTGGATAAAAATTCATGAGAACGATATATACAGGAACACTTATAAATTTCTTCTTCTGAGAGACTTCATAATAAATAGGCTAAGCGACGAGATAGTATCAGATTTTTCTGTGGCTTCCTGTACTGGCTACTTCGATATAAGAAGAAAAAACTGGTGGATTGATATCTTAGACCTTGCGGAAATTGACAAAGACAAACTCCCAGAAGTAACCGATCCAACGTGTTGTATTGGGTATTTAAAGAAAGAAGTAAAGTCCATACTAGGCTTAACTAAAGATATCAAAATAATAAATGGTATGCTTGATCAATGTGCTTCAGCTATAGGTGCAGGAAATATAGAGACAGGAATCCTTACAGAGACTACAGGTACAGCCATGGTACTAGCTTTTACAATTGATAGTTTAGAAGAACTAAAAGTAGAAGACAAAATACCAGTAGTATATCATGCCATTCCCAATAAATATCTGCTATTACCATATTCTCCGACAGCTGGCATAGTATTAAAATGGTTTAAAGATAACTTTTGTAGTGAAGAAATACATTTAGCGCAAGTTCAAAATAAAGATGTCTATCAGGTAATTGATAAAATAGTAGAAGAAAGAAAAGTTATACGCCCTGAACTTATTATTCTTCCTTATTTTTGTGGTACTATTACTCCAGTTAATAATCCAAATGTAAGGGGTGCCATCTTTGGCTTAGATCTTAAAACAACTAAAAGCGACATAATAAAGGCGATAATGGAAGGCGTAGGTTTTATGCTAAGAGAACACGTTGATTTTCTCTCTTCTAAGGGCTTCAGAATAGATAAAATTGTATCATTAGGCGGAGGAGCAAGAAGTGACATATGGTTACAGATAAAAAGTGATATACTAAATCGAAAACTTACTACGCTAGAAAACGAAGAGTCAGCATCCTTTGGATGTGCACTGGTAGCTGCAGTTGCCATTAATTTCATTAAGGACTTTAATGCAGTAAAAAAGATGATTAAAGTAAGACAGGAATTTGTGCCTAATTCTGAGAATGTGAGTGTATATGACAAAAAATACAAATTGTACTTACAACTTTATAAGAGATTTTCACCATAGACTTAAACTAGTCTAAGTCTTACCAGGGAGAAGACTGCTATGGAAAATAGAAATCTTTAGGAAATTATACTCAAGCAATTTGAACAAGTAATAGAAAGATTAGAAGATTAGAGATTAAAACTTATATAAAGAAAGGTTGAAAAATCCAAGCTAGCTTTTACCTCTTATTGTTGGTATTGCATACCTGAGGGTTACAGATGCCAGTATTATACTCCCACCTATCAGGGCATACCTTCCTGGGGTTTCTCCTATTGCAAGAAATACCCATATCGGATTAAGGACAGGCTCTATTACAGGGATAAGAGTCGCTTCAAGTGCTGTTACCTCTTTTATGGCTATGGAGTAGAGTATATATGATAGACCTAGTTGGACTGTCCCTAGTAGAATCAATCCTATCAAGCTCAACTTACCTGGCATAGATTTAAACATAAATGGTAGTCCAATCAGGGCAGTTAACATATTGCCCAAAAGAACCGATTCTATAGGAGAGCTATCCTTCTGTTTCCTCATAAAGATAATAAAAAGGGCAAATGTTATTCCACTTAAAATAGCTATAATATTGCCAAGAAGATTCCCAGGTTTGAGCTTATCTAAAAAGAAGATCCCCATACCTAGTAGTACTACAAATATTGTTATCCAATCAGCCTTTATTGTTTTCTCTCCTAAAATAGGTACACTCAGGATAGCTACATATACTGGAGCTCCATACTGCAAAAGTATAGCATTAGCTGCAGTTGTAAGTTTATTGGCTGTTACAAATAGTATAACTGTAGATGAATAGAATATTGCTCCACTGATTTGATTAAAGCTCCATGAGATTTTAGGATGTCGCACATACATAAATATTAATAGAGAGGCTATAGCACTTCTTGCTCCAGCAATCGCTATTGGATTCCAATCCACAAGTTTTATCAGCATTCCCCCTAAGCTCCATAGAATTGCAGTAAGGATTAGAAATAATACTGCCCTTGACCTTTTACTCAATCTTTTCTCCCCATACTAGAGAAAATCTGGATACGCATTGGATTGGTCCCTTCTTTAAATCTTCTTCCATACGATTGATCCCTCTTTGAAATGCCTCTTCACTTATTAGATTTAAAGAAGAGAATACCTTATTCTTATAGGCCTGTATATCTTCTAGTTGATAGTAATGTTCAACCATTTTTTCCCTAATAGATTTAAATCCTACCTGAGCCATAATTTGCTGAAGTTCTTCTATTTTCGGATATCTCTTTAAATCCACTTCTAATGTCTCTGGGAAATATACTGTGAGAGGTTGACGGTTTCGTAGTATCCACTCTGAATCTGTAACTGTACATACCTTGCCTTTAGCCTTTATGACTCTGTATGCTTCTTTGAAATACTCTCTACGGGCAGTTATATGGTGAATGACATTTACAGAGAATACAAGATCAAAGAAATCTTCTGGAAATTCAAGTTTTTCTGCTCTTCCAATAAGAAAATTAACTTTTTTACTTCGCTCTTTAGCTTTTTCTAACATCTCTTTTGAAACATCGATCCCCCAGCATTGACATCCAACGATAGATTCTATATAGATTATGTAGTTTCCTGTACCACAGCCGACCTCTAGGACCTTAGAGTCACTGTTGATGCCACTATTTAAAAGCTCTTCTAGAACTCTTGGATGTACCGTCCTATACTTAGCATAGTGTGCAGCGATTCTTCCGAAGTCAAAATTCATAATCATTTTTATTCCCCCAGCTATAATTTTGTGATATTATATCATAATATTTTATTGGAAAGGAGTAGATAGATGTATCGTATAGTAGATAAGATAAGGTTGGCTTCTAATGTTGTAAAAATGACTTTTGAAGCCCCCTTAGTTGCACGAGCTATAAAGCCTGGACAGTTTATAATAATAATGGTTCACGAGAAGGGGGAAAGGATCCCTCTTACTGTAGTAGAAGCTGAGCCAGATAAGGGTTATATTACTGTAGTATTTCAGGAGGTAGGTAAGACTACAAGACTTCTTGGAAGAAAAGAGATTGGTGATTCTATATTTGCTATAATGGGTCCGAACGGAAGACCTTTTCCTATAGAATATTATGGAGATGTTGTCCTTGTTGCTGGAGGGGTAGGGGTTGCTGAGGTTGTTCCTATAGCCAGGGGATTAAAAGATGCTAATAACAGTATAACTACTATAATAGGTGCAAGGACTAAAGAACTGTTATTCTTTACCGATGTGTTGGGTTCTATAAGTAATAAGCTCTATATCACCACTGATGATGGTTCTCTTGGTATAAAAGGTTTAGTTACAGTACCACTTGCAGAGATATTAAACTCTAAACATATAGATATGGTAATGGCTGTTGGACCTACTATTATGATGAAGGCTGTATCAGACCTTACTAAGGGCTATAATGTAAAGACATATGTGAGTTTGAATCCTATAATGGTTGATGGAACAGGTATGTGTGGTGGATGCAGGGTTACAGTTGGTGGAGAGACGAAGTTTGTCTGTGTAGATGGGCCTGAATTTGATGGGCACAAGGTGAATTTTGATGAACTTATGATGCGTCAAAGATTCTATATTCAAGAAGAAAAATATTCCTGTAAGCTTTTGGAGGAAGACAATGCCAGTAAGACCTAGGGTCCCTATGAGAGAGAGAGATGTAAATGAAAGAGTAACTAACTTTGAGGAGGTTGCTCTTGGCTATAGCGAAGAAGAGGCTTTGATTGAAGCAAGACGATGTTTACAATGTACAAAGCCTACCTGTATAGAGGGGTGTCCTGTAGGTATAGATATACCTGCCTTTATAGCACTTATAAAGGAGAAGAAATATTCTGAAGCCAATAGAAAGATAAAAGAGAAGAACAGTCTCCCAGCTATTACTGGTAGGGTATGCCCTCAAGAGGACCAGTGTGAGGCAAAATGTGTTTTGGCTAAGATAGGTGAACCTATAGCCATAGGAAGACTAGAACGCTTTGTCGCTGACCATAGTCTTTATGAACCTCAAGATTTAACTAAAAAACCTCCTACAGATAAACGTATAGCCGTGGTCGGTTCAGGTCCTGCCGGACTCACAATAAGCGCAGAACTGGCAAAACTTGGACATTCTGTCTCCTTGTTTGAGGCATTACATCTTCCTGGTGGAGTGTTAGCCTATGGTATTCCGGATTTCAGGCTTCCCAAACATATACTGAGAAGAGAGGTTGAGTATGTGAGTCAATTAGGAGTAGAGTTCATCCCAAACGTGGTTATAGGGAAGACTATCCTTATAGATGAATTACTGAGGGATTTTCATGCTATCTTCCTTGGATCAGGTGCAGGTGCTCCAATATTACTTAATATCCCTGGGGAAAACCTTCTTGGTGTATATTCGGCAAATGAATTTCTGGCGAGGATAAACCTTATGCGTGCCCATCATTTTCCCGAGTATGATACTCCTGTTAAAATAGGAAAGAGTGTGGCTGTGATAGGTGGAGGAAATGTGGCTATGGATTCAGCAAGGGTGGCAAGACGTCTCGGTTCAGAAGTTACTATCCTCTATAGGAGGTCTAAAGAGGAGCTACCTGCCAGGTTAGAGGAGATAAAGCGAGCAGAAGAAGAAGGGATTAGATTTATTTTTCTTTCAGCTCCGGTTGAATTTTATGGAAAGGATGGTTGGGTAGATAGTATAGAATGTCAGGAGATGGAATTAGGAGAGCCAGATGCTTCAGGGAGAAGAAGTCCTATACCCAAGAAAGGAGCGTTCTTTTCTTTAAAGGTAGGTTCAGTAATTGTAGCTATAGGAAATAGACCTAATCCTATCATATCTCAAGCTACACCTGAATTAAAGGTTGGAAGGCATGGGGAGATAGTTGTGGACTTAGAAACCGGTAAGACATCAAAGGTAGGAGTTTTTGCTGGAGGAGATATAGTAAGTGGCTCAGCAACGGTTATAGAAGCTATGGGTGCAGCTAAGAGGTCCGCTATGGCTATAGATAGATATCTCTATGAGAAATTATGGTAAAATATTATCTAAGATATCAAGAAAGGGTGGAGGTGATACTATATGCCCTTTTATGTATATAGATGTGAAAGTTGTGGAAAAGAGTTTGAAGTATATCAGGGGATAAATGAGAAACCACTTTCACGATGCAGTGAATGTGGTGGAGCACTTAAGAGAGTTATTTACCCACCCACAGTAATCTTCAAGGGGACGGGTTTCTATTCTACTGATTATAGGAAGAACCCTCCTCCTAAGGAGAAGGATGAAGGTGGCGGAAAAGGTACTAATAGTAGATGATGAGAAGCCCATAGTAGATTCTATAAAGATTACCCTTCACAAGGAGGGTTTTGATGTGGTAGCTTCTTATGATGGTGAGGATGCCCTGGAAAAGGCAAAGAAAGAGAATCCTGACCTCATAATCTTAGATATTATGCTTCCTAAATTAAGTGGTTTAGAGGTTTGCCGTATCCTACGGCGGACCTCTAATGTACCTATAATAATGCTTACTGCTAAGGGAGAGGATATGGACAGGGTTGTTGGACTAGAGTTAGGTGCAGATGACTATATCTCAAAACCTTTTAGTATGAGAGAACTCGTGGCAAGAATAAAGGCGGTGTTGAGACGTGCTAAGACTTCGGTAGCACCAAGGACGATAGAAAGGATAGAATTTGGAGACATAGTGGTAGATATAAAGGGAAGGATTGTTACTAAAAAGGGTATCCCTGTGGATCTTTCCCCTAAGGAATTCGACTTACTAGTTACATTAGCAGAGAATGAGGGAAGGGTAATGAGTAGGGAGTATCTACTGAATCATGTATGGGGAGATGATTATTATGGGGATGAAAGAACGGTTGATGTCCATATAAGATGGCTTAGAGAAAAGCTTGAGGATGATTCTAGTAATCCTAAATATATTCAAACAGTGAGGGGGATAGGGTATATTTTGAGAACTTGAGAAGACTTAATCTTTCTTTTATCCTGCCTACCTTAATATTATATGTACTCTTCTTTCTGGTCATATCCTCTAATATCCCCTATAGATATCTTATAGGGGTAGGTATTTTATCCTTTATAATGGTTTCTTATTATCTTATCTTAAAGAGGATTCAGGTACTTTTGTCTAGAATCTTGTTCAACATAAAAGAATTGTCTTCTACTAGCCAGCTCTCTCCTGTAGGGATAAGAGAGATAGATGAGAGTATTAATCAGATCAATGGATATATAAATAGATTTAAGGATGAGAATAAATTGTTCAACAGGATATTCCAGAGTATGCAAGAGGGAGTGGTAGTGGTAGATAAGGATAATAATATTATCAGGATAAATCCTTCTGGGGGAAAACTCCTGGGGATAGAACTTTCCGACAGGATAGAGGGGAGACCTCTTATAGAGGTGATTCCCAACTATCCTTTAGATGATATTATGAGGAGGTGTATACTCACTGAGAAGGTTATTACCAAAGAGATTACCCTTCATCATCTTGACAATAGGGTGCTCGATGTAATGGTCTCTCCCCTTTTTAACGAGAGACAACAGATAAGGGGGGCTATCAGTGTCTTCTATGATATCACTGAGAGGAAGAAACTTGAAAGGGTAAGGCAGGACTTCATTGGTAATATCTCTCATGAACTTAAGACACCTCTTGCATCTATGAAGGCTATGGTAGAGGTTCTAATAGAAGGGGGAGCAGATGATATCAATATTAGGCGAGAATTCTTAGATAGTATAAATCAAGAGATAGATAGATTAAATAGGCTTGTAAGTGATTTACTTTTGCTCTCGAGGCTTGAATCTGATAAGGAGTTACTAAATCCTGTTCCTACCGATTTTATAGATATCATTACAGGAATAGTTTCAAGGTTTCATCCTAGGGCTATGAAGGAAGGTCTAAATCTTAATCTCCATATAGAAGGTGATATCCCCAAATTGAATATAGATGTGAACTATATGGACCAGGTAATAAGTAATCTAATAGATAACGCCATAAAGTATACTCCATCTGGAGGAAAGATAGATGTCAAGGTAGAGGATATAGGAAGATTTGTAAAGGTATCTGTCTCAGATACAGGGATAGGAATACCTAAAGAAGACCTTCCAAGGATATTCGAAAGATTCTATAGGGGGGATAAATCTAGAAATCCTAGCCTTGGAGGGGTGGGTTTAGGACTTTCTATAGTAAAACATATAGTAGAGGCACATGGGGGAAAGGTTGGGGTAGAAAGTGAACTAGGTAAGGGAAGTACCTTCTATTTTATCCTTCCGAAAGAAGGCTATCAAAAAGCTTCCTAAGAGCCTTTCCTCTATGACTTACCTTGTCTTTTATCTCAGAATTAAGCTCCCCAAATGTCTTCTCTAGCTCAGGATAGTAAAATATAGGGTCATATCCAAAGCCATTATCACCTCGTATCTCTTTAATGATATATCCTTCACAGGTTTCTTGAGCTATATGGAAGATACCATTTTCATCTATAAGACAGACAGCACAGACGAATCTGGCGGTAAATCTATCTTCAGAAAACCTCTCTATCTGATTTAGGACCCTTTTTATATTATCTCTATAATCACCTTCAGAGAATCTTGCCGAGAATATACCGGGAGCCTTCCCAAGGATATCTATCTCTAGTCCAGAATCGTCAGAAAGGGTAGGGGTAGAGAATTCTTTGTAATATGCCTTGGCTTTAAGTATGGCGTTTTCTATAAAATCTCTCCCCGTTTCTACAACCTTTATACTATATGGAGCAGGCTCTATATCTACCCTATACCTCTTGAGTATCCTCTGAAATTCTCTTACCTTATCCCTGTTAGCTGTTGCTAGGGTTATCCTTTTCATGTATAGTTTAATCCATAATCTACCAATGGAATTGGGAATATTGTATCTATAATTCTTTTTATCTTATTAAGTTTTTCTGGTATATCTATCTTCTTTTCTACAGAACCGAATATGAGAATAGGGGTATCATCCTTAGGTATATCTAATGTCTCTTCGTCGTATCTCAAAGATAAAGAGGGTTCAAATTTTACGGTAAGCTTTTTGTATTCTCCTCCTAAAAGACTTATAAAGTATGGTTCTAGTTTTTTGAATAGACCCTTTAGGTTTAATATCTTTACGGTTCCTTGAAATCCTCTCTCTTCTGGCTGGATACCCTTCTTCTCCATAATATAACTAAT